>JADEYI010000013.1_pt1 | contig 364598 bp, 570 predicted proteins | sample 8542331 | NCBI WGS metagenome assembly JADEYI01 (sample SAMN16510988, study PRJNA670497) | mine drainage metagenome | isolation source: biofilm near Copperflume 1 | place: Germany: Marsberg coppermine Kilianstollen | collected 2018-02
AACCGTGGGCACGGTGCTCAGTATTTGTACCGCCCCCCGCCAGCCGGGGCCAAATTGCTTGCTGAAAAAGAGGTATCTTACAAACAGAAGCGTGAAACTACTGGACAGGTTCATTTACTGGGACACTCACCTGAATACCATCGGTTGAGGCGGATAGATCGTTTGGGATTTCCATTCTGCAGAGAGGAAGGTTGCAAGCTGCGTCATGTAAGGCTTCTTGAACTCAGCCGCCAAGGCACCTCGCCAGCTGTCATCAACAAGTAGATCGTTGAGAAGCGGAGGCACGCCTTGTGCAACCGCTTGGCTGACTCGCAATTTTACAATTTCTGTGACCCTGCAGACAAATATCTATTCGTTCATCGCGTACTTCAGCCTTGTGCATGCATGCACACAGCAATCGCTAGCTGCCGAGCAAATTGGGGGAATCAGGTGCACATTTGCAGCACCTTGTAGCCTGCGATCTTAATTCTTCTGTAGATAATGACTTGACTTCTTCATTGCTCTGCTCTAGCTTGTGCTCCCTTTCAGGCGCAATGGGCCTCTCCGGCTCTTCAGGGATTTGTACCACCGCCTGGCTGGTTTCAGGAGACACCTGCATCACAAATGCATTCCGGAAGGTCAGGGAGCTTGAATGAACCCCCAAGAAGCCGATGCCCTGGGGTGTAGTGGCATCTAAGCACACTGTGCAGGACTAGTTTGGCCTGCAATCATGAGCTACGCGCAAAACTAGATTTCAGTAGAGAACATTCGCACCTTTGACCGTTTCTCGGGTCCAGACTCCGATGCAGCTTGTCCAAGGTGACGTTTCTCTTTGGACTGCCCATTTGAATGGAAGAAAGCAGTGATGGACCTCTGCGCCATCCTTTGCGCGTGCAGCAATACTGAAAAGCTGCTGATCCTCGATTGAGGTGTATTACATATGCTCACGAAGGATCGCGCTCCTATGCTTGCGTGTCCAAACAGCATGCACAGCTTCTCAAAACACACCAACTTAATGTAGTGAGAAATTTGCGATAGCACAAAGGGAAACTTGGAACTTCTGTGGACTGCTACTGTGACAGATTGCACTCCTGCGGGCTTGATAAGACCCCGTCCTTTGGGACCAATTTGAGAATCACTTAGCAGCAAAAGGAAAGATCCCAGTTCGATGTCTATGCACAAAAGATGTTAATATTGATATCAAGCCAATAGTTGCAATTATATCCAGCAGATCCTGCAATAAAAGAAACATTAAAGATCAAAAGGGTGTAGTGGAGAATGAGGGTATCGATCCCCCTACCTCTCGCATGCAAAGCGAGCGCTCTACCATCTGAGCTAATTCCCCGGTCGCATGCCATGATTGCATTTTCAGGCCATTACAATCCTTCCTCTCGAGGTCTCCTCTGCGCCGACTGCGTGTTTGCATTCTGCTCGGGGACCAGAAACGCATTATTCGGGGTAGAATCGAACGTGCACGAAGGAAGGCAACAAGTTGCCATCAGGCACTGAGGGTGCCGTGGAGGGCAGCCCTTCGGCTGCTGCAGCAAGGGTGGTGGTTGGTCCTGGTTGAAGTGGCTGAGGGTTTTAGTTACTGAGAGGATAGACGCCGATCTGAACAGTGTTTCGGCGATGGCCAGCAACGGTGCTGTGAGGAATGGCAGCGTCCCGCACATTCAACAAGGTTCACGTCCCAGCCCCTCAATTGGGTTGTTTTCCTTGTCAGAAGACCGAGAGACCTTGGGACTTTAAGCGGGCACATATCATGAAGGTCCAACTCCAGCAAATTTTCAAGGGCTGGTTCCTCTGTTCTGGTTAAGAGTTGATTTTCAGGTTGTGCAGCAGACATCCTCCACCCAACCGGTGCCCAGATATGTTATGCAGGGCAATTTTTCTTATTACTTTTATATACTTGGGCGTTCGATGCACGATCAAAAATGTCAATTGATCCCCGGCAGAATGTCAGGACAGGGGCCACTTGTGCCAGAGAGAAGGTCAAGACTCTATCACCAGAGTGTGATAGGAGGATGTTAGCCGCTCTCTTAGAGCAGCTGAGTCATGTGGCTGCTGTAGATTGCATTTCTCTGCACTGACGATTTCCATGCGTGACTCACAGCAAATGGAGCCGCCAAGGCCAACGCACAGAGGGTGACAACCCCACGAGTGAAAGGTGTGCCTGAAGTGCGGCCAGTGCCATCTGCGCCACTCACGGCAGTGGTGCACGATGCTGTGCGGCGGTGGTTCCAGGAAACTCACAAGGAAGCCCTTCGGGGCGACGTGGTGAGTGATTAGGCTGCCCTCACAGCTGGATGTTCCTTGAGACTCACCGGAATGCCATGCAGATTCCAGGAATATTAGTGTCCTCCATGGGGCTCCTTTGCACAATGCACGAAACTGTCGGTAGTTTGGGATACTCCATTTGTGTGATGGCCAAACACCTCGCTGTGCGGCGCAGAAACAACAAGCACTGCTTGGGCAAATGCTTTTAGAAGGCTACGGGTGCGAGCGTGACAGCGCTGCCGGCAAGGAGTGGGTTGACAAGGCCAGGAGGCGAGGCTATCGCATGGCAGGCGTCTACTGCGAGCTCTGAGTGTGCAGGAAGCTGTCTGCATGGTTGGGGCAATGTACCCAAGCCAAGAGCTTGAGTGGGCTGCTCTCATATTGGATGGACACATGCGATGCCCTTTGTTGACTGATGACCACTCCTCAAGAAAGCTGGATTGCTCACATTTCCAAGGCCAAGCGGCTCATGCTGGGCGGCGCAGTCGTGGATCAATAAAGATTCCTCATCTGGTTTCCCCAGCACGAGTGGTGCAGAGAATTGGATACGTATTCAAAGAACTTGGAGCGACAGAGTGTGTGCAAAATGCCTTAGCAGAGCGTGCAGAGAGTTGCGGTGTTGACATATGCTCCGAACAAGCTTTTGTATGCTTTGCATTGATCATCACCGGAAGGCCTTGACTTCTGACAGTGTGACTTGCTTATTGAGACTTCACACTGTTGAAATATAGAAACGTGCGGGTGCAGTTAGGTGTCGTCTTGCTGCAGCTCCCACTCTAAAGTTAATGACCCCGTGCAGGCTGCGATGCGGTGGCCTGCAATTTGGTGCTTTGCGGAATCTGCTCTATATAAAAGTTATATATAACTTGTCCCTTTTATTTATTGGCAGCCTTTGAGGTCCTGTACATTTCACAGCCAGTCCTGAGGTCTTGATAAATGATCCATTTTACAGGATCTTCCTTCTGGCCCAGGAATCTTCTCTCGAGGACTTGCTGTCCAGTGGTCTTGCCAAGACAGAATATATGATCTTATGACAGTCTGAGGGTCACCTCATATGATGTGTGGCCGCTATTGCCAAGCCGCCCACAGTGTGATCATCATGATCACATGATGTTGGGCGGGGCGCTGCATGCAGGCCCCACTGGGTTCCCAGCAGGCATGCTGGTAATGTAATGCTGCACTGCTGCATGTACTGGTGGCAGCTAAATCATTGATGGTGCTCCATATTTATTCGCCTCCTCAGGCTCAGGATAGCCACTTCCGAAGCTTTGAGTCAAAGCTTGAGTCTGGAAGGCCACTTTACTGGCGGTGGCCAGTACTGCAGTTCCCATGGCAAAGAACAGCTAAAATAAGACCCCTAATTTTCTTGAGATTCCCACAGATACAGAATCTACCTAAATATTTACATCGAGAAGTGGACTGCCTCAAAGAGGAGGTCCCATTTTCTTAGGGTCTAGTGGATTCCATTCTGTCCCTTGAAGCCCCTTATATTATCACACGATCGCATAGTAGCTCCCAGAGAAGAGTCTGTTTCAGTCGTCTGGGCTCACGAGACTACTCAACATTGAATGCGCCACAACACGTTTTGATTCTAGTTTCAAGTCTTTTCACTTGCAACATCGGTGGCATCAGTATCTTCGCGTCATGAACTGCAACATGGAACTGTAGCGCCTTCAAGGCGTGAGATAGAGATCAGCGTCTTTATTTTTCAGACATGGTGCTGCTATCTTCTGCACCAGATTGTTCCGAAATTGCACCGAGCAGGAAGGAATCCGCTGATGGGTACGGCTCAGAATCGGCATCAGCTGGGAAAGAGGCTTGCAGGGGTTCGGAGACTTCGGGAGGCGCCTCTGTGGATGGGGATGTCCCGATGCCATGGTGGTACACGCCAAAGCGGCTGCTGGTGCGCTTATCGTGCAATCATCCATACTTGGTCTACAGTCTGAAGCCTAGACTTGAGAACTAGTACTCCATATCCCACTGTTCCTCCTGCACACCGTCTCCTCAAGTATTTGAAGTTAAGGTCTGGTAACATGTTGTCAATGGATCAGACAATCGATGCCTTCCACATCTCCTGTACTCTCAAAGATAAGCAGCTTCTTTACCTGGACTTCGTGATATGTGTCTGAAGTTCTTGCTTGGTGCAGGCGCTTTATTGTTTTGTATGGTTCCTGGTGTATGTGGATATGGGATTGCTGTCCAGCAATGGTGTGACTGGAACAAGCAGCACAGACCCAAGCAATACGTCTAAGGATGCAACAAGCCAGGGAGGCATGCAGGTAAAGAGCTGTTCACCCGCTGGCAAGAGAATGACAAGCTACACGTTCTCATCGCTTAGAAGTTGAAGATCATCTGCTTACATGCAGAGCAAAAGTTCAAGTCCCTGACCTTCTGCGCTAACTCTGGAATGATAACATGCAGAGGGATTTCCAGCTCACGTATGCTCAGTTGGGCCTACTACCAGCGATGTTCATGGCGGGCCTGATGGTGTCTTGTTTGGTTTTCAACGAGCTCTGCAACTATGTCAATTCTTTCCGTCTTATTGGTGCGATTTTCATCTCATATTTGCGCTGGGATTGGGGATTGTTCGCATGGCTTGCGACCCCCTGACTACCTTGATCCAGGCTCACCACCTCAAAGTTTTATAGGGATCATCTCCAATTGTGGATGTCAAGACCTGGATGTCTTCATGCAGGCGTTGGTCTGGGGATGTGGATGTTGGGTGCGATATTCACAGGGGTGTCGCAGAATTTTGGGTTTCTCTTATTCGCAAGAATATTCATGGGGGCAGGTGAGAGCTCCTTGCATCCCTTCCACACTCATGCGTAAACCCTTACCTGCAATGGTGCAATTGAAACTCAGTGACGTTCCTACCTTAGCACCATTTCCGATAGATTTCTGCTCTGTGCTCCAGGCGAGGCATCAGTCATGACGCTGACTGGCCCATTCATAGATGACGTGGCGCCTCCACTGTCAAAGGCCCGGTGGTTTGCATGGTTGTCCCTGTTTCCCAGCTTGGGAGTTGCTGTGGGCTACCTCTATGGCAACCTAGCAACCATCATAAACTGGCGCATCTGCTTCTATATTGAGGCGGCTGTTGCGCTGCCAGTCGTGCTATTCTGCCTGTTTGCCACTCCAGTCCGGCTGCGGGGCAAAGAAGAGCAGACGAGTACATCCTCAGGTGACATCCTCAGAATTATCTGGCTCTGTGCAGAGCCGTTGGACAGTTTAAAGCCTCTCAGCTATTTAGCTCGCGAGGGAAAGCTTGTCATATCTGCATCAAAATAATTTGTGTGGCATTTGCAGTGGAGAAAACACCAAAATTGAAGTGGGGCGCTCGCTTCTTGGATGCTTGGAAAGACCTTGGGAAGGAGCTGAAGGTCCTGCACAGGCAGCCTGTCTTCCTGGCAAATGCCTGGGGCTTTGTCCCTGTGCAAGCCTGCCTGGGAGTCTTCACATTCTGGGGCCCCAAGGTGGGTCTGAGCACATTCTATTGCTCAAGCTGGAATGCAAACATTGCATTGCATGGTTTGCATGGATGGGAAACCATGCTTGCTGATCTCAACCATTGGATCCTCTCAATCGAGTCAGTGGCATGGACTGGCTCACTCAATTATCTGCTAACAGACGCTGTGATCAATCAGGCTGCGAAGGAGATTCTGCGCGCTGATGAGGATGTAATTTCGTACCTGCTGGGAGGCATAACTGTCGGAACGGCTGTTGTCGGCACTATAGGAGGAGGTGTGCTGCTGGTTGCTGACGCCCCCACTAGTACTAGCACCCTTCCAGGCTCCGAGAGCGTCTTCCATAAGTGCAGCAAGCCCTTTCTACTTATCATTGGCTGGTGTATGCAGGGTGGCTCTTGGACAGGGTGGGGTCCAGCCTGAGGAATGCCATGACCATTCAGCTGTGCGCCAGCATTGTTGCGCTGATCTTCTCCTTGTTGGCCTTTTTGACGTCGCCCTCCCTCCCGGTCTTCGCGCCTCTGCTGACGATCGGCCTCTTGGGCGTATTTGTCACCACGGCACCCTTGTGTACGCCCCTCTTGGTCTTGTGCATGCCCTCATTTCGCATGGCAGCTGACGCTTTTGAGGCATCTTGAATGATATTAGCCTGCTTCATTTGCCACTGTGCCAACTTTGCGTCCGTCATGTGATGTGCAGATGCAGTCAGCATGTGGACGGTGCCAGTGCCTATGAGGCCTGTTGGGCAGGCGTATCAAGTCATCATCATGCACTTGTTTGGGGATGTTCCTTCCCCACCTATTATCGGCGCTATCCAAGGTAAGATTTCAACTATTGATATTGTCAGTCATATTGTTCTTTGCTGGAACTTGTGCTTTATGCTGTTTCAAGACTCTAACCATTGTCCTTGATGCCAGGCCGCCTGTTGAATTGGAGGACGTCAATGGCCATCATCGTTGCAACTTTGGGCATATCGATTTCATGCTATTTATTCGGAGCCCTCTACAGCCCCAGAGCTGTAGACTATAGAGAGGAGCGAACTAGTGAAGGTAGTAAGGATGAGGTATGCTGGCTTCCTGTGATGCCACTTTGGACTGTGACTACGGTAGTGCTGCATGAATATGTAGTCCGGCCACACTTTCTGATATGGTGCTTGCTTTTTATGAAGTTTGCAAGGTGGCTGTGCTTTGATCATTTCAATTGCAGGAGTGACAAACAGCGATTGTGTTTTTCATTGCAGGAGGCACATAAAGTAGAGAGCTAGGGGCCACTGCCACCAAATGGACACACTGGCGCAGGAGCCAAGATCTCCAGAATAGATAGACTACTAATCTGTGCCTTGTAGATTCAAGACAGAATGTAAGGTTTAGATGTTAGGATGCCTGAGGGATCCGGACGCACAGCTGCTGCCAGCTGTCAGTAACTGCGAGCTATGGCATCAATATGTGGGCATGTGCACATAACATAGCGCGCCTCGCGCTGCTCAAATAAATTCCTGATGGCACCATGGCCAGCAGCCGAAGCAGGGGCAATGTGCCAGTGACTGGCGCTCACTGAGCCAGTGGCACCTGTCAGACTCCGACTTGGAGCCTAATAGTACATATAGTATAATATATACATTTGGCTCAGACATTTAAAGCTTAAGGTCTTTATTTTGCTGAAGTGAGAGGGGCATTATATCCCCTCAATGCTTGGATGTCACTTAATTTGGAATGCAAAGCAAATTTGAATGTGAATCATTTCTGTGCATTCGTCAGTACTAGGTGATCCCGGTCACTTTGGGCGTCACTGACGTCACTAATGGCCCATTTCGGAAAGTCCAGGATTATTGATGTGTAGGCCCACAAATCGGTCAAGTGATGATGGCTGCACAGAAACGATTATGCTATCCCGAGGAACACATGCCTTCATTGGTCTAAGCTGGGGAGCATTCGTGATGGGGATCTTGGTGCATGTCTTCAAGTTCATCCTCATCATATCAATCGCGGTGAGTAGGTTACCTGCATTTGTTTTGCAATCTATCACTTTAAATATTACGACGGCAGTAACCATGGACTCGATCAGTTGCACGTGTGAGCGCAGGGACGAACTGCGAAATGCTACCGTGGAAGATTGCTTGATGAGGTTGACGTCTCTACGAGGGAGAATGAAGCGCTTAAGAATTGCAGTGCCGTCAACAGCATGATCCCAGGCAGTCGAAACAGCTTGACCCCTTCTTGCCAAATCAAATTGCTTCTGGCTTGACTCCTTGATCCATCCCCCACAAGTGACTGCTGTCTGCTGCCTGGCAGTTGGTGCAAAGCCACCAGTAGCGGTTCAGAAGCCTCTTTTGTTTCCAAAATGGGGCCACAAGCGGCAAGATAACTGGGCTTGGCTCAGAGACGACCGCCGCGAAGATCCCCAAGTTCTCCAATATCTGAAGGAGGTATCCCATTCTGGCCCACATTCAGCCAAGGTGTTGACTAGCAGAGCAAGTGACGGTTTTGCATACCAATATTCTTGTTGTGCGCACAGGAGAACTCATTTGCAGACGCAGTGCTTGGAGGGGCCCTGGCAGATGATCTAGAGAATGAAATGAAGGCGCGCACCGCCCACGATGATCACAGCGTGCCACAGCGTGTTGATTTGTTCTGGTACTACAGCTATCGCCGGCAAGGAGATCAATACCGTATACAGTGCAGGTGGAGTCCTTGCAATTGGATCACGCATCTTGGCCTGTGCTCATGTGCTGCATGTGTGGAATATTGATGGAAGCAGCGGCAGACATGCCCGTCTTCAATTGGTGCATGGAGATGCGATGTTAGATAAGCGTGCTTGCGTGCTCAAGTCAGCAGTGGTACCAGCTGTGCCTGCATTCAGATTTACCCAGCTCAATCAAGAACTGGTTGCTCGCAGGAGGAAAGTCCCACAAGGAGCAAGTGTCTTTATGGAGGATGATGTCATGAATTCAAAAGCAGCAGAGGAGGTCCTGCTCGACGAAAATAAGGAGGCACATGGTCATAAGTTCTTTGACCTGGGCGGCTTCCAGGCAAGTGGGGATTTTGCATAACCCTTGGATGAGCTTAGCAAGCAGACCAGAAGCACTTAATGCTGCTCAGTGAGTACTATGCACCAGAAATTTACTGTCATAACCGGTCAGGGTGTCCGCGCAGGTCTCAGCAGACCACAGATACCTGGCATATGCAGTGGACTTTTCTGGCAACGAAAGCTACGCGATATATGTGAAGGACATTGGGGAGGACACTGTCGTGCCCATCAGCGGGGTGCATGACGCCTCGGGGCAGCTCGCCTGGGCCCTGGACAATCAAACTCTCTTTTTCACAACAGTGGTCAGTAGCTCCTTCTACGTCTTGGCATTACCATGGCCAACGCAAAGGGGCTGGTACATATTACCACGAGTATAGCCGCCATGGCAGAGGTTATAATACAGCGTGTCAACCTCGTCATGTAATCTCAAACCACTCCGTACTCGCTGTCTGACTGACTGAAATGGAGCAAGCCTCTATTGACGACCCTTCATGTCACTGTTGCAGACCAATAAAACACTGAGGAGTGACAAGCTATGGCGGTGGCAAATCAACAGCACAGCGCAAGGAGCTCAACAGATATACAATGAACCTGATGAGGCGTTCCATTTGGAGTTGACCCACACAAGAAGCAGGAAGTACCTTTTGCTGTACGGGCGCTCTGAGGTCACAAAATACCTCTTATATCTGCCGGCTCATACACCATTGGGTGAGAGAATTTTCTTGAGTGGAGTTGAGGGGCTCTTATGACAATGAAATTAATGAAATAATTGAAGCATGTTGGGTATCACTGCCTCCGGTGTGCAGGCAATCTCACAGTTTTGGGGCCAAAAGTCCATGCCCGCAAATATAGTCAAGCAGCAGACTGGGGAGACATGTGGATCATGTTGGAGAGTGACATGCAGAAGGACACTCTCAATGCAGAGCTGCTTCTGCTGCCTATGCCCAATTCCACAGACCTCATGCAACTCGAGCCCATCACAACTCTTGTTCCTGCTGAAGCAGGCCACAGCGCTGCAAACAATTCACAGGTGAGTTGATTTCTGCTTGCAATGCCATTGCTTTCACCAGCAGAGTGGCCCAATGTACAATGATGCCAAACAACATGCTTTGCAACATGTGTGCTGTGATGGTGTGCAGGTGCTCATTGAGCATCGGCATGATGTGGAGCTTGAGGACTTTGAACTATCACAGCGTAAGTTCCTTGCCTGCAATAGAGCTGCCAGGCCCCACAAGTCCGCTTCCTGTGATGCGGTAATGACTAGCTATTTGGTTGGGAATGGCCCCTATGTGAGATTGTGCATAAGTGCACAGAGTGCCAGCCACTCAGATTATGATCCTCCATGGCGCAGGACACTTGGCGCTCTTACAACGTGTCAATGGTCTGAGCACTCTTAAGATATTCACCTTGGAAGAACAGACGCAGAACCACACAACCCTGGGTGAGGGACGGGCTGTGACATTTGAGGAAGAAAGCTATTCGCTGGGCTTTGGCAAACAGGGCCCGCTTGATTCACCGGTGATACGGGTTGTATACAGCTCCTTTGTGACCCCAGACAGCACCTATGACATCAACGCCATGACAGGTCTGCTTCCACCCCCCCCCCCTGCTTGCATGCAGGCTGCATCTGCTGTTGCACGAGCTGCCAAGCAACATAGCAGCATGTCCCACCTGCCTTTTCAGCACAAGATCCAAATGAAGCTTCTCCAGCTGCTTTGGTGGACACACATGTGACAAAAGATGCCTACTGATTTTGGCTAAACAATTGCCTTGTGGGCACTGGCAGGCAGACGAGTGCTGAAGAAGCAGAAGCAGGTGCTCGGTGGCTTTGACAAGGAGCAGTATCGCACATTCCGGCTGTGGGCGCCGTCTGATGGAGGCGTACAAGTGCCTGTGTCCGTGGTGCACAAGAAGGGGTCTGTGCGGTTGGATGGCTCAGATCCCCTCCTGCTTCACGCTTACGGCGCTTACGGCGCCCCGCAGGATGCAGACTTTGACTCAAAGAGGCTGAGCCTGTTGGACAGGTGAGGTTGCCTGGTCATTGCTGGTGTTGTATGCAGCTGTCATACTTTGATCGGGGTGGCTTCTAGGTTCAGTGACAGCATGGCAATCTCCTGTAGCAGTGCAATTGTGCTTGCAGGGGGTTCATTTATGCCATCGCTCATGTGAGAGGCGGTGGCGATCTGGGCCAGTACTGGTACCTTGATGGCAAATTGCTCAACAAGAACAATACCTTCCTAGACCTCATTGCAGCGGCTCAGCTGCTCATCGCTGTGCGCCCCAGTCAGCTCCCTGCTCAGCTGCCATGATGCATGCATCAATCATGTAGGATCTGCGTGCATTTTTAAAGTGACTTTGCATGTGTGTGATTTTGGGAATGAAAAAATGCGATCCTGGTCGAGCGCAAAGAGCTAGAGACATGTGCTCATGATGCAAGGTTGGGTTGATCGCAACAGCAAATGGGTCGTTGAAAGCCCTTGTGCTGGAAGACATGAGCACAGGGGTAGTGGTGACCCAACAATACATCAAAGGCTTTCAACATACTTCTGAAATTACAGCGCACAGCAATGTTTCACAGGGCCCTTGTGAGCCCTCATGAAGGGGATGCTCACAAATAGATGGCAGCGATCACGCCCCTAGTCTTGAAGTGTCAATAACCTTAAGGCTGCTGGCTTGCAGGAGGGATATACGAGTCCTGAAAGGCTCTGTCTGTGGGGTCGTTCGGCTGGGGGCCTGACTGTGGCTGCAACCATCAACTTGCGCCCAGAGCTGTTCAAGGTACAAATGGCTTGCAAGAGTGTGATCGTGGGGAGCACTTAGGCCTGAAGGCTGCGTTTGTCTCCTAGAAGATGCACGAGGCTGCAGGAGCAAAGGAATGATGATTGCTCCCTTGCCCGCAGGCTGCCATCTTGGATGTGCCATTCGTTGATGTCATTGCCACCATGTCAGACCCTGGCTTGCCCCTCACTGTGACAGAGTATGAGGTGCGCACATCTTCATGGACTTCATGGCTTCTTGGAAACAGACTATTATTGAGCACACGCAAGCAGAAAGCAGCTGACTGGAATGTTGATGACTGACAGGAGTGGGGAAATACCATCGCCAACCAGACCATGTACGAGTACATGCTCTCATACTCTCCTCTGGATAATGTACGGAGACAGCCTTATCCCAACATGCTGGCGACAGGGGGTACGTCGCTCTGCACGCGAGAGCGTTTTGGAATTTGTTGACAGCTTGCTTACATGAGAAAGGGTCCTGACAGATTCATGGTGTGCTCGCAGCTTGGAATGATGCGAGGGTGGCATATTGGGAGCCTGCAAAGTGGGTCGCCAAGACACGCGCCCTGGCGACGAATGAGCCCCTCATCTTGTTGATGGAGAATATGGCTGCTGGACACTTTGGCAACAGTGGCTTCTTCTCGTCGCTGCACGAGACTGCCTTGAAATACGCCTTTCTGCTGCGAATTACATGCACAGCTGTGGATGTGTCTGCTGTCTCAACAGAGAGCGAGGAGTCGGGGGTGTGTGTGCCTTGTGTGGCAATCTTTGTGGTCGTGGTGGCTGGGTTTGGGGGTCTGTTGGTTGGTTCTCTCTACTATGGGGGCACTGTGCTGCAAAGCTGGAGAAAGGCCGGGGAAGGGAGAGGGCAGGGCATCAGGGAAGTGGCCATGCAAGGTTTCAAGCGGGAGATGGCGAGGGATGGCAGTGAGGGGGATGAATCTTTGGACAGGCGACGAGAAGTCCAGCAGGAAAACGAACGATTGATACCAGAAGACGACCGATGATTATGCGCAAAAGGAACACATAGAGCAGGAGGTGGGTCTATAGCTGTTATTGTGAGCTTGTTTTGATACTACTTTTGTCAAACATCTGGAGTAACTGAAGGCATGCAATTGCAAGGCAACCCCTTTACATAACAGTTACATAGATGTGCGATCCTGTTTTATTTTAGTCAATTATTTCAGCCATTCTTGCAGGATCATGTCATTGTAGCAAATATGTCACTTGATTGGATGCCCATGTTGCCAGCTATGAGGATGTCGGTCAGTTCAGGATGCCGGCTCATCACAGGCCATGGCCAGGCAATTCAAATTCAGATTAGTGCAAACTTATGAATCGTGCCATCCTACAGTAGCATGCGGCTTCATCTGAAGGATGTGAAACTTAGCAAAAAATTTACATAGGCGACCCCTCTGATCTGATCTGATCACACCTCATCTGATCTGATTTAACCATACCTGAAATCTATTGAAGGTACCCTGACATAATGCAAGCATGTAATTCAAAGGAACAGCAAGATTCACATCCCTGCCTCACATGTGTACACCTTTTGCAGCATCTAATACAGTCCCAAGCAGTGAAGATGACGTGCCAGACACCCTGGCTCTTCTCAAACTGCGAATGTGATGCCTGAGGATGCAGGCTCAGTAGCATGCTACGCACAACCACAAAGACAGAGACATATGCATAAATCACTGTGCACCATATTGTACAGCTGCACTAATTTGCCCTCTTCAATCCAGACCACGGCAAATATGATTCCTTGCAGCAGCGCTACCTGCTACGAGGTGGAGTTTGTAGAAAGACAGAGAAGCATTTGCTCACCCCAAACAGTCCGCATTGACCCTACATGGCCATGTGTACTTGGGGAAAGGACAGGAAGCTGCAAAATCAAAGAAGCACAGAAGCAAATTCAAGTACCCTCTCCATTGGGCCATCTCAAGGATGCTTGACGGGTCCATGAAAAAAGGAAAGCCACACGAGGGACAATGCTCCTCAAATTGTACTTGATCCTGCTCGAAGCTGTGCCTGCGGCCTGGGAGGGACTGCAATTCTGCCACCTCCCGGCCCTTCAATAAACCTGCAAAGAAGGATCCCGGTCAGCATGTGGTGGCCCCAAGTTCAACAACGCGGTCTAGAGAGCGTCAGATACTGAGCTGAGCATGCAGGGCCTTTCATGTCCTCAAGGATTTGTCAGGTGACGCACGTGTAGCCTGGTGGGAATGTAGCTGCTGTTGGATTGCAGGGAGCGCGCAAGGACGCCGGCAAGGGAACGTAGGGCAGCAGGTACGGTGCAATAAAAGCGGCAGTCATTGTGCTCAGCAGTATCAACGTGGGCCCATCAAAAAGATCACCTGCACGGGATTAGTAGTATTGGTCAGCATGACTTTTGCCTGCCTTTCTGCTTCAAGAAAGAGAGCCCAATGTAAGTAAAGTATGATCAACACGGGTCTCGATGCTCACCATAAAAGAGAAGCGCAATCCACGAGAGGACCAGCAAAGCGCACAAGAAGCCCACAAGCGCCGTTGCGGGATTCAAGGCGTCCAGCTGCAAGGCAATGCTCATTGTGAGAATCTTGAAGCACAGGTGCGGCACATCGCACATAAAGTTGGTTTAGTCATGCTCTACTGGTCCAGTACAGCTCAGTTTGCTGAGCCGCTCACCCAGTCTGAGCATGGCACAACATTTCGCTGACGGGATTGGCCTTGGCTGCTGTGCTGGGAGGAGTTGCTCAACACGATGCAGTGGATGACTGGCGTCTCAACTGCTGAAATCACATCGTCATCATAGAGTTCCCTGCCTGCTGCGATCAGGCGAAGCCTCTGTGTCGCGGGCCACCCCTTGGACTCACAGACCTGATCGAAATCCAGGAAAATTGCCTCAGACCTCCAGCATATCCTTCAATCAGCAGAAAGCGAAGCAAAGGGAATGCAGTGCTGCAGGTACTGCCTGCCTTTGGAGCGACTGGACCTCACCGCGTTCGTGATACTCCTTGCGTTACCGCCCTGAAATGGAATAAATATTGTTGCTGTTTCACCCTGATCAGGAAAAATGACCTTAATGGCTTGGGCCATGCCTCAGACGATGGTCAGAGATCGCATATCTTCGTCAGGTCAACGCCGGTGTTCAAATCCGTCATCATACTTACCAGCTTTTGATGTTTATTGACTGCACAAATGATGCTCTGTAGAGGACGAACAGAACACTCAAGCTCGCAACCTGCATTTGTCAGCTTTGCTGACTCATGAGCTACTAAAGTTACTCATTATCTGATGGCTTGCCGCCTTGAGTCTGAGTCTCCTCCAGAAGCCCAGGTGTGGATGCGATCGTAAAGAAAATTCTGGTTGCCGAAATTGGTTGTGCCGAATGTAGAGATCTAAGTGAGATCAAAAGGCAGTCATTGGCAAAGTACTTCAAAGTGTACTAGGCCCTGCAATACGAGTCAATGCTAAATGTCGAACCGTGGCCTCAAATTGAAAAGTACCTACAGACCTTCGTCAAAACTAGAGGTATTCTACACGGGGGGAGCATCGTGCATATCCAGCAAAGGCCTCCTAGCCTGCAGCTGCAACGATGAGGTCAAGGTGAGGGCGTGACGGCATCACTGTGCAGAGAAAATTTTACTTACCGCCGTACAGCAATATATAGTTGTCAAGAGGCAGGTGCAAAAGCCTATTAAAGTCGCAGGCATCAAGGGTGTCACCTGTGAGCACACCTGTATTTTGGATCAAAACCAAGCTGTGTGGTGCAGCTCGTGGACCCAATTTCAGGCAGTGTTACGTCAACGTTGGCGGGAGACTCAGAGCCTGTGACTGCTCTTGCATTTAGCCACTCGGGCAACCGGCTGTACGGCGCATCCCGCAGCCTGCAGCAGCGTTGCTGGGACACCAGCAACAATGCAATTCTGCGCTCCTGGAAAGGCCACAAAGGCCCTGTGCTAGCCCTTGCAGTGGACCCCTCCGGCGGCCTGCTCGCCTCTGCCAGTGCAGACAGGAGCTGCCGCGTGTGGGACACAGATGGGTTCTACTGCACGCACGCCTTCCATGGCCACAGGTGCCCATCTGGGACAATTTGCTTCCTTACATCCACTTTATGCAGGAATTGGTGACCATGCTTGAGAAGATTCACTGACAAGGCGGTTATCTTAGAGTCACTGGCATGCTGTATACCATGGCATAGCTCAGCGCTATTAGTCGCCGACAGCAGTCTCGTCTGGGGTGGCTTGCCGTTGGTGGTGCATTCTGCCCACTGACACTGGCGCCTGAAGTCGCACATTGAAACATTTTCTGCTAAAAATGCTAAGTCCACAGGGAATGAGATGGTGTAATTCATGCACCTTTCCTTGATGTTCTTGCAGGGGGCTTGTCCTTGAGGTGATCTTTCACCCCAAAGAACTCATGATCATCACGGCAGGGGACGATGCAGAAGTGCGGGTGTGGGATCTCATCACCAAGTCCTGCGTTGCCACCCTCAAGGTGGGTCCAACTACGCATCTTACATAGTGAATGCGTCAAGTGAGCTCTTATGCTTCTCATTGTTGTCTGCATGGACTTACCTGACTATTTGTTGCAGGATCACTTCAGTGCAGTGACTTCCTTGAGCCTGAGCCCGGATGGCTGGACTCTGCTCACTGCCGGCAGGGACAAGGTGGCCATTTTGTGGGACCTGCGGTCACACAAAAAGCTTGCCACGGTGCCAATCTTTGAGGCAGTGGAAGGTAAGCTGAGTGGAAGCATGACTCCCTCTTCATTTTGGGAAGTTTTGTTTATGCTCTGGCTGACCGGCTTTTCTTGGAGCCCATCACAGGAGCCGCAATAGTCCCGGACGACTCGGCTTTCAAGGCACTGGTGCAAGGTGCTTTAGGGCCATCTGGAAAGAAGAGCAAGGCATTGGTGTTTGCAACTGGCGGTGAGAAAGGGATATTGAAGCTTTGGCGAGCTGACACTGGTGACTGCATCTATGAGCAACGGTGAGTGGAGAGGCCATCCAAAACTCAATAGAGCTTGACATGCCTTGTCACTCTGCTTGCAAATCCCATAACGGCGTCTTCTAAGATAGAATCTACTGATCTATGTGCTGCATGGCAGGCATGGCATTGCCACTGGTCAAGGTGAGATGGCGGCAGCAGGAGAGGAAATTAGGGAGGTTCACGTGTTGCCCAATGCGGAGGGGCTCATGATTACCACTGGGGACTGCCGGTTGCTGTTCTTCAGCCCCGAGGTGCGCTAGTGGCAATTCAGTGTCCTTCACAGAAGGCGGCTGCATGCCTTGTTGCACTTTGTCCTGCTCACCGGGCGCTGCATGACACTGTGTTTGGGTGTGTGCAGGAGGAAGCCGAGAAGCATGTGGTAAAGTTGGGCAGGCAGTTGATAGGCAACCTGGATGAGGTCACAGACCTGCGACTCATTGGGCCCCCAGCTGGCCCCACACAGCTGGTGCTGGCTACCAACTCGCCCACCATACGCATGTTTGACCTCACCACGATGTCCTGCTCTGCAACGCTCAGCGGGCACACCGACACTGTGCTGGTCCTGGACGCCATCCAAACAAAAGGTAAGGCTCCCTTCTGCCCATGTGATGCATGTAGATTCGTGCTCTTGTCCCAATGCCTCATTTCCTTTGTATTGTCTGGAGAGCTGCATTTCGAAATTGAGGATCTCTCATGCATGCAGAGTCTAAGACCCTGCTGGCATCTGGCGCCAAGGACAACAGTGTTCGGGTGTGGGACGAGGCGGGCGAATGCATTGCAGTCGGACAGGGCCATGTAGGGGCAGTCAGTGCACTGGCCTTCTCCAGACGGGCTCTCAGCTTCCTAGTGACCGGTGGAGCAGACAAGCTCTTGAAGGTGGACATAATGCCCGCCTTGATGTACACGAGAAGAAGGCAAATTGTGTCAGCATGGTCATGATCTGGGATAAACCAGAGCTGACCTAGGGCTGGGTGGTCTCCTTGCAGGTCTGGGATGTGTCGAAGTTATTGGACGGCAGCAGTGCAGAGGGCGCCGAAGTGCCGCGCCTGCGAGCTACAGCCGCTGTAGCGGCGCATGACAAGGACATCAATGCGCTGGCAGTGTCACCCAACGATGCCCTCATCTGCACTGCATCACAGGATCGCACTGCCAAGGTCAGCCATGACCCTCGTCTTGTGCCTCTGATGCGTTTAGCAGGCCTCTGGACCTCCCCTGGCTTGAAGTCCAATAAGGATCCTCCTGCCTCCACCTTGCCGTACACCGGTGTGCGGCGGAAGACATATGTCAAGAGGCTAGTGATTTGCCGCAGGTGTGGCGGTTGCCAGATCTGGTGCAGACGCTGACGTTGAAGGGGCACCGGAGGGGAGTATGGAGCGTGCAATTCTCTCCGGTGGACCAGTGCGTGCTGACCGGCAGCGGCGACGCCACCATCCGCCTCTGGGCACTCACCGACGGCAGCTGCCTGCGCACCTTCGAGGGCCATGGAGCCTCCGTCCTGCGCGCATCCTTCATCTCAGCCGGCACACAGGTGCTCACAAATCCTCTTGCGCTTCTTCTGAAGGCAAAAACACGCAACATCCTATTGCCATAGAGTTCTTCCCCTTTGCAGGGAATATTGTATCACTCTGAACAGTGACTCTGTGACACCTGCTCAGATTGGTTTCCGGGTCCTTGTGTATATTGTATTCCCATTCCCTTGTTGAGACTGAGCGGCTCTGTGCTGCGCAGGTGGTGTCAGCAGGAGCGGACGGTCTGGTGAAGCTGTGGGGTGTGCGGACGTCGGAGTGCACGGCCACCTTTGATGAGCATGAGGGCAAGGTGTGGGCGCTGGCTGTGGCAGGGGAGAATGATGCTGTGCTGGCCACCGGAGGCGCAGACGCGCGCGTGAACATCTGGCGTGACTGCACGGCAGAGGACGAGGCTGCAGTTGTAGCGAGCAGGACACAGAACGCTGTCAAGGCCCAGGAGTTGTCCAACGCTCTCAAGGTGGGTCTCTACAATCAGTGCTGCCACAGCTGCTGATGTTCATCAATGAACTGCTGCTTTAAATTTTCTGACAGGTTGGGTCTGGCTTGCCAAGGGGTCTTTTTGGTGCAGGACAATGACTACCAAGCTGCGGCGGCGATGGCGTTCGAGCTGGGGCACGCCGGTCAGCTGCGCTCGGTGGTGGAGGCGGCTTGTGCGCAGGGGCAGGAGGCAGCCGAGGATATCCTGAATGCCCTGGTCGGCGGCTTTGAAAAGGACCAGATCAAGCAGTGCCTGGAGTTCATCCGCGAGTGGAACACCAACTCCCGGCACTGCCACGCCGCTCAAGCTACCCTGCAGGCCATCCTCTCGCAGCATGCGCCCGAGGTACACTCCCCACACTTTGTAACACTGTTCCGCTTCAACTCATGCCGTGAAGTGATCGTTGCACAACAACAGGCGGTCAGATGTGCGAGGTGCCCTGTCTGTAATGTATCGTCGCTGAGGTGTCAAGGCATGCTGCAGGTGCTGCTGGACATTCCTGGCGTGGCGGCCTTGCTGGACGGGCTGTCGGCATACACGCAGCGCCACATGGCGCGCATAGACCGGCTGCGGCGCTCGGTGGCCCTGCTGGATTACACGCTCGGCGCCATGCGTGTGGTCGCCCCCCAGGAGGCCGCTTCCGCCCAGGAAGCCGCCGTGCAGCCGCAGCCAGCGCTGGGTGCGCCGGCTCCTGCCGCAGCAGCACAGCCCATGGCAGTTGATGAAGAGGACTCGGAGCCGCACAGCAGCGAGAGTGACCTGACAGCGGCCACCGGGTTGGAGCGGCCGGTTGGGGACGATGAGGATGACATAGATCTGGAGGAGATCGACATCCGGTCTATCGAGCGGGCGCAGATGGCCCAGAGAAGCCCCAGGGCGGTGGCTGATGCCGCCAACCTTGCAGACGAGGCGGACAGCAGGGACAGGGGGCAGGACAGCGCCGCTGGGGCCAGCACAACACCCGGCACCCCAGGGAGGGAGGCAGCACACGGCAGAAAGAAAAGGAGGACGAGTATGCAGATGGTCAGCCAGGGGGAAGAAGCAGCTGCTGCTTCAGCAGATGTGGATGACGCGCAGGGCACACAGAGCAATGGGACTGAGGGGGGAGACCAAACGGACATCCAGCATGATAAGCAGCAAAAGAAGAAGCACAAGAAGCAGAATGGCGCGAAGACCAGCATATTGAAGAGGCCGGTCACTCGAGCAGCTGCCAAGCAGAAGAACTCATAGAAATGATAAGCTGAAACAGACGAATGGAACAATGAGCATGCTAGAAGAAGAAGGAGAACGCACGACCTGGGAACCCCGTGGGAGACCCAGCATGCATACGGGCAGAGCCCGTATGCATGCTGGGTCAGCATGCTAGTTGTGTTGCAGAAGCCACTGCACTGTGTTGCCAGTTTAGGAGTCAGTTCGAACTAACTTGTGAGCTAGCTAGGACTGTGAACGACTTGTAATAACCCTGGAAGACGTGGAAGTTGCATGGCAAACGTGCAGTACACGGGTTTTGGGACATTAGATTCAAAGGCTATATTCGACGATCAAAGAACGAGAGCCGATCCGTGAACACCTAGCACATTTAATCTGACCGCGATTGAGGCAGTCAACCCGCACCTACGACCTCTCAAATTAGCTTCGCTGATTGGCACGGATACATTTCAGATATTTATTATGGCAGAATCTCTTGGTTTCACTTACAAATTGGGAGAGCCTACAGTTGTTCCCGATCACACAGAGAATCCCGTTTATGCTTGCTTTCCGGATGCTCACATAACTGTTGGACCTCATCCTGAACAGACAGGCCGGTACGATTCTATTCCTCCATGCAAAGTCATGGCAGAAGCACGGCTAAGATCTGTATTGGAGCATGCTAGTCTACCAATGCAGCACTTCCTCACATAGACACTACTTGAAAACACAAATCAGAGCCAATGCAACTGTCGAGGGGATCTATCACATGATCTTCGCAAATTGAACAGGTCAGATTTGAAAAATGATTGGTTAGTCCTGGGCACTTCATTCCCAGAATGAGGTATTGTGCTGTGGTGTTTCAGGTATCGAATGGTCTGGGGCTCTAATCAGAATTATTACACAGTGGGACCGACACCTTATCCAGAGGACCACACAACTCGAGAAAACCAACAACCCTTCCTTGATCTGCGCTGTGAGAAGCCATGCTGGCACTGCGGTGGTAAGTGTTGTGTTTGCTAGCAAACTTGCTGGCCTTGGATGCATGCATGCCCACAGTTTCACAAATTTGAAGAAAGTGGAGACTCTCGCAGGGACATGGTTGATGGGAGCGTTTTACAGTCAAGGCTGCTTAGTGGGCTTTGTGCATGGCGAGGACCATTACAAGGTACACACTCAGAACACCTTCGCACACTGAGATCCAGGATCATGAATGCCAATCCCTGTGACTCTATGCTTTTGATTGCGCAGGAGTGCTGTGAGACAGGGGGCTGCGCTTGGAAGTCTATAGCGGTCTGCCACTCATATGATAACGGCTGCACCTGGACAAAACCAGAGCTGATCATCACAAGCGCAGTGAAGCGCCCGGACAAGCCATCATGGGGTGGCAGTGGCGACTTCTCAGTGATCAAGGTGCCGTCAGCTGTGCACGTGTGGTGCATGCCTGCGTGTCAACTATTTGCTGCGCATGACTTGGTGCAGCAAAAATTCACAGGCCCACCACCACCATTGCGACCAAGAAAAGAATATCCACTCTGATTTCTGGGCAGTGAGAAGCACTGATAGACCTGCATGTTGGGCTGTGGTTTGAGCAGAAGGACCAGCAGTACTTCCTATTCTACAGCGGAGGGGACATCGACAGCATGTGTGGGGTACGCATTGCCACCTCCAGCGATCCTCTGGGGCGCCCTGGCTCTTGGTTCAAATGGTGGGAGGGTGAGCGCCCAAATGCCAGAGTTTGACATGTCTAAACATTGTAAAGCAATGTGACCCAACTATGCTGCTGCTAAGTATCACATGCATGCAAGGAAAGCTGGCTAGATTATGGAGTAGCACTTCAAGCATAACAAGCTATTTCATCATGCCTGCCGTGGACACGACTGAGGACACTGTAAAATCGTGCCCACTCTTCTGCCTGTGCTGCAGAGTCTTTCAGTCAGCCGGGGCTGGGAGGGAGGGAGGGGGAGGTGAAGGAGTTGGGGGTGTGGGGAGGGAATCCCAGCGTGACGTGGAACAGCTACCTGCAGCGCTGGCTGCTGACCTGGCACTCCTGGGAGCCCTTTGATGTCATGCTCTCCTCTTCCACCGACCTGCTGCACTGGGCACCCGCTGTCCGAATTGTTGTGGTGAGCCATACCTAGCAGATCTGGGTGTATCTATAAACTGTTGAAATGATGGTCAACAGTGGACCAGCTTTGGAATTTTGTTTGCTGTTGGCCTGGACACTACTGAATGTTGCTGTCACGCCTGCAGGAGCCCGACAGGAAGACATGGTACCCTACAATCATTGGCGCCGGCGGCGATCAGGAGTGCGGCCAGCAAGCGAGGCTGTACTACTCCAGCATGAACGCCAGCTTTGGCGACCGGAAATTCATCGGACGCGACATTGTGTTCTTCAAGCCAGGCGAACCAGGTGGAAATCGCTTGCATGCCAATTACTGCTTGGTCTCCAGATGTGCCATGCATGCTGATCATGACAAAAAGGAATGCAAAGGTTCTTTAAATGTCCAGGACCAGTCTTTGCAAGAGAGTTAAAACAGCTGTTCTGCTGTGCGCAGAGCACTACTCACCCAGCTCCTACTCCAACCCAGACTACAGGCCACAGCTGGCATACCCTGCCCCGCCAATGGGCATCTCTCAGCCAATTGCATACCCACAGCACGCGGTGCGCCCATGCACTGCTGTGCATGAAATTCACTTGAATTCTAATTCTGGGTTGATGGCACTAATTTATGGTGATTTTAATCACTCTGCGCAGAGCTTACTGATTTGAAATAACAATTTTGTTATGTTGGACAGCATGGGGGCGGGCCATGGCAGCAGCCCAATCAATTTGGGGGCTACCCGCAGCTTCAGCAGGGCGGTCCCGTCTGCTATCCACCTCCCTATAGCGGCAACCCTGCCATGGTACGTGCTTCTTGTGAACAATTGGTAGCATGCGAGCTCCTGAGGTTGCTTTGTGCATGCTATTGAGCGCTGGCTCCTCATACTTGCACATGCAGCATGTGGTCTATCGCCTTAGCCAAGTGTATCATCATAAGGTGAGCCAAATGGCATGCAGGGACAGGGAAGTTACTCAGCACAAGCACCTCAGCAGCATATGTATCCTTCGCAGCAGCAGCCCAGCAAACCAATGGGGCCCCTGGCAATGTTGGGGGCCTGTCTGGCCGGCTTGTGTTGCTGTGGTCTCCTTACAGAAGGGCTGTTTTAGAGCTCCACTTATGGGGGCCATATTTGATCCACAGACAAGCCAGATCAAAATTGATCTGCCTCAGCTCTGAAAACGAAGGCGGCTTTATCATGATGAAGTCCTGGATCTGGAGCCCATCATACTTACTAAAGACTCCACAACATCACGATGAAAAATTGGCACTGGTACTTGCTTGTCAGTTTTTTGGCACATCCTATCAGTAACCTAGATTTAGAAATCAGGGACAAAACATATACAAATTGTTTGAGGCACTGCCAATGTGATCAAAGTGCTGCCGAGGCTGCACAGTTGGCAGGCTAGGATCCGCTTTTGCGTCAGAAATTCGGGAGTGTTGCATTGAGCATCCGCTTGTACCCCTCTCAAAGCGCTGCTATTCTGGCAATCCGGTGCTGTAAAGGTCTGAAGCCTACACTGACGAATGACGCATGTGACGCACAGCTCTGTCACAAAGTCTTGACGAGGCACAAATCGACTGACCAACTGCTCCAACAGTCCTGGCGCCTTCAGATGTTCTTGTGTCACAAACCCCGCTCGCTTAGGTACTTTATGGTTGGTCTGAAGACGCTGTCCACTCCCTGCTCGGCAGAATTTCACAAATTGTGATGCCATCTGGCAATTTGGAGGCATGCCCTACGCAAAAGCGAAATTTTCTGCCGGGTGCTTTGGTCAGTCATGTGCATCAGTTCACTGCAGTCGTATCTTGTAATCTCACCTGGTTCCATTGTCTGGCAGCATACGCCTTGGTCTCTGGGCTTATGAGAGGTTGCGCATCCTGCATTCAGATGCAGATTCAAGACCACTGCTTTATGGGTATCTGTGACAGGTCAAGGAAAGCCAATGGAGTGCCGCCAAGAAATAGCACAATGAAAGAATACCGGCAGTGGCTCTGGTGGAGGCGGTGAACCAGGCCAAGAATCTGCCACTGTTGCTGCTCTTTGCCAGATCAATGTCTGCATTCAGTCAAAATCAGATCCCTTAGTGCCCAATGAGTGACCAGAGAATTGGCAAATGTCAGCTTGGACTGAGATGAATCGGTAAAGCTCACCCTGGTGGACACATATGCAGCTCCCGCTAATCCTACCCCAGCAAGGAAGGCCCAGACCTTCTGGTGATTGATGTGTGCCATTAGTAGAAGGCCTAGATAAGTATGATGGCAAATTCTCTGATCAATGCTGAAATTTTCACGTTAATTATAATCTAATGGACATCTAATTGACAGGATCAGCTCATTGCATGTATTGCAAACACTCAGTTTTAAAGATAGACGGCTAGGCCTTCAGTTCCACAAGGAACTTGCTGACGTGCAGCAGAGTAGCTGCCCTGATTGTATGTCAGATGTAACGTCAACTGTAAGATAACAAATTACATCTGATGAGAAAAGGAAATTTTAGAGGTCTGCGAGGCTGGGCAAGTTTACGGCGTTCCTACCCATGATCGCGCCTTGTCGAATGTTCATCGATCTCAAGAGTTCCACTAGTCCCTCTCATTTACATTGTCGTCCAATTCTTGACTATAAACCCTTTATCACTAGTATCACACGTTGGATCTTGCTTTAAACAGCACATTTGTACTTATCACATCACTCAGCACCATCACCCCATGATTTCTTTGCAGAGGAGCATGCAGGACTTTAGAGCCAATGCAAACGTTATCATTAAGAGTTTTAATGCAGAATATAAGAAGACTCCACTGCGGATAAAGGTAAGCTGCTTGGACTCTTTGGTCGCAGCATCACAGTCATCAGAAAGTCGTAAGATGTCTGCAGAGCACCCTTGCGATGTATGATCTCGGTTGCGAAATACCGGCAGCTCTTGAAGCCTGATAAGTGTGCTCACGCCACAGGTGATCGATGCCTTCATGGTGTATGCCCTGCTCACTGCTGCAGTACAGGTGAGTGCCCTTGAGTGCGGGCGCAATCCATTTGATCACGTGGATGTTGGTATGTTCTTCAAGATTCTGTTATTGACAGCGACTCTGACTGTTGCCTGCAGTTCGTGTACATGCTCTGCGTGGGCACCTTCCCCTTCAACTCCTTCCTGTCGGGGTTCTTCTGCAGCATTGGATTTTTCGTGTTGACAGGTGACAGATCTCCAAGTAATAGTCTTGCGTGGAGTTCAGCTGTGGTCATTACTTGAACTTCCTGCTTCTGCTGCATATTTGCACTGACAAGCTTCCTGACATGCATGGGGAATGCTGTGCAGTGAGCCTTCGGATGCAAGTGGATCCCAGCAGTGATGAGTTCAAGGGCCTCTTGCCAGAGCGTGCCTATGCAGACTTTGTCCTGTGTGGCTGCCTGCTCTTTCTGGTGGTGTGGAACTTCATGGGATAATGTTCAACACTTCTTAATCGTTAAGTTGAAGAATTAGAAGTAATCCTCCACATGTAACATAAAGAATCCTCTATAATGACCTTGCAGCATGCTTGGTGCCCACCATACATGGCACAGCAATCATAGGCCCAGTCAATAGAACAGCAATCACACGCATACAATTTGATCTGATGGCAAGACAGCACATCATGAAATCTGACCAGTCTACTGAGATGATCTGATTGACAGCTAAATTCTCGTCATGCTGTTCAGCAATCACTCAGCTCCATACCATGCGCAACAGGAAGAAGAGTCATGCCATTGATTGGCTGTCAAGTTCCAAAATTCCGAGTGACACAAGCGATGCTTGCCACTGTAGGTTCATCTTGTTGAGTTTGAAATTTCTCACAACCTGCCGCCCTTCCAGTGCTACTCTTGAAGGGAAGCTGGCGCCAGCGCTTCCATGAGGCGGCTGATAGCCAATTCAACACGGGCTTTGAGGGCAAAATCTGCGCACTCCACTTTGCCTGTCTTGCATTCCACGGCCACATGCCTGTCGTCCACCTGCACAGCCAGAATGCCCATCAATGATCGCGCCCTGAAACTAGCAGTACACCATTGTGCTGAGCTCCATCAACTATGTTAAAGCTGTTGCAGCAGTCGATGCTTTCTCACCTGGATTGTGATGAGGCCCTGGTCTGCATCGATATGCGCTTTGCCGAACTGGGCATCCAGCACAGCCACCAGCAGGGCCACTTCAGCGGCTGCCGCGCCCTCCAAGTCCCCCATAGAGAGGCACTTGCGGCGCTTCACCTCCGCACTGCTCACGGCTGGCGGCTCACTTCCAGACTGCAGCACCAACCGGAATAACTTGGTACCAATTTCGGCATGACTCACAAAGCAAGGCAATCACTCTGGCAACCATAACTCCACCTCAACAACCACAGAAGCTCATGCATTTCCCCGTCTAGATGACACCCCATGCTTTGACTTCTTTGATAGACTACTAAAAAGACACATGTTGCACTCCCTGTGACAGTCCAGGGCTCACCTGCAGGATGACTGCAATGACCGTGTCTGCGATGGCGTCCCCGACAGGGTCGCCCTGCCACTCCATGACCACCGAGTCTGGGGGCCGGTGCGTGAGGGTGACGGTGTTTGCGACGCGCAGCGACTCCCCCGAGGCATCGCCACTGCTGACAGACCCCAGGTCACCCGCGCCCTGCACTCCATCGATCAGCACCTCCAGTGCCAGCCGCAGCTGCACAACCCCACACACTGCCTTCAGGCGAACCTTCTGGAACAGTGTAGCACGCACATGAGATCGCGCCATCAAGCTAATTCTGACAGGGCTCTCAGCACTCCAGTTAGGACACGCTGTCAGATAGTCCCTGTGCAGATGTTGCCCATGAGGTTGTTGTATGCTCTTGAGCTTGTATTGAGAAGGTGACCGGCGCTATTCAGCATGATGGGAATAGTGTAAGGAGGTGGCAGCGGCAGCGCACCTCGGGCCAGGGCTGGTTGAGGTGCAGGACCTGGCGCTGGATGATGCGGCCGGGGTGCAGCTTGGTGAAGGTGGGCAGGTCCTGCGGCGCCATCAGCATGCAGTTCTGCCCCTGCTGCACCAGCAACCCCGCCAGCGGCTTCCCCGGCTGGGCATTCTTGTCCGCCAAGCTCCCAACAACCTGCATGCACAGCATCGACATTCAAACCTGTATCCATATCCATGCCCATCATCACATGCAACGAGTCTTGAGCACAAGTGTACAACCCAACATGAATACAGCATGCCTGACAGGCAGCAATATCTGGTTCTAGTGTCGCACCTTGGCTTTGAGCTGGGGGCGGTGCCTGATGTGGACAGGCTGGCAGACTTTGGGCGTGTACAGCAGGCGCCGCTGCCCCAGGGCGACAGCCTGCTGCTCCAGGGCCTTGCGCAAGCGCCCCATCTCCACGGCCTCCCCATGCACCAGGATGACATGCGGCGGGTCCAGCAGCTCCACAAATTGCGACGTCTGGTCAAAGTCTGCGTGCGCGGAGAAGGAGATGTGCTCAACGCTCATTCGCAGCGGCACCTGCAGCCAACCCATTCACCACCTTTATAACATCTTAGCGCATCCGGCCATCAGACAGCGACAGTACCACGGCTGCCTGCTGATATAGTCAATAAATATACATGTGGGGAAGGTACGCACAGACAGAAGAGCTCTGACAGAGAGAGGCTAAGGACCGAGAGATTTGGCAGATACTGTTTTGGAAGCGGCCCACCTTGGCGCCGGCTTTGGTGAGGACATGACTGGGGGAGGCCAGGATATCACGCGCAAGAGTCCCCTGGACAGCGAAGTCCGCAATGATGACGCCGTTGCGCTTGTCCTCGCACCACGCATCAAATAGCTCCCGGGAGAGGCCGCTCTGCAGCATGGACGGCGTGGCCAGCACCACGCAGGGACCCACATCATCCAGGCCGCCCTGGGTCTTCAGCTCCGTGATGTACTTGAAGTTGAACGGATTCGCGCTCTGCGGCACAGCAACCGCACATCACCTCAAGAGCATTTTCTTGTACACTGTTTCTCATGTGTGGTGCATGACATGCATGTCCTGACTCACTAAAATCTAGAGAAGCAGGATTAGTGAGACTTCTGCAGTATGAGTTTGGGTGGGGCATGGTGGGGGAGGAAGGTAGTGCACACCTGGCCAAAGGCGGCCTTGATGTCATCGTTCATCATGGCAATGTATGTCTGGAAGATGCCCAGCGCTCGGCGCGCCAGGCCGGATGCCTGATAGATGGGCACTCCACACAGATCTGCATTCCTGTCCCAGTAGTCCTCCAGAATGAGCATCAACTCCTGATCCCCATCAAGAACAGACTTTGTGCTGGATCGACCAATCAAAAGTGACAGGCAACGCTAAACTGCTCCAGAAAATGCGGCATGCTCAAAAGGCTAGAGCAATCACAACTGCATATTACAAGATTCGTGCAAGAGCTCGAAAGTATTGGACCTGTGCGCGGCCCAGGGCCACAACAGGGAGCAGGCATCGGCCGCCACGCTGCACCACTGCCCGGATCATGTTGACAAAGCGCTGCTCACGGCCTTCGCGGGGCAGGTGCCGCGAGACGCCGTAGGTCGCCTCCACAATCACTGCACCGCAGGAACAACATCATTTGGTGCCTGCAGATTTCTTGGTGCCTTTGAAACCTGAATGAGTGTCAAGCGGCCTTTAGTGCTATTTGCATGCTCTGGGTGAGTTAAAAAATAGGGCAATCGCAAGGATGTGCAGAAAACTCTACAACAGAGTAATACAATGGCTTGCCCACCTATGTGGGGCGGTGGAGAAGGCAGATCAGCAGCAGACATGTGCCTGTCAGCCAGGCGTGAATAGTCCCCAGTGTACAGCGCCCTCATGCCGGCAATCTCCACCATGAACATGGCTGCACCCAGCACATGGCCAGCCCTCCACGCTGTGACCTGTCCTCCCAGCATTGCCAAAGTGTAAGCCATTACCTGGCTTCCGTTTGCAGCAGATTTGCAGCAGATCCTGTCTTTCAAGCGATTCTGTCAGCGCTTTCAGGCACTCTGCAAGCCTCTGCTACCTTGATGCCATCGACATCAATGGTCTGGTGAAAGTCCAGGAGCTCTGTGCGTTCCAAGGCCGCCTCCACATCCTTCTCAGAGTAGAGCCCCGCATCCGTGGCGCCCCGGCTCACTTTGACTGAGTCTTTGAGCAGCATCCCGAAGATTGCCTTTGTTGGATGTGTCATGAAAATGCGCCCCTGCCAAATGAGAAGCACTGTGTTCAAATCAGCATCACGCAGATCCGATCATCTACATGAACTTGTATCTGCATGTAGATCAGACCACTCACCTTGAAGACCGTCTTGCCGACAACATACGGCACAGCCGCGCAGTGATCAAGGTGGAAATGTGTGACGAGCATCAGGTCTACACTGTCCAAATCAATGGAATCAAAGTAGGGCAGCGACTGCTCTCCAGAAAAGCCAGGATGGACGCCACAGTCGAACATGACCGTCTTTCCCCTGCAAGAGGAGCGCAGGATGATGTTAAAGGTGAAACAGATTACAAAATGATCACCACTAGATTATAAAAAAGCAGGTGAAGCGTTCCAGTAGCCAGGATCTGCACCAGATCAGAGGTTCAAGGATGACTCACATATACTTCAGGATGACGCATGAACGGCCCACTTCCTGACCAGCTCCCAATGGAATTATTTCTACGATGTGCTCTTGCCGCTGATTTGCATCTGTAGACGGTTGATCACCCACACTTGCCACGAGAGTGTCAGCTCCTCTCTTCACCATGGTGCACACTTAGGTGTGGCGACAGCTGTTGCTTGTAAAATGCAGATACTTAACGCAATGCTACCATTCTCAGCATTATCTTCTCGGCAACACTGCACACACTGACAGCACCCTCTCAGCCATGTCAGGCAATCTTTTGGGTCCTTTGCATCCAAAATAATAGTACGATTGTATTGTACTTATAACATGATTGAATACACGATTTGATCTTACTCCATCAACTGCATTTGCATCTAAACTGTAGGACGAAGGCAATTATGCATGCTTCCAAGCAGTGGTACGACGGTGTTCCTGACGATGTAAGATATTAATTCACCCTTTCTTGAAAGGGTGAAACCTGATACGAAGCCGCCAACAGCACTGCCTATGACTTTGTGCAGAGTCTGCAGACATTGTTGTGGTCTTTGTCTGAGATCTGGCAACTTTGACGCATCGACGGCATCATGGCCAAGTCGAAGAATCACACAGCGCACAACCAGACATACAAGGCTCACAAGAACGGCATCAAGAAGCCTAGGAAGGCCAGATACTCATCTCGCAAGGGGGTGCGTTTCCTACAGCTATATTTGATCAATTGCTAGCGTGATAGCTCATGAATAGTTGTGGCTGCGTCAGGATCGTGCTGAATTGTGAGAGCTAGTCTCCACTGATTGTTCCAATTTCCTGGAAAAGGATGTTGTTGAAGACACCCTGTTGAGATCTTTGCTTCTAATCATTATGACCTACTGTCCATTTTCCTGATGTTCTGTTTGCTTGGCGCAGATGGACCCCAAGTTCCTCAGGAATCAGGTACATATTTGTCAACTCTTTGCCAAGGACCTGCACTGTCTGAAGCCTATCATGCAACGCTATGACGTTAAGGTTGGTCAGATACTGGAGAGAGGAAGGACTTTGCATGTGTTTTCTGACATCTGATGGTGCCTTTCCATTCTGCAGAGATACGCAAAGAAGCACAATCTGCCAACAAGCAAGGAGTCGGAGTAGATGCTTGGCAGTGCCGACAAAGGCAAGGCAGCACCTCTTGGATCAAATGGCGGATGGCGATCAGAGCGCGTAAGGGATGGAAGCTACGATGTGCTCAGCAGGATGCCAGTGTGCTGGAGCGCAGCAAGCGGTCAGCATGCTAAAGTCAGGATCATTGTCTTGTGGGGGTGCCACAGCACCATGTGTCTGAGACGCTACTTCTGCAAATGATCCAAGGGCTCTTTTGCTTGCTACTGCGTCAACCGCAATAATGCTCATGTAAACTCAATTACTGCTCTGGCATGTAATAGTGTTCCATACTCGAGTTCTGGGATTATTCCAAAAAGTGCAGGCACTGTTCCATTTGAACTCTGACGTGCTTGTCCTTCTGATTTTTTCTCTCTTTTTTATTTAGCCCCTTCAAGCCCCGTTCTCATGTGTCTCGTCTGCGCTGCTGCTGCTGCTGTGAAAGTCCACTTCCTGAGTCACAAAGCTGGCAGTGATGCTGTGCCCCACTGCCTGCCTTTTGCGCTTGCGCTGGGTGCTGGTGGTGTCAATGACAAGCTGGTCGTTGAAGCTCTCCTGGGACAGTATGTGTGCAACGTACTGCAGGGTCACAGTGGGCTCGTCAAGGCCCTCTACCAGGTGCAGCTGGATGCTGACAGGGTAAGATCCTGGCTGCGCGACTGTGCGCCTGAGCTGAAACGGCGCTGAGCGCAATGTGGCAGGCCGCAAGCTGGGATGGTCCTGCGCACCGCGCTTCCCTCCTATAAATCCAGATCAGTCTGGCAGAAGCTGCAATTGTCTGCTTTGTTGTCGAAAGTCTGTGTTGCGGTTTGCAGCATCAAGTGACCACTACAGTGCCATGATGAATTTTCAGAATTGAAGTCATGCTATTGAGGTGCTTGTTGGAAAGGCTTACCGGGAATGATATGTCGATCGTCTGCACGAGGGGCATTGCACAATACTCGCCATGAATACTGCTGATCCGCAGGTTGAAGGGGTGGCCCTTGCTGCTGCCCATGGGCTGCTCTTGCACATGACCAATGGTGACAGAGTCTTCCCTGACATAGGAAGGGATGGGGAAAGCTAAATTGGCCATCACCCTGCGCATGACCTCGTCTGCTCTACCATGTATGACCAGGGATGCTTTCTTGTCCTTTGGCGTTGCCTGGAGGTTGATGATCACCAATTTGCCCCCTGAAAGCACCATCGGAACCTCTCTTTCAAACAAACTGACTGATCTATGCAGCACTCCAAAACCACTCAGTCACTAATTACATCTGCAATTTTGCAGCACCTGCTTTGGGAGTCCGCAGGGGAAGATTGCAAGCAGGTGTGATCTGCAGACTGGTCCCCAGGCAGATGGCAAGGTCAGCTGCGCTGGCAGCGTCCTCTGATGCTGTCAGTTCGTCCTCTGGCAAAGCATCCTCCCAATCAAGGATGTGATCTTTTAGCTTGCCCTTGCAGCCCTCAACGCTGCATGTCCTCCCTGTTTGCCTGAATCCGACCTGTCATGGCAAGAGGTTCTCTGGATTCAGGTCCCTGTGGCTAGAGATACCTGTCTACGCAGAGCAAGCCCCCTGCATCTGCAATGCTGGGTCCCGGAAACAGACTTACCGTCTCAATCTCAAAGTCACGGATGTACTCCTTTTTGCAACGAGGGCACCGCTCAGCGAAGCAATTTCCATGCAGTTCGGCTATCTTAGACCGGGGTACCCCAGATCGCAAGTGCAGCCCGTCCACATTCTGGCTGACCACATAGCGCACTTTCCCCCTTTGCATCAGCCCAACGATAGCCTGACAGGCACAAAGCACTCGTGAAATTCAGAAAGAGCGCTTTGCAGATGAGTGCAAGGCGCACAGCAAGCAGGCGCACCATGTGTGTCAAAGACGGACGCGCAACAGTGAAACTGCTTTTTGGTTTTGGTAGGGGTTTGCCTGCACGCTGCAGGGTCCACACGCCCTGAGGACCCCTGAAGACGCACAGAGGCTAGTAACACAGGTATCGGAGCACATAATGCGCACAGTGATAAGAAGAACATAGCCCCTGTCTGACCTGAAGTCTGGTATTCCGCACGCCGTGGAGATGCCAGCTCCAGTGAAAACTATGATATTGTCACTCTCACGCACCTGCAGAGACCGTTGAATCAATCCCTTTGTCACCTTGGCAAAGCAATAACAATCAGGATTTCCAGAGGCAAATTGCCTTCAATGATCATACTTACCAGTTCAGAAAGGGCCTCTATGCTCTTCTGCAACGCATCATGGTCGTCAAGCAATTCTGGGGCGCCCAACTGTCCACCTGTTTTGAGGTGATGCAGTGTGATGAAAATCAAATCATCTGTGAGATTTGATCGAGATATAAGTGTGGGCTTTGCCTTCGACTTTAGCAAAATAAGACGTACTGAGGGTGAACGTCACCTAAATCTTCTCTGAACGAGAGCTTCTCAGCGTATCCAAGACTCATCTCAGATTCACCGACTGCTGCCAGTCAGACAGGCTCTAAGGATTTACTGATATAAGAGACTGCTTGTGGCATGCGTTCGTGAACATCAACTGAAGTCCATAGAAACATCGATGTCGATCAGGCATCAAAAAGAGACCTGCACGGATGAAATGTATCACACAGCCGCAAGGGAGAGTACAAGCGGGATCATTTCTCCAAACCCTTCTGATCAAATTCTAATTCATTCGTTTGCCAAACGGTGGCCTGATTTGGCTTATTTAATGGTCAGGCATCCGCTGGCGTTCCCTATTTACTGCGAAGGGTTGAGCTGGAGGCGGCGTCCTGGCCATCAAGCACAAGACTTCTTTCACCCGGTGTCAGGCGCAATCAGGGACATCATGGTGAAGTTCCTGAAGGTGAGAGAGCCAGACAATGCTGTTTGTGCTCCAGGGGCTTGAAGCGGAGAAATCCTGCTAAGAAAATTTGCTTCAAGAAGCACAGTTGTAGATCCGTGTCTGTATATCGAAAACCACTAAACCTTTCAAACAGAAGTTTCGCAATCCAGAGCTGCACAAATGCTGCTAGGAAAGCAAAATCGAGGCTATTGGCAACAGTTTTGGGTTGGCAATACTGCAATGTGTTGCACAAGGGTAATGGATCAGAGGACTGACATATTAGCATTATATGTTGCACACTAACAAATGTTTTCTGTGGCGTGATGCAGCCCGGGAAAGTAGTGATCCTGCTTACTGGGAGGTATGCTGGGAAGAAGGCAGTGATCGTGAAAAACAACGATGATGGCACATCTGGAAGGCCATACGGCCATGCCATCGTTGCTGGTCTTGCAAAGGAGCCTCGCAAGGTGCGTGGCTGGCGAGGGCTGCTTCCCCCTCTGCATAAATGGCAGTCGGTGTCAGCTTTTTCAGGAAGTTTTGCGCGTGCTCCCCAGCCTCTGCAATGCAACCCTTGCATATGCAATTTTAGGCCTGTACAAGGTAGTCAGAGAAATGGGTGGCTATACCCTTGGTCAGGCGTTTATGAGATGCTGGTTGGTCCGCAGGTCATCAAGCGGTCTTCCTTGAAGAAGCAGGAGAAGCGGTCTAAGCTCAAGGTACGGAGGATATTGGGCACACTTGCTTGCATCATACTAAAACAGTGGCTGTTTTTGAACCGTTTTAAGTATCTTATCCTTGAATTGTTCTTGCTTCCCGTCTTAGAAGCCAAATATCACCTGTTGCCTTGCAGAGCTTCATGAAGGTGGTGAACTACCAGCACATCATGCCCACTCGGTACACATTGGATGTGGACCTGAAGTCACTTGTCACAGCCGATGTTGTTGACAACAGCACCAAGAGGAAGGAGACCCGCGTGGTGAGGCCTGCTGCCACCTGTCATTGAACTGCCTTTAATTGGCACTGTGATTGACTTGACAGTTGCTGCTACTTGGAGACTTGTATTGACAAAGTGCGCACTGCATTGCAGGAGGTGAACAAGATCTTGGAAGACAAGTTCAAGACCGGAAAGAACAGGTGGTTCTTCCAGAAGTTGCGATTCTGAAGGGAATGCGACTCAGTCTGAGAGTATTCAACTGGTCTAGGTTGTACCAACACGCCTGAAGAGCTTTTGCTAGCTGCAGCAATGATGGATGCACAATTGTAATCTTCTGAAATAATATGGTTTCGATCCATGCCATGCTGGCGGATGGCTGCACAGCTTTATTATTCATTGCCATTGAAGCCAGTATTATTGCTGATGTCAAGATCAGTATTGCACCAGCCTGCTGAGGACTTGCAGGGGTCATGCCGCTCCAGGATGACACCTATGATGGGAACTCTGGAGTCCCACTCAGGGTGCCACAGCCTGACTGAGTCCCGCTGGTTTCGCATGCTACAGTAGCAATTCCCTGATTTTAGGTCATCAAAATCTGCCTTCAAATTACAGGCAAGCAGTCACAGGACCACAGCAATGCTTTGCAAGGCAATCGCCGCACACCATCCAGCTATATAGGATATGGGTCATCTGGGTACATGCGGCCTCGCCAGCCTGGGCCTGGCATGCAACTCACTTAGTTGGACACGCAAATTATCTGAAAATAAGATTGCAACAGGTGCAATCTATAAAATTCCTCGTCCTCGTGCAAGCAACTCTCAGCCATTTGTAAAGATCTCTCCCTAAAATTCCTCACATCTCCCAGCCCCAAGTGAAAGGTGACCTGCCCGGTGGGCTGGGCTACCCAACAAGGCAATGCCAAGTCAGATCAACAGCGCAGTTCTTGATGAGAATCGAATTTTTGTCTCCTCCTCCAAGGTTATGAAACATTGTTAACATCATTAAAGAAGTTGTCGCAGAGCAACTTCGCAAGGTATCCTTGCAAGAGCCAGCAGTCCGATTACCTTGGACTAAGATCTTTGTCAGCATCTCGACACCATGCATTGATTAAGCGCGATTTAATTTCAGCCTAAAATTTCAAATAGCAATATAGTATGGTTTTGGACTCGACGCTGCGAAAATCTGCCAACTTCTGATTCCTTACATGGGCTCTCTCACCTTCCTCGGCAGCAGAAGTTTCATACACAGGCATCGGGTGAGTTAGTGATGACTCCTTCACCTCGTCAAAGGCGCTGTAAAGGCTGCAGGCATTCTTTGCTGAGTATGAAGTTGCAGATCTGACTGATGCCATGCCCTCCTGATCACAGACCCATTCTCTAAAATCAGCACCAGGAGATATAGAACTAAGGCGTATCAGGTATTACTTCTCCTGCAAGAACACGGTATGATATCCAAGACAGACAGAAGCTGGTGATGTTGCAATGGAGGCCACAGCTCTGCTGGTATGCTTGCCAGCTGACTGCATTTCCTGCAGGCCCAAAACTCCAATATGTGCCTCACAAGCGAGCCTCCCGTTCTTGAGCAAATTGACAGATGGCGCCCTGGTCCCTTCTGTCAAACTTCTTGAAAGGCAGCAGAAACCATACGCACTCATGAGGGCAAACCAAAATGAAATTCTTAGTACATTGGTAGAACAAGTGTCTCTGAGGCCCCAGGCAACCCGAATTTCAGAGGATGGGCTCAGCGTGTACAACACCCCTGACGAATCTCTCAGCATTGCTCTACAGGTCTGTAGTTTCAGATGGGCATTTGCATACTCACTGACGCTTTCTTAGGCATGTGTGGTAGCGCCACAGTCTAGCGTAGCTCCTGCTAATACCTCCCCATCATTTGCAGGTGGGAACAGGAGAGGGAGTTGAGTGGCTTGTAGCCTCCACAACAGCACTGGTGAGGATGGCAGAAACTTATATTCTGTGCCAGGCATTCATGCGCAAAGCAGCCATGTACAAGTGCACAGCAATGTTTGCGTGTGTGCTTGCTGTTCAGGTGAAATTTGGGGGCGGCACCATCAGGATCAATGTGTTCCCTGACCAGACATTGAGTGTGCCAAAGCTTGACATTGAGCTCTTCTTTTTCTTTGGGCGCATCAACATGTACATAAACTTTGTGGCAAGGACTGATCTGGTGCGTTGCCTCCCCAATTGGGTTGTCGAGACTTTCTGAGATAGTACAACTAAAGGTTGGGCTGGACGTCTTCACAGGACTGATGCGTGCAGGTGTTGGATGAAGAGTACCTGAGCAGGTATTATAAGACAAAGGGGAGTGCTGGGCACTCATTCCATGATCTGCAGCTGGAATGCATGCAAGATGCAGAATTGTCTCCTTTTGAGTCGCGCTCCATTGACATGCGTGTCCTCACAGGACAGACGTCTCTTTTCCAAGGGGTAACCATCTGCCATCTGATCCGCTTGATTTGGTTTGAGTCTGGCAACGGACACTAATGCAAGGATCACTTTGGAAAGATTATCATTGTGGACAGAGCAATATTACTTATGTGCCTCGCTGTAATATTTCTGTGCTGTTTGGGCGTGATCAGGCACATGCTAGCATCGAAAATGTGGAGAAAATGACATCATATGCAAAGCGAGCAGTTTCTCTATGGCTGGAATTTGCAAAGGCTGAGGATACAGCGGTTACTGAGCCATCCCAAGCAGAAAAGCTGCGTTGCTACGACAGAAGTCTGTACGGATTTGCATGGAGAGATCCCGATAATGAGGTGATGGAATCTCTGTGGCTTTTCCTCGTGCTCCTGTCCCTCTTCGACACTTGTGCTGCCATTGTCCCTGCTGTCAGTTTTGAACTGATTTGTGGTATGTTATGCTGCTGCCAGAAAGTAGCTGCACTGATTGGGGAGGACGCTCTGCAAGAGATGCTGCAGCTCTCAACCAGAGATGACAGTATACTGCAGACCATGTAAACGTCATGTACAGCAGAGTATCAGTGCCGGGTAAATCACATTGCCTCTTCTACCGCTTCCCCCAGCCCTCCCTCCAAGTATTGACCAGATTTTATTGTCTGCATGTCTGTATTGTCTTTCTTTGAGAGAGTTAGTGTTTACTCTCGTTATAAAAAACTCTAGAAAGACTTGTTGTTGGTCTTTCTCCTGTAAATGCGTGATAAGAAGGGTTCTTTGTCGTGTGAAGGGTTGATCAAACTGCATGTACATGTCTTCTTGTTCGCTGTAAAATGTTCTGTATTGAGCTACCATGATTACTTACATGTTTGCACTGCATACATCATTCAAATGGCTCAAGAACAAATAAAATCGCTTTTTATCCATGTGTGGTGTTCGTGCTTTTGTAAGACAGGATCGTGCTTTTAAAAGGCATTGATATCGGCTGGCACAACAAAGAGAGCACTGCAGGCCTCAACCCTCCATTTCATCCTCTGCACTGGCCTCTATCGTGATCATGTCATCTATCCTCAGGATTGTGATGGCCGCCTCCGTTGCAAACTGCAGGCATTGCATCCACGTCAGCTTCCAGAATTGTGATCCCTGAGGTTATGACAAAAGCGAGCACAAGGATTCTAGCTCTTCAGCGCTGGGCAGGAGCGAGAACGCACCTGGATCATCTTGATCTTGGACAGCACGGGCTCTATGACTCCTGCCTCCACATTGTTGCGCAGCACGCCCTTCACCAGGTCCAGACCATACCTGGCCAGAGCCGCCTTGTCTGGCTTGGTCTGTGCTGTGTAGTGGTACGCCCGCAGCTTTGCAACCTGCACAGCATCCCAAATCAGCCACCCAAACAAATGTGATGTTCAGCCTTCTCATGGAGAGTGTCTTGGTGACGCACACTCCACCAGCGAATGACATGCACTTGAAGGGGAGGCATGCAATGTGAGGGAAAGAATTAAAGTACCAGCTCTGTAGCATCCTTGGCAGCGTTGACAGCCAGGCACTTGGGGATGACCAGCAGCGCATCGGCAACCTCAGCGATGGCCAGCTGCTCCCGGCTGCCCAGTGTGGTTGCAAAGTTCTCCAGGTAGATGCTCAGCGCAGCCTCCACTGCTCCACCGCCTGCCGCCATGCAAATTTTGTTGCCTCAGCAAACCTTCACCCTGCTGTCCTGGTACTAGCATGCATACCTATCTTTCCTGACTTCTGCTAGGGCTTCCTTCCCACCCCAGCTGTGGTGAAATATTCACTACAGGATTACCATGCGATGACGCCAGGGCACTACCGCTCAACTTTACAGCTGCGCTCAGCTGGGAAGGACTCAACAGTATACAACTTGCAGTGTGACTCATGCAGCAAAGAAGCATTCAGGCAGACCTGCAACAACGTTGCCGGACTCCAGGACGCGCTTGACGACGCAGAAGGCGTCGTGCAGGCTGCGGTCCATCTCGTCCAGCATGTAGTCATTGGCGCCGCGCAGCAGCACGGTGCACGCGCGCGTGTTGCTGCTGCCGCGGATCATCACCATGTCATCGTCCGCCACTGTCTCCTCCACCACCTGCACCACATCGCATGGCTCAGCCTAGCGCAGGCAAGGGATTGCAGCTCTGCAGGCCAGGAATGGGACAGGCGTTTTTGTTGGGAACGCCAAGTGGCACTTTCACCCAGGAGGCTGTACAACGGTCACCGACGGTCTTTGGCCCCTTACAGAGGTTGGTTCTTGGGCCAGAGGCACGCACCTCCTCAGCTGTGCCCAGTGCGCTTGCATCAAAGGTCTCATTGCCATCCATGTCAGCCAGTGTGAGCACCATCTGGGCGCCAGTAGCCTTGGCCACTCGCCTGTCATTCCACACATCCAACTTCAAAAAATACATTTGGAAGCTTTTCCCGACAGTATAGAAGCTCTGCTTGCAATAGCTGCAGCCACACTACACAGAACAGGGCATGCAGAGGATATAAAAGCACACCTGAGGTCCTCCTTGGGCACTCGTCTGCAGGCGATGACGCCCGCCTCCACAAAGTACTTGAGGGACATGTCATCAATGCCCTTGGTGGTCAGCACCACATTGGCGCCGGCGTCCAGGACCTTCTGGATGCGCTCCTTGGTGATGTCACTCTCGCGGTCCCTGATCTTCTCAAGCTCCTTGGGATCGTCTATCAACACCTGGAGCATCCAAGAGCACCATTCAGTACCGGAAACCATGACAACATGTCCTCTTTGAGCCTCTTCCATCCAATCCTGCTAAGAGACTGCAAGCAAATTTCACAGTGGGCTTCATGCACAAAGCAGATGAGTAGATGCTGTGCCAATGTGTAGGAAAATCCGACACAGGCAGTGCACAGGTCATGCTCAATAGAGAAGTGAGCAGGGGTTTTGGCAGCAGCACCTGTATGCCCATGTGCATGCGGGCCTTCTGCAGGTTCATGTCGAGGCAGGCAATTTTTGCGTTGGCCACGCGCTTGGGCATGCCTTGAGATGCACGGCCCATGTTGAGCGCATAGCCGTTCAACAGCGCTGACTCCCGTGCACTCTTCCCATGCGCCTTGAGGACATTGATGGACTTCACAGGGTACACCTCCTTGCCGCTGCTGTCCACCGTCTTCACAGACTGCAGTGCAGAGGCACTTGGGTTATAAGGCAGCCAATACCCACAGCACAGTAAGCACAATGACAAAGGTAGACAGAATGCATGCATGCATGCACGGAGGCGTACCTGCACTGCGTCGACTGCCATGTGTGCAAAGAAGTCTGAGTCGCCGCCGGTGATTTTCGAGGACATCGATGTCTTTGCAGCGTTCAGCAGGGTCTCTTTGCCTAGGCTGGATGTCGGAATTGCTAGCTTCTCCTCTATGTATTTGCACGCCTGCACCACACAGCGTTTCAGGTGAGAGACTATTAACTGCCAGATGTCGCGCACATGTCCTTCCTGGACAGATCAGGGAGCACATTGTCGAGGTATCTGATCGCACCTCACGCATGGCTAATCTGTAGCCGCTGATAATCGATGTCGGGTGGATCTTCTTGCGCACTAGGTCATTTGCACGCTTCAGGAGCTCAGCTGCAACGATGACAACCGAGGTAGTCCCATCACCAACCTCTTGGTCCTGCAGCTCTGCCAGCTCCACTAGGATCTGGAAGCAATCAATGAGAGGCGTCAGCTTCTCAGTTGGGACATGCCTTATTGCATCCCTGGAGGACCTGAGATTTCCTTGCGCCCAGGGAAGAAGCAAGAGCTGTCAAGAATACCTTGGCCGCTGGATGCTCGACTTCCAGCAAGTTCAGGATGGTGGCACCGTCGTTGGTGATGGTCACATCTCCAATGTCGTCCACCAGCATCTGCATGTAACTCGTTGATCAGATGTATGGAAGTCATCAAGCAAAGATTGAGAACGTCATTCTAGAAGAAAGCTCTTTTGCACGATTTACAGAAATAAGTGCGGCATATATGATCAATCTTTCGAGGTGGTAAACTGACATACCTTGTCAAGCCCCACAGGGCCCAAAGAGCTTTTCACAATATTTGCGATTGCGGCAACTGCCGTCACATTCTGTGTTCTGACATCTTGTCCCGATGTTCGCTCGCCCTGGATCTGTAGACCACCGATCCCTTGGATACCAGCCATTCTTCCTTGTCGAAAGCCTTTGTACTTATTTCAGATCAACACTGCATTGTTGGCGGTGATTGCGCAATACAGTGGTGCTGCGTGCTTTCACTGGCTGTCCGTCAGTCGATGGACTCGAAATGCAACAGCTTCACCTAAGATTTCTAGAGGAGAGAGTCTCATACAAAGGAAGAACATCTTTAGAATGAAACGGTCCCACTGATGGGGGATCCACGTGGGTGTACCCAATTGGAAGAGACTCACCCGCTTGACAGAGCGTAACGCGATGGAATGAACCTTAGTACTTGACAGCCTTTGCCTCGTCTTGAGATCCGACGTTGTCATTTTGTTGAGGTCTACACATGAAACCAATCTGACAGGTTTTCTCGTTTCCCAGTGGATCCATATGGGGAGTGTTGTGTACCGGCAACTTGTTGCTTGGATGTGTCGATATTTGTAATTGTGAGTGGATGGAAGCATGAATTCCAACGGGGATCTTGGAAGGGTTCCTGATGATCCGCATGAGCGATCAGGGAGGGAGAGGGCAAGAGAGCGATTAATCAACATCCCACATCAGCTTCTGCAAGGAGCACGAGATGTTGTCAGTAAGACAGCAAAGCTTGGAAAGCGCAACAAGTCCAACCTCCATCGCCAACCCACAAACCCAGTGGCCTTGGCAGCCACTCGTGTCTACCGAGAATCGATCCAGGCCTCCCTGAGGGTGTTGCATCCTGTAAGCATCTCCTCTCTCGATTCTGATTAATGCTATCAGAGAGCTCCTCAGTGTTGCTGTTTGAGAAGGTCTTAATTGAGACATTATCGAAGCGTGTAGTGGCCAAAGTCCACAACCAGGCACAATGATGGCCTGGTAGAAGCTGCCAATGCAGTGACTCACTTTCTGATTAATACCAAATGTACTTCGTGAGCTAATGTTCATCGTTGTGCTGCAGACTGATAAGGGAGAGGACGAAAAGGAGCCGGGAAAGAAGAAGGACAGGAGGAAGAGGAGGTGGAAGTGGCCCTGGAAAGGGAAAGGAAAGGCAAAGGGGCCTCCTGCAACGCGAGTGGTGTATCTCAATGGTGGAAGTGAGCTCGAAGGGCTGCCAGGGAATGCTGTCAAGACTGCCAAGTACAACATCGCCACTTTCCTGCCCATCTTCATTTGGGAGATGTTCTCCCGGGTTGCATACCTGTACTTCCTTGCCCAGGTAATGACACAAAGCCTCCACTGCTGCACTGCTAGTCTTAGCTGCCGAACAAGTAGGCTGTGTTGCTGGGCTTGCGTCTGAGATGCAGCTGGACTATTGTGTGACTTCATGGCCTCTTCACTGCTTGCGCAGGCATGTCTGTCCTGGTGGAATGTGGTTTCCCCCTTTGGCGGGTGGGGTTCCACGCTGGCGCTGCTGTTTGTGCTGGTGGTGGCCGGCATCAAGGCCATCTGGGAGGACCTCAAACGGCATCAGGAGGATCGCAGCACAAATGCCTCGGTTGCTCACCGCGTGATGCCCGACGGTGGGGCCTGCACCTTGCCCGGTGCCAAAATGACTGACCCAGTAGTTTGAGAGACTTATTGTGGCCCTTACCTTGCTGCTCTGTTCTATGCGCTTGTGACCCATTACTCGTATATTACAAGACATGGTACTGCATCTTGTTGGTTCATTGATTGCTCAGTCTGGACAGTCTTGTGCACAGGCAAGGTGCAGGACGTCAAGTGGCGGGACGTGCGCGTGGGCCACATTCTGCGCGTGGACGACGATGAGCTGTTCCCTGCCGACCTGCTCTGCCTGTACTCTGCCCTGCCGGACCACGCCTGCTTCATCAAAACCACCAACCTGGATGGCGAGAGCAACCTCAAGATCCGGAGGCCGGTGGACCTTCGAGAAGCCGCCCCGGAGGAGGAGTCGGACGTGATGGAGATCAAGGCCAGCCTGGAGTGCGAGCCGCCCAATGCCAATTTGCACAAGTTCCAGGGCCGCCTCATCTACAAGGCTGGCAGCGAGGGTGAGCCCTCCTAGAGTTAGCCTCACTTATTAAAGCCCCCAGATGCTGTTGGCCAGCGGCTCCATGCAGAGTGTGCGAGCACGGCATTGTCACAACGGTTTCCTCGCTGTTGCAGCACATACAATAAAAGGCTGACCTTATGGGCGCTTGACTGCCCAGAGAGGGCGCTGCCGCTGACCATGAATGAGATGCTGCTGCGCGGCTGCATGCTGAAGAACTCCAACTATGTGCTGGGCCTGGTGGTCTACACTGGCAAGGAGTCTCGCATCCAGATGAACGCTGCCAAGACCCCCAACAAAGTTGGTGAGTCATCGTTCTCTCCTATCGGCTGTGCATGTCTCTCTTTTCGATTAGCAGGCAGCACTAGTACTACCACAACCCCTGGAGTGCGGCTGTGTGATTTTCATTGGTTGATCGCCTGCATGTGTGCGATTCGCAGGCTCCTACGACCACTTCCTGAACTTCCAGATCACCTTCATCATCATGCTGCAGCTGGCCATGTGCATCTTCTGCGCGGTCGGCTCCTACATATGGCGCAAATATGCGGGCTACCCACGCTACCAGCTGGCCATGGATGCATATGTGGAGGGGAATTACCAGAATGGCCTCGCCTACACCCTCATCCTGCTCATCACCTACTGGATCCTCTACTCCTACCTCGTCCCCATCTCCCTCTTCGTCACCCTGGAAATTGTAAAGTTCTGGCAGGTATTGTCCCTAGTTGTAACTCGCCCCCTTGCTCCTTTCCTTTGCTAGGATGCCAGTAATGTGAAGAGACCTGCTTGGTTGCCATGCTGCACTGAGACTCTTGCATGGCAGCCATTGCAAGCTTTGGTGTTGTGCGGGAACCAATGAGTTTGTGGAGTCTCAGGACAAGACCTGATGCTGCACAGGGCTTTGTGTACATCAACACGGACAAGGAGATGATCGACCCGGTGAGCGGCAACCACGCGCTGGCGCGCAACACAAACTTGAACGAGGATCTGGGCAAGGTGGAGTACGTTTTCAGCGACAAGACGGGCACACTCACCTCCAATGAGATGCAGCTGCGCGAGATTGCCATCAAGGGCATCACCTACGGAGACGCCAACTTCAAGTGCGTCCCCTCGCTGATCATGCACAGCAGCATGTCATCTTGACTGGTTATCATGCAGGACTATCTGACTTCGCTGCAGAGACCACAGCAAATGCTCGGGGGCAATGGAACTAATGCGATATGTCTGCATTCATAGACACTCATTTGAAATATTCTGGCTGTGCAGGCTGGAGGATCATGAAGAGCTGCAGGGGATGGAGTGCCTGGAGCACTTTGACCAGAGGCTGGCCAGCGCTGTGAAGACAGTGAAGGAGCTGGGCAAGTGGGACGACCTGATCAACAGCGGGGGCAGCTCCGCCCATACGCTCGCTCTGAGCTCCTGCGAGTTCGACCAGCAGGTATAGCAAACTCATGCTACTGTCACGTGAAGGGTCATGCATTCGATGCTCTTGAGGAGATGCAGCCACCAGACGGGTTTGAGTGAATGTAGTGGCTGCCCTCATGCAGACCTACCAGGAGCTGGGCATCTCTGAGGACCAGGCTGCTTCAGCCATGCGAACGCCTAGGAGCGAGACCAATGGCGGTCTCAGCCATGGGCGCAACAGCGCTGGCGCAGGCGGCAGGCCGGAGGTCAACCCAGTGGTGCTGGCGTGCCACCTACTGGACTTCTGGATCAACATCTGCCTCTGCCACTCGCTCATTGTGGAGGAGGCCGAGGACGAAGGCCCGCCCATCTTCCAGGCAAGCACCTTACTTATGCAGAAAGATCATCAGACACTCGCAGGGCATGCTAGGCGATGTGCATTTGCTTCATTGCTGACTTGTAATCTGCATGCTGCAGGGTCCATCTCCCGATGAGGTTGCTCTGGTGGACGGCGGCAGGCAGCTGGGCTTTGAGTTCACAAAGAGAGTGTAAGGCTCTGGACTCAACGACACTGACTGATATACCGTTAAATGCAACCGCACATGTCTACACCTCACACCCCTTGCCCGTCTCTCATGGAGTTTCAGTTGTGGCTGCGACGTGCAGGAAGGACGGCCTGGTGCTGAGCATGATGGGCACGGAGGCGACGTTTGAGGTGCTGAACGTGATGGAGTACAGCAGCGCGCGCGGCCGCATGAGCGTTATCGTGCGCGCGCCCAACGGCAGCATCCGCCTGCTCTGCAAGGGCGCCGACTCCAAGGTCCTCGCTATCCTGGACAAGGCCATCCCCCACAGCCTCCAGAACAGCACGCAGGCCAACCTCCACCTCTTCGCCACCCAGGTGCTGGGCCCACTTCGCCTCCCTTCAACTTCATGCATTTTGTGGTGTCCAGTCCCAACTATTTTCATGCGGCCTTCATTTGCTTTAATTGCCTGCAGCAATGTGACGAGCTGATGCTGCCAGATGAGGGAAAGAAATAGTGTACGCCACGGCTGCTTGTTCAACAATGCAGTCGTCCTTGTTTGAATGTAATGTGGATGGCAGGGGCTGCGGACGCTGGCCATAGGCACGAGGGTGTTGGAGGAGGAGTTCTACACGGAGTGGGATGAGGGGTACCAGGAGGCGGCTGCCCTGCTGGACGGCAGGGACGACGCGATCGATGAGCAGGTCAGCGCAGTTGAGGCCGACGTGGAGCTGGTGGGCGTGACTGCCATCGAGGACAAGCTGCAGGAGGGCGTTCCTGCTGCTATCCAGACCCTGCTGGACGCCGGCATGAAGGTGCCCTTCGTTCTTCTGCATGCCGCACAACATCATGGCTGGTGCTCTTACTTGCTCTGTCAGTGTTTGAGTAATGTCAGCTGCTCTTAGTTTTGTCACCCGGGGTGCATGGGTCACCAAAGCCAGCGAACAGACAGCTTTGTTGGGAATGATGCCGAGTCCTTTTCATAGTACAGCATGCATGAGCTAAGCATTGCAGTATGCATTGGGTGTGCAGGTGTGGGTGATCACAGGGGACAAGCAAGAGACGGCCATCAACATCGCGATTGCATGCAAGCTCATACGGCGGCCGGACTCGCTGCTGGTCTGCAACGCCAACTCCAAGGAGGAAGCCCACGCGCGCATTCAGCAGCTGAAGCAGGAGCTGTCCAGGACGTATGCACCTGTCGGCGGACCGCCCAAGCCCACTCCCTTCAGCGGTGCGCCTCATCTCTGACAAAGTCAGGGTGCATTCGGAATACCAGGCCACCTTGTCATGGGCACAATGCTGCGCAATGAAAATCTAACAACACTGCTGCTGGGAGTGCCTCCAAGGTTTAGCTGAGGTATCAGATTTTGGGGCAACAATGCTGCACCCAATGAGCAAATATCCTTTTCTTTTGCATTTCAGGCCTCCTTCAAGGCAAGCTTCCCGTGCACTTTTCTGCTGCATGAAGAGGTTGCTTTAAAAAGACCCCTGCTACATATGTTCTTTGGGGGTATGTGCAGACGGAGCTGCAGAGGTGCTGAGCCCGCTGCACGTGGGCGAGCTGGTGATTGACGGGGGCACGCTGGGCCACATCCTGGGCACGGAGGCGGAGCAGGAGCTGGCGGCGGTTGGAGCGCAGTGCGGCAGCGTCGTCATCTGCCGCTCCTCGCCCTCCCAGAAGGCCGCCGTCGTTCGCATGATGGCCGAGTACGAGATGCGCCAGGTCTGCCTCTTGCTCTTTAATATTCCACCCTCGTACTTCTGTCCTCTCAAAGTATATTCTGGCCTTTTGAGGGATTTGAGGGATGATAGACAAAGCACTGTGTCCTTGTGAATGGAGGTCGTGTCACCCACAGCTTCGGCCAGCTGTGCTTCCAAGCATCTGGTATCTTTGAAGAGCCCGTGTTGTGCAGCCGGTGGTTGATGTGCGGCGATTGGTGGGTGCATTACAGGCGGAGGGGGGCAGCCGGGGCCTGTACAAGTGGTACAAGCGGGCGATGCGGAAGCAGGCGGGGCGCATGCTGGCGATCGGGGACGGTGCAAATGACGTGGCTATGATCCAGGCGGCCGACGTGGGCATCGGCATCCTGGGCAAGGAGGGCCGCCAGGCCGTCAACAACTCCGACTACGCCATTGCCCAGTTCAGGTGAGCCTCCCTCACGAACTTTCCAGCCGGCCTCATGAGGAACACTTCTTAAAGAAAGAATGATTGTTAGTTGTACAATCCAGTCCAAAAATGATGTGCAGATTCTGAGCTGAGGGTGTGTTCCAAACTAAATGTATTTCTTGCATGTAGGTGTTGTGGAACAGAGAATTTGCTGTGCTGTTGGTGGCTTCCAGGTAGGTGCCCCTCTGTAGAAGTGTAGGAAGGGAGACACTGAGGTGCGGTTGTGTGGCTGGGCCAGGTTCCTGACGCGGCTGCTGCTGGTACATGGGTCGCTGAGCGCCTATAGGCTGTCACGTCTGGTCAAGTACTCCTTCTACAAGAACATCGCATTTGGCTTCATGCTCTTCTACTACCAGTTCTACTGCGGCTTCTCCGGCCAGTCCATGGTGGATGACATTTCTGCCGCCGCCTTCAATGTCGTGTTCACCTCGCTCCCCATCCTGCTCTTCGCCGTGCTCGACCGCCCTGTGCGCCACCTCGACACCCTCCTGCGCTTCCCCCAGGTCCGTTCCAGCCCTGACTCTCAGCCAACGCGCCCGTAGGTGTGAGGTATCAAGAGATCCTGCACGCACCGCCTCACGTGTCCATGGGTACTTGAGAGCTCTGCCTCACCAGCTTGCCCAGGACTCTTGGAGTGCTCGGAAGGGGTGCTGCACGCAAGAGCCTCGCAGCACCCACGGCTACATGAGAGCTCGCAGCTGGCACCTTCCTGTCCCAATACAGATTTCTTTTTGAGTACGCATTATTTGCCTGGCACAATTTGCAGCACATTTCTTACCCGAGCACAGTGCAGACCCAGACCCGCGTAATATTGCATGCGAGTATGACTTTGTCCTGCGGATGGTGCAGACATACAACCCGCGGTCGAGCCTGACGACGCTGACGTTTTGGAAAAACGGCGTGCTGATGGCGGCGGTGGATGCGGCGATCTGCTTCTTCATCCCATACTACGCCACCACCACCAACGGCGTGCGCTCCGCCAACGACGTCTTCTCCGTCGGCAAGACTGTGTTTGTGGCGCTGCTGGGCACGGTGACCCTGGAAGTGGGCCTGGTCAGCCGCTACTGGACCTGGCTCTTCCTCGTCTTCCTCATCCTCTCCTACGTCCTCGTGTTCCCCTTCGAGGCATGCCCCACACCCCACCTCCTGCCATTCTTCGCAGATGCTTGGCTTCACTATCTCATCTTATACAACCAACTGATCGCTGCTACAATGCTCAAAGCAGCCGTTCAATGTGAGCGTGTGAGCTTCTTTATTGAGCATAATGCCTTCAGAAACTCTGCATGCAAGGTAGGGGATCAGGGAGCTCTGCGAGGTCTGCCCCAGACTCATTTGGGCAGCTGCATCTTCGCCATTTGCTGCCTTTGATTGTTCAGCTGGCCGGCCATACTTTGCATTTTTCCTGACAATGACCTGCAGTCTCTGCCAGGACACTTTGATGCACAACTTGCGCAAACCTGAGCTGCTCAGACCTCGCCTTGCAAGCTTGCTTGCTGCTCCCATCTGGAATGCAGACTGCTGCAGAGAGGCAAGAGACTGGAAGGTGTAATCCTTGGGACTGAATGGGGGAATCCTATGAGCCGTGCGGGACTGCTGGTCTGATAATCCGAGATTGAATATAGCTGTTGGTGGGTGCGCAGGTGCTGTATGCGCTGGTGGAACAGGGGCTGAAGAAGTACGACGTGCAGCAGTACGGCGTGGCCCAGTACCTGTACGCCACGGGCACCTTCTGGTTTGCCGTGCTCGCCTGCGGCCTCGTCTCCTTCGGCCACCGCATCATCGAGCGCGGCTACGTCTGGCTCTTCCGGCCCCAGGTGCTGCACGATGCGCGCACCCTTTCTACCCCCGCCGGGCCCCTGCAGACCTCCCGGCTGTGGGGGCCCAGCACGCATTTACCCCCTGGCCCACCCTCCTTCCACCGGCCCACCTTTTCCAGCATTCCCCCGGCGCTCTGGGGGCAGGCCCACATCCTGCCCCGAGCGCACAGCCCACCGGACACATGCACCCCCGAGCGCACACGTGAGGCCCACTTGGTCCATGCTGCATTGCCGCCAGTCACAGCGGCCAGCCCATGGTCCTGCCTGAGCGCGCACAGCCCACCGGACACATGCACGGTCCTGCCATGGTGGGCCGCCGTCAGGAAGACAGACAGAGACAAGTGTTACACCTTCTCACCCCCAGGACTGGGTGATCATCGCGGAAGTGGAGGCGGCCGAGGCGGCCCAGAAGGACCCCGAAGTCGGCTGGCAGACGCGCAAGCGCATATCTGCGCTGCGGCCGAGCGCGCCGCACTTCCGGGTGCCGCGCCGCGCCAAGCGCCGCGTGCCCAGCGACCTGTACAGGGTCTCGATGCAGCCCTTCCTCGTCACCCCCTCTGCCCCCTCTGTGTCCCTGCAGCCCCTGCGCTCCTCAGACGAGCCCTCCTCCTCCAGCACTGACATCGAGCTGGCCCGTGTCGACTCAGGCCGCCGTCGCCACCTGCCGGATGGTGAGGCAGAAAATTGTGAAGCATGCAGAATGTCCAGTCTTTTTAGGCGCCGTTTCTTTCTTGGAAAGTGCTCATCAATGCGTTGAACTTCAGGTGGCTTACAATAGCAGTCTGACGCAAAGCAATCAGCGCTGCTAGGCTTCCTGCTGTTTTCCTTTCCACAACTTTGCTGCCCACTCTACTCAGGCGGCCTGCACTTCACCATTTTTCTTTTGACACTCATGGACGGCCACGCCCATACAGCACAGCCAGAGTGGCCCCCCCTTTGCACATGCATCGCGGTGTACTGGAAGCTTGCATGTCCGCTGAGCCTGTGGTGTTTGGCCGGCAGGACTACTTCATCCTGTCGGAGATGGAGGCCGATGAGGCGAGCGGCAAGGACCCGGAGCTGGGCTGGCAGGCCTCGCAGCGCCTGTCTGCGCTGCGTTCCTCCGCCAGCGGCCGCCTCGCATCGGCGCGCATCACCACCGACAGCCAGATGGAGCAGAGCCTGCTCAACGAGTCCATGCAGAGCCCCGCCGGCCGGCGCAGGTCCTCAGCCAGAGCGGTGAAGCGGGACAGCCTCGCAACCGCGGGCAGCCTGGGGCCTATACACCGGCGCACCAGCAGCATAGACACGCTGCCGTCCATGTCGCTGCCGGCAAGCTTCAGCGGGCAGCTGCCGGGGCGGCTGCCTGACAGCTTCACGGGGCCGCCGTCCTTTCGCAGCGAGTCGGGGCACATCCCGCGCGCGCCGGTGCCGGGAGGGCAGCCCCATGGGGGCAGAGAAGGCAGCGCTGGGGGAGCAGCTGGCGGCTCCGTGCAACAGAGCAGCAGTCAAAGGCCCGGGGGGTCGACGCCTGCCAATGTCGAGATGGCGTCTTTGCGGAAAAGTGATGGGTCATCAGATCAAACATAGCAGAGCGTGGTGTCGTAGAGCCTTGTGTCTGATGCCAGGCAGGACAAGGGGTGGGATAGCTCATGTGAGCATTTTAGAAATGCACAGTTGTGTGGAGGAATTTCATGCTATTGTTATGTATCAATTGGTGAGTATTGTAAGCGGTTCTCTTTGTAGATGGTCTGACAGGATAGAGGGGATGTCCTTAATTCTTTGCACTGCATGCGAAGTGAAATTCACCGTAAAGTCCTGAATAGAGCTGTCCCCTTCTTGTAGCTGCTGGGAGACGGATTCAAGCACATTCATCCCAGTAATATTAATGCAAAAATGTTCTGTGATCTGAATGTATCTCGCATGTGATGTGGAGGAAAGATGTTTGAGCAGGCGCATGCCCGATTGTTGTATGCACAATCCACTGGATGGTCATGAGAAGATTTGAACATTGACAAAAAACTTCTACAAAATTGCAGGAAATAGCAAGCCATCTCAACTTCCATCAAGGCAATGCATGCACACACAGGAAGTGAACCATAAGGTTCTCAAATTGAGGGCCATGAATCCAAAGCCTGAAAGACGAGGCGCGTACACACATCAAGTGGCATATCATAGATGTACAACAGATGTGAAGAACAGGGCACGTCACATGAGCTACCAGAGCCACAAGTAAAGCAAAAGCAAAGCCGCACACATCTGCTGCCCTGAGGCAACTGTTGGAATCTCAGACACAATCGCACGTTACAGGGCAGGGGCTGAGTTCCTGGTAGTGGGGCCTCGGGAGCGCAGGTGCTTGTGACTGGCGCCGTTGCTGCAGTCGGCCTTGCCCGCTCCCTGATGCAGCGTGAAATTCTGACCCTCGTTGTCCGCCAAGTACCCGCTGTCAGCTGGGTTCAGCAGCTGCCCAATCTGGCCACAGACAGCATCCTCCTGTGCTTCCTGTGCTGCGCTGTCTGCACCATTGCTGCTGGGGCCTGCCTGCCCGCCTAGCTGGCGCTGTGGGGGGCCTGCAGCTGAGACGTTCTGCAGATGCAGCTTTGCGACTGCTTCCGCGGTGGCCGCCATGGCCTGCTGAGTGGCTCGAGCTGTGGTCAAGCTTGAACGGTCTCCTGTGTGCATCAACAGAAAAGGTGCTGGATGCTTACTTCTTGACATCATGCGCCATGGGAATAATCCAATAATGCAACTGCTGGGCAGAAGTTGGTCACAATCACCTTGTGCACTTGTTTCTGCCTCAGATGCCACAATGCCAGAATCTGAGGGCCTCTCCAGTGAGACTTCTCCTTCGCTCATCCCATTTGACATCTCACTGCCGCCAGCTTTACTGCCACCTGCACATACTTGCAGAGCTGCCTCAATAGTGAAACCTGGGCCCGAAAACACATGTGCATTGGTCATTGCTGCTCTACGCCAAATACTTGTGATCAGCATTACCTTCGCTGCCGAGACTGACATCGCTTCCTGCAACGCCCAACTCCATCTCCTCATCCGACCCCGGCACATCATTGTACTGCACATGCACACCCAATGCCACTTCATTTTCACGCGATAAAACCCGGTATGAAGCTCCTGTACATTGTCTTGATCAAAACTACTGGCAGTACAGTCGGGGGTGTTTCTCAATGCAGCCTGCTGAATTTTAGGCAGGGTGCACAATGGCTGACCTCGTAGGTGGCATCGACCACGGGCCGCGGGTGCACAGCCTCGTACTGCACGAATGAGGGTGAGTCCCAGGTGGGCCCTGTCAGCACCGCCACCGCGCCCAAGTTGTGATACCTCTCCTGCCCATCCGCCTGCCAGCAGCCAGAGCATGGTCATCAGGTACTCCTAATTAACCCACCTCATGGATGCGCCCAAGACTGTCATTGCTCCCTAGTAATGCTTGCGATGCATGGCACGAGTCTGTGTCTGGCCAAGGAGCCTCTGCCCAAGCCAGGTCTGTCTTTGCACCCCTGCCTTACCAGTTTCAGGTGCCTCCATGTATAGCGGATCAAGCTGGCACCTTGGAGTCTATTTGCCTACATAGTGAGGGCCTGACCTGGAACTGGGGGTAGTCAGGGGCGGAGAAGACAGTCATGAGGCAGCCGGCAGGGGTGACGTGATCAATGCTGAAGCCCTCGCCCATGCCCGGCAGGTCCTCACGGCCCCAGCGCGCGTCCGGCCCCTCATGCGACCGTAGGATCAGCCGCAGCCCGTTCGCCACCAGAAACTCCTGCGCAGCGCACACATCACCGTCTCGTCCTCAACAGTCCCATGACCCTAGATCCCATTGCACAGAGTGATGCGAGGCCACCTGTTGAAAATCTTATAAATATGTTGGGAAGGGGAGGAAGGGCGGTCATGGAAGGGTAAGGGGGGCGGCTGAACCTGAGTGATCTCTGGACCAAAGATGAGGCCGACGCCGCGGGAATCGTTGAGGCGCAGGCCGGCTTCGACCACAGGGTCGCTCCACAGCACATCTGTGGCCAGCGTCGAGGTGCCGGTGCCGTTCGGATCGATGCCGCCCTTGCCGCTTGCGCGGAGATCCTGTCACAACAGAAGGAGAATCTCAAGATGCAGTAGAGGTATAGATCACGCACTGCAAAATCGCCCCTTAAAGAAGCCGAGCATGCTGTGCTTCTTGCTTCTGAAATACGCCATCACAGCAACACAAGGAACAAAACAGGCGACTAATATCTGTACATAGTGGAGAAATCCTACACTGATAATATCAGCAGTTTTTCAAGAGTACAGTCAGGTCTACATTTTGAGCCTGGATGAGGACAGTGCACACCTCCAAGCTGCCCAGCATGGGCGGGCCCGGCGTGAGCCTGTTGGGCACGTTGCGCTTGCGCTTCTTGGGCAGGTGGGGCAGGCCCGCCGGCCGGACCTGCCGTGTGACGGGCCGCCTGAACAGGCCGCCATGCAGCACCAGCGTAACCCCCGACACCACAGCTGCCAGCGGTAGCACAGCAAAGAGCTGCTTGCACATCCTGTACACCCTCTGCCCCTGTGCAGCACACATATTCCCAAGTCAGCCGTGGCCATGCACATACAAGACTGCCGGCAGTGAATTTTCAGGCGCTGCAGCACTTGGAAATGCATGACCTTGACGACCATGTCCAGCTATTGAGACTGTGTTTGCATGCCACCTCGATTCAGCACAAGGCAAGAGGTGGGGCCAGCACCTCTTGGCCGTACTTCCTGAGGACCTCAGTGCGGAAGCCGTAGAGCTGGGTGCAGGTGGAGCTCTCGTGGTTGCCGCGCAGCAGCATCACTCTGTCAGGCATCGCCAGCTTCAGCGCTGCCAGGAACACCAGCACCTCCAAGCCCCAGGCACCCCGGTCCACAAAGTCACCTGCGCCACAAGAAGCTTGAATGTGCATATTTCAGCAATGATTCAGACTTCATCACTGTCGCCACATGGCACCAGAGTTGTTTGGAGAGCAGAGCGGGCCGCACCATTGAAGATGAAGTAGGATGACGGAGATGGGTACCCAGCAACTTTCAGCCTGCAAGCATAGTGACCAGATCAGCTCCAGTGTCTGCATAAAAGCTGCGCCTGCACTGTGATACCAATATGAGGTAATGCGAGCAAGCTTGAAACCATTGCATGCAATGACAGGAACGGGATGGTGGCAAAGCTGAGACGCAGTGCTCACATGTGCAGCACATCATGGAGCTGCCCATGTGTGTCGCCAACCACTGTCACAGTAGCTTCCGCGGCTGCCGGATTGACCTGCAAAATGATAACAGGTCCGTGAGAATGATGATCTTACAAGTCATGCATTGGTCCATACTCGAGAGGTAAGGCATGCATACAGGCCGCTGACAGGGCTCTCACGTCAAGAACGCTGGGTTCGAGCTTCAGCAACGTGTAGGCTGCCTCCAAAAGCTGGACAGCTCTGTCTGCTGGCAGAGCGCTTCGCAACGCCTCCACACCGCCCCAAGAAGCCATCTCGAGTCTCACTCCAACATCTCGCGCCCACTCCAAGGAGACCTGCAAAATGGTAGCATGACCGTGCAAGTCTATTGACATCGAAAACGCAGTATCACCATGGAATAAATAAACGACAATTGCAAGGAGATCGGCAGAACGTCGAGTTAATCTGCTGAGGGGCGTAGCAGTACAGCAGGGTGCTCACCTCACTCGAGTGGATCAAAATGGGTTGCACAGACTCTGCATCGGTAATCGGTGTCACTGGTTGTGGAGCTGACGGAATCATAGGTGTCATGCTATCTTCAAGTTTCATGGAAGAAACAGGCATTCTGTGCTTGAGATTAAGTGTGCCGATGCACCACGCAACCAGTCAAGACCGTCTTTTTTCTTACCAACAGTTTCGTGATGAAAGGATGATAAAACTATTCCCTGATATATCAAATGAACAAAGAATCATCCCACGTCTCCAGCCTCGCGATTAATAATACATCATCCAAGAGTGATTGGAAAGTCATTGCAATAAAGCCAAATCGCGCGATGCCGCTCCCATCATATTTCTTTCCGCTCAAAGACGTATTGCACACTTTGCAAATACAGTGCCTCCCTAAATCGCGGACTGCCATGTGCCGAAAATTTCGCTCTCCCTTCCACAACACCATGATGATGAGTCACCTTCACGTGATTAGCAGGCTTGCATGCCCCAGTTTGTGATCCAATCGATCGCAAATTGAACAACACATCGAATCTGATCAAAGATGGCGAAGAGGAAAAAGGAACCCACAGCTTGGGACATGGCCAAGCAGGTCCCCGCCGTAGTGTTGGAGTACGCTAAGGTGACCGTCCTTTGATTCGTTGTGGGACTTTATTGTTTTTGGATGACAGTGATTGATGACATTCAGTATGAGCAAATATCTGATCTAGTTTTCTGTGTGCCGCAGCCATTTGTCCACTACACTTTCATCCCGTTGATCATAGTCCTGGGGATGACGATGACGGAGCCACGTCCATCCATTGCGCAGCTTTTGGGGCCGATGTAGAATTACTCAGCATGAAGGACTTGGTTGCGCATTCGAACCCTTCAATCTGGTCTTTCTGTGCACGCCTGCCTTGCTTGAGACTACTGCACCTAGGTGGAGGCACTGGTGTCGAGAACATTATCATGAGATGGTTGTGAATACAATCGTTTAAGAAGTTTAAGCGCACTATTCAGCAAGCAATCATTTATTGCAGCTGTCATGCAGAGATCTCATGCGTGGGGTGACACAAGTGGTTTGGGCACCTTTGCAGTGATGTAAGCCGTCAAGGAAGGCATGATGTCATTGTAGCTCGCAATTGTTACAATGCGCTGCACAAGTCAGATGGTCCAACACAGGTACTTCTCACATGCAAATTGCTCAGGCTCCAGTGCCACGGCGACATAGGCAGGACAGAGCAGGGGGCGCTTCAATGATGGGCTACAGGAGATTAGATGCATGCAAATCAGCTAGGTGTCAGTTCATGGGCACTCACAATATCTCCTCAGTGTTTGCAGCATCCTTGTGTAGTACATACTGCTGAGGGCAATTCAACCTTCCAGCAGCACCTTCCCGGCACTGCCTGACTTGCTCATGGCATCCTCCAGTGCCTTCTTCACCTCCTTGAGCGGGTATTTTGCACCTGCATGGGTCCATGCGTTCCTGTCAGACACTGCAGGCAAGATTAGACAACTCAGATGATCAGGAAGGGATCTCAGAGAAGCAGCTTTTACTGCCGCTCAAAAACGAATTGGTGGATGACAGCTCAGCTTCCAGATCCGGTAGGACTGCAGCTGGTGCAGTTGCAAGCAAATTTATAAAGAAGACAGGGTTTAGAAGAGCTTACGGGCAGGTGGAGGCTTGATGGTGCCATCTGCCATGAGGTCCATGACCTCCTGCAGCTTCTGCTCCTTGACATCCTTGGGCAGACGGCCCAGCCACTGCACACAGCCGATCACATTTTATTGCTTCAATAAGAGTGCACGAAAATTGCTCTTGCGCACAGGTTGCATGTCACAATCAAAGGAATAGGCGTGCATTGACAATGCTGATGTAAGCCAAGTCATCAACGATCCTCACCACATTCAGCCAAAAGCCGCGCACAGTGATGTCACGAAAGTGGAGGTCATACATGGGTACGATCACCTGCCAGGCACAGACAGAAAAGATGAGTGCTTACTCACCACGTTCAGCCAGAAACCGCGAACAATTATGTCGCGCCACAGGAGGTCGACAACAGGGACGTAGACCTGTGGTGCATGCACTCAATCGTATACTGACATGCATTCACATTTGCAATTCAAGCGTACTAATGAACATGTGCCATGGCAGCAATTTGCTGTTTTGCGAGTCTTGTGCAGGTCTGAGCTTACGTCCTCGCCATACATGCTGTAGATGTACACCAGGCCAGAATTGCGCACAGCCGTGAAGAAAGGGCGGGATCCAGGCCCCCCAATAGGATTGACTGCAGCCCAGGCCCCTTCGTTTCCTGCGCGCATCGCACGGCACTGGCTGCATGCAGAGCACAATTCCATGATGATCTGGAAGGATAATACAAACAGGGTGCAGCCCTTATGGGAAAGTAGGAGAGGTCACGCCTGTGATCTCTTTCACCCTGGCCACGATGTCATCTGTCTTGCTGTTGATGACCTCATCCGCCCTGCGCATGCATCACTCCAACAAGGCCTGACTGTCTGCGCATCATTGCAGCCTTGCTTGAGCACTTTGAAGGGCGCTGACACAAGCACCACGAGAGAGACGCACCCAAGCTCCTTCAGCTCATTGATGACCTCATTCCGCCGCACCACATTGATGGTCTTGATGCCTTGCTTCTTTGCCAGTGAGATGACTTCCTTTCCCAAGACACTGATGACAAGCGCAAGCAATTTCAAAATTTCAAAAAATGTTAGAATGCCTGGTATGATCATGCATGTAAGAGACACAAAGGTTTGACACAAACAAAGGCAGATTATTACCTGTTGGCAGCATTCTGCAGCAGATACTTGCCCTTGGGGATTTTCAGGTCTTCCAGGAATCCCAGAGCTACAGTGGAACACTTGGTAAGCCGTTTTCAATTGACAACATCTGCATCGGCATGATTGCCAAGGTGCTTCTGGTGCATCTCTCTGAAGGTAGATTTGGGCAAAATCAGCATGCTCGGCTTCTCACATACCTGTCACAGGGTTGACAAGGTACTGAGAGGCGTCCTCATTCGACACCTCATCCCTCACTGGCACCTACAAGAAAAGCATCAGGCGCATCATTTGTGGACTTCCTTCTTCTGGAAGCTGCCGCGACTCTGCTTGCAGCGGCTGACAGTGGCACTCAGATAGGCGGGCCAACTCACCAGGTTCTCGAGAGGCACAGCGACATACTGCTGCCATGTGCCTTCGCCCTCTGTGGATGGCCAGGGCACTGCGACCACGCGCTGCCCTTCCTTGAGTTTCCTGCACATTCCCACGCAGTCATGAGGTGTCAGATCCACAAAGGTGGTTGCCGGAGAGTGCATGCCTGTAGTCGTCATGCCCAAAATTCCATAATGATCAAGGCATGCTTGATTGATGTATGGTGATAGCATGAAGGTAACTGCATGAGATAGGTGTGACTGCCTGGCTGTCTCTGTTGGGGGCTTTGATGGCTGTGGCCCGAGCTTCTCAATGACGCCCATGCCTGCAATCCAGCAAACAACCTCCACCCTCCTAACTAGGATTTCGTTGTGTTCAAAGTGCAAGATTTGAGGCACAAGAAATAGAAGCCGGATCGGAGGAAGAAGAAAATATCCACACCTTCTAATCCTGGTGTGGCTGGCAACTTCGGGTGCCACCCGCCGTAGATGCCTTGGATACAGAAAACGTCCGAGGGATTGATGGGTCTGTACAAGACCCTCACGAGCGCCTCACCTGTGATTTACAAAATTGCCGGGAATACAGGGAGGCATTCAAGACAATAAAAGGGACAGAGCAAACAGCCTTTGAAATGTCCTCGAGGAGTTGACAATGCATGCCGTGACAAAGCATTCCGCAAAGGTGTGTTACGAACGGACTGAAGACCTGCTTTGGGCTCCGGAATGTCCTTTGTCACGACATCGAGAGCTTCGGGTGGGTCATCCTTGTTGTATTGACGCACGACCACCGCCGTCTGCTTGCCCATGCCGTCTCAGGTCAGCCCACAGTCTTCCTCAAATTCTCTCCTTGCGTTGTTGCAATCAAGTTCCTGGAAGGATCCGAGGATAAATGAGTCAGATTACACTCGAAATATGAAGGGATTTCCCAAGCCCCCGGCCTTGTGTTCCAGCTTAATTTTGGACTCGAGGCACGTGCGCCTTGACGTCAAGATTAGGAAGGTTTTGCGAGGAAGGAGGAGGAGAAGACATTCCGGGGGTCAATTTGGAATGTTTGCAACGTAGAATCATGCGATCCTGTAATTGTGATGTGTTGCACGGGCCAGAAAATTGGAATTAACAGTGTCGGAACAAACAATGCGTCCAAGTGTAAGACTTGGAAGCAGCTAATTTCAACAATTTTATATTATTCACTTCTCTTTATATCTAGTTAGTCTCTTGTTGGAACAATCGCGAGGAGGGGTGTAACAGTTTTAAACAGCCAGGGCACAGAAGGTCATGGGAAGTTGACTCCTGAAACACGGTGAACGAAAGCAAAACGGTGGAAATTAGAACCTTCGAGCAGGTTGCTCCTTCGGCTGCTGGCCCGAAGATCAAACGCATGTACGTCAACAAATGGGCCACAAATGTGGCTGCAGTCTTTCTCCAGATCTGCGGTGGTTTGTGCTATACCTTCAGCTTGTACTCACCAGCGCTCAAGGAGGTAACATCATTCACTTGAGAATTGATCGATCTCATGGCGCCAGCCATTTCTGCCCTTCGCTGTGCCGTGCTGCAGACCTGCTGTTGACAAACCCCGACAGGCCAAATTGATCTGGTGATGGTGGAACAGGCATTTGGGTTCACACAGCCCCAGCTGGAGACTCTTGGCTCATGCCTTGTGAGCGGCGGTTATTTTGCTTGGTACGGCTTCACTGTTCCTATGGATGTAAGCAAGGGCATTTTGCCAAGAAAGCTTTGCACAGGAATACTCCACACTACTGCTTTGAGCAACGAGAGCTTTGTGGCTGATGCCTAGTTTGTGTGCAGGATTCCCGGTCTCACTTATGATTACTTGAGGCACCACCATAAATTTGGGCCCAGGTGAGAAGCCCGCTTCTGCTGTGCTTGATCAGGCATGTGGGCAAATGCATTTTACTCCTGTAAAGGATCTGAGCAAGCCTTCAACATCGCCTCATTGCCCATAGTGCAGCTCCTAAATGGCGGGCTGTTCTTCTGCTGATGCAGGCTCATTGCTGCATGGGGCTGCATGAATCACTTTGTCGGATTCTTCATGGTGTGGGCTGCAGCGAAGGGCTATGTGTCTCTCCCCTACTGGGTCCTGGCAGCATTTGCCCTCTTAGGCTCGAGCGCTGTGGTCTTTCTTGACTCTGCAGCGATCGTGACATGCATGCGGAATTTCCCCAACGAACGTGGTAATGTCGGCGGTGTGTTCTAAACCCTTCTCTTGCCCTACAGATCGAATTTGCTACAACCTACTTCTTCTTGTGTACTTCTCTATAATCAAAGTGAAGATGGTAGATGGTTTGTGTGCCTGCTGCCAGGTACTCTGAAGTCTTTCTTGGGGGTCAGTGCCAGCCTAGCATCTAGCATCTATCTCGGCGCCTATCAGCCAGACGGACTCAGCTTCCTGCTGTTTGTGGCTGTGCTGCCGCTCTTTGTTGCTGTGCTCACCGTTCCACTGCTGAACCACGTCCCTTATGTTGAGCAAGCTGAAATCACGCACGACCATTGGTATCTCTCCACAGGTGTGTAAATGCTTTCAGGAACCACTGCTTTCTCCTTCCTAGCCAGCAAACAATAAGTGTGTGCGAGGAATGAGGCCCCATCATCAGGATTGTGTGGACTGATGTGCAGGGGGCCGCTTTCTGGCAACCTACGCCGTTGCAGGCGCCATAGTAGTCTACCAGCTCATAACAGCCTCTGTCTCGGAGGTGTACCCTTACAGCATGTCCCAGCAGAGAGGCATCATGATTGGCGTGATCCTACTACTGTTTCTCGTGCTGCTGACGCCTTTGGGATCTGGGGGCTTGACGAGCCGGCCTGCACCTCTGCCAGCTTTTGAGGACAGCGAGCGGTGAGTACATCGTCTTCCATGTAGCATGCGCCCCTGGAATGACACTTCATCAAACAATCTATCAAGCAGACTGGACTGGGTACAAAGGAGTCATCAATATCATGGCATAGCTTGAGTTGCGTCTGCCAATGAGCAGGAGAGAGGAGGGTGGGGAGGACGTGGAGAGTGCACAGCTGCTGGGGAACAGGGAGGGGAAGCAGGAGGGGCCCTCCAGGAGGGGACCCTCGGCAGTGCAGCGCCACCCCTCAAGCACCAACCTGCAGCCAGCAGAGGGAGAGGGCATGCCAGAGTACACGCTGCCCCAGTGCCTGGTGCGCGCCTGGATCAAATTCCTTGAGAGCCCCTAGTTGAACTCCTAGTCCAAGTCACTCGAAACGGAATACCTTTGGAATAAAAACAATGCCTGGCGTCCTCGGCACAGTACTGATCTGGACCAGATCATGCAATTGGGGCCGTTTTCTCTTGCAAATGGCATAAGGGCTTCGTGTCTCTGTTGGTCATTCTAAGCTTCGAGGGGTGTCGTGCGCATGCAGGTGAGCCTGAACTACTGGATGCTGTGGAGCGCGCTGATGGTCGGCATGGGGGCTGGTGCGCCCCCGACTCTTGAAAGTCACTGTCATATTCAGCGATCCACGGTCCGGACTCGAAATTTCACTGGCCATCTTTATTACACAGCTTCGACTGCATATCGCGGGACACAGGAATCATCAGCCAGACACCCGCATGTTTGATGCATAAGTCTGGAGCGCGTGGGTCCATTCCTATTCCAAAGTATGTGCTTGAATCATTCCCTGACAAGACATCTAGTCAGTGTTTGACCTGCATGCCATCTGGTCAGCCCTAGATGGCTGAGAGATGTGTGGTCTTCTTTAAGAAGACCACCTCTCCTGCATGCGGGGCGCGATTCAGACAGCGCACTGATGACGGGCGCAGGCTTCACGATGCTGAACAACCTGGGCCAGATGGTGGAGGCGCTGGGGGGCAGGCGCGAGGGGCAGGGAATCTACGTGCTGCTCTTCACCACGCTCAACACCGTCGGCCGCATGGTCGGCGGCTACGTCCCTGAGAGGCTGCTGCATGCGCGCGGCACCCCCAGGTGCATGCACTGGCTGCTCCTCTCTCTCCTGGACCCTGTTGCTTTAGAACACACGTGCTACTCATGGAAGTGATGCAGGTTTGCAATCTCCGTGATGGTATTGGGTACCCACAGAAATAGAGGGACAAGAGAAGGAAAACGACTTTTCAGAAGTAGCAGCCAGCAGGGTCCTGAGCGATTACTGGAACTTGGCACATTGCAGGACGATATTTGCGGTGGTGGCATCGCTGATGACATGCGTGGCGGCACTGCTCAGCGCCTTCACAAGCCTGCGCTGGCTGCTGGCATGTGCCATGATGCTGGGCTTTGTCTTCGGCTGGCACTGGAGCCTCATGCCGGTGAGCTGCTGAATCGTTCACATCACTTTATCAATTTGTTCCTTTTCAAGCGGATTTCAGCTGCCTTGCATGCACAACAGCACTTTGGAGTGTCTCGCGTAGATACAGGACCAGAAGAATGCTTTCTTGTCAATCTGGTCAGGATGTGGCATGTTGTCGTGTGCAGGTGCTCACCTCCGAGTTGTTCGGTCTGCACCACTTTGCCTCAAACCATGCTGTCATGCATCTGGCGCCGACCGTGGGCGGCTTTCTGTGCTCGGCAATGCTGGCTGGCAATATCTATGATATTCGTGGAACTGCCCATGACGATCCTTATGGCACCTGCTATGGATCTGACTGCTACAGGTGGGTCACAGATTGGACATTCTAGCAATGCACACTCAGTTTCTTGGTGCTGTTGAAAGCAGGGCAATTTTGACATGTCCTTTCATTGCATGGATCCTGTGAGAGCATGCTAAAAACAGTGTGCTGGTTGCACAGGTTGAGCTTCCTTGTCATTTCAGGGATGGCTGCCCTGCAATCCGTTGCATCATACTGGCTGTACCTCAGGACTCGCGAGGTGTACAATGAGGAGTTCAAGAGGCTGCGCAGGTTTGAGCAAGAAGTACTTGGGAGCACAGAAACCTAAGGCAACCCGGTGCTGAGTGCTATCAGTAAGACCTCTAGAGTGGCCTTTTAAACGTTTGTGACCTGAGGCTATTCAATGTAAAATGAATGTATCATAGGTGAGGCTTCACTGGCAGTGAATCACTGCATAGTTTTGTTGCAGCAAAATATGCTGTGGTCTTCTCATGATCTGGATGTGTCAGTCGGGCGGCCTTACAACGACTTAGATCATTTGAGTGCGCCCTTCAAATGAGCACAAATTTGACACGCAGTGAGAATTCACTTCGAAGTGTGGCCACCCCATAGCTCTAAAGGCATCGCGGACAAATTGGTCTGCAGGGATTTAAAAATACATGTGTAATTTGGTATTCTTTTCTGTAAATGGCTGATGAGGACATTTGCTGGCATCTGTCGCTGATCAGCGATGGATCCTTTGTGCATTGCGTGGGGCATTAAAAATCATTTTCTTGATGCAACCAAGCCTGCAAACAGAATTGTCAATCCTCCCAACCAGCCCAGCACTCCCATCTTCTCACCATGCAGCAGCAAGCCAGCAAAGAAGGCGCTCCAAAGCGGCAGGCTTGAAAATATAATCTGTGCCTGAGCCGCAGGAACTTTGCTCTGCCCCTGCAGGAAGCCATCACACTCTTTCTTGTTGCAGGCCATGGTGCAGATTGTGAAGCAAGTTACATGTCAATTTAGAAAACTTAGCAAAGATAGAAGGGGCGAAAGATTAGTTGCTTACCCTCGTCTGTAAGTAAGCAGCCAGTGCACCGGGGCCCAGTGCCGACCACAGTAATACCAGCCATGCGCCAGGATCAGCATAGCCCTCCCAGAGTGTGAGCAGGGACTCGTGGGATGCCACCTGTGCCGTCTTGAACGCTCAATACTGCACATTCCTGTCTGAAATCTGATGAGGGACAATCTTGCAGCAATTTTTTATTGATAGGGCGTCATGTGAGCATGTGCATGAGGTGGAGGAAAGCGCTACCTGACTGGCAGCAGACACGCCCACCCAGCCAAGGGATATAATGGCGAGTGCGAGCGACTTTGATGTGGCAAGCTCGAGGGAAGAGACATTTGCAGCTAGCCTGCTCAAGCGGACGGTCGCCAAGGAATAAAAGAATGCTGCTGCCAAAATACACGCGTCCCCACCTGTGATCAAATATGATTCAAGCATGTTGAGCAGCAATTGTCATCCTCTGGCTGCATGCGCAAACCAATGGGCCCTCCTCTCAGCCCAAAAGCACAGGATGTGAAAGTAAGATTGGCAGCCATGCCTTACCAAAAGCGATGTGGGCCGCGTTTGCAGGCGACGCAACAACAGAGGCATTGTCAAGGGTCAGGAGGACAGCGCCGCCCATTGCTACAATGCAGCCCAGCCAGACGGACTTGGCCGGTTTCTCTCCCGCCACCATCGCTAAGGCAGGCGTGAGCAAGGCTGTCAGCTGCATGGGACCGCAGGGTCAGAAGGCGCAATCTGTGAGCAATCCACAAGCAAGGATACATGTGCAACAGAGTATACATGCAAGAGCCACAACTCGATGTGTCACTAGAGATTTGAGTTGACAGCGCCTGCATCCTTGCCTGAATGAGGAATGAACCTCTCGTGGCAGAAGTGATCTCGAGTCCCAAAGCCTGCATAAATTCGCTATCTACTGACTGTGCATCTACTGACGGGTGCATTGCTATGAGAGCAAAAGCGCATGCGAGTCCAAAGGAAAGCACCAATCTTGCCTTTCCTGACTACATCTGCACATCCACAACACACCGACAGACATGTTTGCGAGCACATTGACAGAGATGGGAAGGGGCCGACCTGTGAAGAGGTCGCTAGAAAATTCCACAGCCCCAGCTCTGCTCCAGCCAGAGCCACATTGTTGGTGGTGCCCCCCAACCAGGAACTCAGACTGTAATATGGCTGCCGAAAACCAGAGGACGGTCCCGCATCCTGGCATGCACAAGACTTTTCATAAGAATGCAATGTCTACTTAGCACATAGAACAGCTTGACCAAAGAGTGGTGGGTGAGCACATTCAGCATTAAGGCTGGCTAGCAGATCTGCCACTGACCCTTGGCTCGACGTGCTGTGCAGCGTCGGGGAGTCCTTCACTGCGCAGCTTTCTGCGACGTTGACCACCAGAGATCACCATGGAAGATACCAGGAGGATCAGTGCTTGCAGCACTGCTCTCACCGCTGTCAGTGCTTCTGCACTCGGTGGCCCTTTGAAGGAGTAGATATACCTGCAGCCATGTGGCACTAATCATGCATGCATTTCTTAGTGTGCATCAAGATGTCAATGGGGACATGCGAGCTTCATCTAGTCTTGATCTACAGATCGGTGCAGGTGCAGGCATCTGCGCCAGCAATACGCACCGAATCGCAGGGCCATATGATCCCCACAAGGCAGCCACACACATGAGGCACAGCTGCCCCTTTGCTACATCGCTGAGCCCCTTTCCTGCTCCAAACCTTGGAGCAAGCTTCCAAGACGGTTTGGATCTGCCCAATGGGCCAGCAAATCCCTCGCCCCCTGGTGTGCTGTTGCTGTCCTGCTGCCCGCTCTCCACATCTTTTGCGCTGTCACCAATCGTTGCAGGCAGATCATTTGACTGCCCGGACCTGCACAGAAGGTCATCTACACCTGAAGTTTGCTCCTGTGCTAGCAACATCAAAATTTAAGACTCTTGCATGATACAAAATGGGGAGCTGACCTGAGAAAGCTCTGGCGCTTTTTGGTCTTGCGTGGTGAGCCCTCTATATTGGCTGCCACTGGCATTCTCAACTGATCTGCATCCTTTGGTGATGTACCTGTTAAAGGACTGTTGTGCAATCCTTTATTGAATGGGCGCTGCCAGTGTGCGTTCGGTATGCAACATATCCTTGACCACTTATGGCCTTGACGCCAGCTAAAAGTTGCTGTTCTTCTTGTAAAAGTTAAAATCAGCGCGCACATCGGATTTCAGCAATAACATGAGAATGGTGTCCTATGCTATGTTCAGATCTAGGTTCATCGATCCGCATGTGCAGGGTTGAAAGGTTCTGAACTTGTATACACTGCGATGAGTCAAACCCCCCGTGTAGCAATTCCATTCAAGCATGCCTTAACCTAACGATTCTGGTTCATTGCCACACGCTAGAATGAGGTTCCTATTTCCTGAAGTGACGAGTCATCCAGCCTGCTGTGCATGCTGCAGGCACTCTTGCATGCCAGTAGACACTATGCAGCGCCCCATGTATCTGCTTTATGTTGGAAAAGTACCCTCATTTCTGGTACTGAATGTGATGACGTCCAATATGCCGGGCCTGAAACCAGTGCAGATGCCGCTCAGCGCTGGCTATAGCAGCTCCTGCATGGGCGTGCTGTTGACCGTCAGTGTGACACTGCGCAGTGTCAAACATGCACGGTGTCCGGCTGGTCTGATGAACACTTGCAAGCCCAAATCTTTCATGCTGATTTTTGCCTCAAGGCAATGCCTACATTAATTGACTCAACAAGTCAATCTTGCAAACCGTTCGTATGTGACACCGCTGCCAGCTCATTGAGGTGTACCTGTGCACACAGACACGCGCAAGGATGCACTTGTTTCACACCCATGGCCTGAAAGGGAATCTGGTCATAAACGCCAAGCTCGGTTCTGAACACTGAACGAGTATACTCTCTCTCTCCACCAATCTGTCCGAGGCCACTTCTCTGCCAATCTAGGGCAAAAATTCGTTCGTGTACAGATCCGCAGCATTGATGGAAGACCGCGGGTGCGGTTCTCCAGCTCTGCCGCTCCTGAGGTCATCAAGTGAAGCGCTGACACCATCCACAGGATTGCGCGAGGGCATGGCGCTTGTCAGCAGACCCTTGTCGCCCAGCCAGTCCAGAAACTTGTCCCAGCGCTCTGCACGCATGTGACCCCACCTTCCTCCAGCGTCCAGATAGTGCTGCACCAAGCCCAGACAAATTATTAGGTCCAGCACACCTCAGACTGAGCCAGAACAGGTGCAACATAAAGTTCCATGCGCAGCATCTGAGGGGATGAAAATCACAATGCCTGGTGTCTGCACACCTTTGACACCATTTGCTGAGATGCAAGTGCAAGTTTTTTGTCCATGCTATCTGGTGCTGCAGCCAGGAGATACTGCGCTGCCTCCGCCGGGTGCTCTGCTGTGTACTGGAATCCACGAGAGGTTGCCCGAAGGAAGGCCCGGGCAACATCTGGATAGTCCCTGCATGCGGCCATGCATGCATTGACTTCATAGCCCCAGGAGATTATGCCATGGTCAAAGCAGCAGTTTTTAGGGAATTTGGTGCATTGTTTAGGAAGTCTTACCGGAGAAACTGTGGCAGGGCCACCAAGAGCGGCGTGTAGCCATATGGAATCCCATAATCACCCAGCTTGAAGGCGTTTAGCTCGACACCCTTGATCTGAGCGTCAACACCCTCCCAGCCCAAGAAAATCCAAGTTGCATCTGCTTCTCCCTGTGCAAAGGACAGACCTTGCTGATCAGCCACAGTAAGAACAGCCACATGAATACATGCGGCGTCTCTTAATTCTCCGACGTCAAGCACAGGAGCTTAACGTGGTTGCCATGTAGGATCCATGAATGTACTGCAAACAACATCATGGTCAATCGGACCTTCAGCAGAGTATCCCATATGCCCATGACAGAGGGTGTAGCCTCTCTGAAGTCCCCCTTTCCACCATCAGCTCTGATGATCTCTTGTACAATCCTCCCCTCATACCTGACATGCACCACTTGATGTGAAAGTGGTGACATGAACCAGGTCTTCTGTCCTGCTTTCAGGCCCAAGGCAGACTCCGCAGTAGGGGATGCTGTACCCACCTGGCCGCATAACTTGCATAGATCTTGCCATCCAGCTTGGAAGGTGCGTCGATGCCGCTTGATTTGAGTGTCACAATCGCGCTAGTATCCTCTTCCAGTAGCGTGGCGATGGCCTGAGCATCCAAGGCTCCTTGAGTGTACATCAGTCCCCCATCATGCACCTCACAAAAAATGACCAGACGACGAAGGATATTTTGCAGGAGAAGAGGGCATTTCACCTTCAATTGAGGACTGCGCGTCAGAGAACTGATTACTGTTTCACTTGGTGTAATCCCGAATGTCGCGCTCCCAGTTCGGACAAGATCTGCTGGAGGTTTATAATCAGATCCTGGTGAGATGAAAGATACGTCCAATCCTTCATCCGTGTAGTAGTTTTTGGCCTTCGCAACAACGAATCCGGAATGATTCGTGTTCAGAGTCCAGTCCAATGCCAAGGTGATCGGTGACGCCATTCGCTCACAAATGGTGCACTTCTGGCTTGGCTGTTCAGATCTACGGTGTAAACATCAATTGGTTGTGCAGACGATCAACAAGGTATTGATATCCCCAGAGCTGGTGAGGATATGCTTTGCAATGCGCACAAGGAGGTCCTGATTGTATACCAATCTTGCACTTGCTCACCGGCGAAGCTAGAAAGATTTTTAATGACGCATACACAAGAACATCTATCGCCAATGTTATGTGTTTGCCGGTCTCAATATTCATCGACATCGACTTCCGAAAGTGCATGATATTATCCCATTCCCGTTTATCACATGCCTTCCCAAGATTATTGGGGATCCATGAGAGGGCTTGGCTCCGAACAGCAGAGCTCAGCTAGCTAGGCTGGACGGTTCGCATGCATGTACATTGCTCACAGTTGTTGCCATGAGCCCGCGGCCGCATGCATGTTTGCATCATGATCGATGATATCATATGATGATCATGATGCCCCGGGCCCCGGCGTTTTCAACCAAATTCAAACCAAGTTGGATATGAGCACTGCTGGCAGCACTGCTGATCATGTAATCTGTTATCTGCGTGGAACAGTGACACGATGATTACTCCATTGTCACACGATTATTCCCTTACTTGTCACAACGGTTGCAACTTGCAAAAACATCAGTACTGCCGCAGCGGTCGCCGCTGCCGCCGCACCGTGCGGCACCGGGCGAATGACTGCCAGTGGCCGCCACCTGACGCCATCCAATAGATGTAGCATCTTGCCACCGGCATGCCCGTGGCCATCAACTCAACATGAAAACTCCATCATTACCGATTGATAGCGTAAGCTGCTCACACGCGCACACTGCTTTCAAAGTTGTTGTCAAGCTCTTCAAGCACAATATAAGCAATTTATGGCACAGTCTGGCGTTCAAATGTGATTTGTGCTGCACCAGGGCAACCTTTAGACTTTGAGGGGCCGTCACTCACTGGGAATTGGTCTGCTCAGAACCACTTCTAGCTCAAATTTTTCCTTTAATGTACACTGCGATCTTCCTTTTGGCAAGGACAAGCTACAGGTATCCTTTAGGACAGATCTCCACTCTCCAAGAATGCAATCTGCTCGGTACACTCTAAACGTCTACAGTAGTCTCAAATTTGCCGCACTGCTGCATCTGGTCAAAAGCTGTCCCACTCCCCACTGCGGGCACCGTCCACTTGCACATCCAGCGGGATGCTTACCTGCCAGTCCATGCTTCCCTCAGAAAACAGTGGCACAAAATCCAGATTCTATCTAATAAATTTGCCCCACCTCATCAGCATGTGGCAGTTGCTCCCCGGGAAGGTTTTCCTGCATTTGGAAGCTAAACCACATTGCATGCTTTTTCGCTTGCACTGTTGAAATGAGCAGCAGGGTGCACTCACCGCTCGTGCACCACCTCCGCCAGTGTAGCCTGGGCCTCGCGGCGGGGCTGACCTGATGGCTGCGCGCACAGTGGGGCCCACCCTCCACAGCGTGAGATACTCTGCCACAGCGTCCAGCTGCGCCTGGTACTCATTCTCATTCAGGTGGAAGCTGCGCTGCTCCAAAAACTTCCACATGATTTGCAGGTACATCCTGCGCAAGGTCAGCATGTGTGATGCAGCGAAGTGCCGAGTACCTGCACTTGCTTGATGATTTTGAGGAGAGCCCAATGGAGATTGTCATTGCATCTCACGGTGCGATCTCAGCTTTTCAGATCCTGCACGACACGCCAAGACAGCCCAGCAGCATGCCTGTCACCTGCGCTAAGCTCTTGCTTACCTTTGGCCGCGCTTGTGGAGACGTGTGTCATATGATCGGCCCCATTTTTCCACAATCAGATCCCGCAGCTCCTGACCAGATATGCTGGGCGTCTCAAACGTCCTGCAAAGCCAATATTTTTTCACTCAGACCTTGGTGGGAATGTGACTGTCTGTACGTGGCACTGGACAAAGTGTGCCAAATTACCTGCTCAGCCGCAGACGTGCCTTTTCCAATTCTTCAGAATCACCTGAACCATCACCGGGTCCTACACAAAAACAGTGCAGCTGAGAAGAGCCTCTGTTGGGCCGAGCATCATCGCAATCAGGGCTCGCTCTGCAATTCTGCTGATACAGGAGTTTGAGATAATATGCAGTGCAAATTCTCACCTGTTGCAACTGCGCTCAAAATGCATATATTTCGGCGTTGACACTTTGAGTTTTCCTTTCTGATAGGACGTTGCTGCAATGAAGGCTTAAAGCAACTCAAAGGTAGATAAATTGATGCAATTTGTGTCCTCTCAAGGGAAGAATATGCGTCCAGGCGACGCTGATGCAGACAGAGCGCCATCTCCCTTGGACACAGAGAGATACCTCACAGGGATGTGCTTGCTGTTGAGATCCTTGTTCTTATGGGAGATCGCAAGGAAGGACAGGGAATTTGGCAAGCGAAACGCAGCAATGTGCCTGCTGAGCTCGAGCTTACTTGTGTAAAGCACGTGCCTGTGTAGCTTACTAAACCTTTACTCTCATGCATGCACAGCATTGCGGGCCTGATGGGCCAATTGGCCGCTTGGCTGGCACAAGGACTCAGACATCATCATTATGTCAGTCTGTAAAACCACAGTGCTGTACTTCTCCGATATGGCCATGGAGTTTCAGTAATATTAGCTTAATCTCTCATGATCATCAATGACTCCGAGTCATCATCATCATCATCATCAAATCATATATGCGCTAGCATGCCGTGCCCACGGTTGATTGTGTCTTGCTTGGATCTGGCGAGTCCATCAAGGGGTAGGATTTTGGCAGCCTTTACTGCAGCTTGTCTGCAGACGCACCTTGCTTCTGGCAGGAAAAGCGTGTAATAAATTACTAATAATAATAATAATAATGCCATGCCGTCACTGGCCGCCGGTGCCAGGGCCTGCCCCAGTGTGGCCCGCAGGCGCAGGGCTAATATGCACTATCAAAATTGGGATCTTGCTCGCATTATTCACAGCAGATGCATGGTCTATTTTGATGCGCATGCTAGCAGCCCTGATGCAACAGCTATTGAAATTTGAAATCAGATACCACAATATATTACCTACCATACAATTTCAAGTCAGCATCCGAATGACCACTAGAAGGGTGTCACAAGGATAAGGCAAGACCAGCAATTGCGGTTGGGCATCCTAGAAATTCTCCATAAGTCCATTAGTCCATATTTGAGTCGACTCATGACATGAATCAGCTTCTTAGCATGTTGCGCAGCAGGGCACTCTACATCAAAATATAACACTGACTCCTTCATATCTGTAGCAGAGACATCCTGCAGATTATATAGGACGCACTTGATTCCATTTGCATTTGGTGATGCATGTTTAGATGTGATGACAACAAACCTGTTCCTCAATGTGATTTCAACCTCTAATAGTATTCCTGGAGTTCCTTTTCAACTGGCACTCTCAGTTTCTGCTCTGCACCTGTACCTGTGCTACTGCTGTCGTACTTCCACACACGGCATAGATCATGATGCTGCAACGATTTCAGATTGGCTGGGCTGCTGGAAATCAAAGTAGGGTGTATAGCTATCTTCCACGATGTTCATGAGCGGTGCCACAATGTATTTCCGGTCGGCCCCAGTCAGAAGCTTTGCTCCCTCCGGATACTTGGCCAGGGGCGCTGTCATATGGAACACAACCACTGCAGAAGAATCACTTGCAGCTTGTACTGGCAGCTGCACTGCTTGCAGGCCACCTGTTCAGAGGCACCATGTGGCTCAGAAATCCTCAATCTGTACACATAATCCAAACTAGTAGGTTCTCAGCAGCTCATCAAAGCGCTGGTGGCTGTGGGTCATTAGGGAAGAGGCATGAGAGGGGGAATACCTTCATGCAGCCCAACGGCCATGTCTGGCCTGTCTGCCAGCTGCAATACAGCCGTGTCCAGGCCCTCAGGACTGGCTGGTTGCAGCACCAGGGCTGTTGCACTCCCAGGACCAACCTGCCTCAGCACCAGCGCAGCACCCTACAGGCAGCCATCCTTACTCGGTGGAGCTTTTTTGAACCATTAGCGGGCATCACGAGATAAAAAGATACTGACCTGTTTGTCATCAACTTGCAAGTAAAATCCAGGCATGTCTGCAGCCTCAATTATGATCACATCTCCGAAGCTCCAATTAGCTACCGGAGACCTGACAACAGAGAGCCCTCATCAGCCCAATGCCTCCATCAACCAATGTAAAAGAAACTTTCATCACCATAGGATCTTTACTCACCTGTCTTTCAAACCCAGCAGCCTGAACGTGGAATCAAGAGCGTAAGGCCCCTTCATTGGTTCTGCCCTCAGCATGGCTCCCTCATGGCGAATGTGCAGGGGCAAGTCTCCAGGGATAATCAAGCTAGCAAGGCCCTGGCTGGAAATGTCTGTCAGCAGATCAGCAACCTTGCGGGGATCTGCTTGAATACTGCGGGACCCATTGGTAATGCCAGCCATCAAAAGTGGACCCATCATAATGGCCTGCAATGGCACAAGTCACCTCAAGGTATCCTGCCCACAGGTTCATGCCCTTCACATCAACCTCAGAGTAACTCAGCTCGAAGCGTAATCATCAGGATGTAAGAGCGCAGGGATATAGATGAATGTGCTGTTAAAATTTACAATACTCACATGTTGGCTGGAATATTCTGGACGGTCATCCTGCACGCGCTCAGCCCTTATGGACATGGGCAGGGCGAGCGTGACTTTGTCCCCTGCAAAGCACAGCGCAAAGCAAATAAGGGAAGACGTCATCAAGTCATCCAAGTAGCTGCATCAGCTTTGGAAAATGCTGGCCGTTGCAGAGAACAGAGAATATGGTCAGAGGCCAGACCTGCAGCAAAACGGCGCCGGACTGTGCAGAAGCTGCCGGCCTGTGGCCCAGCAGCCGGCGCGCAATCAGCCCAGGACTGACCATTCACCTCCACGCGCACACCAGACGAGACTGCCCAGCTGGGGATGCGCAGCTTCAGTGTGACCTCTGCTGTGCTGTCATGCGCCGCAGCCGACAGCGGGGCAACAGTGATGTTGGCAGACGCAGTGGTGCCCTGGAAAAAGCTGGCCTGCAGCTGGACGCTCAGGCCAACCAGAGGGGACGCCAGGCTGGCGGAGGTGTACTGATTGATGTACAGCTCAAGCGCACCGCTGTCATCAGGCGGCCGCCTGCCACCCCGCACAACACGATCATTTGTAAATCAGCATGCTTGATCAGACTTTCTTTGCCAGGTAGTGTTGGACAAAGTGCGCTGGTGATAGGCATGCAGGGTGAGGCAGGAGGAGTGCGCTTGCCTGTAGAAGAAGATGGAGTCTGCCAGCTTGGAGAAGGACTCCACAGAGCTCCCATAGCAGCACCAGAAGCTGTGCAGGGGGTCACCCCAGCCACGCGTGCTGCCCCCTTTGGTCTGCCCGGAGCCCATGGGAAGCAGGTAGATCACAACGCCCGGCCCTGGCTCGTCCCCATTGCGCTCAGCAGAGCTCCGGCCGCCCGTGAACAGCAGGTGTGCGGCAGTGCGCCAGTTCTCTGTCTGGAAGTCCATGGCCGCCACTGCGGCGGCTGCTGTGGGATCTGGGACCCTGCCATGGCACACAGCACATTGGGTTAAGACATCATCGCCACGCCCTCTGACCTCGGCATCAAACGAATGCAATTCATAGTATATCAAATGGCTTACCAGTCTTCAGCCACAGCGCTGCTGATGCGCTGCTGCAGTGTCTCACTTGACGTGTGTGGGGAGTAGTCAGCAGGCATGCGCTGCGTTCCGAGCAAGCCATTGAGGATGGCGCGCTCGTAGTAGTCTGCAAAGACCGGCGCGCCAGTCCAGCGGAACAGGTAGCGAGCGATCTTGAGCATGTTGTACTGCGTGCAGGTCTCCTCCGTCTCTGTTGCGTGCTCTTGCTGTGGGAGGCGTCGCACAGACTTCAGGCATCATCTTGACGGCAATTGGATTTGCAAGAGAAGAGTGGTACTTTTTATGGCATGCTTCAGCATGCACGTTGTAGCTCCCCAGAGCATGAATGGCAGACGATATTGTTTGGAATTTTAGTCACAGCCCATTTTAATGCAAACGGAGGATGAATTCACCAGCAAGATGGAATCTGCGAGTTGGCGAGGAGGGCCCCAATACTCGTGGTCATTGTTGCCGCCTGTCGCGAAGCTGTGACCCCGTGTGACGATGGAAAAGAAGTTGGTCACTGCAGCGTAGCTTCCATCATGGCTCGCCTTCTCAAAGCGTGCTGCAAAGCCATTCACCTGCACACACATTGCTGGAACATCAGAATGCTGCTCATCATTATCATGAGGACACAGGACGCCCATGTGACGCCAAAGCAGCTGCTCACCTGAGCCAGGTGTGTGTTTGCATGCAGCCCGGGCAAGGGGTCGGTGTTCTGCAAAAGTGGCTCGAAGAACCTTGGCTTTGTGAATGCCTCAGCAAGCCTGCAGTGAGACCACAATGTCCTCATGAACACTCTCCAGTCTTGCTTTCCTCATTGGCAAGTACTTGAAACCAGCAGGAGTGTACCTAATGTGCTCTGGGTCTCCTGTGACATCATAAAGATTGAAGAGGACCTCGTTCATCCCCCCAAACTCTACTTCCAGCATGCGCAGCCAATGCTCTGTGCCGTTGGTGGCAACGACATCGTTATAGTAGCGCGTGAAGTGCTCAGCCTCATCTTTGACCATTTCCAGCGCAATGTCATAACCCAGGAAGTTGTGAGCATCCAGCAGGCCGGCCATGATTTTGTGAATCTGCACTTACACAAGTCAGGCAGATGTCCACCAGCATTGCACTTTGGGTCAGGCCATCGGAGTTTTCGCGCCAGTGTGCATGTGTCTGCATGCCACATGCATGTCATGTAGGGCATGCGCACCACGTAGAAGGGTGCCCACACGGTCTGAAGAGATTGAAGCCTGACAAAGTGCTCTTCCGGGAAGGCTGAGAGGTATCCTCCACTCAGTGCATTCTGGACCTTCCGTAGCTCATCAATGATGTATGTCAACCGGGACTCTATTTTGCCATTCCCTGAGGACAAAGTCAGCATCGTTAGAAATGCTCAGCTGCCAGCAAGAGTTGCCACATGGAATTTCTTTTAAAATTGGTCTGAACATGAAGCATGCTGCAGGAATCAAAGGCTGACCAGTCATGACGCACCAGTGTGGTTGACCAGCATGGAACAAGCACTCAGGTAATGGCCCATAAACTGGCCTCTGACTTCACAGGATGGATCCTCCCAACTGCCTGTAAACGGCTGTGCTGAGGAAGGCAGACCGGCATTCAACCGAAAGGTGTGCAAGAGCTGGTCAGCATTTAGCTGCAGCATGTACTCTGTGTTGAGGGCCAATGCCTTGTCGAACAGGGAGTCCCGCTCAAGAGTGATCTGATCGAGTGGAAATGGCTGAATGATATCATCAAGGCTTGCAAAGACGGCAAGCGGTGCCACCAAAAGCCAGGTTACTAGAAACATCGGACCCATGCCAATGCTTCTATCCTGCAATTCCCTAGCCGTGCTTGCTCACACGTGAGCCCTCACCACTTTGCATCATATATCTCCAACCAAGCATGAAGGACGAGCAAAGACAGATGAATACAGCTTAAATCAGGCATTGCACTACTCTTGCTATTTCTATATATAATCTCCCTTGACACCCATGATTTTGGCGTCAATCCGATTGCATCTTACGTTCTTTCCTTTCGATACTAGACTTGGACAAAGAGCATCATATTTCTGTCACAATGGTAGTAAGGATCTTTGAGATAAGCAGGAGTTTGTTCACAATGTGAATGCCATGGTCTGTGAACCTTGTTGCCCTCTTCTTAACCCACCTGGGCCCTGCTAATTGTCATAGCACAATATGGGAACACCTGAAGCTGGCAAACTCTTTTTGGAAGCTCTGACTGGAAGTGGGCTGCAGGACATTGACCTCGATCAAGCCCCTGTTTTTGATACAGTTGCCCTCAACACTATTAGAGACATCGAAGCGACCGATGGAAGGGTGACATGTATCATTCCAGTTGAACCCAGAGTGCAGAATCGATATGGTACTCTCCATGGAGGATGTATAGGTGCGACACATACCTACTCAGAGGGAACGGCATGCATTCCCAAAAGAGTGACAAACTCTATCAAGGCTCAGCGCTGTCCTCTTTTTCATGACTAAAGACGCAGTAACACTTCCCAAAGTGACCTTGGGCCCTGCACAGCTACTCTTGTGGACGTGGTGGGAAGCGCAGCTCTAGTGACTCAGTCAGAGAAGAGCGGTGTCTCTTTGAACATGAGCATCGACTACTTGAGACCAGGGCTTGCAGGAGAGGAGATAGTGGTAGACGCGCAGGTACCTTCTTGCAGTCAGCAGACGATGAGCTCACTGGGGCTGTCAACAGTATGCACTAAAAACACTGATATTTTCACTGCCGGTGCAGCTCAGTCTTAACTCAGCTCCATTGATTTTGCTGTCATGGTGGTGGTGAACAGGTTGTCAAAGTTGGGGGGCTCATTGCCACCATTAATGTGAATCTGAGCAGCAAGAAGACAGGCGCATTGTTGGCTCAAGGAAAACACGTCAAGTTCTTGTCCTCACGAGACAAAGGCATTCCAAGGGCTCCTCTTGCGAGATTTCGATCCAAATTATAGCATTGTGCAAGGCGAGTGTGAACTCGACATATATATAGCTATATAGCGCCCAATAGTTGCAAATCCAAAGGGCCTGAGGCCAATTTCTAGAGGGGTAGGAGCACCATAAATCAGAATAGATTTCACTAGCTAGGTCTCATCTGAGGTTTTGCTCCATCCGATACATTAATCTTGGTTAAGGGTCAACTTACATAGCGTGCATGCAGACTTGTACAGACAATGAGCAATGTGGGAATTGTTACTCTAGAGCTCTCCAAATGCTGAAGATACTCCGACACTCCAAAGTGCGTCCACAACAGTAAAAGTCTACACACTGTCTCCCTGTACTGTCAAGTCACTGGTTGCCAAACGATCAGGCACCGAAATCCCTTGGATCTGCCACAGTTCCTGCCAGAGCAGACGCTGCCGCTGTATATGGCGAGGCCAGGTACACCTGACCATCCTTGTGACCCATCCGTCCAGGGAAATTCCTGCACAGCAGTCACAACCATTGAAGCCGGGCCAATAAAATACTAGCTTAGCCAACAAGAGTATCCACGCATCCTCGATCACAGTCACGGCAGCGTGCTAGACAAGAAGCACTGTAAACACACCTGTTGGTTGTGGACACACAGACTTGGGGCTCGTTCATGCGCGCATAGGTGTCCTTGGGTCCGCCCAGGCAGGCCGCGCAGCTGGGAGGGGCCGGGGTGTCGCAGCCGGCAGCTTCAAAGATCTGAGCCGCGGTTTTGCCATCGCAGCCGGCCACGGGCAAGCCGTACAGGTCGGCCCAGACCTTCTGCGTGGCCGGCACCAGGAATGTGGGCACCTTCACCTGGCCGCCAGCCTTGTGCAGCAGCTTGGCAGCCGCCATGAAGTCCTCTGTCTTGCCACCAGTGCAAGACCTGCGCAGCACATGCATCTGCTGGTGAGCCATGCGTAGCTGAAGAGGTGGAGCAATGTGTGCTCTGAGCATCCCTGTTTGAACCTCAGTGCTCCCACATCAGCAGTTTGATTGACAAGCAGGAGCATCACACAGAAAACGTTGTGCCGCGCAGTAAGGGTCGCTCCATCTTGGAGCGAGAGACAAAATCAAAGGCACCCTGGAAGGTCACACATGGAAGGTCAGCATGCACAAGACAGCAGGGCAGGTGCGCACCCGATGTACACGCGGTCAATCTTCACGTCTCGGCAGTCCCGAGCATTTTTTCTGTTGTCGGGCGAGTGCGGCGCGGCCACCAAGGGCTCTATCTTGGACACATCGAAGCGGTATTCCTCAATGTACCCGGCGCCAGCATCAGCATGCACGGCCTCAAACGGCTCGTCTGTTCTTTGCCGCACGTAGTCAAAGGTTGTCTCATCCGGTGGGCACACGCCTGTACAAGCCATTCTCGGTTCAACCAAACCACCCGAAAGTCTCCAAAGAGCGAGCAACAGGAGTATGCACGAGTATTTCATAAACATCGACGGGGAAAGGCATGGAGATGACTGTACCGTTCTTCCCGCCAGCTTCCACCACCATGTTGCAGATGGTCATGCGCTCCTCCATTGTCATTGCCTCAATGACAGGCCCTGTGAACTCCATGGCCTTGTAGGTGCCGCCAGATACAGTGATCTCCCCGATGATTTGCAGGATAAGGTCCTTTGCCATCAGGTAACTGGGCATCTCACCCTCCAGCACAAACCTCATTGTGGGGGGCACCTGCCAAACATGTGTTACTGTCACGCACAGCAGGCACAAACACATGGAGCGGCATCCTCTTGCAGATCAGTGGTTTAACGATGGGCTCTTGCTGTCACCTTGATCAACAGCTTGCCGGTACCCAAGATGAAGCCAGCGTCAGTGTTGCCAATGCCTGTGGCAAACTGGCCAAAAGCTCCAGCGTTGCATGTGTGAGAGTCTGTGCCAAACAGCACTTCTCCTGCAACACATTGAGTTGCTGGGTCAAAACACACCAAGTTGCAGGTTGCAGGAGCCCCTAGAAAGCTTGAATCAAAAATCCAGTCGCTAGCTGCAATGCCAACCCCTGTACCTGGCTTGCAGTGCCCCTCCTGAGCCAGCGCCACATGACAGACACCCTTGTAGTCTGGGTTGGCCCTGAAGTCTGAGCGATTTGTGATGTCGTAGAAGTATTTAATGCCATACTTGTTCACCATGTCCCTGGATTATCATTGAATGCCTTGTCAGTCTAATCTTATGGGTGAGTATTTGAGCAGACATGAACACCGCTAATTCTCAAGAGTGGATCAGCTGTGCACCTGAGGATGTCCACATTCCTATTCGCACGCGGGTCACTAGTGAAAATGTAGTGGTCTGGGATGATGACTATCTTTGTGGGGTCCCACACCTGTCACAAGGTGCCAGGGATTTCATGACGGCTGTAAGGCAATGTGAGAGACACAAACAATAATTGCATCAGAGCAAGTTGCAACCACACACCTGTGCATTCTCTCCAAACTCCCTCTGAAAGATCCCAAACGTGCCGGGTCCGCAGACATCATGGGTCATCAGCTTATCAACATTAGTCCAGATGTTCTGCCCTGGTACTACTGTTGTGTTATTGCTGTGCTTCGCCAGGATCTTTTCTGTCATAGTCAAGGCCTTCTTCACCTGCAAATACCGCAAGATATTCCAGACACCTTGCAGGCAGCTGGTTTGGCAAGTCTGCATCTCTTCTCTTTGCAACACATGGATCACTAAGAAGCGTGATCCTGCAGTTCTGATGATGCAAGCGCCCTTCGATTGGAAATTTAAGAAGGCACTGCCTGCTTCGCTCACCACGCCAGTGCTAGACGGTGTCCTCGAGCTCGCAGGCGGCGCTGCAACGGCGTTTCGACATACTTGCTGTACGAATCGATGAGATTTGTGCCTCTTGAATATAAGTCCTGTTCCGTAAATTCAATGCAACCCCAGTCAGCTCTCAGCTGTGAAGGAAAGACAGGCACTGAAACGAAGGTAGTGTCAGACCTACTTATGACGACGCCGGCAAATCACGTGCTTGCAACCAGAACGTCCCAATCCTCTTACCTGTGCCAGCAAAAGAGGAGGAACTTATGTCCACTACGTTGGCCATCGCCTTAACGTGAAGCCTGCAAGCCTCCTTCCGTTCTACTCCTGACGCCTTCGCTCAGGCTTTTGGATTACCTCAAGAGTTCAATAGTAGAACCAACTTTGTCAATTCCAAATGGTCTGAAACGGAAGGCAATCGCAGAGCCACAGCTGCTTGTCGCTGCCCATCGTCGCCGGGGCACGTGACAATCCAAGGTAGAGCCGAATCGTAAGGCTACGCTTGTGACCAGCTACGCGTGGAACCTATCTTGGCTCCCGGTCTGGGGTGCAGCAGTTTTTCTGGAGCGCTTTCTGCCAAAAATTGCTGGACTGTTGCTGTGTTTCAGTCATCCCTCGCATAACTGGCTTCATTGCCTTGTATGGTACGCAAATCCTGCTCTGGAAGGGCCTTCACCTGATTTGCGCGGGGTCTCTTCCTGTTGACTTGCCACCTGGGACCTTGCAGAGGAGGATCGCCCCCGACAGCCCGCGCCTGCCACCTGACAGCGGATCATCTCTGCACTGATCGCGGCTTTGCAGATCGTGGGCTGGAAGCCCGGGCTTTCGGGTGTGGGGCCTTCGCCTGGCCGCCTGAGGGTCCCTTTCTCAACAACGGGCATCGAAGGGAGACTGGAGTTCTGAGCCGCGGATGGAGGGTCCAAACCAGCCAGACGTTGCATCTGATCTTGGAGTGCCTCCTCAATCAACAGCGTTCCAGCATGCCGCGTCACAAGCTCTGTACAATAGCTCTCAGTCGATGTTCAGCCACAGCCCCGTCCCTGGGCAGGCATTACAGCAGTCAGCTCTCGATGTTCCCTACGAGAACATGGCTGCCCAAGGATTGCCAGAATCAGCTCATTCCTATTATGAGAGCCTGAACAGCCAGGCACAGCAGCAGCCTGTCTCCCAGAGCATGTACAGCCTGCAGCATGTCCAACAGCAGCAACAGCAACAGCAGCAGCAGCAGCTGCTGGCGCCTTTCGAGTCCATGACTCTGCAGGGAACCTCTTCGCAGGGGCAGGAGGTCTTCGACAGCCTGACCAGCCATGTCCAGGGAGCCTTTGCAGCGCAGGGCATGGCTGGCCAGCCCGTGCAGCAGGGCATCCTGGAGGGGATCGCCAGGCAGCAGCGTGTGGCGAGTTACAACAACCTGCTTGCACAGGCCCAGGCCCAGGCGCATGCTCAGGCTCAGGCTCAGGTGGATCACGAGCAGCGGCTCTTAGATGGCTATGCGGCTGAGAGCGCACAACGAGCCCACGCTGCTGCAGGGCTGATGAACAGCCTGCACGCGGCCCCGCAGCATCTCGGGATGGACTCTGCTTCCGCGCAGCACAATGCAGCGCTGCTTGCCAGCCTGCACGACGTGGCACAGCACCGGGCCACACCTGGGTTGGACACCTCAGGCCAGCATGGGGTGCTGACAAACGGGCTGCAGCAGCGCGGCAGCATCAGCCTGGAGAGCCTAGCGTCGCAGCACTCTGGCCAGGGGAGCATGCTGGGGGCGATCCCACACCCTGTGCCCGTGCGCATGCCCAGCGGCGTGTCAGCCAATGGCTCCATGGCCGCCCTCAGCGAGCTCAGCGAGCAGCAGGAGCCCTCCCTGGTCAACCAGGAGCCGCTGCTTGACGCTGCCCGTGCCACAGGTGGGGACCACATGCATCTACCCCCCCTGATTTCAATCTATGTCACGCCAGGCCTTATGTCCAAGTTGATCAACCCCCCTCAGGACCTTTGTGCTGTGGAAGTCGATAAAGCCTTGCAGAGGCTGTGCGGGAGTGGGCTGATTCCATGTGATTGTGGTGGCAGGGTTCATGAAGCCGCCGTCGCTCCCCCAGCACCTGGGCCCTGCGGACGTGTGCAGCCCGCCCTTCAGCCCTCCCAAGAGCGCGGTCTTGACGGCTCAGCGCTCTATTGATGCGGTCGGCCTCTCCCTGTCGAAGTCCCACACTCCCGAGTCGGAGGGTGTCGTTTCGGTGAGCGATATACCCCCCTGCTGCGCCAGCTGTGTCCTCTGCATTCTGGCTGCCAGCATCACAAGTCCTTTGTTTGTCTTGAATATTGCACTGCAGTGTTCTTTCCATGCATGTGTCTGAATGCATGGGTGTGATTGCAGAGCGCCACAGCAGAGAAGATGCGGCGGGAGGTGGCGCGACTGGCACAGGAGACGGAGCGCTTAGAGAAAGAGGTGTCCCGACAGAAAGCGCTCAGGTACAACATCCTCACCGACCTCCACTTGCCTCCCAATCGTCAGAATACTGAAAGGGGGGACTCTGAGTCGGCAGTGTGCACATGCTAAGGGGTGAGTGTTTCGCCAGGGAGGGGGAGCGTGTAGAGTTTGCTGAGGCCAAGGAGCGCTTGAAGGCCAGCTGGGCTGTGGACCGGGACGACTTCGCGCGCGTGAAGGAGCAGCTCAAGAAGAAGAACGCCGAGCACCACGTCCAGAACGGGCGCCTCAGCCAGTCCCTCAAGGTGGGTGTGAGAAAGGTTGCTTGATGTGCATGGCTGGATGTACTTTTGGCGCCAATGTCATGTTGCCGTGAATGTGCTGCTCCCGGGACATGGTGACTTATGGTGGTGTTGTGGTCTTGCAGGAGTCTGAAGCGAGCTGCCGGATGCTGCGAGAGTTGTGCCTGCGCAGCGGCGTGCTGGTTCCGCCGGAGCTGATGCAGAGCAGCTCCTCGCTTGCCAACAGTGTCTCGTTGCAGGTGGGTTGTTGCACCTGCACCTTGTGCTGCCTCACTGTAATGGAAAGAGTTTTTTCAATCAGATGCAAGTTTAATTATTCGAGTACTCTTCAAGTGCTCCTTGTCTCAGCTTTTTCGATTTCAACACACCACTTACTGACCCCGCTTTGACCTGCAGACCTCGCTGTCCACGGAGATTGCCGCTGTGACATCCAAGGCCATGGAAGCAGCCAACGAGTCCTCACCAACGAGCTCGCCGCTGCCCCCACTGCCGCCCTCGGCCAGCCAGCTCTCTGCAACGGCGCCCCCACCAGCGGCGGCGCCGGCCGCCGCCACCCCGGAGGTGCCGCCCCCCGCGCCATCAGTGCCCGCCGTAGTCACCGGCCTGCCCGTGCCTGCGGTGGCTGTCGTGTCGGCTGCCCCTCCGGCCGCGACCACCGCCGCGGCAACGGCAATGGCGGCTGCCGTGATGCAGCAGCTGGAGAGTGTTACGACTGCGGTCAACAGCACCGCGGAGGCCGGCGCGCCGGCCGAGCGCGGCGAGCGCTCCTCGGAGCAGAACGTGACCGCGGCTACCGCCGCGGCCAACGCCGCTGCCGCGCTCGGCCAGCTGGCGGCAGCCCTGGCCGGCCAGGCTCCCCCGGAGCTGCCTGCGGCCGTTGTTGTGCCGCACGTCCTGGCCACCCCTGCTGTGCAGCCGGAGCCTGCCAAGGCTGCTGCGACGCCTGCGGTGGAGGCTGGGGTGACGTCTTCGGAGGAGGGATCTGGAGAGATATCAGCGCCCAGCACGGTTGATAGCAGCACTGAGGCAAGCAAGGACCAGGAGTGAGGATGGATGCCGGAATAATGGTGTACAAAGCCGGATGTCGAAATGTGCCTTTCTTAAGAGATCAAGCGCAACAGAGCGATGATGTGCCGTTCGTGGAGAGCTGGTGTATGTTGGATTTTGGGGATATACCTGTCGAGAGGGGAAGGCTTGTCGCGTGACAAGGAGCAGTTGGGACAGTCTATAGAGCGCTTAACTTTGCATAGGTAACAATAGTAGGACTGGCAATCTGGTGCGCAAGGGGCTGGGAATATACCTGGGGGAGCCTAGAAATGTTCTTGGTGTCTGGCGTGCTGCCTGCCACTGCAAGTCCATCTGTGTATGTTGCATTCTGCAGTCCTTGGCTTGATGCAATCTGGGTGCCGGCATTAAATGGTCTATTAGGGCTGGCATCTGCTTTTGATCACCCACAGGCTGGGTGATGCTAGTGGGCCGTTGCGTGCCTGGCATTCCCTGATGACGTCAGCCATCCGTCTACTTGTTTCTTGGAGACCTCTGTATGACGTCCCTGCTGCAATAACATTCCGCCAGCACGGGGATAGGTGTTGCTTGCATCCCAATGTGAAGGAAATGGGGTTTCAGGACGCTAGGGCATTATCAGTGTGTTGCAGGGTATTGCTTCTTGGGAGTGGTGTGGAAGATACTCAGGTGGTGTGCATCCGTGCGCTCATAAGGATCATCCAGCGTAAGGTCTTCAGCTGCTTATAAGGACAGATTTGTCCGGATTGCCACAACATATGAGTACTATTTATTCTCTGAATACCATCTATGACTGTAACATCCATATTCATAAGGCCCGGAGACTCTCTGGAATGCCGGCGGTTACCCGGCGGTTATTTTGACGGCCCTGCCATTGAATGCATGCACTGGCACCGGCTGGTACCAGCGATAGATATCCTCAGTAGTGCATGGAGTCTTAGTTGCCCCCCGGGGTGAAGCCTTTGCACAGACTACGCAAGTTTCCTGATTTGAGCTCCGGCAGATCACAGAACCAGCATGATGCCGAAGGCAGTACTGACGGCCGCTGGAGCGCTCCATATCATATGGTTTGCCATGATGGTTTGCCAGTGTTGGATGGGTCATGTTGCACATGTGGCCCAACATGGGGTCATGGGGTGGCCACTGGCATGGCATGCCTGGAAGTCTTTCGCAAAGCAGCACACGGGGTTTCTTGCAGTTTGCACAATGGGAGGTGATCACCTCATGAGGGGATGGCGTTCGTAGGCGTTCCTGACGCACGTCAAGAAAAAATATGAAAAATGTTGTTGAGGACAAGGCTCTTCTCGAAACAGTACCGCAGATGCTATCCTTTGGACAGGCATAAGAGGCAAATATATGTGAACGAGCTGTTGTCCCGAAGACTGTGCAGCAGCCGTCTTTGACCATTAGCTAATGGCGTCGTCACTTTTCCCTTTGTCTTCTGGAATCTTTATGAGTAGGCCTGATCATACGAGCACTAGAGTATCATCACCATGCTCTACATCATCTAGGTCCCCAGCGGTGTCTGTGCTACTTAAACAAGTCGCTACAAGACGTCTGCGGCTTTGCTGCCCAGCTGCACAAAGTGATCAGCTCAGCTACAGGACTGCAGGCGTGGACATTGATGCAGGAAATGAGCTTGTAAGAAGAATACAGAAATTGAACCCTCAAATAGGGGGTTTCAGCGGCTTTGTACCCTTCGGTAAGTTGTCGATGTGTCTCAGTTGACGTCGAAATATTATGGATATTTTGGTGTGTGCAAACACCCCTTCTCTGATTTAAATTAGCTTGAACAAAGCACATGTGTTTGCTGAAGATGTTAAGAAAATGTCAGATCATGCTGAGAGTGGTCGATGGCCTCTTTAAGATATATTGTGATGCAGGGGACTCCTACTTGGTTGCTGGCACCGATGGTGTGGGGACGAAGTTGAAGCTTGCCTTTGACTTGCATAAACATGACACGATTGGCATTGACCTGGTGGCAATGAGCGTCAATGACATCATCACCTCCGGTGCAAAGCCTCTGTTCTTCCTGGACTACTATGCCACTGGAAAGCTGGATGTTGACGTTGCCGAGGCGGTGGGTTTCTCCTTTTGTATGAAAATATATGACACCTAATCAAAATGCCACAAGTATTTGAACATTCATCTCTCTGAGATCCTACTTAACACAACTGTTTTCATTGGCCAACAGGTTGTCAAGGGCATCGTGGAAGGCTGCAAGCAGAGCGACTGCACACTGCTTGGTGGTGAGGTATGGACTCTGCACAGTGCTCCTCATGGAGTGCCTGCCTCTGTAATCCCGAGTCTCCGTGAAGGATTTTGAAACTCGTTGCGGGCATTCAGAATCGAGCTTGTGTTGGTGCAGACAGCAGAGATGCCAGGCTTCTACTCTCCAGGGGAGTATGACGTGGCAGGATTTGCAGTTGGGGCTGTCAAGAAGGAGGCGGTCATCGATGGCAGCTGCATCCAGGAGGGAGATGTCCTGCTGGGCTTTGCATCCAGCGGCGTCCACTCAAACGGCTTCTCCCTCGTGCGCAAAATCCTGGAGGTGATTTTGCAACTGGAGCACTCTTCTTTGCAATTCAGCCCCTTTTATAATCAGATCTGGCTCACAAGTAGTAGAGCAGGACCTGGGTACTGACTCTGGGGCAGTACTCTACAAAGCATGATGTGGTTCATCGTATGTGCAGGTGTCCAACACTGACCTTGGAGATCAGACACCCTGGGGCAGTGGCACATTTGGAGATGCTCTGTTGGCGCCCACAATCATCTACGTACAACGGTTGCTTTCCCTGATAGATATCGCAGATGTCAAGGTGAGCCTGGTGACGCTCATGTGGGCCTGTGGGTCTTTCAGTGGATATGTTGATGAGTACTGCCTGTAGGGACACAAAGCTTGTGACAACGGGGTTGTGTCAGACTACAAGGAAAGTTTTTTGAAGTCATTGTGCGTAGGGTGTGGTGCACATCACTGGTGGAGGGTTCCCTGAGAACATCCCGCGAGTGGTGCCAAAGGACAAGGACCTGGGATTCAGAATAGAGAGGGCTTCATGGGAGATCCCCCCGCTGTTCCAATGGCTGCAATCAGTGCGTCCTGGCCTATTCTTGCAAGTCCTTCTTCAAAATGCTGTTGCATCACTCGAACAATGCCATAATAACTGCCCCATCGCAGCTTCTTTTCCTTGCAATGGCTTTGAAATTGCTCATGAGTTCTGCTTCAGTAGAGGCTGAAAGTGTCAAGCTGCGGCTGCTGCAGGCCGGCAACGTTGCGGAGTCGGAGATGTTCCGTACCTTCAACATGGGCGTGGGCATGCTGCTCATTCTTGACAAGGAAAGCGTCAGTGCTGCGCTCAAGCACGACCCCGAAGCATTTGTCATGGGGGAAGTGGTGGCAGGGCGCGGCGTCAACCTTGTCTAGATGACTCTTTTGCGCTTCATTTTGTTTTCCTTGCATGCTGCAGTGGGCAGAATCATGCCAACTGCTATAACAATGACAGACCTCATTTGGGATTCAAGGCTGTGAGACCTGTTCATTGGTGATTTGATCAACATTTGCTTAAATGCATGACTGTACATCACCTTTACCCAGCGCTGAATATATGAGGTTGCCCATTATAGTACAAAGGTGCCTTGCAAGCACCTGATATTGACCTCTGCAGACCAAAATATGCAGGGCTAATCACATAATCAGGCATCTATAGAGCAGGCGTAATGCAAAATATGCAACGTCTCCGCAGAGCACATGCATGCAATTCGATCAACAAATTCTACAGTTCTGTGCTGTCAAAAACACCTGTGATTCTAAGCATGCCTGATGTCCTTGTCTCCTGCCAAAGAAGTCAACACTTAGACAGCCTGCCACTGTCTGGCCTTCCTGGTGGTATCAGTGCCTGCTAACGTCAGCACTGTGTGCAACCTGCAGATACCAACTCCCTGCCAAGAAGGATACAACCCTAGTCATCTCACCCACCGAAAGATCACCGCTCTGTGGTAAACCAAAACACTGTGTAATGTCCTCGAAAAATGACGCAAGATACAAACAATCTAGCACGAGTCTTTGCAGGCCACGGGTGACAGATGCTGTCAGCATTGAGCAGCAGCATCAACTCCTAGACGCGCATGCACTGTCCTGAAGGGGGCATGCAAATTGTCCCTGCAGCTAAGTCTGTGTCATTTCAGAGCTCACGGAGCACAGCATGACGCCCCTTTCAGCCGTTTGCGCCCCCTGCTCTTCCTCTCCAGCATTTGCTGCAAAGGGCAGGTGCATCTCCCTGCTGGCACATGGCCTGCTGTCGCCGCCCCTCAGCTACAGCTGACGAGGCTGCTGCAGATTAACAACTACGTCATCCTCCCCCAATGTGGCCGATGCCGCCACCGAGGTGGCCCATGCCTCCGCCATGCAAGGAGCTGCCGGAGAGGCCGCTGCCGCCGCCGTAGCCGCCGCCCATGCCGCCGCCATGGAGGCTGCTGTCAAAGCCGCCGCCGCCCGGCCCGCCGGGGCTCTGCAGCAGGCCCGTCCGGCGCAGGTCGCGGCGCAGGAAGTCGAAGGACTTGCCGCCCTCCAGGCTCTTGGGCACCGGCACCTCGCTGTACATTTCCTGCAACAGCACAGCGCCACACAAGCCTCAGCCACATCCCCATGACATTGTCTTCAGGTTCCTGGCAGCTGGAATCGCTACCAGCGGGCAGAGCAGACCCTCCCTGACGGTCTTCAAGTCGCATCAATGTGCAGCAGGTCTCTTAACTTCTATTCAGGCGATAAATGTCAGCAAAGACAGCAGGAAAATGCAAGGAAGTACTATCCTTGATGCAATCCAGAGCACATGAGAAGAGCCGCGCCTTTTCGTCCATGAGGTTTTGGATGTCGTCGAGGGAGAAGGGTATGGAGGAGTCGTCGTCCAGCAGGAAGCTGTGGCTGGCCGCCGTGTTGTTGTCCACCATCAGCTGCTTCATCCGCCCCAACACCTGGCCCCGCCAAATACTTGCTCAGCCATACGGCCCATCTGCTATGTACAGGGTGCAGGGACACTGCGAGCATCTTCCAGGTACAATTAGACACAATTCCCTGGCTTGCGGGTGGTGGTATGGATACAGAGCAACGTGCCCACAATTGATTGGGTCTTGGCTTAAATCTGGGGTCCATCAAGGGGTAGGACAGGTGGCAGCCTTTACCTGCAGCTTGTCTGCAGATGCACCTTGCCACCTGGCAGGAAAAGTGAAATAAAAAACTACTGGGGAGCTTAGGAGAGAAGAGACTGCACCTCGTGGGAGACGGTTTCGGTGTTGTAGCGGTCGTCCCAGTACATGGTCGAGATGCGGTAGAGCTGCTGCACGCTGAGCACGGGGCACAGGTCGTTCGTGATCTCCTCCAGCGACTTCTTGTGCTTCTGGTGGATCACCAGGAATGTCACCGCCTGCACGTACCCACCACAGCCCTCAGTATTTAACTTGTTCTTTGCTGACAAGAGCCCCCACACAGCCAGCACGGTGCACTGCCAACAGCATGCGATTGTTTGGTACCATGCAGCAGCTCTCTCATGGGTCGCTCAGCTGAGCATGCAGACAATGCAGTCGGGTTTGCACCCAGTCGAGCTGATGCCCTGCTACATTCTGGCAGAAAAGGTGATCGGCAGGGTACGACATGGCAGAACCCATCATTTTGTGCAAAGTCTTAGAGCCCAGCAGGCAAGATCTTGTGTTCCCAGGCCCCGCATACAGCAGCAGCCTGACAAGCAGAGGTGCTGACCTGGCGGATGTAGCGAAGCTCGTCCCAGGACTCGCCGACCCAGTCCTTGCCGGCGGAGTGGATCCAGTTCTCCACCTCGGCCAGGCCCGTCTTCACATACTCGCCGTTGCTGAAGGAGCAGCACTCGCGGCGCAGCAGCAGCTGGTTGAACAGCTGCACGTTGACGAAGGAGAAGAGCTGCTGGAAGAGCTTGCGCACCAGGAAGGCCGGCACGTGCGCCTCCTTCAGCTGTGCCAAAAGTGTGTCCAGCACGCCCAGGATGTTGCCCCAGTGCGGGCTCAGCATCTGGCTGCCTGCAGCCACCGGGAACAGCCGCGCTCACTGGGATGAAAGAAAGCTCAAGGTTCATGGGTGCACAGGTTGCAAGGAGTGTGTGGCGTTCAACAGCATAGAACTGAGGTTGGTACATCATGACAGAGCATTGGCAAACTGTGCAATGAAGATAAATCTCAGGACAGAAGGCAGAGCAACAGCTGGGGAACAGAATGGTTCAGAACAGAACTGAAAAGACTGAACAGTATGCAGAAAGCGGAACAGCCATAAAAAGGCCGAGAAAGCACAGAAAAAATCGCAAAAAAATTTGCTGTACAAAGGCACAGAAATCAGAAATCAGAATTTCAAGAGAGGATGACTGAACTGTGCCAGATGCATGCACACAATGACAAAAACGCACATGAGCCCTTACACACAGACAGGACAACATCCAATAATTGACGGGACTGTTGGGAGCACCGAGGAAGGGAGGGGACACGGGGGGGCCCCAGGGGGAGGCGAGGAAGGAGCGGGGGGCCCCAGGGCGGGGGGGAGGGGTGGCCAGGGGGTTGCCGGCAGTGGCGGCCGCACCGGGGGACCCGGCAGAATCTGCCAGCTGCTGCGGGGGGGCCGCCCCCCTGCGTGAGCGCGTGGTGACGGCGCGCGGCGCGTGGATGCAGGCGGCCAGCTGTGGCGTAATCTCCTTCTTGACATTGTCGCGCAGCATGGGGAAGATTTTCTGCACAAACGCGTCCAGCTGCTGCTTGAACAGCAGCGCCGGGTACTTGGCCTCCACCTGCGCCCCAATGTTCCTTTCATCACTCATGAAGCACAGCAGCGCTTCAGAGTTGCAATTTGCAGCTTGGAATTTTCAGGTGCTATTACTTCACATCATGCACAACAAGTGCTCAATGCCGCTCAACTATTAAGCGTGCACAAGGTGCAGAGGGTGTCATATATTGTGAATTGGGCAGAAGATCCGGCCGACAAACGCACTTGTCGGAAGTTTCCGGCGCCGCCGCCGTGGATGGAGGCCTCGCCCATGGGGGAGGAGCTGGGGGAGTGGCCTGTCCGGCTGAAGAACGACGTGAACGAGCCCGCCTTGCTGCCAAAGAAGCCCGTCCTGCGCCAAATATCCATAATCTATCATGGCCGCACAAATGTCTTTTCCGACCATTTCTCAATCCCAAGTTGCCGCTATCTGAACTGAGCGACAGCCTGCTGGTATCCCTGTACAAGCCACGATGGATGCACACGCCCAACGGGCGGATTTCTCAGCTTTCTTGCACACAGACGCGGACATCATCCCATCCATCATCCCTTGCATCATGGACTGGTTGGAACCGGGGCTGACCGTGAGGTGGGGGAGCGGAGTCGGGCGTTGTAGGCGCCACCCGAGGCGGGCTTGATGTTGCGCTGGAGGAGGTAGAGCAGGGTGACGGTGTTGGACAGCCAGTAGGAGAGGCAGGCGTTGTTGTCCTGCTGCCGCTCAATCTGGCCGCCCATGGCATTGATGATCTGCGCGCACGCAGCCACATGAAGATTTTCATCATCAACACAAGGGGTTGACTGTCCATGTCGCGCAAAATTCTCCTCGTGCAGCAGGGCATGGGCCGACACATCAAGGAAATTGCCAGGTGAGACAGCGGCTGTTCTACGAGGAAAGAGGGACAAGCGGGGGCTCACCTTGTCGAACAAGACGGTGCGGTCGGCCTGGAAGGTCTTCCATTGCAAGCACGATCTGAAGATCACCAGGGCCGCGGTGGGCCGCCCATTGTGGAAGCCCAAATTCTCTGCAGCACCAACATTAAACTTTACCAAGCTTCGTCGGTCGCCCACAAGTTCACCACACAGAAATTTGGCACCAAAAGAGACCTACACAAGCGGCAGAAGGCAGGCCGCACCTGTTATACAGGACAGGAGCTTCTCCTGGTCCGCGCTGCGCTGCTCCCGCAGCAGCTGCTGCTGCTTGCTCTGCAACTCGCGCTGCCGCCGCTCCACCTCGTTGAGGTGCGCCACATCCCCATTCTCCAACGAGCCTGCCGACACAAACCTCCTTGAGCAAATACTTTGCCAGACCAGCACACACAGTCACAGAACAGAGAAGCAACGGCACAGGGAATGGCGAGACCTTGGACCACGACAGTGAGATTTCTTGCAAAAAAGGGCATGAACACCGGCATTACAGATATCACATAACAAGAAGAATTGAGATATCCGTTATTGAGCGGGCCACCTGTGGGGCGGGGGCCAAGGGGTGCGCCCATGGTGGGGGGCGTGCGCATGCTGGAGGGCAACCCGGGGGGCGTCGTGCCGTTGGAGTCGGGGATGCCCGGCAGCGGCCGGCCCGGCGAGGCCGGCATGCCCATGTACTTGCGCGCCCGCTCCAGCATCCCTGCATCACACGCACAATTAATGCATCACCCACCTGAAGATGTGCTGTGTGCGTTGCTGTGGCCATTTGACATTTACTCTCGAAGATGAAGTGGTGCACATGATCTCGCTAACTACACATGCAAGTACATTCAGAAATGCAGATCAGAGACAACACGTAACAGGCTGAGATATAAAGTCATCATGGGAGCGCTGACCGGGCTCTGCGCCGCCAGGAAAGGCGGGCGGAGTGGCGAGGGATTGGGAGGGGGAGGCGGAGCCGAGGGGCTGGGGGGCCCCCTGGAGCACGCCGTTGTCCAGATCCTCCTGCAGCTTGTTCAGCTTCTCGGCGGCCAGCAGTGCCTCCTCGCGCGCGGCGTCGCGCTGCTTGATGGCGTTGCTCAGCCGGTTCATCAGGTCGTCCTTCACGTTCGCAGACTTGGCCTGCGCACAGGGCCAACCACACTTTATCATATTAATTGCCAAATCGCACTGTGCGGCAGCTACACATTGGTGGGCGGCAAGAGATTTATCTGACTCAGCTCAGATGAGCATCCTGTCCTCCCAGGAAGCTAAAGGATGGATTCCGCCCGGGATACACCCTTCAAGGCATCTCAAGTTGTAGAAGCTGGGGGTCAGCGCACAACAGGTACACAGCAAGCGAACATGTCGACGCGCACCTCGATGTCGTGCTTCTGCTTCTCGAAGGCGGCGGTGCGCTGCTGCGCCTGGATCTTCTCGGCCGTGAGCTGCGCGCGCACGGCGTCCGTGGCGGTGCGCGCCTGCGCCAGGGCCACGCGCAGCTCGTTCAGCTCCCGCTCAGCCGCCGCGCGCGCCTCCGCCTCGGCCGCCGTCTCCTGCGCCAGCCCAGCGCGCAGCGCGGCCAACTCCGCATCCTTGTCTGCCCGCACCGCGTCTGCGCGTGCCTCGGCGTTCTCCCTTGCTGCCTTCTCCTCCTGCGGTCGCACCGTCACCTCAGCATGTTACAGTATAAGCTTATAAGCTGTTGAAGGCTCTTCAGACTTGGAACCTGGTGCTGGATTCTGGTTTGTTGACTGCCTTGCATTTCATCGCTGTCTCATGGCATGTAGGGCACTCATTGAGAGGTACAGCAACTGATAGGTATCTTTGACATCGTTCTACCAGCAGGGCTGCCGCGTTTCTCTTGCTGCTGTGCAAGCAGAAGCAGAGGCAGAAGGGCTTTGCCAGACGCAGATGGTTGGAGGGTGTATGTTGGGTGGCGCACCTTGTAGAGCTGCTTGAGCTCGTTGCGCTGGTTCTGCACGGTCTCCAGGATGGCCTGCATCTCCTTGAGCCGGTGCTCCAGCGCCTGCTTGTCCTGCAGCAGCTTCCCCGACTCGCGCGCCTCCGCGCGCCTCTTCCGCAGCTCCTTCTTCGCCAGCTTGCTCCGCCACCGCGTCTGCATGCGAGTGAACACAACAATCTTGAGTACGTGACTACCTTGCAATGGAAATCCTTGCCACATTACTCTTGTTTCCGTTTCAATGTGGAAATGGAGCTTTCCAGGGGATGGACTGTATGCACACCTGAAGAGCGACGACTCCTTTGCGGGTGCGGAGGAAGCTCTTGCGGGCGGTGTAGCCACGCCAGGCGGCTTGCAACCGCAGCGCTGCCTTCTGCTGCCTGCACCACGCGACACAGCCACGCCATCAGACACCCAGCGGTGGCAACACAATATTCAGGTATGGCAGCAGGCCGGGAATCTGTATAGTGTCTGCAAGCCTCTCAACACACGTTGACCATCCGCTGGGGACACATCACATTGACATGCAAGTAGCTGCGCAGCGTGAACTCCAGCAACTGAAGTCGTAGGGCCTTGGTAAGGAATGCACGCACTTGAGGTCTGCGGCCACGGTGCGGGCGGTGTGGCCGCGGTAGGCTGCCTGGATGAGCAGCACGGCGGCGCGTGTGCGCAGGTAGCTGCTGCGCGCCACATGCATGCGCGCGGCTGCCTGGATCTTCGTGGCCGCTGCCAACTGCCGCAGCCGCCGCGCCTCGGCCCGCGCCAAGAACCCACGCACCCCCGCCTGTGCACATGGAATCATTGTCAATTCCTTGCTGGAAAAACGCAGCTGACAAATTATTACCGCCTCTTTTAGTCTTAACTCGTCAAGATATGGCAACATCCAGAGATTTTCCACGTCGCAAGTCTGGCTGCCATGAAAGCACGCCCGTAAATAAGCAAGGTACACCAGTTTGCGGCAGAACATAGACAGCCACAGTGAGTGGAAATGGGGCAGAAGGGAGGAAGGGGGGAGCCGTGGCACCTGGAGGGTGATGGCGGCCTGGCGCTGGCGGCGGTACTTGGATCGGGCGACGAATCCGCGAGCGTGGCGCTGCAGGATGATGGCGCTACGGTTGAGCAGCTCTGTGCGGATCTTGTCCAGCTCCGCCATCTGCCCTGCCCGCAGGAAGATCTGCCGCACAACCCCCACCCCATCAGCTTTCCACAAGCAGCAGCTTGGACACTTGTCAAACACCATAACACCTCTCCTGCACGGTTTCCATAGCCAGAGGAAGAGCACCCTTCATCACCAAAGGGCATCAAGTGCAGTGCCACACCCGAGCAATTCAGTACAGGTGGTGGACAGAATTTAGCTGGAGTTATGAGCACAATCTTCAGAAAACTGCAACAAATGAGGCTGCAACGCGAAGAGATGGCAAAAACCAGCGCGCACCTTGGTCTTGCCAATCTGGAAGCCCTGGAGCTTAGCCTTCTGGCAGGCGGCCTTGGCGAGCGCGCTGTCGTCCAGATCGTCGCGGGACAGCAGCTCGGGGACCAGGTTCCAGAAATGGTCCACAAAGTCCTCAAAGGGGAACTTGGTGGGGAAGCCCGCGCAGGAAATACGAACCGCCTCCAGCACTCCCCCGCACCGCAGCTGCTGTAGCACGTTCGAGTTCTCAAAGTCCATCGGCCTGCACACCGTCACACCACCTCTCAGGTCAGCATCCCTTCGCTTTGACAAGGGCAGCTACAGGTATGTCAACATGGAGAAAGTTTCCCAACAGGAAATTTACTTGACCAGACACCCCTTGACAGTAAAAATGGAGCAGGAGTGGAGATACAAAGCAGCCTGAGAAAGCTTGCGTTGAGCGCATGAGAAAGGTGATGGAGGTGGGCGCGCCTGTTGAAGCTGTTGGGCTTGATGCAGCGGATGTAGTGGGGCTCCATCTTGTGCAGCGCCTCCATCAGGTCATGCAGCTGGCGCTTGAAGCGACTGCCCACCGACGAAAACTTGTACCCCTGCCCCACCTTGCTCTGCACCCCCCACATGCAGAGTAATCATCAGTCGCAGCTTGTAATCTCACCACACCCCATACTCCAGCACATGAGCACCATCCTTCTTGCCCTGCCATTAATATGTCTCCTACCTCCAGTACAATTTGACTGCCCTGTAAAGGTGTGGCAGAATGGGGTGGGTTTGCGCACCGCATTGCCATTGGCCTCAGCCTCAGGAGGGAACAGCAGCTGGACGAAGCCTTGGGAGGAGGCCTGCAGCAGGTTCTGGTGCTCCGCCACCACAAAGTCGCGGTTCTTGGGCAGGAAGTAGTCGGTCTTGTAGGTGACGGGGCCGGCGTAGTGCTCGATGGAGAACCCCGTCTGGCTCAGCTTGGGCTTGCTGAAGCGCGCAGAGCCGCTCACCTCCGGCGATGCATACAGCCGGTTGGCCAGGTCTGCATATGTGGCCTGCACAATGAACACCAAAACTGATAAGCAAAATCTTCACCCATGCCACTGAGACGCGCACCCCGCCCATGGGAAGGCCCGTAACCACCCCCACAGCTGCACTGCATGAAATGCATGTGGCAGCACATTGAATCGCCATCAACCCACTGTTGCACTGTGTGCATACAGTGCATTCTTGCACCAGGCATGATCGCTGATGCGGGCGCCAGCCCATGACTGCCATACAGGTGTGGGCATTACAATCCAAATTCTGCCCCTGTGCATGAGTCAGGCTAGTTTTCTCCACATCCCTGCCCACGCATCCTGTCCTAGGGTGCCTTACCTAAATGTCATCTGGTTACTTATGGCCAGAGAATTACGAAAAGTTTGAATTGGTGGAGCCTTTGGGGGGTGGTATGCTCACCCTGGGGAAGCGGCAGGTTTCATCGAGGAGGTCGAGGATGCCCAGGGGCTTTTTCTCAATGAGGTCCAGCACGTCCTGGTTGTCCACAAAGGTGATGTAGGACCAGTCGATGGCCTCGCGCTCGTACTCGGCCTGCTCCATCTTGAACACGTGCTGGTTGAAGTGCTGCTGCAGCTTCTCATTCGCAAGGTTGATGCAGAACTGCTCAAAGTCGTTCTCCTTGAAGCACTCAAAGCCTGAAATCAACAACACAGCATGTTTGAGTCCCTGCTTCTAGGTATTCTTCCACGTCCTCCATGACACCACACTCCAGGTATTGCCAAAAATATGCATGCAGAAGGCGCTCGCAGGGTGTAGAGAACTCATGAAAGAGCTGGGAAAGAGATGTGGGTGCGCACCGTAGATATCCAGCACACCAACCATTGACACGGCGTTGGGGTCCTGGCCAATGGAGGTGTTGATCTTAGCAACCAGCCAGTCGAACAAGCGTGAGTAGATGGTCTTTGCCAGGGAATCGCGGTTGTCTGTGGCAGCCTTCCGATCGATGGGGCTCACAATCGGGCCTGGCAGAACAGGCACACATCCCTCAAGAACTGCTCCTGATATATTCTCCCCAATTCCATTCTTATCAAGCGACGCCACAATGTTCTCCATACTGCAGAGCAATATTACATACCGTACAAGATAAAAAATGGAAAAACAAACAAAAATATTCGAACTATCAACTCGATAGGCAGGATTGGTAGCAATTGTGGCATGTTGAAATGCACTGCTACAAGAGAAGGCCGCACCGTCCGTGGTGTGCCGTGTGCGCGTTGTGAGGGCATGGGCAAGCCCATCAGCGCCCACACCGAGCAGCTTCGCGGCAGCTTCCAAGTGTTGCTGGGGAGCACCCGGCGCCACCTTGGACGAGTCCTGCTCAGCTCCGTCCACGAAAGAGACATTCCCCAGGTGCAGCACAGCTGCCACTGTCTGGCACACTGCCAGCTGCTCCTCCTCTGGGATGCCCACCAGTGACATGGCCCGCCTTGTCCGCTGCATAGCACACCCATCCAACATAAATTCACCAGATTCAACCAAGCTGCACAACCTAAGAGCGTAGATGGCACAATCAAGAAGCTTGAAAGGCTCGTTGTATTGTCGTCCCATTCAGCAAATGGCAACTTGTCCCCCCTGATTCTCAGCACTGTCGCTTGGGAGTGTGTACCTTGTACTCCTCTGCGCTGTTGACGTCCTTGAGCTGGAAGCAGGAGGACTGGTTCAGGTAGTGGAAGTCCCTGGCCTGCCCCAGCTGCCAAGCCTGCCTCTCGCTGCTGCTCGCACCATCGCACAGCTGCACACACCCGTGCACCCGTCAACTCCATGCAGCTGTCATGGCAGCACTTCAAACGCCAGGTCCCCTTGTCTGAGCTGGGCGACAAAGTCGCCATTGCTCAGTAAATACCGGCCATGTTGGGCATACAGTCACACCTGGTAGAAGATGTGGTAGTTGCGCTCCGGATCTGTCAGTTGCACCACTCTGGAGCGCTCCAGGAGGTAGGTGCGCACGGCCGCGCCGCTGATGCGCCCGGCCTTGTTAAACTGGATCTCCACAAACTTTCCGAAGCGCGACGAGTTGTCGTTCCGCACTGTCTTGGCATTTCCGAACGCCTCCAGCAGAGGGTTGGACTCCAGCACCTGCACTTCCCAGATTTACAATGAGATATAATATCAAGTGCTGGGGGTTCAGGTTCTCATGGAGCGTTAGGATAGTGGTACATGATGGAAGCATATTGTCATCCAGAGTGTCAGCCAGGAGAGAGGGAGACCTGCTGCTCCACGCTCTCCCCATCGCTGAGCACACCTCCATTGCCAATCCAGGCCAGGTACTGCATGATGAGCTTCGCAGTCTCTGTCTTTCCAGCACCACTCTCTCCGCTCACCTGTACAAGGTCAGTACAAGGTAAGGTGTCTCGCTTCCCAGACTAAGTCAAGAGCCATGCCCTTGACAAACAGGCCATATAAGCCCATGAAAGTGCGATCGTGGGATACACTCACCAGAATGGATTGGCTCTTGGCCTCAGAGCGCATTTGTCTGTATGCCGCATCTGCGATGGCGTAGACATGGGGCGACAGCTCCCCCAAATCACGGCCTCGATACTGCTCCATCATGTGGGGGCCATACAAATGTGGCAACCGAGCAAATGGGTTGACTGCAATCAGAATTGACCCTGTGTAGGTGTAGATTGCATCCAGGACATATCGACACTTCAAGTTCCACAATACGCCTGGCTCGTTGAGATAGGACAGAGTCGTCATGTCCTGCAGACAACCACATTACTGTCAGATCCATTGGGCTCCTTAGGAGAGTATATATAGAGGACAAGACTGCTCAAGGATACAAGACTCCCCAGCCTGACGAAGCGGATTTGCCAGTAGATGACGCATGTCAAGCATGCAATCACCTCGAGAAATGGAAAACATTTGATATCTGCTTGAGTTGCATTTGTCGAAGCTCACCTCGACACCCATACGAGACATAGGATTTTGGAGGGGGCAGTCTTCTGGTTTGTAGAGACCAACTGCCCCTTTCTCTGTGCGGACTTTGAGCTTCTTGTCCTCCATTTTTTGCACTTCTCCTTTGATCCAGCCAGCCTGGGAGTCATTGACCCAGACCAGCGTCCCTGCTGTATGGTGGTCGCCCATCTTGTCAAGGTCCTAACGGTGACTACCGACTTGCAAAGAGTAGATGTGCTGTTCACATCTTGCCCGGCAGATCAATGTGGTAGAAAATCTGCTGCCATGCCAGTTTTCAATAGCCCTGTCCAAGGAGGGACTCAGCAAGCAAGCAACGCCAAACAGTGGGAAGGCACTTGTCTCTTCTGAGTCAGGATGAAGAAATGCTGAGAGCCTGCTCGATACTACGACAGCACAGAAAATTATCTTCCTCTCAAAGAGTTTTCGAAACCTGTCTTCAAATTGCGGAAGAGCAGAAGGCCTGCACCTCTGCCCTGTCCATTAGGGTTCACAAGCCCTGCATTCCAGACCCTCCTAAAGGGAATGCATAGGAAACATTTTTTTGAAAGACAGAAAACACAGCCAGGCCCACGCACAAGGACAGGCCAAATTCGCACCCATCAATTTCAAGACGTCTTCTGCGTTGTTTGAAGCTAACGCCTAACATGCCACCGGGCCCAGCTCACGTCTGACAATAGTTTACTATGAGCACCTTGAGCTCACAACCAGAAGAATGCAGATTCACACATTTGCTGCAACCCATTCGAGACCTCGCAGCCAATTGGGACATAAATATAGCAAATGAACTCGAGGAGTACCTGGTAAGAGGTGTCTCGGCCGATCTTACACTGGTTAGCTCGAAACATCCGCTCACAACATCCTGACAACCTTTTATCTGCTATGCAGGGAGTCTTGGAACAAATCACATTTTCCTTCGATGGCGGACCAAACCTCAACTTTGCAGAAGGTATGGGTCCTTTGGACACATGGTAAATGATAAGTATCTTCATAACCAAAGTTGTCAAGTGAGATTACATCAAGGCTTTAATGATAAGGACCTCAAACTCGTGCTTGTTGAGTGAGTGCTCTTGTGTTGTGCAGCTGCCTTGCTCATCCAGGGATCAGCTTGCGTATACAGCAAGAAGGTGGAGCATTTGCACAGCCTGGTGTTCCAAGCCTTGAACTTCATCGGCGATAAGAGGTGAGGGCCCAGACTCTGGTTTGTGCGTCCCTGTCTACCAATCAAAACCTTGTGGAGTGGCACAGAACATCGTATCTTCCGATGATCTACCACAGGAAACAGACTGGAACTGGAGGCCAGAAAGCGGTGGATGATGTGGACGAATTTGAGGATGAAGAAGTCTTCCTCAACCTGGATGATGTGCTGCAAGGTGTGCAGAGGAATGATTGCATCTGGCATTCTGCTCCAGAGGTGGACGTGATATCTGCAGAATTCGTTGCATGCAATGATGTACTATATAATGTAAATGAGCTTACCATGTCGCAGAGGGAGCTGGCATTGACATGGAGGAAGGGAATGCTGCACCACGGGAACTGCCAACAAAGCCTCCAGCAGTGATTCTGGCGTTAGAGGACTCAGGTGATGCAAAGAGTCCTACTGGTAGAATTTCCTGAATGATCGCATTTGCAAGCAGTTGTGAGCTTGGTCTGAGACAGGTTTGCATCAATCCAGGTCGTGGGGACAATGATGGCGAAGGAGGCTCCTACAGGGTGAGGCGGCACCCTGACACACAATATCTTAGCTAGACTTGCCCCCGTGCCACATTCCCATACGCAAATGGATGGCGAAGCTGATGCTGAGTCACTTTGCTGGCAGATCGCCACCTGCAGCATGCACAAGTCTGGGGCGCTGCTGCTTGAGGCCCGCGATGGGGATCACATGGACGAGCAGATGCGGCTGTGCGATGCTGTGGGAGCGTCCAACTCACAGCACCTGCTAGGTGACAACATGCACCTTTCTGAAGATTACCGCACCACAATTGAAAAATATCAAGTGGGGCAATGCAATACCCGCGGTGTGTACTCCATGGCTCAAGGTGTCGCTGACAAGAATGCTGTGCAGGAGAGGACTGGGACAGCCATGGCAGGGAGGACATGGCAGGCCCCTCGCATGCTGAGGGGATGCCGATGGAGCAGGACCACTATGACGCTGGGGATGGCTTTGGTGCGGACGACGATGATGACGGTGGCGCCGTACAGCACTATGAGCCGCCAGAGGCCCCGCAGACTGCTGGAGGGGAACAGACCTGGACAGAAGGTGATATGCCTGTGCGCATCATTGAAATTTGCAGTTCACCAGCATTCAGTCCCAGTTGTGTAATCCAACACCTTCACCGTTTGCTACCGATATTCTACAAGCCCCATGTTGCGCTGTCAGAGATGCCGTGGAAGCTCTGAACGTGGGCACAAAGGTGTGACCATTATGATGCTGCGCAGGAGTTGAGGAGGGGCAGGTGAGGCACGCGCGCGAGAGGGCGCAGCCGGCACAGCGGGAGCTCTTCGACCCCTATGCGCCGCTGGACCCCCACGACGCCGGCTGCCTGCCACAGAAGCCCTTCAAGAAGATGAAGCCGCGCAGGTGCGCTCAGTCTCGTCAAAAGTCTTTCCTCAATGGAACACCCCTGCAGCCTACAGCGACAGCGACTTCATGTAATAGCATAGAACACTGCAAGGGCCTTTTTGGAAAGCCTTGCGCTGGGCCATGGGTCAGGTACTCAAGTGGAGCTTGACCAGCACAGTTTCTGCTGCTGCAGCCGTCGGCGCACGCCAAAGGCGCCGGTGCAGGAGCCCGAAGCGTTCGCGGCGCCACGGCCGGCCGGCCCGTCCGCACTGGCCTTCCCGGAGTTCGAGTACGTGCTGCGGGCGCGGGCGGCGATGGAGCAGGCGCAGCTGAGAGGGGACAGGGACCATAGAAGGGAACGCCTCTGGAGGGACGCGCAGGACGGCGCTGAGGAACAGCAGCTGAGCGCCTTTTTGGCGGACGACGGCGACCAGCCATACCCGGAGGATGCAGACAATGACGGTGAGTAATGGTTCTTGATAGAAATTGCTCTTGAGTGTCTTGCATGTGATGGCCTTGTAGCATTCTTGAGTGGCAATTCTAGTGACGGGAGGGTGTATTATAGGAGATGCAGACACTCACGGTAGGTGATTATTCTTGTCGACACCTTTCATTGCGGGTGCTGGATGGGCTGCCGACGTGTCAACATGTTTGACTGCAGCTTTGGTGAAGAAGTTGAGTGATGCCAGAGATGCAGTTGGGTGTCATGTTGCTCAGGGGGTTCCCAAGACTTCAATGACGATGACAACTTTGGAGAGGGAGCGCCGTTTGACGACGATGACGGTGGGGACATGGATGTCGATGCCTTGGCAGAGGCTGCCGCTGAGGGCGCCTATACAGGCGTGCACGGAGCTTGGCAGCCCACAGACCAGGTGCGCTGGTGCTTCGCAGCATTTTACTGTCTCTCAAGCATCATCATTTGGCGATCCTTCCTGCAAAGTCAGTGCCCACAAGAGCAGGACCGTCAGAACGCCGAGCCCTTTTCACTAAATCCCTTCAGGAACCTCTTGTGACAGATTCTTTGGCAATCTCAATGGGTTTAGCGACTACAAGCAAGCACACCCTGTGACTGAGCAGGGTGAGGAGCCCAGCTACGAGGATCTGTGCCGAGCGCACATAGAGGCGCTAATGGCGTCGGCTGCGGCGGCGGAGGTGCAGACGGGGCTGGCGGCGCGCGTCGCCACCTGGCGCGACAAGCTGGCGCCTGTTCTGGCCGAGCAGGACGCGCGCGGCGACTTTGACATCCACCAGTGCGCAGCTGACCTCTTTACGTGTTGTTGAGCAGAGTTTATTGAGCAAACAAGCATTTTGAAGAATTTAAAGGGTTGGAAGTAAGATTTGAAATGAGAAAACTGCGAGAGTTCAGGAATTTGTAAGCAGAGACATCCTTGTTGCCTTGCCTTATGCCTTGCTGCTCACGATTCGTGCCTCACCTATGTTGATGAGCGAAGTAGCTTGGGGTATTTGTCATGTGGGCAGCCCACAGAGTGTGAACTGTGTGGGGCAATGTGGGCAGGTATGGAGAGGTCATCATGGAGGACCTGGCGAAGATGAGCCTGTCAGACCCGTCCAACCCGGAGGAGCTCAGGCTTGGGAAGGTTGGGCCGGTCACCTTTGAGAGCGTGGCCAAAAAGGAGCACAAGTGGCAGGTATGGTGATGATTGAAGCCCAACATGCACTGATCTCCATGCTATAGCATGTACTCCCAGCACCCTCAGCAAACTGAAAGCTTTCCCCAAGCATAGGGCTGTGTGGAGGTGTGGCTGAGACATATTAAATGATGCTGTGCAGGTGTCGCGCCTGTTCTCTGCCTTGTTGCAGCTGGCAAACAATGGCAACCTGGTCATTATGAGGGGGAGCAGCCCCAGTGAGCCCTTTGACCTGCAGCTGGCCTCCCTCAACCGCCCCCATGAACAGTTCGAGGAGTACCGGGCCCCCTCCTTCCTGCAGAACAAGGTACCCACCATCCTCCCGTCCACGCAGATCATACTGTGACATTGCCTTTGGTGTCTGCTGCTTACAGTCAAGCCACTGTGTGGTAAATGTGAGGGATGTTGGAACAGGACCAAAATGTTCCTGAGGAGAGCGAGGCACCGCCGGCCGCCAAGCAGGCGCGCAACAAGGTGCAAGCAGCAAGCCCCGGGGCGGGCGCTGCTCGGAAGGCTACAGCGGCTCAAAAGGGCCCGAAGCGGAGAAAAGGGCGCAAGTGACACAGACTGAATTGACTGAGTGCTGAATGCGGTGAGGGGACAAAACTGTTGTTGAGTTGATGAGGACGTGCGGCGACAGCAAGCAGACGCCTCTGTGGAGTCGTTACATAAGTGACCTGAGATACTGGAAACGCAGTCAAGTGCTGCATGGTCACACATGTTCAGGTCGATACAAGGAAGGTTTGCGTTTATGACTGGCCGTGACGCAATAACATGCAAGAAATGAAATGTATATTCATGCACGATTGAAAAAACATGGTACTGCAATCTCAGGTCGTGGTGGGATTTTCAGGGTGGAAGGGGTTGCGCCTGTCAAAGTCCAAAGCAAGGTCCTTTGGTGCTGATGGGGACCTGTCAGCTTCTGTCAGCTTCTCAAATGTAAGCTTACGTAGCTGATCCGAAGCCACGCAGGCATTTAGCAGTATAGTCAGAAAATGACGTTCACATCTCCTTTCTTCTACTAGATACCTAGTCCAACTGCATGCACATGCAGCAGGTGCGCCAACATCAAAGTCTGTCTCAGCTCGAGCTCCAGCTGCTGCAGCAGTCTCAAAAAGAACCTGCCTGAATAAGTCCTCAGCCTCGATGCCACTTCAGCATTAACAGCAGGTGCTGTATCTAGCAGCACGCGATCGCGACTGCGCACCACCTGGCATGCCGCATGCAGCGGCTGAGTCAGGGGCGGCCCCTGGGCGTCACTGTCCCCGACAGAGTCTGTACGGATCCGGGCTGCGACATGCAGGCTCCTGTAGATTCCCTGGTGCGACCGCTTCCACCTTGCAACCACCAGGCTGCTTCTGCTGGCATCCCAGCGAGAGTAATCTTCTTCCTTTTCCCCCAAACAAAATGATGACCTTGTGCAGGGAACGCCGTTTCTTGACGTGGTTTCTTCCAAAAAGATGAGCATGCAAATTTTTTCTTGAGTTGTTTCATCCTATTCTTTGACGATGATTCTTGATCGATTTAATCCAGGAACGTTACATTGCTATTGCAGATTCAATAGATTCCTAGTTCGTAACGACCGATTAGCCAAGAGTTTTACGACACGCTTGATCCTCACGAGGAAGGTGAGTAAAAGGGTAAACAAGCATTTGCTTTTTTTACGAGAGTACTAGACCTGCACACGATGTGACATCTGGTTTGGCTTACAGAGGCCAGGAAGGACCAATTTCAACTTGTCCAACTCCTGGAGAGGTATACTCTCACTCCTTGATGTGTTTGGGAAGGCTTTGATCCTTTTCTGCAGAATATTATCAGTCTTCTTTTCATATTTGCGTTGTGTTGGGGTACATATTTGGCAACGTCTGCAGATCTGTCCCTATGTACTAGGGCGCATGCCTCATGACCTCATCATTGGTTCAAGGGGCTGGATGGGGCAGGTGACAGGTACGAGGTTTGAATCCTTCCTACATGAGTGCTTGCAGGTGCTGGCTTCGAGGAGACAGACTTTGCAGTCTTCCGGTTCACCCTTGGCATTCCGGGATTTGATGATGCACTGATTCCCAGAGTGGTGGGCTTCATTGGAGCAGCTCTGCTCATTGTGAACCATCTCCTTGATCAGGGCGAAGCCACCAGCGCTCAGGTTGGCTGGCGCCTGCCGCAAGGCTGTGCAATGCCACCTATGATGCCTTCATTATACACCATTTGAATGGGCATTTCCTGTCTCTTCACCTTGATACATGAAACTCTCGTCGCAGATGTAACTTTGCAGCCTGTGCGATGGCTCCTGAGGTCTTGCATCTGCATGTACAGACCAGGACAGAGGTGTTGGGCAGTCTGCTTTCAGCAGTATGTATCGCGACGCCGAGCATCGGCAGTCGCCTTCAGGAGGCGCAACCCGGGCGCGGCAGGATCGCTAAAAGCTCGCAGACACCGTCAGACTCCACTCAGATATTCCAGATTGCCGATGACGCCAGCGACAGGTGTAAGACGGTGAGAGCCACCTCTGCAAGCCAGTAGCTGGCTCGACATCTGTGCTGGACAGATCAGAACATCGTGATGACTTGCTGAATTGTTGTGATGGCAGGAGCTTGCATGGGCTTCGTATGCGCTCCTGCGCAACACAAACAGCAGGGGCATGATTGTGGCGGATAGGGGGAAGCTTTGGCTTGCGAGGGGAGCTGTGGGCCCAGCGGCTGCGCATGGCAACACTCCTGCTTCCCTCCTAGATGCCAGCAGGGTGAGGCGCTCTCTTTGTGTACAGCCAGTTGTTCACGTGTTTGATGTCAAGCGGTCTCTTGTACTACCAGCTGGTTGTGATCAATTATGTGACAAGTGTGGTTGCTGACTGCAGGCAGCTGCGAAGATGAGCACCCCAGACGGTCCATTAGTGAAGGTACTTGCAGACAGAGAGTCTGTGTATCTGCCAGACCAGGCGTCAATTGGGAAGGCTGAAGCGTACAGCTGGTCTCTACTGCCTGAAAACTCGGCGAGCCTTCTCATCCAGGCATTACGGCCCCTCCCTGCTGACGTTCAGCCGGGAGACAGAAGCAGTGTGGAAGGAGACAGTGGATCTCAGACAGAAGACACGTCGGAACAAGTCAGCAGAGGGTTCATCTTGCTGTGGTCAGACAGGCCGCGCGCACTTTCACAGCGGGAGCGCCTTTGGGCAGCTGCTGTGGCAGCCAAACTTCAAAGCGTGCTCCTGTGACCTGGCCAGCTGGTCTCAGACTATGGAAAGAATGTGCCTGAAAAAGACTTGCCAAGTGGAACTGTGATATTTAAATTGAGTCTTCTAGCTTTGCGTCCGGGATTTGCTGTGCATGGCTTTAGCATGATGATGGTCATGATGATGGGCTGCCAGCGGCAGTGCAGTGCAGCTAGAATGCTATGGCCACTATGCAGCGCCAACATTGAAGGCGGACATGTCAGTACAGACTCTGTTCAGATTTGATCGGATCAAAACTGACCACATCTGCCAAATGCGGAGTGACATCCTTTGGATGGACAGATGATCTGTCACAGATGACCTTTGTGCAACTGATCTCTTCACCACAATCTCCACACCTGGAAATTGGGCAGCCCATCTTGGGCTGCCTATGGGGGAAGCCTAAATTGGCTTTCTTGGGAATTTCAAAAGTGGCTGTCCGATTTTGAAGCGACGATCCAGTGAATTCTACGAGATAAAAATAAAAATCGGTGACGTGGTGTGCATCAGCGGAGTGAGGAAAAATCCTTGTCTCTACATCCTCTACATTAACAATTCGTTTCAGCAACTTGCAAGCTTTCGCAAGGTAGGTCGAGCTGCTTGCCCCGACGCCCTTGATACTGTCTTGCTCAAATGGTGCGGGGCGTAAGTCCTTTATCCTCTTGAAATATTTGATAATGTAGGTGTCAATTTTGAAGAGAGAAGGAGCTCGTGACGGCCCCGAAAATAGCCCAGATGGCGAGACAAATTCCAGGACTGGTGAGACGGCAGCCCTAACGGCAAACTCTCCTGGATATTGTATAAACAATAAAGACAGGATGTGCAGTGCTTAGGCCGACATACCTACCCACGGCTCTTTACTGCGGATTCCTGGGCAGTCCTACTAGCCTCAAAGCAATCTGCCCAAGTCCTGTGATCTCTCAGGTTTGACACAGGCTGTGCTGATCCTGCCAGGTGGTGCTTGTTCTCCTCGCCACAGCTGTGTGCTATGACGCCCAGCTCATTGGCAAGTCTGGTGGCCATGGTCCCCTGGGGACTCAGCCCTGCTGGGTGCCTGGTGTGCCAATGTCCAGATGGGGAACTCTCGCGCATGAGATACCAGGCTGCAACGTCACAGAATTCAAGGCAGAGCAAGCTGCCGCAGCCGCCCTGCTTGGGCGCAAACTCAAGGGCGCTGCTTCACTCCTGCTGCCTCTTGAAGGCTAGCCAATCCCGGCTCTGTTGCTCCGCCATATGTGAGAGCTAGCAGGCCCCCACAAGAAGGCCCATTTGTCTTCCTGTCAACTTCAGGGATCAGCGAGGCTCACCGTATGGTGGGATGGTAGGAATAGGATTCGATACGTGCTACGAAGCTGTGTTTGTTGCACTGCACAGGGCACGCATTTGGAGTTCCTATTGGGAGTCCCCGATCGGGACTTTCTTGACGGGTCAGACAATCTCTGTGGCAGGCTAAAGTAGCGTGTTCTTTCTGTCTGCTTCTTTTTAGAGAGTGTTTAAAATTTTGGCGTTTCAACAGCTCTAAACGTACAGATGGCAGCGATGAAATGGACTCTCTTAGTCCGGACTGGTGATGAGGTTGCAACTTTGACCACCAATCTACATCCAGGCCTGTGTCATCTCTGCTTCAGCCCGTCCCGCAGATAGTGAATTTTTATAAACCTTGTGCTTCTGACTCTGAATGAGAGTAGTTATTTCTAGCATTATGTATGAGATGCCATGAAAGTGTCAATACAGTGGGCTGTTCATCTGGTTGCTGCAGTAACGCCATTCATGGCACCTTCAACTGCTTCAAAGCTTCAGGCATCGTTTACATTCATGACGTTATAGCAAGACGTTCCGAATAGAGTCTATAGTAATTCCCCCATAAAGGCAGATGAGCGTCGTTGCCAGGCAAATGATGCTATCTTGCTGGCTACCTTGTAAGCTCTGTGACAGCTGTGGAGATGGTGGGTGCACCCCCGGCAAGTGCTACCATACTGGTACATCATCTTGATGACCGTCAACTGACGCATGCAAAACTGCCCATCCCGGACAGGCCGTGTTTATGATCACCTCAACACCTTACCCTGTGACACCTTGCCAGCTTGGCTGTCTAAGCCTGAGCAGGTAGAATGGTCAAAAGCAAAGAGATTGCCATGAAATTCTGTACAAGCAGAGCACGCATGCATAGGCCAGCAAAGCTGAGCATGTGCTGCGAAAGGCATGCCTACTTAGGCCACGCAGAAGACTTGGACCGTCCCTGGAACGAACAGATAAAGACGATGTTGAGCCTGGATGGACTTCAAGTCAGCTTTGACATGACTTATCACTTTTAATGATGTGCCATCGTTGCACTGCCTTGCAGTAAGCACTCCGGAGAATAGCTCGGCTCTGACGATGGCTCCTAGCTAGGTTCAGTGTTGAGAGTCTGATCGACATGAATCAGGAGCAATCGCAATGTATTTCCTGATAAAAATTCTCCCTCTAGCAACAGGTGGCACCACCTGCCTCATTTCTTGTTGGACGTCCGGGAGTGTCGAACTCGCATGTGCGTGGAAAGGACCAAACGCGCTTGGCGTATGGTGCTCGTTTGTACATGAGCAGTAGGAGATATGCCCTTAAATACAGTATACAAGACATCTATTTGGGCAAAGGCATTGTTACAGCCCTCTACGAGGTAGTCAACGAGAGTGGCATGGCCAGTGCATTTCACGGCTGCCGTCCTGCAGCTCAATGCACGATATGGGAAGGTGCAAATGCATCTCAATCAATGCTGATTATTTACGTTATGTACATAGGTTGAAGGTCCGCAGCGTCGCGGCCCAAAAGCTGTCCGGCTGAGAAGAGGCTCTTGGCATGTGGGTAAACAACCGGGCCTGAGAATCGAACTTGTATCTATTCTTCGTGCCCGTTTCGTGACCTTTCACCAGTCTCTTCGTATTGTATAGAGACTGTGATGCTCTGGGATGCGTTTCCTGAAGCAAATGCATGGAAACTTGATTGGTGCTCCCCGGACTTGCAGGGTTGCTACGGTGAGTGTGGGGCTAAGAAATTAGCCCATGTTGCCAAGTGAATAAGCTTGTCGACTGAGGCAACTCCTTATCCACCAAAGATGGACATCCCAAGTCAGCAGATGGGGCAAGCAGCTCCTTGGAACCCAGACGCCCACAAAGGTGTCCTTGTCTTGCTCTTGATCACTCATATTGTTTGAGACTACCTGTGGCAGAGATGTTGATGTGTTAAATAGACTTCTACATAAAGGCCACCCTCATGCAGGACCCTGGGCAGGTGAAGCCAGGACGGAGGAGCGCCCAAAGCTGCTATTCTCAGCTGCTGAGGCCCAGGCGCAGTCGCACATCCACATGGCACAGATCAGCCAAACTGCTCCAGAGATGCAGCTTGTGGAGACGGCCACAGGGATGTTGCACGGCGCAGAAGAGGCCAGCGTTGTTCCCTCATGGCAGCAGCAGCACTCAATGCCTGCAGAGTCCAACAGGCGCCAGTCTTGCAGGCAAGGTTGCCAATTCTGCCATACATCTGGAGTATGCAATTACTCTCATTTCCTCCTGCTGCTTGTAAAATGGACCTTTCAATTCCCATGAAAATGTGGGCCTCGGTTGGCGGGGCCCGGTGTAAATACCGAGCACTGTGCCCACGGTTGATTGGGTCTTTTGCTTGGATCTGGCGAGTCCAACAAGGGGTAGCATTTTGGCAGCCTTTATCTGCAGCTTGTCTGCAGACGCACCTTGCCTCGGGTAGGAAAAGCAAGCAAGAAAGGAATAACAAACAGTACGCAAAATGGCAATCATGATGACCAGCCAAATAAATGTGCTTGTGCAGGAAGCGGCGTTTCAGGTCTGGTCTCAGCAGGATGCTGGCAGGCGGCTCAGCACCTAAGGATGACTTTTCAGAAGAGGAGTATGAGGAGCCTGACCCTGAGGACTGGCCGCCAGGGAAGGCACAACCCCGACACAGGAGCACGTTCCTGGACAGAGCAGCCCTAATGACACACCTGGACTCACATGCAACGCCTCTTCACAGAGCTGATACTCGGCCTTTGTTGGGAGAGGGCCGCAGCGGTGCGAAGGAGGCCACCCCTAGATGGGCCACTGACTGTGATGCTCCAGGAGCCTCTGGCCTGCAGGGAGGGGCCCACAGAGAAGGCCCCTCACACAGTCGGCCATCCCAGAGCCGCCCCAGGAACAGGAGTGCTGCTCGGCAGCAGCCACACCCTATGGACCTGAAGGTGCGCAACTGGCCGTGCTGTGCACCAGGTCGATCTTTGCTGCAGCACATGCCATTGACGAGCGGAATATTGACTGGACTCATGGTCAAAGTTGTTATGCGTGTGCCTTCTCCTCAGAGGCATCTGGCTAGCCAGACAGGACAGCTTAACTCGCAAACATCCATCCTAGTTCTGGTTGCTTTCTTGTGTCCATCTTTAGATTTCCTGTGCAGTCTTTAATTATCATGGTTCTCTCCTGTTGACAATCCACAGACTGCAAGCACATACATCAGCATAAAAAGCAATGCAGTCGACTGTCTGGGGAGCTGAAGTTGGCCACCGGTATCTGCAGGAAGAGCGTGCGGCTTTTGAGGGTGGAGATGGGGAGCTGCCCCCTGGGCGAATCCATGTGCTGGTGGCCAAAGCGCTGACCAAGAGTGACACCGCTGGCAGGGTCATCCTGCCACGCGTGTCAGTAGAGTCCAACCTGAGCTTCCTCATGGGCTACAGGTGCCTTTCGCTCCCATGCGGCATCCTTATAGGATTCAGCACAGATGTGATAAAGAACCATTGACAAGTGGTGTCTGTATCCTAGTGCACATGCTGATCCGAAAGTGATTCTCATGCTTTGTTGTTGCCGTGTTCTCGTGTTCTCAGAATGCAATGAGAGTCTGGGTTGAGCACAAGTGCATGTGGCGGTGACCGCCAGAGGGAAACATGGTGTGCAGGTCCTACAGCCTGCCGGTCAAGGACAGGGCGGGGAGGGCGTGGGAGTTTGTGATCAAGTCGTGGGCGAACGGCACGGAGCACCGGCGGGTGTATGTGCTGGAGCAGGTCTCGGGGTACATCAAGGTTAACCGCCTGCGCGAGGGCGACGCCATCGGCATCTGCGCTGACGAGGACGGCGTCGTCACCATAGAGGTTTGCTTGCAGCTCATTTTGACACTTATCTGCAGACAAAAATCAACTTCCTTGACGCTAGGGTCTCTTGGCTGGGTGGAGCCAGCAGATTACACATGCACATGGCACACAAAATCAGCTGCGTACAGTGGGCTCATCTTGGGGAATATTGCGCCCCACATGCCGATCTGGGAATTAAAATCTGCCGTGATTCCAGGCCAACACGGCGGCGGTGCGAGCGACAGTGCTGCGGCCGGTGTACGGGGCGCTGCGCGTGCCGCCGCAGCTGCCGCCGCCGGACCAGTCCAAGGCGGCGCCGCTCATCTTCGGCACACTCGGCCGCTGCACGCGCAACCCCTCCTGCACCAAGCCCTCCGGTCACCCCGGGTTCTGTTCCGGTCCTCGCGCCCCCGGCACCGACCCAGGCGGCCGCCCGCGCCACGACGCACCCGGCCGGGCCGGCAGCCCCGTCTCCGGCGGCGCGCCCTCCAGCAGCGGCGGCACCGGCTCCGGCCGGCCCTCCCGATCCAGTGGCCCACGCAGGTTCGCACTTCCGGTGGTTCCGGCATACGACTGGCTCAGGCCTACAACGGTCAATCGGCCAATTACTGCTCCCACAAAGTCAATACTAGAAGGACCGATGTAGGAAGTCTCCTGCACCAAATGTCACCAAGCACATTGTCACAAAACTTGCTTGTTCCAGCGGGAATATGCCACAGGTGTCCTCCTCTGGCAACAAGCATCATGGCTGTGAGAATCAGAAACGGACAAGGGTTCTGAGGCACGAGATGAGTGCAGGGCGGGGTCAGGGGCGGGCCGCTGGCTGGACAACAACTGCAGCAGCGGCGGCGAGGCGGCCGGTGAGGATGTGACGGCGGCGCGGCTGCTGACGGCCGAGGAACTGGCGCCCGACATGCGCATCTCCAAGGCGCTCACCAAGCAGGACCTGCACACCGGCCAGGTACGCAGTCCCTTTGCATGCAGCCAGAGTGTGCTCTTCAGAGGCTCGAAGGATGAAACAAATATCTCACGCAGCCCATGAGGATGTTCCAATTGGCTCAGCGCCATTCTGTTGCACCTCCATTTGGCAGAAAAGCGCAAGGCTAAGCAGATATGGCTCTGGATCACATGTGCAGAGATCAGCTATCACATAATAGTGATGCAGCTTATTTGTCAGCTTCACGTTGATTACTAAATTGACTTTCTCTGCGCAGGTGCTGCTGCTGGCGGAGCAGGTGGAGGCGGCTCTGCCGGCGGAGTGCGCAGGGGCCGGCCTGGTGCGGCTGCACGCGCGCGACCGCCACGGCCGCACCTGGGAGCTGCTGTTGCGCGCGTGGAAAGATCCTGCCGGCTCAGCAGGCGGTCGCGCTCACATGCTGATGCTGGAGCAGGCGGCCGGTTTCCTCAAGGACCGCGGCGCCAAGCCCGGCGACCACCTCGTGCTGCACCGGCCGCCAGACGGGCCCCTCAGCATGGAGGCGAGTGCAAGCATCTTATATTCGCCAGGTGGCTAGGCCTTCAGGACATGTCGTTAGGAACATTCCCCCATGCATCCAGGAAGATACAAGCACGTGTAACTTGCGGTGCTTCAGAGAATGGTTTCCTTCCTCAGATTCTGTTGCATGTGATGTGATGCGTTGTACGTTGCAAATGCCAATGTGAGCCTAGACAAGATTCTGCTCACTAGAATCAGTATGATCCCATGAGGGATTAAGCCTCTGGAGTGTTCTTAAAAATCCAAATTCCTCGCTTTCCTTTCTTTGTGCAATTCGCAAGGACCACACTGTGTGTGCAGGTGGAGCGCCTCAGCCTGGCAACGCCGATGTACAGGGGGTCACCGCACCACTCCCCTCCGTATGATGACACTCCCTTTGCAGAGCCTGATGCATTGCTGGATGATGGGACTGCCTGTCACCGCACAGGAGGCTGTGTCAAAGCCCCTGGCCATCAGGTGTGCATGCTACACTCCTCCTTTGTGTCTCATTTCCCCAGCACTTACTCATGCATGCTCCTATGTCACGTGTGTCACATGTGTAGATCCCTGACCATTCGAGTGCGGATTTGGGTGGTCCGCAACATGCTGCCTGTTGATATCCTGGTCCTGCACGCCCTTCCTAATCTGCAAGTGACTGACTTTCTGAGTTGACAGGAAGTGGTCTGCATCATTCCAGGGCTTCTGCTCCAACCACAAGGGGTACAGGCGCCGTGCTGACGAGGATGGCACAGGACCGCGGGGCGCGCACTGCCTCTCTCCCGGAGAAGAGGCGGACGTGTGCGGAGCGATCCAGGCATGTGAGCCAGACCCCAGGGGCGACGTCGTCGACCCCAAGCGCAAGTCGGCCGCTGCAAAGCGGCGCCGCCCTGCCAGGCGCCATGCAGGTGACTTGCACAGTAGTGCCTGGCACGCCCACTCGTGCATCCAGAGACGTAGTTTGCCACATGCAGGATGCTTCTGCGACTGCTATTTGTGTGGGTCTCAGCACTGTTGCGCCTTTCAAAGGATCACTGTGGTGTAGCTCAGATGCGCTGAGTCAGAGCATTGGTATGTGCCCGACGACTTATGCGTGGGCGAGACAGACACAGGCACATGACCAGCTGGTTGTGGTGGTGTCAGGGAGCCCCAGGCGCCACCAGCGCGACAGCGCGCCACACCTCGTGGCCGTGGCATGCGGCGGCATGAGCGGCATGTACGACCTGCGGCAGGGCAGCATCGCTGTGCAGAGCGCAGACTACGCCCAGGTGCACTTTCAAGGCTCGGTTCACAACTATTATTTGCAATACTTGCTCATGGCTGTGTCTCTCCACCCTGCAAGGCGGCAAGGATGCCTGCTGATGGGTTCCTTAGCCATCTCCCAAAAGGAGGGGGTTCTAGAACTGGGCTGCGCACCAGAGCAAGCCCGTGCTCGGGCTTCTGCTTGCTGGAGCTTGCATCCAGCAGAAATGACGGACAACCAATGCACATGCCTGAAGTGAGTGGCAATTTCGCAGGCCGCTTGCGTGCACCTGGCACCTGCGGAGTTTGTGGGCCAGGCGGGAGAGCGGGATATCTCAGGCCTGCACTGGATGGAACAGCTGTACGTCCCGAGTGGATCACTCAGGCGGCCGGGTGAAGAGTCACAAGCAGTGTCTCTGGGAGCGTGGCTCCATCAACAGGGCCTGTTGCTGGACGCTGAAGGCGTCATGATGACTGATGCGCGAGTCGCCGGCCTCGCGTCGGACTTTGTGGCCCTGCGGGGGCCCGGCGGCGGCCGCGGCCTGCCCAGAAACAGGCATGCTCTGCTGTTGTCTTCAGGTCATAGAGAAGAGTGTGCTGAACATCGGGCATCACACCTAATTAAGTCAAGTACATTGCATTTTGCTTAAGCATAGGGCGCACTGCCCACCAGGCCTGCAGATATATTTTTTGAGCATGCTTCTCTCCTCAATGATTGCACACCGCTTTCTCAGCACTTGCACTGTGCAAGTTGCACACGGTAAATGCAGCATTATCAAAGTGATAAATGAAGGCATGCGCAGGCTAGGAGGGAGCCCCGTCGTGAGGAAGTCACTTGAGATTTCACCACCGGCCACGCCCACCAAGCGCCTGCGCAGCTCTCTCCGCGCCGGTTTCGCCGCGGTGCACTCTGGTGCACCGGGCGCCACAGCTGAGGACAGCCTGGCCGCAGAAGCGCTTATCTCTCTCTGTGCCGACTCCTCCGGCGATGCGGCCGCACATGCATGTGCGGAGCTCGGCACTGAGGCAGCCTCCGCTCCTGCAGCTGCTGCTTTTGAGGCTTCTGCTGGTGGGGCCTGGGATGCTGAGCCCGTGGGAGGAGCAAGGCCTCTCCAGGTGGGTTCCCCATATCGTAAAGGAGAAGCCTTACGGAGGTGTGCTGCAGATGGTTGCACATGTGTATACTGTGCCTCGATCCCCATTAAATTGCACCTCATGTGAAGATGCATGGCTACGTGGCAGGTTCGGAGCCAGAAGAAGCGCCACGCCTTAGGCAAACGCATAGAGAAGCCTCTGCGCAAGAGCAACCTGGGCCCATATGCGTCAGTGGTGAAAATTGAGCAAGCAGCGCTGTTCAGCAGCCAGGCCTCCTGGCATGCGCAGCACGGCAACAGAGGATTGGCTGATGTATACAGACAGCCCCTGGCACTACGCCAGGTATGCTTTGATCAGAAACCTGCTCTTTGGTGATTTGCTCTTGCTCAATATCATTCCAGCATGACTGATTTGTCTTCAGCTTATCTTATGCCATGTGTTGGCACGAAGGTGGGTTAATCGCTCGGCGGCCTCTATCTTTCATCGTTGATGAATGATCATGCCGAGTGTCTCTTTGTATGCATGCTTCAGGCAAAGTGGCAGGAAACGAGCCTGGCCATGCTGGGACCGGCAGCTGCCGAGCAGGTGGCCGCTGCTGCGGAGGAAGCTGCGCAGCAGGCGGAAGCTGCCGCCGAAACGGCCGCAGAGCGCGCCCGGTGTGAGCTTCCAGGTGGCGCCGCCTCGCGCCGCCAGCTCAGCGCTGAGTTGGAGGCCGGCGGCGTGGGCATCAGCCGCGCTGGCAGCTGCCAGATATCACAGGATGAGTCACCAGCCCCTGTTGCTGCCGCGCCACTCAATGCACAACTGCTGGAAGCACAGGAGAGTCTCCTTCAGCTCAGCAAGGCCCTGAGGCGGCCTGGGAGGGAGGGCCTGCAGCCTCAGGGCAGCTCCAACCTTGCTTGCACACTGCCAGGGATGACTGCTCAGCCAGCAAAGCCTGCGGATGCAGACAGCAAGCAGCATACCAGGCTGCAAGCCCTTGTGGGACCACAGCCAGAGCAGAGATTCAGGCTGCTCGGTGCAAGCACTGCTGGCACTGCTGCTGCCCCCGTGCAGATGAGAGGCCCAGCACCTCCACATAAGTCTGTACCAGATCACCCAGGCAAAGCCAGCTCTGCAATCGCGCTGTTCAAGCCAACGCCACAAAGGCACGGCAAGAACCTCTTGGAAATGTTCACCAGCGAGCGACCAATGTGGGAGCCGCATGTTGCTCCCGTTCAGGGGAGCCTGCTTCCAGGAGCTCAGCCGAGCGCTGAGTCAGCAGAGCCTCCAGGCAGGCTGATCTCCCCCTTCGCCAAGGCCCCTACTCTCCAGCCCCGAGGAGCTATGCAGACACATCAGGGCGAGAGCGCCTTCAGTAGGATGGGCCCTGCTGGGCGTGCAGATGAAGCCAGCGAGCGCATCAGAGCCTACAGGCCAGAGGCTTTCGCAGATCAGCATCAGGGTGCAGCTCAGCATGCAGAGGCCGGTTGGACTGTTGCCAACATGGATGCTGGCTGGGCGGCTGTTCCATGTCTGGCAGCCCCAAGTACATTCCCCAAAGCCTCTGAGGTGCAGCGCATGTGGCAGCAGCATGGCAGGGACAGTACAAGTGCCCAGCATGCAGTGCCTGGTGGGCACTGGCAGCCTGCCCTTACAGGAGCGGCAGATGACACAGATGTTTTGCCACTGAACCAGGCAGCATCCCGGGGCAGTGGTCCTTCCGTCCCTGCCGCATTTCACCCTTGGGGCATGCATGACAAGCAGGGAATGATGCTCGGTGGGCAAGCCAGCACAGTGCAGCAGAGAGAACCACATTATGTCCAGGAGCACATGGGGGTCGCAAATGCAGCCACGGGGCAGGCGATGCCTGGATCCAGGTTCTTGAGCAACCAACAGACGCCTCACAGAAAGCCCACGGCAGCAGAGGCCAGCCCTCAGGCAGGGTGCTGCATGACTGGGCATGCTGGGATAACTGATCCTCCAGTCTTGACCACACCGAGTCATCACAGCATCTTCCCGCAGACTGGCACCACAAATGTGAAGATGCCAGCTTCCCCGGTCATGCATTGCAGGCCGAGCTCTACCCCTACAGGTGCTCAGCAGCTCAGCCCTCACAGCCCTGTGTGCAGCCCAACTGGGATGGTGTGAAGCAGCCGAATCAGGTCATCATTGGACATGAATCCATTTGAACATATTGCAGGCAGATTGCCTATTGAACTTAATAAGAGAAGAATCATGGAATTTTATCAAGCAACGAATACATGTTATACAATGTTGACATTTTTTGTTGAACTCCTGATGATGTAGATGTCAGTGAACAAGCGCACGCCTTGAAGAATTGAGCAAGAATTTGAACATTGGCCTCGCCACAATATTGAAAGATCTTACATTCGGCTCTGCACTTGCCGTTGAGGTGCAAGCCACTGCAACATCTGTTCTTTGACAATATGTTTGAGCACCTTCCCAGACGAATTGGTTGGCAAGGCTTCATATTGTGCGACAATTTTGCGTGGCACCATGTAAGAAGACAACCCTTTCTGTCTGCACATGGTGGTGATTCTATCAGAGCTTATGATAAGTTTGCTGCTGGACACTCCAGAGCTATCTGAGGACCTGATGCCTGGATCACTCCTTGCATCTGCAGAAGACCGTAGCTCACTTCCGCTCCACTCAGCATTTGCATGCAAAACCAGCAACGCAGAGACCTGCAAAATTACAGAAAATTAAGAAATAGGAAGAAAGATCATGTTGTTACTTGGTTCTCAAGCATGGCTAACATGCTTAAACTTTTGCAGCGCGATTGGCCCTGTGCCTTTGATCACACCAGAGACATACAAGGAAGTGCAAGCGCCAAGAAAGGAGGAAGGGCTGCATTGCGCTCTGATTGTAAGGGCAAAAGACAGACCTGCTCCCCAAGCCGGTCGTGCGGCAGACCCACGACTGCAGCGCCGGCCACGCCAGCGAGCTGCAGCAGCACGCGCTCGACCGCGGCAGCATTCACATTCTCGCTGCCGCTGCGCACCACATCCTTCAGGCGGCCCAGCAGCCACAGCGCGCCACCGGCATCGAATGCGCCCAAATCCCCCGTTTTTAGCCAGCCCCCCGGCAGGAACGCCCTACCAGACGCGGCCGGATCATCCCAGTAACCCAGCATCACATGCGGCCCCCGCGTGAGCACCTCCCCTGCTGCCCCAGCCGATGTGGCTATTCGTGTAACCGCCTGCTCCGCCCCTCCTACCCGGCCTCCACTCGCCACAGCTGACTCCGCACATGCAGCACTGCAGAGAACAGCCACCTCGATGCCGGGCGGCGGGTGCCCCACACAGATGCCCTCGGCGACTGCTGCTTGTGAAGCCGAGCCGCGGCTTGCAGCGGACGTGCGTAAGTAATCCGGGAATGGGCCGCTGGCTTCTGCATGCATGGGCCGGAATGTGATGGAGGAGCAGGCTTCAGTCATGCCATACGCGGTCATGCAGATCGCGCGGGGGAAGAGCAGGCGCAGGCGCCTCTGCAGGTGCTCTGGCAACTCCCCGCCGCCCAGCAGTATGCGTTGGACGCGCGTCAGTGCACTGCCAGTAGGGCACACCCCACGTGGGGAAGGGTGCGCGTACGCGGGACCTGCTGACTGCGCTGCCAAGTCTGGTGCCGGGCCCACCATAGCGCTGGGTTCCCCATGGGAATTTACGGCGTGCGCCTGCGCTGCAGGGCGTGACTGCGCTGCTTCTGTCAGGCTGACGACCATGGCAGGCACTGCTATGAAGGCTGTGACGTTGTGCGCCGCTATCAGGTCCAAGGTTGATGCAGCGCTAAAGACTGGCTGGAATACCTGCGCTCAGACGGTGCACATTCACCATACCAACTGTGTCCATCTTATCGCACTACATAGAAACTTGACAGACAGTTCTTCGGGCCATGGCCATGCTGCTGTGCAGATGTGCTTTGAGTGGTCTCATGAGGCAAAGATCACACTTGCGTTGCTCCAGCCGCCAGCACAGCCAGCATCGATGACATGCCGCCGATGTGGAACAAAGGGGCGCAGTGCAGATAGACATCTTCCCGTCTGTAGCTCACCATCAGGAGCTTCGCAATTGCCTGGCGACCCCACACTTGGCTCTTACAATTATGAATGAAGAAGTAACACATGCACAGCAGATTGACGATTACTCTGCCATTGAGTGGGCACGTTGCATGTCAGGTCCTCTCGACATATAGCATTCAAACAGCCATCGCCTCAAAAGGAGATGAGGGACCTGGCACGCCCAACCGACCTGACTGTGAAGGGCCGCATGACTCAGCACTGCACCCTTGGGGGCTCCAGCCGTGCCTGACGTGAAGCAGATCATAGCCGCTCCATCCGCTCCTGTCTGGATGTCCAAATTGTTTGGGCCATCCCCTAGCTTTATCAAATCCCTGACATGACGACATCTGTTGGCAATGTCTTCTGGCATGTGCATATCCATGCCGATCTTCGGCGAGGATGCGCCAAGGATGATACATCGGAGCCCATGATCTTGGGCAAGGCCACCAAATGTGGCCAGCACTTCCTCGTCGATGAAGATGATCTGTGCTCCAACAGAGTGTATGGCTCCCTGGGCCTCTGAAAAGCTCCATCGCAGGTTGATAGGTACTGCGAGAGCACCGGCAGCGAGCACCGCCAGAAATGCCTGTACATGAAGTGACAGAAGACTGTGAGCAATAAATCTAGTACTTCAGCTTATGCTGCGCATGGCATGGATTTACTGAGACAAGTGGCTCACCTCGAAGAACAAATCTGTGTTGCGCGCTACGAGAGCCACACTGTCTCCTTTTCTGAGCCCGTGCTCATCAGCTAATGCCCGTGAAAGGGAGGCAACCCGCAAGAGCACCTCTTCTGCTGTCTTGATTCTACCTCGGCAAACAGTGAGCACTCTGCTGGCATCTCTGTTCGCCAAGGACGTCAACAAATGGCAAATGTGTGCCATAAATTTGCCAGATCAAGTGATGACCTCCCCAAACTTGAACACTGGACTCAACCGCACCGCATCTCACTGCACACGCATCTTAATAGCGTGCGATTGGAGAAATTCTGTAGTCGATAAATCAATCAAATTCTCATGTGACAGTTCTGCACAGCCACACACTGTGTGCCTGAGCTCTGCTTGAGAAAGGTGAATCCAATGTCTCTTCGGCAGGTGCCCACAGCTGCCCAGAACGTGCCAGTACGTGGTGCCCGCAAAGTCTTCGCCCCTTTCCCTTTCTTACGAGATACCTGCGGATGCGCCCTCACGTCATATATTTGCCAAACCTGAACTTCCATCTCATCTTCCAACAAGATTTGGCGTTAAGCACGCCACATACTGCTGGTAGCCATGTTGGGATCCACTCCTGCTGCGTTGAGAAACGCAGGCTTTGCAGGACCCAATCCTCTCCAAAGTACGCTGATCTCCGCGCACATGATTTCAGTAGTTCTTGGGTAGTGTTAATGTATACTTTTTCTGCGTGCGGGACCCCGCCGCCCTCTGTCCGACATCTCCTGCGCACCTCAGTCCGCAGGCCTCGGGCGAAATCTAGGGCAGCTATAGGGGGGCTCAAACATTGCAAGCTGCTTGTTCTAAATCTTGTGTTGGTCCTGCAGGCCACGATCCTGCAGTATTCCCGCAAAGTCGCATATTCCCCACCCAGCGGTCCTCCAGGATTGTTCAGGCAGTAATCACTGAGCGCAGCTGGAGTCCCCCTAGCACTTCTGGACGTGTCAACAACTTGAATGGGAACATTGCTTGGAAAGAACAGTTGATCAGCCGAGACGAAGAGAGGACAGGTACGCTAATTCTGGAGCCTTTTGGTGCTGACAATCGTGAACTGGTTGGAGCAGCTGTCCAGTGTTGGGACCCCTCGCATACATGCGTGACAATGACCTATCGTAAAACCTTACCAGGGAATGGCACTTCCTTACACACGGATGACTGGCTTCCTTCGCTGGGCTGGCGACCAGCTCCTCACCACTTGAACTCAACAAAGCTGTGGGCGACAATCCAACAGGAGGCCAAAGACGATGCGGTATGTCATTTGTTACCAGTGCATTGCAATGGGAGTGCATTGTGCCGTACATTTGTGCATACACCTTTCCTGCGAGGGACACGTTTGTGACAGTGGTGCTGTTGCAACAGGCAGAGGAGCCGGTCTTGGCGAGCTTCTTGCATCAGAACATCATTTCCCACTCGTCTCTTGGCAAAGCAATGGCGGTCCTTTTGGCCAACAAGCTGTCCAGTCGCACTCTGTTGGGCACACAATTAATGCAGCTGATATCAGAGGCTTACAGGGATGACCCGGTGAGTCTCTCCGCCAGACATGATTTGTGCATTGAAGATAACTTGCACTTGAGAGCGTGCCCATGCAATTTTGCTCACTGTGGAGCTGCTATTTATTCTGATGGCTGTCTGCTGCAGACAATTTTGGAGGCATGCAAAGCTGATCTGCACGCGGTAGTTGACCGGGATCCTGCATGCGAGAAGTTCTCCCAGTGCATGCTCTACTTCAAAGGCTTCCAGGCCATCCAGTGCCATCGCCTGAACCATTGGCTCTGGAGGAATAATCGACGGGTGCGCACCAGCTCTTCTTTGTCTGCGTGCATCTTTTGGGGCCTCCTTTGTGCTATGTGCAAGCACTCGTTGTATGCTTGCTGAAGGACTTGCTTGTTGCTATGCAGGAGCTTGCGGTGCTACTGCAGAGCAGAGTGTCAGAGGTGCTGCATGTGGACATCCATCCAGCAGCATCCATAGGCCGCGGCATTTTGATGGATCACGCCACAGGCATTGTGATTGGAGAGACGGCTATGCTCGGGGACAATGTGTCCCTCCTGCACCAGGTCACCCTGGGAGGATCAGGAACTGGGAAGGGTGTGCGTCACCCACACATTGGTGAGCACCTTAATCCATATGCACCTTTCTTTTGCCTCAATCAGAATTAGCGAGGTTCAGCTGGTTGTAGTTGGATCTGCTGTTGAGTTCTGCACATTTTTGCAAAGGGCCTGTGTGCGCAAGAAGCACAAAGCTGAAAGAATTGTTGCTGGACAGGGCACGGAGTGCTGCTGGGAGCAGGGGTGTCTGTATTGGGCCCGGTTGAAATTGGGCCAGGCAGCAAAGTGGGCGCTGGCAGCGTGGTTGTGACCGACCTGCCCTGCCACTGTGTGGCTGTGGGTGTGCCAGCGCGCATCATCAGGCAGGCCTGCGCAGAGGAGCCGTGTGTCAACATGAACATGGTCGCCGATTTTGTTCTAGATTACACCATTTGATTTTGCGTGCAATAATTTTGGCCTGTCCCTTGGATCTCCTGCACACACGTGCATGCTAACCCGTAATATCTATAATTGACATTGCAGAATGCAGTTGCATCGGGTAATAATTATATTGAAGTGACTGCTGCCCCCAGTCTGCCTTTGCGGTGGGGGAGACCCTGTCAACTTGACACTGTTAGTCAGGATATTCAACAAATTTTCAAGGCATTTCGTTTTGGAAGCCTTCTTGTGAGAATCACCATCCCAACTTGGAGCTTCAAGCGGAGGTCCAAGTAATTGCTCAAGTTTAAAATTATGCAGGGTTGCATGGTGAAGAGCATGTCATTTGATGATGCTTGTGAATGACTGACCATGATGGCATAATTGCTGGCATGAAGTGGTGCACAGCATCGTGTCACGCCATGTATATGTCATGGGTTATTACAGTGTGATGACGGTGCCACAGTGTGGTCTTGACCGTCAGTGAAGTGACTTTGGCCAGAAGTCGAACCCCTTTCAGCGGGCCCGTCCATATGAATGTCCTGTCGATGTGCAGACCCAGGTGCTCAAACACTGACAATGTCTGCTGCTGCGAGAGTACCTCGAAATATTTAGAACGCAACATGCAGGTCATGTGTCACAAACGCTTACGTAAAAATACCGAGTGTGACCACGTGGCACTCTCGATCTCCGAATGGCCAGACGATCATCAGGACTCAAAATTTCAGGAAGGGACGCAGTTAGTCCTTGTGCGTCGTCAAATATAATCTGTTTTAGGAGTGTTGAAAGACATGGAAACAGCCATTCGAGGCCCAGCCTCTCTTCCCTGTTGTTCTCACCATGTGCAAGCGTCGAGCCTGCCGCACGCCATGCACTCTCATACTCCCAGTGCATCATTCCATTTGACAAGGGAAAGATTTGGGAGTTCTTCAGCAATCCTTCGTGTCGTAAGATTGCAGAAAAACTGCCGTGGCCTGCTGCAAAGCCGGCAAGCTCGCAAAATCCTCTGTAAGAGCACAGATAACGGACCAGGTGCGTGCATGGATATTAAATTGTTCTTAATTTTCGACAAGGTGCATGGATTCATCATCCTTCATTAGATGCCATGTACTTCCTTTTGGAGGGGATCGTGAAATCACTTTCCGAAGCTGAAAAGGAGAGTAAAGGGCTTAACTTGGAGTGCACCTGTCCCGGGGCTCCTGCTTGCGGACGGGAGTTGTCCTGATGGCATTTCCTGGGCTTGCTGCAGGGGACCTTGAAGTACGAGAAGAGGTCCAAAATGTGGTCATTATTGGCAGTGGCCCAGCTGGCTACACTGCAGCAATCTATGCTGCAAGAGCAAACATGAGGCCGCTCGTGTTTGAGGGATACCAGGTTGGTGGTGTGCGTGGTGGCCAGCTCATGACCACCACAGAGGTGGAGAACTTCCCAGGCTTTCCGGAAGGAATAACTGGTCCAGACCTCATGGACAAGATGCGACAACAGGTGGGTCATTTGTTGCTTATTACTTTGCTGGTTTCCAATAAGGGAGCAGTACCTGAGGATTGCCATGCTTCCTTGCTATAGCTGGTGTTGATGGCTGACTAGTCGCATTACTGTAGTCGGAGAGATGGGGAGCAGAACTCATCACAGAGGATGTTGAATCCGTGGATCTTCAGTCGCGGCCATTCTTGATACGGACCACTGATACTGAGGCGAGTCCCTCTTGTTCCTGCTGATAGCGTCAGATGTGCCCCACGCTGCTGTGGTTGTCGTGCCTTGCGCTGCTTTAAAATGCTTATATCTGCAATCTTCTACAGGTTCGAGCGCACAGTGTCATCATAGCAACGGGCGCCACAGCAAAGCGGCTTGGGATCCCCAGCGAACAGGAGTTTTGGAACAATGGCATCTCGGCCTGTGCAGTCTGTGATGGTGCCTCCAGTAATTTCAGGCAGCAGGAACTGGCAGTGGTCGGTGGTGGGGACACAGCTGCCGAGGAGGCAATGTATCTCACAAAGTATGGGAAGAAGGTGTGAGACGCCCCACATCTGTTTCTGGTGCAAAGGCCTCTACCATGTGAGGATAGGCAGATTATCACAGCTGTGCTGTCACAAGCATTGAACAACAGCAAGCATTGAGCCAGACGGCAGGATATTTCCTGAGATGTTCCTAAGCAATAAAGTGATGTTTCTTGGACAGGTGCATCTGCTGGTGAGGGGCCCAAAGATGCGCGCGAGTGCAGCCATGCAGGATCGGGTGCTAGAACATGAGAAGGTGGAGGTGCATTACAACACGATGGTGGACGATGCATATGGAGACAAGAAGGGCTTGAAGGGCCTGGTCTTGAAGGACACATCGAATGGTGAGGAACTTTTGACATTGCGTTATTGCACCTCTTCATTGTATAAGGATGCTCTGATTCCTCACATGCGATGTCTTGCTCGTCTGTCTTGCTCAGAAATAGAGTCAAAACTTGCTTGCGCAGGTGAGGACAGGAAGCTGGATGTGCGCGGCCTCTTTTATGGCATTGGTCACCAGCCAAACAGCCACATCATCGAGGGCCAGGTTGAATTAGATGACAAGGGCTATGTCAAGGTGAGCATCACCTTCTTGCGCTTTGGGTATCAGAATAGAATAGGTTGCACTGGTGTGGCGCGCTGCCACTGACAGGATGAGAACATTGTTACTTATGTTGACTTGGACATTGCTTGCTCCCAGGTGCGGCATGGGGTGAGCACCAACGTGGAGGGTGTGTTTGCTGCGGGGGACATCCACGATGTGGAGTGGCGGCAGGCCGTCACAGCAGCAGGCTCTGGCTGCATGGCTGCCCTGTCGGCCGAACGCTACCTGGCAGCCAGTGGTCTCCTCATCGAGTACCACCAGCAGGAGGTATGCTGCACACAGGGTACTTGAAGCTTGAAGCGGGGATATTGAGGCCCCATGCATCACAGCAATGGACAGGCTGCAGGCGCAGAGCATGTGGATTCTGGGGCCTTCTGACTGTCTGCTGTGCAGAGGCAGCAGGCATAGAGCATGTGATCTTGGGGGTCTTCTGACTAACTGCTGTGCAGAGCAGCAGGCGCAGAGCGTGTGATTTTCTGAGCCTCTTTGTCTGGCTGCTGTGCAGAAGCAGCAGGCGGCGAATGAGCAGGAGCACACGAATGGGAAGACTGTGGGCCTGCCGCCCGGTTTTGATCCAGCAGCAGACCGGCACAAGGGAGAGCTCGCCTTGCGCAAGCTGTACCACGACAGCGACCGGCTCCTGGTGGTTCTGTACACTTCGCCCACATGTGGACCCTGCAGGACGCTCAAGCCCATCTTCAGCAAGGTGGCTGACGAGTTCAGCGGAAAGGTGCGTTGCATTGCCACCGTTGCTATCACCTTTTGTCACTGGCATGTGATTGACCTTGGACAGGCTCTTGCAGCCTTGTGGTTTGGTGAATTGGGTGAGATGGTGATGAAAGTGTGGGCTTGTCACCTTGCAGCTTCACTTGGTGGAGATCGACGTAGAAGAGGACGCACAGATTGCTCAGGCGGGCGGCATTACTGGCACGCCAACTGTTCAGCTTTTCAAGAACAAGGAAAGATTGCACCACTTGCCGGGGGTGAGGATGAAGAGGGAGTACAGGCAATTGATAGAAGCAGCACTGTAGCTGGGCGTACTGAAATGCAGTATTTTAGCTAGCAACAGTTTTCTGGTAGGGAATTTCTGCACCTGTTGATACCTCTGGTGGCTCAGATTTGGGAATTCTTTCTGTTGATACCTTGCAGCACAAGAGACTTGTAGACCTACGAGCTGACTTTGCCTGGCACGTATCCAATACTGCAGGATTTTCTGAATTCATTTAAATTTAGATTCAGAGGATGCATACGCAAGAACAGTTCGCACTGTGGTAGCTTTAAGTTTGGATTGTTGAAATTATACTGGACATGCATGCGGCTTGCGCGCCGGTGATCCTTGCGCACTGCGCTGCCAGCATGCTGGCAATCAATGTCTTATGGGTTGTAAATGCCAGAAATTGCAGTGCTTGCAATCCGTTTCGTCATATCTTAAATTTAATAGCATAGCCGGTCGGCTCCTGTCAATGTCCAAATTTCCACAGAGACAGAATTTGCATGCCAGCTGCAGCTGGCAGCTCCAGAGCTCGAGCAAGTCAAGTTTTTAACGGCGCACTGCACTACGTGGCATGCAATAATGATTCTTGAGAACAGCTGATACAGCTGGACTGGGCAACCAGCAGCAGTCACTGACCCAGTATCGGGTGTGCTGACCGTGAATTGGGTGCTGCTAGCCGCTATAGCTAGCTAGCGCGGCGCTGGCGCATGCATGCATATGCCGTCTGCAGATACGGTCGGGCGGCCGCGGCCAGGTAGGTGCAGCACATGTGTAACAGTTCCCTGGTCAATCTGTAGAAAGATTTGAACGCGCAGCGGCAACTTTGTTGAACCCATCAACTCTTGGGGCTGGTGCGCCCCAGGACAGGCCCAGTTTTCATTAGTAACACATTACAAGAAAGCCTGGCAAGAAGTGCATTTCAGCATTCGAGCAAGCAAACAATGTGCTGGCCTGAAGCGTTGTGAATGGCTTGAGTACTTCTCTATAACATCCATCGTATCTGGGTCCCTGTGTTCGATTGAAGCGCCTATCTTGCAGGAAGTGCAGTTGCATAGCCCAGTATGGACATCTATGACGAGATTTTCGAGGATGGCGGGGATGCTTTGCCGCGTGAGTTCGAGAGCATGACTGCAGATGATATTCTCAGGAGAACGAGGCTGCTGGACAATGAAATACGTGTGCTGAAGGACGAGTCCACACGATTAAGTTTGGAGCAAAGTGGCTTGAAAGAGAAGGTGGGAACCAATGTTCCATTCCTTTTTCATGTTGATTCTGCCATTTAATTCACCTGTATTCAGTTTCCTATCACCCATTGTGGACTCGCTGCAGCTACAATTATTGGAGTTTTGCTTGATTGTCAGTGACTTATGCTGGGGGGACAACGCCAATGTTCAAATACACTGTGCTCCAGCCAAAGCACTTTCACATTATGCCCAAAGATACATCCCATGCCGGCTGCTGCGTTGTCTTACAGAGTGAGGACACTCTGGAAGATTCAGTCTCTGATCACCACTCTCGTCTGTACAGATAAAGGAGAATAAGGACAAGATCAAGCTGAACAATCAGCTACCGTACCTAGTGGGAAATGTGGTGGAAGTCCTCGAAATGCAGCCAGAGGAGGACGAAGAGGAGGATGGAGCCAACGTTGACTTGGACTCTCAAAGACGCGGCAAATGTGTGGTCCTGAAGACTTCCACACGGCAGACAATCTTTCTTCCGGTCGTGGGGCTCGTGGATGCAGACGCTCTCAAGCCTTCAGATCTTGTGGGTGTCAATAAGGTGCGCCTGCAACATACCCCACCTCGCACCACTTTAGTCTTGTGGGCTTGAAAGCCCACACAGCTTCTTGTGCATTGCATCCTGTAGCTCAATATGACTGCTTGCTATCAGCTGCAGATGAACAATTTCAACTGATTACTCTTCAAAATGCCCGCAGGACTCGTACCTGATCCTGGACACTCTGCCAGCCGAGTATGACTCGCGCGTGAAGGCCATGGAAGTGGATGAGAAGCCCACAGAGGATTACAGTGACATTGGCGGCCTGGACAAGCAGATACAGGAGCTTGTAGAAGCCATTGTCTTGCCTGTCACTCACAAGGTGAGCATGCATGCATCCTTGAATCCATACCGTGATGGCGCTGATGGCCTCCTTGCATCCTGCTCAAGCATCTACAGAAGAAACCTGATGCAATGTACGGCTTGCCTGAAGGACCGCTTCAAAGCGCTGGGGATTCGGCCGCCCAAGGGAGTGTTGTTGTACGGTCCACCCGGCACAGGAAAGACCCTCTTAGCACGAGCCTGTGCAGCCCAGACCAACGCTACCTTCCTGAAGCTCGCCGGCCCCCAGCTCGTGCAGGTCCGCGTCCTACGCACCTCTGCAGCTCTCATCATGATCTCACTTTAATTATTAACTTTGGTCGGCAGTGGGCGGAAGGTCACAATCTGGACCACTTCCCAGACATCCATCACATGCATGAGGAGGCGTTTTATGCCCATGGTCCTGGGAGGTTGCTTGTGCTGAATGGCGCACAATCACTGTGGTGCGCAGATGTTCATCGGTGACGGCGCGAAGCTGGTGCGCGACGCATTTGCGCTGGCCAAGGAGAAGTCGCCGTGCATCATCTTCATCGACGAGATCGACGCCATCGGCACCAAGCGCTTTGACAGCGAGGTCAGCGGCGACCGCGAGGTGCAGCGCACTATGCTGGAGCTGCTCAACCAGCTCGACGGCTTCTCCTCCGACGACAACATCAAGGTGGCCCCCCCCGCCTGACCACCGCCCCTCCACCGAATGGATGCCTCCTCTTCCTGACGGGATCGGTAGGGGGAGGTTGGGGAAAATATCGCCTGTAAGCGCATGCCCCTCTGGTGGCAGAAGGAAAGAAGCCAACATCTATCTGAACAGGGGGCCAGGTCCTGTGGATGCGAAGACGGTGGGGAAATGAGATGTCCTGTCTGTCTATGTTCTGCTGGTGGAAAAGAACCATGGGTGTGCTGACAGAGGTAACGTGTGGCATGGCAGGTGATAGCGGCCACGAACAGGGCGGACATTCTGGATCCAGCGCTGATGCGCTCGGGGCGGCTGGACCGCAAGATCGAGTTCCCGCACCCGTCGGAAGACGCGCGCGCCAAGATCCTGCAGATCCACTCGCGCAAGATGAACGTGTCGCCGGACGTCAACTTTGAGGAGCTGGCGCGCTCCACCGATGACTTCAATGCTGCGCAGCTCAAGGCCGTCTGTGTGGAGGCTGGCATGCTCGCCCTCCGGAGAGATGCCACCGAGGTGTGGCTTGCTTCAAATGCTTTGGCCTCGTTTGCTGCTGTGCACCATTTGTAAAGCCTATTCTATTCATCATATATTAGACTTGCGAAGCTTGCCTGGCCCCTGCATTTGGTGGCTTAAAGCAGACCTGAACGGGATTCTGCTTGTGTGTCGAGGCCTGCATAACTTTTGGTGCGACTATGCATGCACGCAAGTTGTCACTTGTGCGTTGCTCTGTGCAGGTGAATCATGAGGACTTCAATGAGGGCATCATCCAGGTGCAAGCCAAGAAGAAAGCCAATCTTTCATACTATGCATGAACTGCCGCAGCGATCGATCCAAGCAAGGAGACAGGCTTTGCAAACTGTGCACTGTCTGCCTGGCTGTGTGCATCGCTTGAAGCTTTGTGTGTGAGGAGCGTGTTGACCTGCCAATGCCACATGTCATGTTGGGGCACCTTGTACGCACAGAAGACATGACTTGAAACTTTCAGTTCCCCTGAAAGGCAAATTGATATTCATTCCAAAGCTGCACCGCATGAGCTGCAAAATGCCGAGATCATAAGATTTCTTCTTGCACCTCCTCAATAATAGCCAGGGCCATCAAAGCCCGTGAGAATACCACTTACAAAAATACCCTTTGCAAAATACAATTGCAATTTGAAGGTCCCATACAGCAGCTACGTAGCTAGTATACTAGCTAGAGCTCTATAGTATATGCCCATCGATGAAGCACTCCAAGTCGAGGCCTCACTTATGGATTCATATCGAATTCTGCGAACTTGATTTACAGATGATTAACCAACGATGATTTCATGCAAACTACTCAAAAGCTCTAGAGATCTGCTCATGCACATGCAAAATCCTGCGCTGAAGAATAATACAGGTCTCCTCTCATCTGGTATTGGTTGTTCCCACTATGGTTGCCAATCGAGAAATTTCTCATGATTGCAACTTACGATTCGCTTTGCAGAATACATCATCCTTCCCATAGCAAGCCCAGATTTCTAGGTCACGCAGGAGGAGAGGTGGTGCCATTGAGCGCATAGCAACTAATGTTTACTCATCATCAAATTGCAGTCTGATCTTAGTCTTCTACTACGGTACACTATTCTCTTCTCGTCTCAAGCGTCCTCACATGCTTTGTAGTTCGCCACACCCAGCTCCCAAAAATTCTTCTCTTCGCCGTAAGAAAATTGCAATGTTGTACAGCTCAAGATCAATGTCTCTCGCCAAAAAAAGAAATATACAGCAGCACACGTGGATTTAAAACTGGCTGCGCAACATGAGTGTTCCTGGTGAGACTCACTTCTTGCTCTGTGGCAAGTGCCCAACTGCACCACTCTGCCTGTTCCGCTGAAAGTCTCGCCACCTGCGACATCATCAGTCCTCCCTCAGCAACATTCTAGACACCCAGATCACAACATGAAGTATATCACAACCTTTGGCCCACTCCAGCAACGCAGCAACACACATGTACTATAGATATAAACCGGACACCACTAGTGAATTTACCTTCTGGCAGATGCCGCAGTGGCTGCTGCAGCTTCCTGCGCTCTGCCTCCAGTAGCAGTCGAGTTCCCACCACCTCCACTGTAAGCGCTGGCTGTGGCGGCCTCCTGCCCGCCCCACATCCAGCCGCGCTTGGGACCCTCCCGTCTGGCCCTGATGCGCGCCTGCCGCTTCTCCCATGCAGTGGCAGCTTCCTGTGTTCATGGGAAGCCGATGACATCAGCTTCACACATTCCTCTTCAGGTATTTTGAACAAGTGACGCCCGCAGCGGCCGCGAGGCCAATCGACCCTGATGGGTTTGTTGCTGATCACCCCAGGTTTCCTTAATACCCCCATTTTTCACAGGCGTCTGTTATACATATTCCACCAAGCCACGTGATCACAAAGGCAAATAGACTTGCAATCGACTGGCCAGAAATCTGTAGATAGGAAAGATGGGCAATATTTGTACTAGCTGAGGTGAGCACGAGCCAAAGATCCTTGCACAATTAACACGGGCGCATGTGCTCACCATGAAGACATCAACGCCGCTGCCGCCACCCATCATCAGGATCCAAGCATCCACCCTCTCCATCTTGGCCATTGTGGTCTCAAGCAGAGCTAGCTGTGGTGCTGTCACCTACACAGAGACATAGCAGGACCATATTGACAACTCTGGCTGAAATCTTCCTTGTCTGCGCCACTCTGATAGACATATCCTGCTGCAGAGTCCGCTGTTATTGACCAGCACTCAAAACATTTGGCAAGACCTTACCCAATGTATGCAATTCACAGGACAGGTGTCAATCGCTTCCTGCAGTAGTTCATCTGTGCTGCCACCTGCGAACCACAGTTGTGATGAGTGGTTCAGACAGAGATGCATGCCTCAGGGAAAAAGCAACACGATTTGATGTGACAAGAATTATCTGGCATCGGTCCTTTTGCGCACCTTGCTGCATTGCCCTAGCTCGACCATACTCATCCTCTATTGCGAATGTTTTGGGGCATACATTGGTGCAATTCTTGCATCCGATACAGTCATACTCGCTGACAAACACCTGCAATGAAAGTGACAACGTCAGGCACAGTCAAGTGGACAATACAGGCATCAAGAGGCAGTGATGTGTTGCCACATACCTGGCTCCGCTCATAACTTGTGTCATAGAAGGGGTTTAGCGCATTGCCAGAGAATCCCGCGATTGCATCGTAAGCCTCACGCTTCTCTCTGTCCATCAAGGTCTGCACTTGCAACCAAAAAATGGAATTGTTCTCTGCAAAATGAGTGACGCAACTGCAGAGATGAAGTATCCAGCACGAGAGCGCGGTCTCACACTTTCAAACTAGCTGCACACCTCATAGATGTCGTTGACAAATACACAGACTTCCTCTGCTGAGCTTTCATCATCTTCTCCCTCCACGCTGACCACATCTGGGTGGCAGGCTCTCATTACTCTGTAGTAAGCCTGCTTGATCTCCTTCTCAGAAGCGTCTGGGGTCTGACATACACACAACATCAGATCAGACCAAGACTTGGGACAGACATCATGCTGGGTGTGACACAACGAGCCATCCGTCAGCCCAAATGATCGAGCCAGTGGCAATTCTCTGGCAGTTTTCAAAAGTCTGGGCTGGAGGTGATAAGTTTACTTCAACAGGTGGATCAAGGATCCTTGCATGTCTGGACTCACCACGCCCAGGATAGCGTAGAAGTCTTCAGCTTCGTCGTTCACTCCTTCGTTTGTTTGCGCCTCGTAGGCAACAGATGGACAAACAAGTATACTCTGCATCAACTTGCCACGAGATATTGATACATTATCTCTCAATCGAACACGGCTCACTCGCCTGGGACATCCAAACGGAAGCCGATTAGCGGCCAGACCGTTGCAGATCGCACCCGTCAGGGGCCTGCTCAGACATGACAAGGACATCAAACTCGACCAAAAAAAGTCAAACTTTGGAGTTTTGCTAGGTGCGTGGTCGGTCTACGGATGTATCAGATAAATCTCTTTCTATGAAACACAACGTCACTAGGCGACTATCCTATATACAACTGTTCCAAAACTCGCAAAAAGTGCGCGGGCCAAAAATCTTCGAGGGAAAAAATCCGATGGCTTTCCACGTCATACGGCATGATCTGTGATGATCCACTTTGCAGCCCAGCAACCATGGACCCAGGCACACCCTGAAGGACATTGGAGAGATGAGAAGTTCTAATGTATTCTCATTCTGGCATTTCGCAGGTTTGTGACGAGACAGCCGGCTCTTGAGAATCACCAACGTCAGCGAATAAAAATGGACAGCCTGTGCCCCTGAGCGCAGCATTGTGTAGCTGTTCTCAGGGGTGATATCCACAAAGTTTGTGTGCCAAGGCAGGTGGGCAGTCATCCCTGTACAAATCTCAAAACGGCGTATCCTGCTCAAAGGATGCAGTGTGACAATAGGACTTCATTACTTACATTTTTCTAGCACATGTCACTTCAAGGCAATCCTATGGCGTATCAGAACTTTCAGGACATCTGTTGTGCTCCAGGTGATTTATCAGGGTTCTTTCCACTTGGAGTGCACTCCACATGTCAGCAGTCTGCACAGGGTAAGGCGTCACTCCCGCTGTGATGGGTGCAATATATACAATCCGTTATGCACATTGGCAAGCCCATGTTCATCACACGAGTGCTGGTCGCTGTAGGGTTGAAGAAGTGCTAGGCAACCGAGACCTGCTCCAGCGTGTGTTCCGCTTGGTGCTTGGTGGCAAGGGAGATTCCAGCAGTGTGGTGCCCCTTCACTTTCAGCATGCACAAAACTGGGGCCAACTGCTTCTTGTCAACCAATTTTGGAAGGTATATTTGTTAAACCTATTATGACTTCTGTTCTTGCTGGAAATGCTCCGTTCAGTTGAACGCCGTTGTGCTTCTGGAGATGACATTCATGCTGACGTGCAGGATGTGGGTGCTGAGCTGGCAGCAACAGCCCCACTGAGCGTAACATTCGAATCGGAAATTGGCCTGGCCCATGCGTCGTCAGGAGATTTCCGCGTTCAAGAATGTCATGTGGATCTGGTGACCGCAGCAAAATGGGTCAGTCTATTGAGGGACAGCCCGCTGAGCGGCTGCCTGCGCAGCGCCACCTTGAGTGACTGGAGTGTGGTGAAGGAGGATGCTCTCCTGTTCTTTGAGGAATCGTGCTGCGAAGGTCTGTTGGAGATTCACTGTTTTCATGGTGCAATTGGTGTTTTGAGGGGTCAGCGCTTTTTAAGAATGCTGCAAAAGTAACTTGTATCTACTAGAAAGCATGAGCTTCAAATTTGCAGGGTGTTTCCCGGCGCTGGACACCATGTACTTCAGGAGGATCATTCCCACGCACCTGATGCTACCCAGCCAGATCACCCATGTGGGCCTGATGGAGATCCGACCCCCCTACGGCAGCCTGCCTGCCGGGGCCTCTGGCCAATTCTATGTGGTCAGTCGCTCCCCTTTCTCCCACTCAACTATGTTGCACTCACCACTCCTTGCCTGTAGGTGATGACAAACGAAAGATGCGCGCTGACAGCGCAGTAAAATTTCCTCAATATTTAGTCCCATGCATCATGCTGCTTCCTTACATTGAAAAGAATCAGGTGACATTTAGGCACCAGTATGCAACAATCGCTGAAATGCTCACAGCATCGTGAATAAAGACTAGACGGTTTTCTTGGCTGTTGCAGAAATTGAGGCGGTTGGAGATCCTGGATTCGCTGGAGGTGGTGTACGTTCCCATGAGCAGCTACTCCATGCGGCTGCACTCCGTCCGTCTGACGGAGTTCCTGTTCATTCCTCGGCTGCGAGTCCTGCGCCTGACCGTCCCAGGCCTGTATGACGAGGCAGACCGTGCCAGCTTCCTGGGGCCCATCTTCATCGAGCAGCTGTGCAAGGGCAGCCTGCAGGAGATCGACATCACGCTCATTACCGATACCGACGGTGAGACAGGAGAAGCCCATTTATGATTTTCCCTTCTTGCATCGATCGTTAAACGGCACAACCTGCCTCTCTCATGTTTCAGGGTGCATGGTTTTATTATCTTGCACCAAGACGGAGTCAGTGGCCAGTTCCATATTCACGTGCCTGTGGCATGCTCCAGGGGAGCGCAGCGAGGATGGGCAGGAGCTGGCGCGCGTGGTGCAGGAGGTGTGCAAGAAGGCAGGGGACCTCTTTGCATGCACCTACTATGGCCCCGGCTCAGGCGAGCACTCCAGGGACCCCCGGGTTGTCTTCAAGCGCCGCAGCATCCCGCGCGAAGACGCTCTGCAGGCCATGTGAGATTCCCAAGCCTCTCTAATCTGTAGGTGTGTTTTCAAAGCAGTGCTCCAATCCATATGTGTCCCCCAAAAATTTCCCCCTCTAGGTCATCTACAGTAACAATCTCAAGTGTCCACTTCCGTCAATCTTTGAAGGCCTTGTGTGCGACCTGCAGTGTGCGCAGAGCGGAGGGCCTGGGGTATCTGGACATGGGGACAGACTTCACAAAGCAGGTCCTCTTCAGCTCGACTGTCTGCGAAGCGGTGGCTGCTACCGGCCTGCCTGTGCACCTGCACTTTGGCTGGCACATGACCTCTGAGGAGATTCTGTGCCTCGTCCAGCTCAATCTCAAGGTGGGGTTCCAGTGCTGGGCCTGGCTGGCAGCTACAGAGGATTTATCTGACATGCAAAGAATGCTTCAACGCCGATGTCCTGTGTTGGTTGCTGGTGGGCCTGTGGTGAAGTGTGCTGGGCCATGCTTGCAGGTGGGTGGAATTGAGTGGTTCCACAAGGAGACACGCGGCACCAAGGCCTTGACCTCGCCAGCCTGGAAGGAGCCTGCAAAGACTGTGACTGTGCTGCGCAACCTCTACGTGCGCGAGTTTGACAAGTCGCTGCCAGCAGAGTACCCCGGCTTGCTTGAGCTCGGGCTGAGGGGCCGCCCGCGGCCCATCATGATCCCCTCTGCATGCAGCCACCTCTCGCTCACCTACCAGGTCATCATTACTCCCCTGCTCTCCCCCCGTTTCCACATTGTGGAGGTCTTTCCATGCAATTGGTAATCATGAAGTGCTGGAATGGAATGTTTTGCATGCTTGAGCTCACATGGCAATTCCATGCATGACAGCCTGGGCAGGTAGTGGCATGCGCATATGGTACCTGTGATCCAGAGACCGAGTCTGGCTGGGAGTCTGATGGGCTGTTTTTATGCATCGACGCAAGTGGGTGGGATGGATGTGCAGGATGGGCGCGCGTGCACACAGGGGCTGGAGAGCCTGCAGCAGGTGAGGGTGCTGCGCCTGGAGCATGTCAAGGTGACCTGGCTGCCACCTCAGCTGGAGGAGCTGACGCTGGTCAACTGCCGCGCAGCTGCGCCGCAGCCGGCACAGGCCCTGCAGCTGCACCGCCTCACCATCGCCAGCTGCTCCATCCAGGTCAGCAGCTTCCTTTGAACCTGCTCGGCCTTGGACCAATGATTGCCCATGCAATGGTTCCAGTGCATTGATTAACTTCGTTTGCGACTCATTCAAAGCACGAAATCTGAAGAACGTGTTTTGCCCATTGCAGGCGGGCAGTCTGGGAGGTCCTGGTGGGCAGCCCATCATGGACCTGGAGGGCTGGGTTAAGAAGACCAGGCCACAGCACCTGGCAGTGTACGACACAGTGGTCAGCATGGGGGACAGCTGGGCCGCCTTTGCAGACCAGCTGGCGCTCAGCAAGATCCAGTCCGTGCACTTTGAGGGGTGCACCCTGGTGTCCAAGGAGGAGGAAACTGTGGCGCAGCCGGATGACTTCGTGGCCCACGTGAACAGCCTGCTGGATGATGTCTTCTCGGTGGTTGTCACGCCCCCAAAGGGCACCAGCCCCTACCAGTGCTCTGTCTCCAGGCGGCACCTCAGTGTGGAAACACCAGAAGAGCCGCCTGAGGCCGTGTGAGCAGCGTTTTGGATGACAAGACCACCCCAGCACCAGATGGGTCAAGTTGCTTTGGGCCTTTTTTCGGTGGTGTGTGACAACTACTGTGACCTGTATCGTATTAATTTTGTGTATGACAGAACGTGGATGGAGAGACAGTCTGAAACGTTGTTATGGATGATGCCTACATCTCAGATGGAAATTTCAGGGTTCAGCCGGGCTTTATTCACTATGCAGAGAGATAATGTGTTGATGAGTGATGGGCACCGACCAGCTTTTTTGCAGCTGTTCACATCTATGGTATCTGCCCTCGATGTGTCACCTGCGCCTGTAAGGTGCCGTCACCACATGGGCCAATTTTGAAAGTTGTGTGTATGTGTTGGTAAGTGTTTGAGGGTGTTATATTTTTCACAATGGTGGAGCGGCCCTGTTGCGCAGCCTAGGGTACATTCTTCAAATTAGAGCGCTCGAATGGTCAATAATTGTCAACCAACTTGTTGACGTTATACAGATGACCCATGCCCGTTGCTTGTCTTGCTCCTGTGAGCTTTTATGTGCATGCAGCTCAAGTGAGCATGTTCTTTGCCAATCCCGCTATTTTTTTCAGATTGTCCAACAGTCGCGAATCGCTGTAATGTTACCCCATATGTAATGTTCTTATGTTCTCGGTGGTCATTCCATGCTCAACCCCTTGCCTTTGACATGACTGACAATCAAAGCGCATTTGCACTTGGTGGAATTCTTGAGGTTTGGCACCCTCATTCGACCCGCAGGTATTACAGGAGTTGTGTTGACGCTCTTGCCACCAAGCTTTGGCAAATAGTGCAGGGCGGGTTAGAGTCACAAAACAATAACACTTGCACTTCGTATATCAGAAGAAAACTGCGTGCGCTGTTTCAGAGTTCCGATAACGCCGCTGTCACATTGATGGATCATCCTGCACTGTGGCTGACTGGAGCTGTGACAAACTTCCCATTCTTGTACTGTGACAAGTACTGCTCGGGGATGGCATGCTCCACTAGATCTGCCTCTGGCGTGGCGCCCGGCACGATGACATTCACCTCGCTGGATTTTGCAGTTGTGATGTCAACTCCCAGTGAGTCTGCAGACAGGTACAGCTGCACCACACAGCCCAAGTCAGCCCAAGAAAGAGCCGCGCTGATGACTGTGCAGAGGCTTGACAGAACACCTGAAGTCAGAAGCGCGGACTGCGAAGTTGAACAGCTGAGGATAAAGTGTGGCACCTGCACACCGTCGCACTTGTCCACAGCGATGGTCGGCACCACCCCGGTGGCCTGCGCCTGTATCCTTGTGCTGTTCACTAGTTCACATGCCGCCACAATGTCCTCAAAGAGCAGGCCCACGCGCTGGCAGGAGTCCACTGATATCGCATTCACCTTCCCCTTCACCTGCAAAAACTTGATTGCGTCATGCTTTGAAATCCAGGTCATGGCTGATGCAAATTTTTTGGCTATCATTCACTGTGCACAGCTGCTATGGACCAAAATTCTGACCTGGATGGTGGAATTGGAGCACTTGTAGATGTACACAGCCTGGCGTGGGTTTGTGTCTGAGATGACAATCTCAGGGTTGCCCGCATGGTTCTCAACCACCCACTTCCTGCCCTGCTCGCACTCTGTCCTCGGGGGCTTGCTTGCTGCTGGCTTTGCAGGTGCACTTTTGCTGCCAGATGTGCTGGGCACTTCTGCAATGCAAACACATACTAGTCAGAATCAAATTTTGACAAGCGCAATCAACGATGAGGAAAGAAAAAGGTGAACAGGAGCTCTAATCTTATTGAGAACAGACACTTAGGATCTGGGAAGCTTTTCTTGCCCGCGCTTGAAGGCACGACGCCTGACCGGTCTGTTCGATTCTTTGTCTTCATGTCATCAGTCACCTTGCGCAGCCCCTGGGTCACTGTGTCGCCCTGGTCAGGCGCCATAACAGACTGTCAATTGAGAGTCACTCTGGCACGTGTCCAAACATGAGCTCTGGCACCACAACGTATGCACCATGCAACAGGCTCACGCAGGAAGCTCATGCAAACAGAAATCGTGCAAGTATTCTGATCAGATCGCTAGCGAGGTTTTGGAGCGCGCCTTGTTGAGCTCTGAGAAGAGCGCGCTCATGCCGGCAGCAGCAGGCTTCCGGGGCGCGTCCTTCATGAGGCTACCGGGGCCCCCGGCGGGCATGGGAGGCGGTGGGGCCGGCGGACCTCTCCTTGGTGCACCATTGGAGCCAGCCGTCTGCACTGCTGGCGGCCCTGCCAACCCCAGCGCATCAGCACCTCAAAAAATTTTCTTGAGCAAAGGTCCTGTGGGGTCCCCAGAAAGTAGACGCAGAGCTTTAATGAGTTGGACAGCTGCAGCACTTGCCGTTCATTCAAACGGCTACAAGGCTTCATTAGGCTCCCACATCTGTGGGACGAGAATGGAAGGACATGTGGGCTACCACACCTGCTGATGGTCTGCTTCCAGGCTTGAACTGGGACAGCGGGATGCCACTGGCGTTCCATGCCGGCCCAGAGAAGTGGTGAGTCTTCAGGTAGGTGCACAGGCCTTTCAGGAGGTCTTTGAGGGCCTTCACCCAGTCCGCATGTGGCGCTGTGCGGTTCTCCAGCAGGATCTTGTTCGTCCAGAACTCTGCGCTCTGCAGATGGTTCTCCACATGCTTGGGTGGCGGGTCCATGCCTGCACGCAGCCATCACCCCTCTATCTTTTTTGCACCCTTCCTGACAGCGTCTTCCATCATGCACCCGGTCAGGTGAGGGTCCACATAAAACTTGCCACTGTGTACATGGCATTTGTTGTCAGCCTGCTCTCACCGCAGGAGGGTCCGCTGTAGACAACCCAGCTCAGGGCAGGAAGAGCTTCGGCCACCGCCTTGCAGTAGTTGAATGCAGCGCTGCGTCGCCCCTGGGTGAGCTTGTCGGCAGCAGATATCTCCACACCGACAGGCTCAACGAGCTTCTGAAGGCCTCCCATGTCAGGCTGCTTGCACTGAGCAATGGCTTCCACAACCACGCGCTCAGCCTGCAAGCGCACATGCCTGTTTGGACTGCCAGATGACTGCCATCTATAAAGAAGTCATGCATTCATTCTGCAAGCTTGCATCAGGCTCCCAATACAAGTAGTGATGGCGCACTGCATACCTTGAAAGCTCTGCCCACAACTGTGCTGGCTTTGTGAACCTGCACAGCATTATTGAATTACATTTTGACGCGCCAGGGAAACATACGCCACACCAGCTTTTCTTGAAATGCAAATCGATCTTCACCTCATCTCCCAGGTCCTCAGATTTGGACAGCAGCGCAGAAACGTGAGGTGATACAAGTGTGTCCCATCCTTCCAAAGATTCGGTCGTCGACGAGCTCTTAGAACTCGCAGAAGACCCCTTGATAGCTGCGGCCGTCGGTTGCTTTGTTACATTACCAGGAGCAGCGGCACAAATCTGCGCAATAGAAGGGTGATGGTGGGCTTGTATTGCAAGATGCAGACACGCAGGCCTCACAGAAACATGCAGTGCATCGCGATGCGATCTGAACAGGCGTCCAAAAGGTTTCGGATTGGCTATGTCGCGCACCTCGGTCGCTTCCAGTCTTGCTGCGACACTTTCAAGCCGTGCAACAACAGCTTCAAGAGCTGCTGAACCAGACATTTTTGGAAAAGGAGTCAGCTTCACGTGCGGTACATTAAATCCATTCACAGTCCTAGAATAACGACAATGTTTCTCTCAGTACCAAGTCATCTCCATCGGAATCTGTGTATCTCAGATGCATCAAGACTCTTGATTCAAGAGGGGAGTTTTCCCCTGCCAATTGCCCCTGCCCCTGGCCAGGCAAGCTGGCCATACATGGCACCCTTCTGTTCTGATCATGGCATCAGACTGATTATATGCATGTGACATGAGCACAACAGTATGCACATGCACGTTGTGGCTTTGAATGGTACCGCTGTCACAGCTGCACGCCGTACTGTGGAGTCATGACTCATCAACAATTCCTCCCACAGCTTCTCCCTGCTGGCATCATGCCATGATGGCATAATCATCATATATGATATTAATATCATGATGATGCTGCAGTTGCATTACTGCTTGCACTCCTTCAGTCACAGTGAAGTTGCCTCACGTGGCTACTGACAATTTATAGACGAAGGCCCACTTCAAGTCGATCCTCATTGCGGTCAATCAGAGTCTGTTTGTCTTCACTTCTAAGCAGCCGCTGCGGCTGTCAATCTAACACGCATCTGCATGCTGAAGGTGGACATCAATAGCAGCTGCAAATGACCAGAACTTTGCCGTGGCTGCCTGATCCAGCAAGGCTCCATAAAGGTGCAAACCTTGCATGTGATCTCTAGAAAGGTGTGCCTAGTTCACTTCCGGTGCTAGCCTTTTAGCACCTGATCTACAGCTGTGCTCTGCTGCAGAATGCCACTTTCTGCATCATGTACTGCAGGTACTTCCCATTTCTTCCATCAGCAGCTGATGCTGGACTGCCTATAGGATAGACCTTGTGACAGGCTGCAAGCCCAGCTTGTGCTTGGCCTCCATCAGTGAGTGCATATCAGGCCCTGGATGATCACTGTCTTCTGGAAACCCGATGTAAGACTCAAAGCCAAAGTCGTCAAGCTCTCCGGTCAAGGACTGCAGACCCAACTGAGAAGATGGCATCCCCGGGAGCCTGCCAACCCTGCAGCACAGCACGGAATATCAATGCTTGTCCCTGCATGAAGGACTTACTGCGATGCAGCTAGGTACAGGATAAGTAAATAAAGCTCAGCCAACGGTAGCTTACTTGCTCAGAATCTGCTTGTCCAACTGCATCCTGGCCGGGAGAGCAGACCCATACAAGTTGCGCAGCATCCCCAGCTTCAGCTCCTCCTGGTTCTTGGGATGCTGCAGCCAGTTGCATCATCAATCTTGCGCAAAGTGTATGTTATCAACGCACAGCTGGAAGTCAGGGCTTTCAGGGACACTGGTCACAAGACATCAACCACCTACGTTCTTCTGGATGGCCTCAACAGGGTGGACAACCGATGCTTGGTCTTTCAGTGAGCTGATCCCCAAGCGCAGGGCATCATGAGGTTGGACCATATGAGGCAGAGCCTTTTGCTCGTCCTGCGTAAGGGCAAGTGATTTTCAGGACCAACTCGAAGTTCCCGGGATGCATTGACTCTCAGTTGACTAAAGTCATATGGTTGAATACATGTCAGCAACGTTGCACTTCCCGAGATCGCATGCAAACTTGGGAGAGCAGCGATGAGAATAGCCAGATGGAAGCCACGTAAAGGAGACACTCCATGGACAGGACCGCACACCATTGGATAAGAGTGATAAGGCGATGTAATAAATTCTTCGGTGCCCTTCAATGGCAGGAAGTGTCAGTACGCCCGCTGCAAAGGGAACAAGTCTTCTACGATGTAGTTGATGTTCCTGTTATGTTCCTGCAAGATATTGAGACTGCTCTCGTTCACAAGATCAACATAGAATTTCCAGAAGCCATTTGATCGAGGAAGACGTAGGAAGCGCAACAAGGAGGCGTGAAAGGCAAATGCCTTGCAAGCTCTACGGGACCTGCAAATTTACGGAAACTTGCACAAACGTCAGCAAAATCTTGTCGATGATCCCTGGCTTGGTGCATGGAGAATGCACGTTTTGGATCCTCACGCAACCTTGAACCAGACAATTTTGCCATGGATGCCAGAATGATCGTGGACCGTGCATGAAGACGTCGTCAAGCTAACCATTTACTGCCCAAGAACAAGGTCTTCTGAGGGCACCATCGTGGTTTGAGTGAGGTGCGACCCAGCCTCAAAAGACTTACAGCGTCCTTTAAGCGTTGTCTCTTGTAGCATGTCGCCCATCAAGTGTCGCTCCTCATCCCAGCAGGCTGCATGCAACGCACGAGCGCGGGAAGTCTTGCGAACGCACAAGTGAAGCAGTAAATTTTGCTTATTTGCAGGTGCAGGGCTGGGGAAAATGGCGGAGCCACCGAAAATCAAGGGTCACTTTATCATCAACGTTGCAGAGGCTTCAGGAAAAAATAAGGAAGACCAACTCGTCTGGGATCCCAACTTCGTGGAGGGTTTTGTCAAAGGTACAGTGAATATTAAGTGGTCATTTGAGGGAGTGACAATCCGCAAATCCTTCTATGCCACAGTACTGAGCGACTTCTTTGGTTGGTCTTTGCAGTTGAAATTCGTGGAGGGGCCAAGAACGTCAAGGTATTTAACTCTGCTGAGACATGACAAGGCTTGGAGAACAGGTCATCTGTATATAGTTTGTGCAATACATTGCTAGTGGACTGCAAGGTTCCTATTGATCTTAAACAATTGTGCTTTCCAGGTCCAATCTACACCCAAACGTGTTCTTGCCAACTCCATCAACTGGCAAGAGGAGCTCGTCCTGTAAGTACCTGTCTGCCTGAGTCACTGTCAATATCAAATATGCGCGTCACATTTAAGAATGTCCACCAAGGAAGACTTTTGCTTTTGACACTTATCACGAAGTCTGCCAAAATCTGGGGTGAAAAAGCTGACGCTTGGAGGTTTGACAGGGATGTGCTGGAGAATGCAAATGAGCTTCGGCTCATGCTCTGCAGAGAAAAACGATCTGGTACAAGGGTGGGCACATCAGTCATTGCAGCATGCGGTGATCTTCCTCCTCAATGGATGCAACAGGCCATGGTCTGGCGTGTTACTTTGCCCAGAATCTGCATGAACCCTTCATGCACATCCGCAAGCTTGCAAATTTTTTGGTCGTCCTGATCTAAATGTGGACTTCTCATACCGCAGGCATCTTCGTGAATGACATCATGGATGCCGTGCCCATTGACAAGTACTTTGAGCTCTTCAAGCCAGGCGCCGGTGGGGAGGGGGGTTTCATCCGGATCAGCATGGACTTTGTGAAGACCTTGAAGGACCGTGGCGGCACCGCAGGTGACTCACGAGGTTGATGCGCCCGTATTTCAGCCTCCACCTTCCACTGTTGTCCAGAACTGATACAATGAACATTTATGATAGTAATGTGCTGATTGTGACTCACCTTTGCACAGATGGGGCAAAGGCACAGCCTGTGGGGTTCAAGCCTGCCTTGTCGTTCAAGGGGTACTCGCCAGAGAATGGTGAGTGCACGCATCTGTGCAAACTCCAAAGTGTGCATTCCTAGATGACTATGACGGAATGAGACAGACTCTGACATTGACGTGACTGTCACAGGCACGGTCAGCTCGAGCAGGAGGCCATCTTCAAAAGATGCATCAAACAGCAAGCCGCCAAAGAAGAAGTGTGTGCTCAGTGTTTCATTGTCACTGTCAGTGCTTGATTTATTGCACAAGTATACCTGCCAATTTTAACCAGATATGGATCATTTGCAAAGCAACACGGACCCCAGTGGCCTCTTTTGTGAGATCTGTGTCTGAAGTCGATGCGTCTCATGCAGGGGCTTCCCCTTTTTGAAGGTTGGGATTTTGCTGGCGGCAGTGGGCTTTGGGGCGCTGAAGATTGCCCAGGCCAAGAACATTCAGATAGTGGTGAAAGAGAAGGATGGCAACTTGCAGAAGGAGGCCAAGAAGGGTCTCGGTTTCTTGAAGAAGTAGGAGGAAGCTCCTACATCGTGCTGTCCTTCTGAAGCTGAGTGTACATGCCTGCCGCTGTAATACTTCCCATGCTCAGACAGAGGCTTCAAGGATGCCATGCTTTGATGTGCAACCTTCAACACCATGATCTTTTCAAAGTTGTTGCTGGTCCCTGATACCCTTATAATCGGAGGGTACAGGAGCTAGCATATGTTGTTGGACTGTATTTACAATCATGTAGGAGGGCCAGTGGCCAGAACATTCTTTGCATGGATATTCCTCATAAGGTCATTGTAGGAGAGCAGCAGAGAATCACGTGATTGGTACTTTGTTTACCCAGTACATGAGGCTGGCTGTGCCCAGGGAAAATGTAAGACACGTTGGGCTCTGTGAGTATTGTGCTTAAGGAGTCTGTATGCTTTTTTCCAATAAGCTCAGCGCCTGGCATATTTATAGTCCTAGAAGATCTGACTGCAGTGATCTAAACAGTACTAATAATCAAGCCTCAAGTCTCTTACGGAAGGGCTGCCTCACGCTCTGTAGCTACGCAGCAGCGCAGTGCAATCGACATCAATACTGATGTCGACAATACCAGCAATGCTTCTGACAACACTGCCCTTGGCCGATGAGGCACGTATTTGCACATGCAAACTTATCATGACATTGTTGTATTTGCTTACAATCTGATGGGTAGGGTGATTCGTGAACAAGTTTAGCGTATCGCTTCACCCAAGACTTGCGCAATTAAGACTCCAAGCTTGACCGACATGCGCTCAAGGGCCTTCATGTTGAAGGGCCTTGAACATGCATGCTACCACACATAGCATCTCTCAAATAGACAAAGCGTCCAAAAGGAATCACATCAACTCCTCAATCCAAAATTGAGTGTCAAAGCAATCACTTTGCAGCATATGCACAGGCTTGTCACATGTCTGCAGAAGTGTCAGTAAAGGTCAATTCTGTCACTAGTGAAAACGCTACAGGAAACAATTCTCGGTGTCTGCGCTGAGCTAAGCAGCCTGTCTGACAGTGCCCATAATTGTTTCCGTGCAGCCATTTGATCATTGCCAGTCTGTTGAACCGTGCAGAGGCCGAGTGGCAAACCCATCAACCATCCAGTGTGGGCTTGTTGCGCCAGAACACAGCCAGGCCAGATCCTCCCAGGGCCATGAACACCACAGAGACGGCGGAAGGCACAGCCACCAGGGGGTCAGTGAAGTGGGTCTGTGCCAGTAAGAATCCCAATGCTGCGCTTTGCATCCCTGTGTCATAAAGCATGCTGTGAGTCTGCAGTAATAACACTTGCAACTTGAAGGATCAGCCCACGATGCTGTCTAGAATACTAGATAGGTACGTTCACTGCATGCAATCATCACATGATGACTGTGCATACACGAGCAGAGGAGGGGGTAAAGAAGACACTTGAGAGGGACACTGATGCAATTGGGGTGGATGCCGGGCTCACCCGTCTCAATCGAGACAGTCCGGCAGGTCTTCTCGTTGAATCCAATACCCTTGCAGATGAAGTAGCCCATAGAGAACGCTGCCACGTGGAGCAGAGCCACAGGGATTGACAGGTCCAGGCCCTGAGCCCTGCACCAAAGCCCAAGAGCAGATTTCAGGTTCAGGCGTAGCACTGCAAGAACTGCAAGGACTACTTGAGCTACAAAGGTTGTCAAAAGTGCTTCAGAGAGACCTGCATCAGACTGAAGACTCACTTCAGAATGGTGGCGACTTGCGCGCATGGCGACGCGCACAGCAGTGTGGTGAGCGCGACTCCGATCAGGGGCAGGATGGGCTTCAGTTTCTTCACAATGTTGGGGAAGAACTCGTTGGTCAGGACACCCAGTATGGTGGGAACCAGAACAACCTGGAACGTGCTCATAGCTAGGCCCTGCGGACAGATGCACAATGTAACATACCAAACATGATTGTCGATCGGCACTGACCATCATCAATGCGCTCATGGGCAGTGGGCACATTGTCCCGGTTCATTTGAAAATTGGAATTAGAATAGTGTTGGGCCCCAGAGAATGGGGTTCCTCTTCAGGTCACAGGCAGAGGCAACAGAATGCACTCACCACGGCATCAACGGGGACGAGCGTGCCCGCCAGAGTTTTGGTGAGCAGCGGAGTCATGATGATAGCTCCCAGGGTGGACGCTGTTGTCATTAGGACTGACAGGGCCACATCACCATGCGCGATGTACGTCGCCACGTTGGATGCCTGCGAAAAGTATCATTGAACGAGGTATCAGACCTCGAGATGAGCATGAACATGTGGATTGCAGTGTGAATACAGTAATCAACTCCGAAGCTCTGCATCTGGCACAAATATGACGCTGCGAAATCCTTACCTGGCCGCCGGGACAGCATGACACCAGGATGAGGCCAACAGCCAGAGGTGGAGAAAGGTTGAGTACCTGCGCGCAGGCAAGGAGTCACATCAGCATGACTGCCATCTGAAAGAGACATGGTCTTCAGCAGTTGAAGCCGAAGTAACAGCCCATCAATACAAGTAATGTAAGTAACCACCGCACCTTGGCAATTAGATATCCGAGAAGGGGCTTCACGATGTACTGTGCCAGGTATCCGACACCGATCGGCACCGGGTTTTTGATGCACTGTGTCACACATATTCTGTTCAGCTCACAGTTCCATCTTCTGTGTGCACTTGGGGCATGCCACAATATATCATTTCTGCAGTTGCTGATTGACAATTGCCTCTAGCCACCTGCTTGAAGTCATCCAAAGTGAGTGTCAGGCCCATCGACAACATCAAGAAGCCCAGGCCATATGTGAAGAGATCGCTCTTGAACCAAAGCAGAGCTGAGGGGCGCGAGATGCCCAACGCCGCTCCCAAGCAAACCTGAGGAGGTGAAATCAGCAGGTTAGCTTTTGCAACACCGAAGATGCATTGTCACAGTTTTATAGAAAGCAGCTGTTGCAGGGCTTTACACATGGAAGCTGTCAGGAGTTCAGAACCCACGTAAGGCTCTTTGACCATTATTTTCGAGAGTAGGACCGTACCCAGACAGGGAACAGAGTGGTCAAAACCTCGGTGAATTGCTCAAAACCACTGCGCTGACTGATGTTCAGCTCCTTAGGCACATCGGGGATGGCATCGCTTGCAGAGCTAGCTTGTGGCCTAGTACAAGGCAGCAAAACCACTTAAGTAGGATTACAAGAATACAGAGCAGATATATTGGCACGCCAACATGGCCCCCAAGCACTGAACACAAGTGGACGAGGTTTCCTTGCAAGACAAGACATTCACCTTGTAAGTCCTCTCTGGCCATTATGCGAGATGCGAATGCTCGACTTCTTGATGTTCTGAGGTTTCAGCGACGGAAGGCCTGAGCTAGCCCTTCCCTGCAGTCGCACTACTTGCAAATTCTGATGCAGATTGCATGTCCTGCTTGTGCGAAGAAGGCTAGCAGAAAAGCTGGAACCGATGCAATGGGCGCTCATTGTGTCGACCTGAACTTTTCAAGGCCAAAATGCAAAAGAGGGCATCATACACCGAGGAATGCAGCAGCACCCACAGACCGCCAGTGCCCTAGGTTTCTCTGAAGTGGCCCCCCTAGCTAGGGTTCACCTTAGGAGGACCGATGAACTTAAGTGAAGGAACTCTGAAGAGGGCTCTGCGGGTCCTACTGCAGTAATGCTGTCATGTTGACAATAGCCTGCCTCAAGTCATGCATGCGCATGCATGCCGCCACGCGGGGGCGCCTTGAATTTGCAAGTGCCACTGCCGCGCGGCGCGGCCGGCGAACGGCCGCGGTGCACCGTGGTGAACGCATCAGAGTCACTCAGAAGGCCTGGTCACCAGTGGTGCTACAACAGTTTGGCCAGTTGGCCTGCCGCAAATCTCATGTTGCTGCCCCTGGAGCTAGGCCCCTGGGGTTACAGTACACGCCACCGCATGCAGATCCAGCACGTGACGTGTACTATATGGTGACCACGTATAGCATATGCAGGATCTCAATGCAAATGCCACCTATCACAGTGAATGCCATTGAGTGAGTCAAAAGGAGCCTTGCAATAGTCTCCTTAAATCGGCAAAAGGGATGCGATTTGCATGATAGTGAGTTCAATATTGACTCTGTTACATGTGTTGCAATATTAGGTGTCATTGCCAATGCCAGTGGGGACTGGATAGTGACTAGCGAAATTGCTAGGCACACTGCCTGAGACCATCACATGCCCTCCTGAGCACATTCTGCTGCAGCTGCCAGCCAGTTGTAACAGAATGGCTGCGCTGTGTGATGCTCAGGTGCAGCAGCAACAACTCCATATTATGCAAACGTCTATCCTTGCAGGCCTGCACCTAGGGCATACAATATCCATGCCTAGGCCCTGCTGTGAGAAAGTATCGTATAAAAAATTTGAGTACTCAATGCGTTGCCACACAGATAGACACATAACCTCATAAAAAACGTCCACTTCTATGCATTTGCACGGAGCTCACACCTCTGCCTTGAAGTTTTCCTGTGAACTTGATAGGCACGCTTCTATACTGTTTACGCAAAATTGACCGGCGAGTTTCGCAAGTTTGCTTCTGCTATATTTGCACTTGCTGTGATGCACTTCGATGGGCAACCAGGCTGAGCGCATGAGCATCCGCTGGTCAAGCCTACAGACCAAAAAGGGGAGTGACAAACTTCAGGATGAAATACACAATAGCTCCGGTGAAGATGTAGGAGTCGAATCTGTCCAGGAGTCCGCCGTGGCCAGGGATCAGATCCCCCGCATCCTTCAGGCCAGCGTCCCGTTTCATAACGCTCTCTATGAGGTCCCCGCAGAGGCTGGCAAGAAAGATGAGAAGAGCTAGCCCAACAGCCACGCCAGCCTGCGTGCATGGCATATTATTCTATCACGACCATGCACATGCGACGACCCATCATAAATCTTCTGCAAGTTTCCAGAGTTACCTTGAATCTATAGGCTGCAAAACATTTGATAAACAAGTACTGCAAAAGAATTCGGCAGGACTCACGTCAAAGGGCAGGAGCAAAAGCAACAGCAGATGGGCACCAGATATGACAGGATGGGCTAAGGACAGAGACAGCCACCTGAGCAGGCCATCTCAGGAAGCGCCAGAAGGCGAGGGCCACCAGTGTGCTGCACATGAGGCCGCCAATGGCGCCTTCCACAGTCTTCTTTGGGCTGATGCTGATGAGCTGCGTGCGCCCCAGGGTCTTGCCAAAGGCGTACGCTCCAGTGTCAGCCGCAATTGTGCATGCCACCGCCATGAAGGTGGCAATGAGGCCCACTGTCCAGTGCGAGATACCTCCAAAGAGCACCTGAGCATGGCAGCATTGCATGAGCGCCTGACAGCACAATGCCCTGCAAATTTTGAAGATGCCAAGGAGGCTATTCGATCAGAGATGCTCTCAAGATCTATACAAGAAACGACTTTCCCCAATCCAAGACTGATCTCGGCCAGGGTCGCACCGGCCATCCGTGCAGTGCTGTGCTGTTGATGGCAGGAGCTGAAAGCACACGCAGCTTGATCCAAAAGCTGGGCAAATAGCCTGCAAGCAACAAGGCATCGGTCAACTCTGTCAGTGGCTCTGTCAGTGGAATCTAGTTTGCTTGAGCAGCAAATATTGCTAGATAGATGTGTCCAAAAAACTAGTGGCACGCACCGCAGTAGAATAGACCAAAGACTGACGACGCCAGCTGCGAAAACTTAAGCTTGTTTACCGTCAGAAGCTGCAGGGACAGCAGGGCAAAGGAGGAGACCGCCAAGGCTGCCGTTGACCGGCCATTTGATGCGTAGGTCCATACGGACAGGCAGATGCACATCAGGCTGGTCAGCGCACTGACAAGAGGCGGAGGTGGCTCCATGCCTGCACTGATTCCCTGCACAGCAGATAGCTAGCCATCATTGTCTACATACCCTCTCAACAGAAATTGTAACACCCTCTGTAGTATTTGGTTGCAAACGGTCCAATAAGGTGCGCAATCATGGACTGTGCTTGCCTTGGACGTGACAAAGCCATAGAATTCCTGGGTGGCTTGGTATGCCACCAGGCAGGTCGCTATTGTGAAGATCCAGCCACCAGCCAAGATAACCAGGCCTCCTCCGAGACCCAAAATGCTACCGGACACAATCCTGCTCGTGAGGCTCCCCAAGCCCCTGCTCTGCACTGGCTCTGCTTCTGCTTGTTTCGGTCCAACCACTGGAATGCCAGCGTCTGCGGATATGGCAGCCGGTGTAAGTGATCGTCTCCTATTGCGAAGTAAGACTTGCTGCCGTTCTGCCTGCCTCGGGAAAGAAGGCCAGCTCTGCAGGATCGGTCTCTGAGAACACGTGCCAATCCGCTGCCGCCCAGTCGTGATTCTGCTGCAGGTGTGCGGGTGGCCAGAGCTAGATGTAAACAATCTATTGCGCACCAACTGACTACTGTGGATGTTCAAATTGCCACCAACCACGCCGGTGGTCATACTGGCATACACTAACACAGATTGTACGCCCAACTTACTCCTCCGTTAGGGGCTGAACCCCATCGCTAACAGTAGCAAAGGCTTGTTTGCACAAGCTGTTTACCTGCTTCGAAGTTTGAGGAATTGATCGTTGGCCTGTGGAGAAAGAACTCTAGACAGCCCAGCGATAAACCCTATCAGGAAGCGGGTGTGCTATGCTTTCTGAGGGGACTGTAGGGCTTCGCCTCCCATGAGAAGACATTGATATTTACAGAGATGTCCTGTGCATAGGAGTCTCATATATCAACCTTTTGTCCTGTTTGATTCGAAGATCAACTTTTTCTCACTTGCCCAGTTCCAAGGGACGCTCCTTGAGGGTTGCAATCTGAACATCATATTTGATCCTCATCGTTTCTTCGCTGCATTACGATTGTTAGACTGATATACTAACATTTAATTGGTAACCTCAGTAGAATGGCAGCAGACGAGGAGATGATCGATGCGAATGGGGCGCCTGACAACCAGCTGCCCCCTCCTTCGACAGCACCTCCCACCCTTCCTCCTCCATCCTCGCCGCCTCCAGGTGCTTAAATAGCAGATGGAGTCGCTCCTCTTGTTGGATGAGTCAGCATGCTTATATGCGTCTGTCAGGAAGTTGGTGTGCTTGTCAAGGGACGTGTGCAAGGGACTCCAACATATTTATATTATGGCTCCATAGCTGATTCGCCAACAAAATGCTCAACATCTGAATGTCAACCCTTCAGGATCATCTGCTCAGAGTCCCTTGGGATCCAGCGCTCCATCTCAAGGGGCGTCAGAAGCAGTGGGCCCATCTGGAGGTTTCGTCAGTGCACTAGACGACAATGCGGAGACCATCGCTCTCCCAGAGGTACAGCAAGCTAATTTGTCTTCTTGCTCAGGGCAAATCTGCACAGGATCTGCCCTTTTGAGTTATGCACACACCTTTGACAGTTCCGTCTTGGAAAGTCACCAAAGAATGAACAGAGGCACTGTTTCCCCGATGCAGGCCAGCCGCCATGCCCAGATCCTACAGGAGGAGGCTGTCCGGCAGATGGAGCTGCGCAGGCGCATGCGTGCGGCGGTTGTGCCCACACAAGATGCAGAAGTGCGGAGGACGCTGCGGTTGCTCAAGGAGCCCGTCACTCTGTTTGGCGAAAGAGAGGTGCGGCGACTGGGCTGTGTGAATGCGTTTACTGTTGCAGTGCAGACATGTACTGGATGCCAGACCATTTTGACACATTGCAGATGGAGAGGAGGGATCGGCTGAGGAAGCTACTGGCAGAAATGGATGACGATGAAAAGCTAGACAAGCTGGGTGCGTCTTGCTCACCACACTGGCATGCAGATCGGCACTGCTATATGAGTTGCAATCATGTGTCCCAGGTTGGGTTCTGCTGAGCATCAGAGAATGTGAAAACTATGTCTCTGAACAGGAGGAGCCGAGCCGGAAGATGTTGACATGGTGGAAATAAGGAAGGAAAAGTTTTACACAGAGGGCCCACCCCAGCTGAAGGCCGCTCGCATGCATGTACGAGTCGTCCCTTTCATTTCCGTGCTCTCAAGCTGCTTCATTTGCACTGTCAGATTGAAGGCAAGCATCTGTCTATAGATATATGCATGTATTGGGTTCCGCAGTTGGCTCATTGGTCCCTGGAGAGGGCCATGGACCGCATTAACTTCTCAAAAAGGAAGAGGGAGAGCCCGGACGAGGACGAGCTGTCTGAAAGGAAGGCTGCTGTAGACGCTGCGAAGGGTGTTGTCAATCAGGTATAGGATCAGAGCTCACTGTCTTTTTTTGCATTCCGATGCATTTCACAGGCTTTGGAGGGGCGGCCCCACGCTGTACTTCTGCAGATGCACTTGAGGAGGCAATCAAAATTGGCATGCGGTACACTGCAGAGCAGTGAGATCGGCGATGATCGCCCCATCACGGCGTGCGCATTCTCTCCCAGCGGCCAGCAGCTAGCCACGGCAGCACTGAGCGGCTTGCTGAAGCTGTGGACGGTGCCCGATTGCCAGAAGCAGATAACCATTAAGGCGCATGCAGATCGTGTCACAGGTAGGACGCGCTGCCTCTGTCTTGGTCTTTGTGTAGGTCGTCACAGACCTGTATGCTCCGATGGCTAGCTGCTAATTGACGGTCATGCCCTCTTTTGTGCATGATCGCGAGCCTGCAAGCGTTGCCACCCAGCAGGGAGTTGCACAATTTTCTTGAAGCGCTCATGTATGCTGCAGGGGTGGCGTGGCACCCACACGCGGGTGCGCCTGGGCAGGGTGAGGACGCACCTGCGCTGGTGACAGGAGGCGTGGACACCACCGCTCGCCTCTGGTCAGCCTCAGGTTGCTTGCGCGCTCCCATGCCTGCTCTTCCGCACTGCGTCACGTTCCAAATATTCTCCACATTCCTTCCCAATCGAAACCAAACTGCCCTCACAGCACCAGGAGCCTGTTTGGCAAACAACCACTGATTCTTGCTGCAGCCACTTGCAGATCAGAGCAGACTTGACACAAGAAACATCAGAGCACCGCTCAGCATTTGCATTCCGGGGCGGCATTCAGGGAAGCAGCTGCGGACGTTGGCGGGCCACGTGGATCGGCTGGGGCGAGTGGCGGTGCACCCGATGGGGCAGCACCTGGGCACGGCCAGCTTTGACCAGACCTGGCGGCTGTGGGACCTGGAGACGGGGGACTGTCTGCTCGAGCAGGAGGGCCACAGCCGCAGCGTCTACACCGTCGCATTCCAGGGGGACGGCGCTCTGGCCGCGTCCGGCGGACTGGACGCCATCGGTGGGTCTCTTCTTCTCTATTACAAAGGAGAGATGATCTGCCTAGAAGACATGCAGTAAGGGTGGATCAGCATTGAACCTACCGTCAGCAGCACTGTAATCTCTCAAGCATTGTACAGGACTTCTGAGAGGGCAAGGACCTGTGCCACTGCCATGAAAAATGAGGCTGCAGGAAATTGTCACGTTTGGTGCAGCTGCAAGCAGGGAGGATGAGCGCGCTGGATGCGTGAAGGCAGGGTGTCAAGACACCAGATGGGAAGCGCCGGCTCACAACTTGGTGTGTGGGTGCGCAGGGCGGCTTTGGGACCTGAGGTCGGGTAACAGCATCATGGTGCTGGAGGGGCATGTTAGGGGGATCCTGTCCATGGACTTCTCTCCCAACGGCTACCAGCTGTAAGCACCAGCCCTGCACCTCTTTGCTAACCCACCTTGACATGAGGCTGGCTTGCGATGTCCTCAAGACATGTTGGAAAATTTGACTTTAAGTTGCTCTGCAGGGTAAGTGGGAGTGAAGACCACACAGCAAAGGTGTGGGATTTGAGGAAGAGGAAGGCTTTGTACACCCTGCCTGGCCATACCTCCCTTGTGTCACAGGTAAGGGGTCTTGCTTTCCACTGCAGTTGCATAAAACGAGTGAACACCTACTGTGCAGAAGACCTGAGGTTGTGTATAGGTGAATGGTTGAGGTCTGCACATGCTGAATGGCAATCTTGCTCTCTAAATGCAGGTGAGGTATGAGCCGTGTGATGGCTACTACTTGCTGACCGCCGGCTATGATAACACTGCAAAATTGTGGTCATCGGACAACTTCAAACTCATTGCAACCCTTGCCGGGCATGAAGGAAGAGTCATAGGAGCTGACATCAGCCCAGATGGCAGCGGCCTGATTGCCTCTGTCAGCGCTGATCGCACCATCAAGTTGTGGGCTTCTGGTTTGCTGTGATGATTGGTGTAAATGTCAGAAGTTCAATTTTACAACAGATACTTCACATGAGCCACAAATTGCACATAATCTCATCTCACGATTGATGCAGGGACAGCATCGCAGTCCTTCCAGATTACCTGTGATCAAATCTCTCCAAATTTAGAACCGTTGTGACAGGTCCAAACAGTATCATTCTCTTGATGCTGTGGCCACGTGTGCACAAGCAATCGCAGAGCGCCGATCTTGATAGACTCAGTGCAGACATTAGTCTTCTCTTAGTAGATTCCTCCAAGTCCTGCTTGCGCTTATGCCAATCATCTATGGGTCATGATCAAACCAAAGAATTGCAGTTTCTGGCAGGAAATACGGTAGTCTTGTCCACTAAGATACGCACATCTCCAACATCGGCACGTGATGGCCAATCTTGCAGCAGCACAGACCAGCTATACAAGGAAACCGCACTTCACCTCAGTTCCCAAAGGAGTACCATTCCCTCAGAAAATCTTTATTACATGCCAAAATGGTCTCAAGCAGGCGAGGGCTCTTTCTTGGATGCTGATGAGGAGCCGCTCGGTCCGGATCCAGGCATCTCCGAAATAATCATCTGCATGGTAACAATGCCTTCAGCATTGCAGAAGACAAAAAGGACTCCTGGGCATGTCAGCACAGATTCATTCTTCAACATCACGCAACAACACATACCGAGCGCTTTGTGGCATCCACGGTGATCTTGGCCTTGCAGTTGCCGCACTGCACAAGGTTGGTGTCGCGCGAGCCCTTCACGGTCAGAATGTCCCCAAAGTAAGTCTGAACCTCTGTGAGGCAGTTGGGGCAAGGACCCTGCACACATGAACAAAACATTAGACAATTTCACATCATTCAACTCTCAAGACTGTTGCCCATGCATGAAAGATGAACTGCAAGCCCGAAAGTTTCAACAGAATGGGTCACCTTCAGGATGAGGAAGTCCTTCAGAGCGAGATTGGTGAGCGAGCTTGAAACAATGTATGTCAACGGCAGCACAAATCCCCAGACAGCAAAGATACCAAAGGGCTCTGGCAACTCCACTAGCTTGGTGATCTCAAAGCCCGTCAAATCATCGATGCTGAACAACACAATGAGCGTCTGCGGAACAAACATGCTGTTAGTCTCGATAAGAGTGCAAATACAGACAGACCAACATGCTCCTACCGCATGACACGTCATAGCCCAAATCCATTCCCTGTTGTTTAACAGGGTAAGCAGGATAACGAACTTACAAAAATGGCTGCAGGAAGATTGAGGAGGGTCATCTTCAGGTAATCTGGAACTGCATCGCTGTAGATTCTTCGGCTTCTGATGCTGCACCTAGGTCCCTGCAGCATGCAGACAAAGTGCAATTTAAATCAGACACCACCCAAACAATTCATGTGCACCAGAGAGCAGAAAATGGGGGGTTTAGGCATTGGTAAACAGGAACACACAATGTGCATGCAATCATTGTACAATCATCTGATGAAGAGCCTCCTAGATGGCCCATGTACATACCTGCTGTACAACTTTGCTGTTCTTCTTCCGCAGCTGGTCCTTCAGAGAGTCATACTCCTCGTCCGACACAATAGACTTTCCTGCCTGGAATGCCAATGATGCCTCCAGAAACCTCTGTTCTGTTGAGCTGCACCCCCAACACATTTGCAGGTCTCAGCAACATTCAACAAGATGCAGCCTTTCAAAAGTAGTACTGTCTTGCCGTCTGCAGCAACAAGGCTGAAGTGAGTATGACCGCACCTCAGGATCGCTACCTTGCTCCCAGCCCACAAAAGTTCCTCTTTCAGGTTGTCAAACTCTTCATTCGACATTGTCGGTGCTTCTTCATAGTAAAACGCCTGCTTGGAATAGTGCCACGTTTAGACATTGCCTCTTTGGGCCTACGTTCAATGTGAGCCTCGTCAACACCAGAGTCCTTTGGCTGCATATGAGTGATGAGCTTACCCGCAATGCTTCCAAAAAGTCTTGCTCCTTCTCACCGAGGCTCTTCTTACTCCTCGGGCGAGCCCCCTGCAGTATTGAAATCTAAGCTCATTCGACACCCATCACAGCACTGGTGCAACACGGTGTCAGGCAGTCCCGATGAATTGTGTGGCTGTCACTTTTCGAGAGCATAATGCATGCGAGGTCACCGAAAATCTGCAGGCTTTACATTAGGAGAAAGCAGGACAACACACCGTCTTGTCCAATGTGCAATAATCGAGAATGTTCTCGTCCACTATTTCTTCAAGAGCTGGCAGGGCCTCCTTCACCTTTTCGACTACTGCACTGATCCCACCTGTACAAAGAAGCCACAACATCTCAGAATAAGCTGCGAAAGACAGGCTATTGGAGTGCATCGACCGCTCTAGAGGAGAAGCCACACGCCCAAGCGTAATGGGTTGTACAACAAACTTACTCTTCTTGTCATCAGCAGCTCTCACGATGAAGGACTGCCTTTGAGCACGCCAAATACGGCGCCACAAGTTGTTCGGAGCGCTTCCAGGCACCCTTTGGTGCGTGAGTTGCTGCAGCTTTAAAGTGCTGCAGCTAGCCTGCCCAGACAGGGACGTTTGCGCGCGGACCTGCATGCTTCCCACTGCACAGCACTACCTCTCTATATGCGATCTGCAATCTCCCTATGTCTCTCTGTGTGTGTTTAGATAGATTGATGGGATAATACGATGAATATCTCTGCGCGGAACTCCATAACGTTATAGACCCATCTGTAACAGGGGTTTGGAGTATCGAACCTATTGGCTGCGAGATCGCTGCTGCTCCCAAAGTTTTGGAGGCGGCGGTTTGCAGCAGCGCAAGGCAGGCTTGGGCAAGGTGGGCCACCGTTGCACCATTGCAATTGAAGATATCGCATAGCTGTGAGGGAGCACAGGTCCAAATAAGCTGCGTTTGAGGCATTCCCAGCAGCCACTACAATTTACTGTGTCATCATGTCAAATAGTGTCTAGGACAGCATACGACGGTCCTGTCGCATTGTTTTGATGAGTTTGCATGGTGCAGAACATATGATGGTTGCCTTGATCCTCTGGTCAGTGATAGTCGAGTGGATGTCCTGTCAAGCTTTGGCATTCTTTCAGGCTTTCAAGCATGCTGATGAAGGAACTCGATTCTTGCATCTTACATATTCTGTATCTGCAGATGGTGAAGAAGGACCACTCCAAGGATGTGGTTACTCGCGAGTACACCATCAACCTGCACAAGCGTCTGAACAGCACATCCTTCAAGAAGCGGGCACCCAAAGCGATCAAGGAGATCAAGAAGTTCGCAGCAAAGCACATGAAGACAAAGGATGTCAGAATAGACGTCAAGCTGAACAAGGCTGTGTGGGCAAAGGTGAGGGCCTTGGATCACAACCTCCTTCCTGGAGGTCCCAAAGATCTAAAGTTGGTGTCTGATTGAAGTGGCCCCCAAGAAGCATAGCCCAGTTACTTTCAGCAAACATCAAACAAGATCCACACACCAAACCTGGCGGTCAGACCAACGTGTTTTCTTGCGCGACAGGGAATCAAGAAGGTGCCGACAAAGTTGCGCATCCAGATTTCCAGGAGGAGGAATGATGACGAGGATGCTCAGGTGCGGATGACTGGCTTGTGCACATTGATAAGGATGCATTGTATCTGCAGGAGGGGAGGTGATGAATGTGTAAAAAGGAGTGATAAAGTGCCCAGAACACGTGCAGCAGAAAGGGAATCAGAAGTAAATTTTACTGTCAGTGCATGTACAAGCTGGAAAGCAGACATGCAAACACGGCTGGAAATTGTGTCGACCCAGTGTTCGCGTGGTGCAGGAGGACATGTACTCCTACGTGACATACTCGGACGATCAGATCACAAAGGGCAAGGGCACAGCCATTGTGGAGGCTTGATCTGCCGAAATGATGTCACTATGTGTCCTCTGTGGTTCCATCTGCACTCTGTGAGAGCGGGCATCTGCCAAGTGTGTCCGTAGACCGTGTACTTAAGTAAAAATCAGTCATTTGGGACGAATCCCATCCCATCCAAAGTTTCAAGGATGTGCATTATGTTGCCAATGTTAATACTGGTGGCTATCTAATGAAGATTTTGGATACATTCTGACATTGTGAAATATGTCAGCTTGTGCGCGGGTGGTCTCATGGCGGCCTGTGTACCCATCTGTCGTCAATCTCTTCCTAGCATTGACTTCAAAGATTGGAATTCAAACAATTAAGTTCAAACAAACAGAATGTTCCTCAAGGCATGCTCAAGGGCGCTGTAGGCTCCTGCATTCAAGACACCGCCTGGATCTGAAGGCTGTGAAGATTGCGGAGGAAGGCCTGCAGCTCGCCAAGCTACATGCCCATCCCGTCGCACCAAGATAGCACCACCTTCTGTTACCTGCGAGCCCAATCAATTTTTTGGAATCCTTCATTCCCTTGCAGATCATGAAGCTTCGAACCCAAAGGTAAAAATGAAACGCAGCAGGCAGAGAGCTTGTCAGACACAGACTCACATCTCTCAATTGCCGCCACTGCTGCGACACATCAAAAGCCACAATGACCTTGTCCTCCTCTCGCCTTCCACTGTAGGCTTTTATGAGATCCTGCGCCTCCTCACGATCCTTGCAGATGTGAACGACGCTGACAGGGAGCCCCTGCTGCCGCAGCAGTAAAGCTGCCTCTGCCCAGACGCTGGACGCTTGGCTTCCGCTGAGCCACAGCGGCATCTCCACTGATGTGTAAGGCATGAGGTCAAGGGTCGAGATGCACTGGTGTGCAGGACCTGCCGTGCCAACCCCGCCAACCACTGCAATGTCACAGTGCGGCAGGCGTGCACCAGGAACTGTGCTGGGCACATATGGGCGGTTCCGGTCCTGCTCTCTCACTTGCTGCCTCCCCATGCCTGACACTGCATCTGGGCGAACACTGCCTCTGTGTGGCTCATCAGCTGGCATGCCAGATGAGACATCAACGGCAGCAGCAGGCGCATTGTAGATGAACCCCAGATCCTCTCGAGGAAACTGGAGGCGCAATGTGTCCCCAGCAGCAAATATGTCCCTCAGCTGCCTCTCGCGCCAGGGTCGCAGTGGGCCCTTCACTCCTGACATGGACCTGCCCAGGCTAAGTCCAGCTTCCAGCGCAGACTTCACAAGCCCTGCACCCAAGACCAGCAGTCAGCCACTGCATATATGGTTGTCTGAATTGTCCCACAGCAGAAGTGCTAGTTTTGGACACCCACCTGATGACAGCATTGATGCAGGCCTGGAAGTGACAACGCTGTGAAGCACATTGGCTGCAGCAGGATCAAGACCAAGAGCCTGCGGCACTTTCAGTGCCTCCTTCCAGTTGGAGACACTGAGCTCAGTGTTGGCAATAGCTACTGCCATCCGCTCGGCCTCGTATGAGTCCAGCAACATTCCTCCAGCCCGCTTCTGTATCACTGAAACACCAACCACGCTGTTACACAGTGTCACATATGCACATGAAGATACACGCTAGGTGTTGGCGTCAAGATGAGTATAAGCTCATTCTGGGTGAAGTAAATGCGAACCTGCAGCCAGTTTCCAAGCGAGGTTGTGGGCATCTTGGATGCCGGTGTTCATTCCAAAACCGCCTGCAGGAGGGAAGCGATGTGCAGCATCCCCCGCAAGGAAGACATTGCCCACCTACAGCACCATGCACAGCGTTTCATATGGAGCTGTGCAACTGAGGCAACAGTGACAGAATGCTCATTTTCAGTTGCCGATGCTCCAAAAAAAAAGTCACCTTGAAGCGATCGGCAACTTCTGCGTGCATGGTCCAATTCCGGACATTCAATACTTGTATGTCCAGTCCTTGCACTCCAGTGGCCGCCAGCAACAGACGCTTGCAAATCCCTTCAGGGAAATCTTTCAAGGATTGCGTTGGCGGAAAGAATGGCACCTGTACATCATCACAAAAATAACTTCATAGTTCATCGCCATCCATGTCATGCAAGGCAGAACTATGCAACAAAATGAGTCTTTCGCTGGGGGCACACCTGAGCAACAAACTCTCCAGCTTCCAGGTCATGTGCAACCACGACAGAGATAACCTCTGAGTTAAATACAAAGTACAGCATAGCTTCCCTGTCGCGTAGGTGCTGTTTCAGGCCTGGCGCCTTAAAATGTATGTTGATGAGGTGTTGCATAGCTGGGGTGCCAGTCAATGTCACACCCAACATACTGCGAATGCTGCTGTTTGCTCCATCAGTTGCCACCAGGTGATTGCACTCCACACTGTACGCCCTGTTCCTCTGCAAATTAACAGATCGCTTCATGTTTTGTATGTTCCGGCAAGCAGGATATGAAATCGCATGGTGGTGACTTGATGAACAGAGGCCACACCTCCTTCTCATCGACAGTCAAGAGTACATTCCCAGACGGCAGATGTTCAAGTCTTGACACTGCATGCCCAAACCGGAGGTCACCAAGCGAGTCATGTGCAGTGGCGCTCTTCAGTAGGATTGGCAGCAGCCGGTGTTGAGAGAGGTGGGCCACCGGCTCTGGGCTCAAGTGATGCATCCTTGGTCCTTGTTGTCCCTTCAATAGCAGTCACCTTTTATCGTGCCTGATGAGCAGATCAGAGATAAAGTGCACTGGACACACTTGCAAATGGCTGTATGCACCACATACCTTGAAATGGTCAACCTCGCCGAGTATGTTGCCCGTCATAGATTCACAGTATATGAATTTACGCCACTCTCTCAATGGAGGGCTAAGCTTCACCACATCTGCAGCAACGTCGCTCTCTGTACCGCGCATCTGGCGAAAGATCTCCATTGTGCGGTTGTTGATGAAGTGGGCCTGTAGGGCAGCAGTTTTGGGCTATTTAGCACACCCTATAAAGGCATGTAGGTTTTTGACATTGATTGAAGATGAGCCGCCGGTCAATTGCTTACTTGAGGGTGTTTTGTCAGAGCTGGACCGCGCTCAAGCAGTAGGTTCTTGACGCCCAGTTGTGACAACAACCTCGACAGCGTCAAGCCAGTAGGACCGGCTCCAGCAATGATCACAGGGATAGAACTCCTCATTGGTGCCAGGCGCTTCTAATGCCGTCTTCAAACTCTCAGATCACGAAGCAGCTGCTCAAGCTGCATCTCCTCCTCCTCAGTCCTGCAATAACGTGCTTCAAGTGACATTTTCCGGGTACTCGGCCGATTTCATTCCAGAACCGTCAGTAAACAAGCCATCTATGAAAAGGGTAGATACCTGTCCAGTTCCAGCAACGTGATTGCTTTCTCAAGGCACGCCTTCCGGTGTCTCGCATAATTGGAATTCCTAGGGAGCTTTTGCACAGCTTCCAGTTGTGCAAGTAAGACTTCGCCTTTATCTTTGTACGAATCACTCTCTGCTGATGAGTTTTTTTTCTTAAGCTTCAGATCGTTAATCAATGGACCATGCCTGGATAAGGACCGCTTAGTACTGGCCTGGTGATTATGCTTTATCTTTGACCTTGCTTGATATAGTTGTACGATGTCATGCGTACTCAGATCTGTATTCTTGTCATCTTGGTCTGTACTGGACATGCCGTTACTAGACGGAAGTGAATTGACAAGGGCAGCCGATCACTGGCGTGGTCATAGAGCACTCTGTGAGAGGCTGCTCTCAGATGCTCTTCCTGCCCGACGTATCGCTGAGAAAGCAGAAGGGAAAGGTGGTCTGCCACGTGGCACAGCATGCATTTCACCTGTTGCGCCCGAATGAATTTGCTTCTCCGGCGATCTTTCAGATCAGCATAGTGGAATGACTGCTCAATGATGGGATCGTCGATGAAAAACCATGACAAGATGAATGCAACTAAAAAGCAGACGGGGATCGCTAAATTCTTCAGGAGAGCCGGGAAGGATGCGTCTTCAAACGTTGGGGCCACCCCACAGAGCACAGGGAATAACAACAATGACCCAACTCACCCATCCTCTCAGAGACGACTGACGGGCCTCAAACGCTCAGCCTGGGAGCTCGAAACTGTGCGCTTGCTACCAATCCTAGTCTTGGAGCAGCACACAACTTAGCACTGATGCAATAGTGTACCAGTCCTGATGTACCAAGTCTGATACAAGATGATATTGTTGCAAGCTTTCCATGCAGGCCAACTCGATTGATGATGTAATTGATCTCTCTGGCCGTGAAACTGCCAAAAAAGGTGTACCACCAGAACCTCACCGTAAGAAACAGTTCCGCAAGCTTCTGGGAGATGGGGAAGACAGCCAGGCAGCACTTCTGAGGTAAAATCATTTCAAGCAGAAGGTCTTGCGTGGGAGAGAAAAAATTTCAAGGCAAAGATCTGACTAGAACTTGGTGCACCCAGGGAAGTCAACGAGAGATTCAGCTGGCTCCAACCAAAGAATGTCCGAGACGCTGAAGGGAAGCTACCAGGAGATCCAGTAAGCTCTCGGAGATGTCCCCTGAATGAGAGCAAGAATCTGAGTCAAATATACTTTCACTGGAGTCTGACAGGTTTGTTGAACAGGAGTATGATGCCAGATCTGTCCGGGTTCCACAAGATGTGTTCAGGAAGCTGTCAGGTAACGTCCTGGTGACGAAATTAACTTAATTCACAAGTTTTGATCTTGTTCCTGACCGCTGAGGTTTTGGTGGTGCCCTCCAGAGTCACAGAAGCAATACTGGACTGTCAAAAGCAACTACCGAGATACAATCATCTTCTTCAAAGTGGGCAAGTTTTATGAGCTGTATGAGGTACTGCAAGTGTTCAGAAGCTCAAATCACCGTTGCATGTCGTGCACATGTCCCTGTCATTGTCATGCGACAACCAGGACCTTGGTGCATGTGTGCTTGATGCTACGATCTGTTCATGCAGGATGATGCGGAGATTGGTGCTCAAGTCCTGGGATGGCGGATGACCGTCACTGGGGTCGGACATTGCAGACAGGTCCGGCATCATGAAGACCTGATGGAAATGTTGCGCTAACATCTGCACCGTGATTGTAGTGCACACCCAGAAAGCACTCTGCAGTCTGCCTTGATGCTTGCAGGCTTTGCAGGATTGTGATTTCTGGACACTGCGCAGGTGGGATGTCCAGAAAGCGGCGTTGAGGAAGCTGTCTCGCGCCTGGTCTCTGCAGGCTATAAGGTGGACCCTCCTCTTTTGACCACAATCCTGAAGCCTTGTGATGTCAGGATCGAAGATGTCCATAAGTAGGGTGGAAGCAGGTGGCGCGGATGGAGCAAATGGAAACGGCCCAAGAGGCAAAGGCCGCCCGTGGCCCAAAAGCTACCATCCGCAGGCAGCTCACTCGTGTCCACACGCCAGCCACAGCCACAGGTAGATCACCCGCCTGATGAATGCGCAATGAGCAATATGCATCTGCCACCAGCATTCCAGCTGGAAACCATCTTTCATTCATTTAGTTATTATAGTTTGCAGGATTAGAAAACGCGCCCGGCACACGAGTGCCTGACATCTTGCTTTGGTGCAGGCAATGTGTCGGTGGATGCTGTGCACCTGATGGCGCTGCATGAGGCCCCAACACAAAACCATGCTGCTTCAAGTCAGGACAGCCGAGTGACCTTCAGCTTTGCCTTCCTCGATGCAGCTGCTGGGCGCTTCTATGTGGGGGTAGCAGATGATGACGCAGGCAGATCAACACTTGGGGCTCTTCTCACCCAGGTCAATCCAGGACCAAATCTATCCTTTCATGAGCATGTTCTTTGATGAGCAGCAGACTCTTTTCTAGGAGTATATTGTCACACATCCCTACTTTCACACTTAATGAAATTGAGTGCAGGTTGCGCCGCGTGAATTGTTGGTGCGGCGCAATGCGCTGTCGTCCACCACACAGCGAGCACTGTCAACGCCCTCTGTGGCGATGGAGGTCACAAATGTGACTGGGGCAGAGTTCCCTGATCCTGATGCCATTGCATCCGCTTCGAGTCTTGAGGTGCGTCTGTGCAGAAGAGCAGACCTACAACTGCCCGGCAAACCTGTATGAGGCAAGATCTGAAGCTTGGTGTGTGCCCTCAGAGCATGTTCAATGGCCTCATCGTGCCACACAACATACAAGCAATGGGTGCTGGAGCTTTGGCTGCACTGTCTGCCCTCTGCCTCTATCTGAAGAGGGCCAAGGCCAATGATGAGCTGGCCACGCATGCTCAGAAGGTGCGTCTTTACGGACATAGGTGGTTTTTTTAGCAATCTGATTGTCCATATTCGTACGATAATATCTGTGTCTCACTGCAGGTTGTCTCTTATGAGACATACGCCGGTGCTCTCTGCCTCGATGGCCCCACACTGACAAACCTTGAGCTGCTTGAGAACACTGAGGGTGGCACAGAGGGCTCCCTTCTGGCGCAGCTGGACACTTGTGCATCTCCTGGTATTCCCTCATCTCCTCTGCCCTTCCATTGCCTCATTCCATAAAGGTGTCATGCCAAGAGAAGCTCCAAGACATCAGGTGTCTGGCTCACGGTAAAGCTCATGCATGCAAACTTCCAGGAGGACGGCGGCTGCTGCGGCAGTGGCTGTGCAGGCCTCTGCTGGATGTGGGGGCCATCGAGCAGAGGCTGGACGCCACAGATGAGATTGTGAAGCGCCCTGACCTCATGACGTCCCTGCTGGCCACCCTGCGCTCCATGCCGGATCTGGAGCGCGCTCTGGGCCGTGCTCGAAACGCAGCAGCGGCCCCACAGCCTGGCCTGCCCAACTGGGCCCTACAGGCTGCCCAGAAGAGGTAACAATTCCGTCCTCATGACATACTACAACTGTTCCCCATTACCAATAATGGCTGGGAGATACTGATTCCATCGGCAGGCACCGCACATGTAAAAGCACCAGATGGTGGTGGTGGATGAGTGCGCTGTTGCATGTGCAGGCGGCTGGCGGCGTTGGACATCGCAGTGACTGCAGTGGCAAAGGCTGTGTCGGCGTTGAGGGAGCTGCAGCGCGGCCAGGCCGACCCTGATGGCCCCGCGCTGAGCGCTCTCCTGGTGGCAGCCGCTGCCAGCGCGCCCGACGAGCGCAGCCCGGCTCTGAAGGCGCTCATGGGGATCGATGAGGCTCTCGTGAGCAGCGAGGGCACAGCAAAGGTACATGTCTTTTCCTGTCGCTCGTGCTCGTGAAGCGATTGGAGATCATTATTTCTCATGATCTCCATTCTCATGTGCAAAAGTGGCTGCGCTTGCAGGGCTCAAAAGGCAAGGCAAAGGCACAAGGGCGCTCGGTGAGTCTCCACCCAGAAGCTCTTGCGAGCCTGCGGGCAGGCAGCAATTCTGCAGCAGAGGGGTCAGAGGATGACAGCTTGGATCTGGAGATCAGCCTGACCTCGGAGCTTATCGAGAGGTTCAATGCTCACTCTACTGTCTGGGAGGGCCTGGAGGTAAGGGCCTTCCATTATCAGATTCAAGCAATTCGCATGTGGTGCACCCCAATGCATACAGGCGGCTTCACAGTGGTGGTCAAAGGCCTGAGGATGCGTACTAACATACATTTATGCATTGCGGAACAGGAGGCACTGTCAACAATTGACGTGCTGACAGCCTTTGCTAGCTTCACTGAGACCTCGAATGGGCAGACCTGCCGGCCCACTGTCCTTCCTCTCGCATCCAAGGCAGGCAGGGGTGCACTGCTGGACCTGCGAGGCCTGTGGCACCCCTGTGCTGTTCCTGGTGGAGGAGCTGGCGGCTGCATTGTGGTCAATGACCTTGTCATGGGTGGAAGGTGCGCTGCAGCCATGTATATTGACATACTGCACAATCGCATAACAGGAGTAAATGATGCAAGGATCGTTGAGCTTAGGTGAACAGGACTGACTGGGTGCAGGGCGCCAGAGACTGCTCGCACGCTGCTGCTCACTGGTCCAAACATGGGAGGTGCGATGCTCCTCCTCCCTCAAGAGATCAAGTGCTTTCAAGGGATCTGGATCTGCTTATGTTTTGCATGAGGACATTGATGATTAGCAGAATTTCTGTGCAGGGAAGAGCACAATCTTGCGGGCAGCTGCCACTGCAGTAATTCTCGCGCAGATGGGCTGCCCTGTGCCTGCAGCGTCAGCAACGCTCACAGTCGCCGACAGGATCTTCACACGGCTGGGTGTGCACCTCAAGTCTTCTGCATGTGTGTCGGTCATATGACATTCATTTCACATGGTTCTGCCACCAAATACAGTAGAAGCACCGCTGATTTATGATGCAATGTACACTGACATTGCTTGGCAACCTGAATGAAGTGCCCCTGCCCATCAACAGGTGCCCAAGACCGGATTGTGGCGGGGCAGTCTACCTTCCTTGTGGAGTGCACAGAAGCAGCAGCCATCCTCCGGCATGCAACACAGGACTCCCTTGTGCTGTGCGATGAGCTTGGCAGAGGAACATCTACCTTTGACGGGTAGGAACCTTTTGAACACTCGTGCGCATCCGATTCGCTTAGTGTGTACAGGTGGATTTGTCTTGTCCTCACAGTGCATGGTCATTACTGTGTTTGCCATGTTCCAGGTATGCAATTGCGCATGCCGTGCTCAAGCACCTGAGTTCCTCCATCGACTGCCGCCTGCTCTTCGCCACCCACTACCATCCCCTCACAATGGAATTCTTGGGCAGCCCTCGTGTCAAGCTGGGACACATGGAGGCTCTGGTGACTGGGGGCGACTCATCGTCAGAGGGTCACATCACGTTCCTGTACAAGCTGCTCAGTGGAGCATGCCCCAAGAGCTATGGACTGCAGGTGCCCCAACGACTTGTGCTTCTAATGAAGTGCTGAAATGGTTCTTCCGTCTGACGAATGAGAAAGGGTGAATGTCTGGGGACTGGTGGTCGTAGGTGGCACGCTTGGCTGGCATTCCATTCAATGTGGTTACAGTAGCACAGCAGGCAGGCACTCAGCTGGAGGAGAAGCTCCAGGTCAGACTCTGTCACACTTCCATTAAAGCATCTGAGGAACCTTGTCTACAAGGCAACTGTCGATGTTTATTTCCTTCATGATTGTTTCTTGAGAAGCTTGTGGCTTCAGAATGGTGATATGAGCTGATTGCTCCTCAGGGTGCTTTCGGAGAGAAGCTCAAAGAGCCGCTTGTGGAACAAGAATCATTTTGTCTGCGGAACATCGCCAAGGCGGTCAGCAAATTCAGCTATGAGCAGCTGTTGGAGGCCTGGACAGCTGCTCAAGGGAACAGCAGCAGAAAGTGACCTTTGAGAGTAACATTAAAGTGTGGGCTTGCTGATTTTCATCTGCCAGCTTCTGCTGGTGTCTTCGTGGTCATTGCGTCCACAGCATGCACTGTCTCTTGAAGCTCCAACCAGATGGCTTTGTACACCATACGCTGCCTGCGTGGGGCATCAGTAAACATCAGGAACCAGCAAGCAACCTTTTTCTCTCAATATGTGAACAGTTCTTGAAAATTAAACTCCATGAACATTCTGTTTAGATAGCGCGACTGACCTGTTCATGCTGCTTTGCCCTTCAAACTTGTTGCTCACGACATCAATACTGACATGCCTCCCATCCCCATAGGTGTCCGTTATTTCCACGCTATCAGCCTCCAAGGCTTCCGCAATCTTGCTCCGCATATTTTCCACAATTTCTGCAGATATCTGTGGTGCAGCTTCACCTGCGGTGCTGTTCCCCGTTGGACTGGCTCCCTGAGGACCACTCACCTGCAGCATCCATTGACTTCTTGCAATCCTTCGCTGCCAAGGTCGCTCGCTGATAAGTATTACGATCTAGATCAACTTTTGAGCCCTAGACAAGACCGTACCTGGATAGCTTGGATAAGACCCTTTGATCTTCTGCTTGTCCTCAATGTTGATCGTCGGGACGTGCAAGGTGTGTAGTTTACTTGTGCTTGATGTGCTTTAGATGCCATATGCACTGGTACGATGCACCTGCTTCGACCGGATACATGAAGCATCTTGGAATACTTAGATGAGTTGCCTTAAATGAGAAGACAGACAAGGTTTGGGAGTTGGCCTATTGAATTAGTTTGGGACTGTGCTGCAAGGCAGTGCTCCACAAACATGGCCTGTGCCCAAGCTGCCCGAAATGGTCACAGCACATGGGGCTGACATTGGGAAACGGCACACTGGCAAGGCAAGGGAGTAGCCATTGTGCTGGGCAAACGATCATTTGATGAGTTCGGCAGCTTTCTCTGGAAATCTATTAACTTGCAGTATGGAGTAATACAATTGTAAGGATCTCCGGAGTCACTGTGGGTGACCCCGGGTCCATATGGATGCATCATGCTCATCATGATAATGGGCACATGCTCACGCAGTCACTGAGTGGTGCCATCGACGATATCAAGAGTGGCATGTGCAGCACTAGCCTAATACCCACTCATGAGGCAAACACTGATCAATGCACACGCAGTGCCAATGCCCTCAGGGGACGCTTGAAACTCTCAAAGTAGTAGCTGACCACCTTTTGCATCACAGAATTTAGTGCATTTCCCGCAGGCCCTGGTGCATCTCCATGGTTCCAGCAATATGAGCTGTAGCTACATCAGCAAAGACCTCAATACATCCCAAAACCATCGACTTTTCAAACTGGGCGCTGCAGCCTCTTCTCAGTACTCGTCCTCATCCATGCTGTCGTCCTCGTCATCATCAGGCGAGTAGCGCCGGTTGCGGTTGCGGCGGCGCGTCTGCATGCGCAGGCGCTCGCGGCGTGCCTCCGGCGTGATCACGCGCTGTGCCTTGCCGTGCGCCGTCTGCCGCCGCCCCTCGCTCCTGCTCGCCTGCACCAGCTCCTCCTGCGAGCAGCCCATGTTTAGCCGCTGAATAATGTTGTCAAGATGACAAAAGTGTCACATGGTACATGGTGTTTGAGCAGTCTCAGGTTGTGAACAGAGGCCTAAAAAGTGCATGAGAACAGTTGCTCAGCTGCGCAGAAGTGCTGTGCTCATGTCCGCACCTGGGAGATGCTGTTGAGCCACACGAGGTCTTTCTCATACTCGGTGGGGTCAAAGTTGGTGATGCCGCCGCCCTTCAGGCCGCTGGTGTTGTGCAGCTCACACCACAGCATCATCTTGTCATACGCCCTGGCCGCCTGCTCCTCCTCATCAAAGCAGCCCAGCGACGTGGGCTTCCCATTCCGCCTGCACAAAACAACCACAAAAAAAGGCATGGCCTACATTATGATTGCAACATAGCGTGCAGGTACGTCCAGCAACAAGTATTTTCCAACCTGCACAGTGCCGTCATTTTCTCCATCCATGCAGTGACAGCTGACTATGTGGGCGTAAGTATCAGTATGTTGGGACACACCGGAACTGAGCCTCCCAGCGCCTTGTGGGGAAGGTCTGGTGCACGCCGCGGTACTTGGAGGTGTAGGTCCGCCCAGAGCTGTGGCCCTTGGCCTTGTTAACCTTGGATGTCTTGGGCGAGGAGCGGTCGTGGGTCAAGTCTGTCTTCTCCCAGATCTGCCGGTGCGGCGGTTGGTGCCGGTTGGCCTTGACCATGCGCCAGTCAGGCACCTGGTGCGCCACCACCTGCCATGCACAACTCACAGAGTAAGGCTCAAAGTGCTGCCACAAAGCTCCTGCAGCTTCATATTAGAGATTGTGCCATGTCTGCCTGTCCTTGGTGAAGCTTGATGGCAGAAAGGCTGCAAAACACCTGATTACTATTAGATCAGATCAGATCAGATCAAATACTATTGATGCATTGGCAAAGCCAAGTATTATGTCTAGACCCCTTGTAAATACCTACGTCAATGACCTCATGTATGCAAGCCAGAAGAGGTGCTCACATTTGGAGATCCAGGGCGATGTCTCTGGTAGATAGCAGGCAGTTTGGAGAAGGTCAGGGCGGCATTGCGGAACAAAGTGAATGGGTCTTTCGCTGTCTCTGCGCTGCTGGGCGGCACAGCAGCTGGTGAATACTGATCACTTGCAGAAGGACTGGGTCTGCAGAAACAGAAAGGAATCTTTAGCCAATCACGATTACTCACGGACGGTCTGTATTGTGGGACTACCAACAAGGCAGGGCAAGCAGGAGCTTTAGCCATGCTAGATCAGAGACTACCCTGACAATGACAGGCATGCTTCTGCCCCATGATACTGCTGGTGCAATGCAGTGGAAGCACGAAGAACATAAGAATTCCACTATGACAGAGGCATGCACTCTTTTTGCGTCACTATACACAGCCAAACCTCTGCTCTTAGGTAAGCTTCTGCAGGCACACATATTGCTCAACAAGACAGATGATTAAACACAGCCGAGGCACTGTAGCCAAGAATCAACAGCTTATACATTGTGAATGAGTTACCCTGTAGAAGGCGAGTCCTGCGTCTGACTAGTATTTGCCAAATCGCTGGCTACAGGAACGATCTGTTCCACGACAGCGTCCGACAGGTGGCTCGCCGTGGAAGCAGGCTCGGCGAGCACCTCTGTCATTGTGTGAATGTTGACAACTTCCTCCGGGAGAGGCTTGAAATGCCTTGCACTTCCCTCGGAGCCGGACCGCTAAACGCCTTCCTGTGACCCACCTTCCACGCTGCAAGTCCTGTCTGTCGCTCTCGCCTAGTTGTCAAGGAGCTGCCACAGATCTTTTGAGCAAGCAGCAGAACCCTTCGGACGGCCACATTTATGAGCTCAAGCTGTGATCTGAGAGTTCAGGTGGGAACAAGCAAGTGCGGGTCTTGCGACGGCGTTTCTTGTCTGGGCCCTCGATCCGTAGCTCGCTCAAATTGCCGCGCAGGATCGACTCCATCATTGACCGATCAGACAGAAGCTTGATGATGAACACGGTGGATGGAACGATGGAACTGCTGTAGATAGGACACACTCTTTCCTGGGTCTGCAGATAGTCGTTCGATAGAAGAGTGTGTTTCATGGCCGTGGCCAGGATGGATGAGGCAGAGCTTCGAAAGTGCATCACGCAGATTCAGCTCGATCAGTCGCTGAATGATGCTGAGAAGGCAAAGAAACGTCAGGAATTGCTGTCGGGGCGGTGGAGTCAGCCGGCAGTAAAGGACACAGACGAGGCTGCAACGGGTAGTTTGGATTTAACATCTTGTCCTGTCCAAATTGTAATCTTTTCGATGAGGGAAAGGGGCCTTGGAATGGCTGCAAACTTCTACACTTTCAAATCGCTGCAGTTGATGATGCCAAATCAGTGGCAGCAGTCAACCCTCTGTTCAGTCTGGAAAACAAGATCAAAGCCCCCTTGTGCTCCCAACCTCCTGCCCTCGCGGTCTGAAGCATCTCACTGATTTCGCTGGTGTAACAGATGACAAGGGGAAAGACGCTGCGGACGAAACAACCATATTTGATGAGACCCTCAAATGCGCCATGTGCATGGACCTCTGCGCTCGCCCTGTCACGGTGCCCCACCGTTTCTTGGCTGAATGTGATACAAATTCTGACTGTATTACTCCTCTTTTGCGACTGGCACCTCCCCAGTGTTTCATTGCATTGGTTGTGCTCGCAGGCGCCCTGCCAGCATAACTTCTGCCTGGGCTGCTTCAACAAGTGGGTTGCGCAAGGCAAGAAGACCTGCCCCACGTGCCGCCATGCCTTCCCGGCCAAGTTTGCGTCCAACCCGCGTATCAACACCCTCTTGGCCTCTGCCATCCGCATGGCCAAGCTGGGCCAGCGCCCTGTCAACACCAAAATTGCCGTGGTGTGCCCTCCTCAACCTTCTCCCATTGCTTCGCACCCGCCCGTCTTCATCAGATGGACCTTTGCACACTTGTCAATCCTAGAGCCCAGGAGTGCCATCCTCTCTGGTGAAATCAATAATCTATGGCTGTGTGTCGCTGCAGCACATCAACGACAAGGACAGGCCGGACGAGGCGTTCACTACAGACCGCGCAGTGCGCTCGGGGCGCGCCAACGCCGCCTCCGGCCGCATCATGGTCACCGTCCCCGGCGACCACTTCGGGCCCATCCCTCCAGAGGCCGATCCTCGCGGCACGGTGACGATCCCCTTTACATATGCTCAGCCTGTGCCAATATGCCTCTAGCAGCTTGTTTGCTTTCCTGCAGCCTGTGGGCTTCCACCTCTGGCGTCCAATCCCAGCAACCCTGAGTGCATGAGGTGAAGGAGGGTATGCTTGGGGCATGCAGGGTATCCGTGTGGGTGAGTTCTGGAAGGACCGCCTCGACTGCCGTCAGTGGGGCGCACACTTCCCCCACGTGGCCGGCATCGCTGGGCAGTCCGGCCAGGGAGCGCAGTCTGTCGTCCTGTCTGGCGGGTGAGCACTTTGCCTGCAGCCAGATTAGAAGCCTCCACATGGCAGGCCTTTTGCTTACTTGCAGGACACCTGCGCATTGACTAAGTTTCTGTCCATTTTCAAGGCCCTGATGTCTCTTGGTGGGCTCGTCGGCAGAGATGACAGCGCAGGGCGCACATATCTTCTGAGCTGAGCTGTGCGCATGCCAGGTATGAGGATGACCTGGATGAGGGGGAGTGGTTCCTGTACACGGGCAGCGGAGGGCGCGACCTGTCCGGCAACAAGCGGGTCAATAAGATCCAATCTTTCGACCAGACCTTTGACAAGATGAACAAAGCGCTGCTCATTTCCTGCGAGAAGGGCCTCCCTGTACGCGTTGTCCGTTCCCACAAGGTACATTTCTTGCCCGCCTCACACTTTGCAGTATGTAAAAATGCTCTGATCATGACTCTATGTACTCTATGCCATGTCCCCTCACAATTATAAAGCAAGAACCAAGGGCAGCACGGCATCCTCCATGATGCAGGAGAAGCGCAGCGCCTATGCGCCCAGTGAGGAGCAGCCGGTGCGGTACGACGGAATTTACCGCATCGCGCGCGCCTACCGCAAGCCGGGCACACAGGGGCAGCTCGTCTGCCGCTACGTCTTCATCCGCTGCGAAAACGAGCCTGCGCCCTGGTCCTCAGAAGGTGCCCTTCGCACGCCCGCACCATCTCAGTGCTTTCATGCATGCAGGCAGATGATGTCTTCGCACTGTGCTTGCCGTGCCGGGGCTGCAGGGGTCTGAAATGGTGATAGCTGTATTGCGCAGACAGCGGAGACGCGCCTTGGACCGGATCGCTGCCTGCAGCCGTGCAGAAGGAAATCAAGGAGGCAAAGGGCAAGGTGTATGAGATGGGCGCCAAGCCCTGGTGGTGAGTTCCCGCTTCCATGCACTACATGCGTGCATGCATGCCTCTCCCTCACCACGTCGTTTTGCTCTGCGTCACCCTGCGCGATTATGTTGCCGCACTGTAGTGCGTCACAAGTCTGTCAACAAATGTATCAAGCCGTCTTCTTCATTTTCAGATGCATTGGTGCAGGGACTATGATGCGGAGAAGAAGGAGTGGGGCTGGGCTAGACCGGCCCCTGTCAGCCAGAAGCAAGGCGGCGACGCATCCTCCTCTCCCAAGAAGGCCCGGCGCAAGGTCTGTCAGTCAAAAACTCCTCGCAACCTAGCAATACTTCTGGCCTCCCTTCCAGAACCTGCCATGTATGCTTGTCTTGGGGCTTGAGCATGAGACTGAGCGTTCCTGTGATGGCATGGCAGGCAAATGAGCACGAGCGCGCAATGCGGGAGTTCACCTGCACGCTGTGCAAGGGCATCCTGGCCCAGCCGCTGTCCACTCCCTGCGGCCACCACTTCTGCAAGCCCTGCCTGCTCACCAACTTCCAGGTGTGCAATCACTCCCTCAAATCGCCTTTTCAAAACGCACTTGCCCTTCCCTGATGGTCACCTGTGCTGCTGCTGCTGGAAGCTGCATCTAGTGAAGCGGTGGCCTGCCTTCTGCAGGGCCAGGGTGACATCGAGGACCGCGCCACAAACGCCGGCCGCGCTCTGCGCGAGCGCAAGGTGGTCAAGCCCTGCCCCACCTGCAAGGCCGACATCGCAGAGTTCCTGCAGCATGGCCAGGTTAACAGGTGAGCTCTCAGGCCCTTGTCTGCTACACAAGCACACCTTCGCATTGGTCTCCTCTACCTGCTCTGTAGCATGTTCATTATTCCCCTCTTTGTGGTCACACTCTTGGGGTTTGTGTGACAGGGGCATGGTGGAGGTCATCGCAAAGCTGCAGGAAGCTGCTAGGAAGGCGGAGGAGGCGGCGGCGCGCCTGGAGTCCGGTGTGGGAGCAAACAATGCCGAGGGCGAGGCAGACGATGCAGCCGAGGAGGATGAGGCGGAGGAGGCGGCAGATGACAGCGCGCCAGCTGAGGTTGACACCGCCCCTGAGCCCAGCACAGCGCCTGAGGCCACCTCTGGTGAGCACCATTTTCTGATTCGCATTGACTTTGTGGTTGATCCATGTTTTGGCGCTGTTCAGTTTCTTGTCTGAAATGGTGCGCATAGCACTACCAAACTCAATTCTCTGAAAAGTTATGTCGCTTGATGCAGAGCCAGCCGCGGCAGCTGAAGAGCAGGAGGAGCCGGCAGCTGCAGAGGCTGCACCGCCAGCGCCTGCATCGGCAGCAGTGCCTGCGCCCGCGCCAGCCAGCGGCGGAGCTGCTCCCCAGTCTGGTGAGTTTACTGCTGAATCAAGAGCTGTGCCAGATTCATCATTGTCTGCTCAATATTCTTGATGTCAAAAATCACCTGTTGGAAGGCGTGCTGAGGAGCGTGTGTGAGCTGCGTGCAGCTGAGGAGATGGCTGCGCTGGTGGCCGACTTCCCAGAGTACGATGAGTCGCTGCTGAAGGGCATGGTGGAGGACCAGGGAGGGGACTTCCTGGAGACGCGCGCCGTGCTCAGGGTGAGTGTGCTACCCGGGCATTGCAGTTTAAGAAGGCAATGTTGCATTCAAGCATTGCCCTGATCTAGCTGTCTCTATACAATTTCTATTAATAGTCCCTATTTTTTGCAAGGGACTTCACGGCGGTTTGTGTGAGAAGCTGTCGCAGCAAAAAACTTCATCGACGTTTGGCGTTTGTGAATGCAGAGGATGCGCAACCAGCTGGCTGCAGCGGAGCGCAAGGCCAAGAAGGCGGCTGCAGCGTCCGAGGCGGGGCCCAGCGGCGAGCCTGCCGGCCGTGCCAAGAAGGCAGCGGGGCGCAAGAAGGCTGCGGCCGCCAAGACAGGCCCAGAAGAGGTTGACGAGGCTGGATCAAGCTTCGCTGCTCCTCTGCCCCCTTCCGAGGCCGCAGCGCCTGCTGATGCCACTGCTGCTGCAGCAGATGGTGCGCCTCGCTCTCTTTCTTTCTCGGGACATGGGTTCTTCAGATCACATTTTTCTTTCTATTGGCATGCCAACTTGCATTCCCAGGCATTCAGATACTGCCACCACCTCACTTAAGTTTGAATATCCCTGGCGTTGAGTTCCAGCTTCCGAGTTGGCAGAATGAAGCTGACATGATCGTGTGCCCCTGCGCCCATCAGGTGAGGCGGCCCCAATGGAGGTCACCACGGAACCACCGCAGAATAAGGGTAAGGGCAAGAAGAGAGCCCCACCGTCAGGCGCCGAGCCAGCTGCCAAGAGGACAAACCCTTCACGGAAGGGAAAGGAGTGAATTTGGATAGAGAATTTGCTGCTTCTAGATCAGATCCGTCAGTGGCTCTTGATCGAGTCAGATGACTACCACTGTGACATATTTTAATTATGACATGTGAGCTGCACGCAATGAATAACAATAAATCTCGGATTTTGCAGCGCTAGATACTACAAAGGGTTGCACTTGAGGGGTCACTGATCCACCATGGCGGTGAACTATGTGGATATGTGAGGCCGGATGTCTAGAGTGGCCCAAGCCATCATGACCGCACATATAATTAGTTAGATGCAGCCTGACTGTCAATTTCGAAAAATTTCAGCCGCAAGGCTCTTTGATGTAGCTACGTAGCTATAGCTACGGCCGAGGCAGTGTAGTCCATCTGGTTGAACTAGTGATCACTACACGTGCCACGGTGTTGCCGCAGCAGAGCGCATGCGACTGGCCATTACGTCTTTTTTTATCGCTGTGATGTCAGAAACGTACTTAATAAGACGTCACCGATGTCTATGTGCAAGAAGAATGTTACTAGAGAGGATTTGCTCACTATAGCAATGCATTTGCATGCACACATGTTGCCCTAACTTGGGCATTTGGGCTGGCCCTCTGCTGCCCACCAGCCACGGCAGACTCACTCTCACAGACTTCTTTGAAATAGCAGCAAAGGAAGCCATCTTCTTTGAAAGCGATTGAAGTTATCAAATATTAGGATATAAAACACATTTTCTCGATTAGATTCCGGCCACACTCTTTTGAGATCACATACTTGCTTTGATCTTTGAGAAGACGATCCTTCGCAGTGAGGAACCCATGATGGCGAGAGAGATAAGTATACGAAGCGAAGATGAGTTTGACATCCTCACTGTGGCAGAAGCCGCCCTTCGAGACGTCCCGAGTGCCCTGCCTGATATAGTATGTGTGGGCGACACAATAGATACTGATATGCAAGAAGGATTTTTAAGGCAAGATGCTACATCTTTTGTGTTACACTACGTTGTATTCTTAGCTATCTCTCTCACACAACAATTTTAGCTTCTGTTGGTATCAGCTGACGAGGCTGTTTATTGCAGGGGCCACGGAACGCAAGTGGTAGACAGCAAATTGGTAGCAACTGTCTGTGGGCTTGTGGAGCGCGTCAATAAGCTTGTTTCTGTCCGGCCACTGCAGCAAAGGTGAGCATGCTCTCCCGCATACATTCTTTCCCGGCACATGCAGAAATCCCAGACAGAATGTCATTCTCTACATCCTGCTGCTGACTCCAGGTACTCGGCGGCACTGGGTGACATTGTGATCGGCCGGATTGCAGAGGTGAGGGATGGCTGCGGCTGGAACAGAACACTGGCTGCACTGTGTGTGGTGCTTCTGGCTGTGCTCATCAAGAAAATGACAAACATAAATGCGAGCGAGCACAGGTAGCAGGGAAACGATGGAAGATAGATCTCAATGCTAGGCAGGACGTGGCTCTGCAGCTGTCTTCTGTGGATCTGCCAGGCGGTGCCCAGGTGTGATGAAGCACAAATGAGCACTTGTTTCCGGCAACATGCAGTCCTCTGACAACCTTGCAGCAAAGGCGCTGTTTTTTTGGTATCACCTTGGTAGTGTTTGATTGACAAGCATCATCTTTTGCAGCGACGGCGCACAGCAGAGGATGAGATCAACATGCGCAGCATTTTTCAGGAGGGCGATCTGATAAGCGTAGGTTCCTCATTTCTGCCAGTTGGATGTCCCTTCAATAGAAACACGTTCAGCTTGTTCCATATGTCCAATCACTCTGACAATTGCTTGTCCCAACAGGCAGAAGTCCAGTCTTTACATGCAGACGGCTCCATTGCGCTCCACACACGCAGCACAAAGTATGGCAAGGTCTGTGTCCCTGCTGCCTTCTAAGATGCACTGCTGCTAATATTTGAAAGGTGTGAGAGGCTCTGGACCAGAGCCACTCTGAAAGGCAGCAGCTCATCTCCACATGAACATGTGTCTGGTTTGCAGTTGAGCGGAGGTCAAGTTGTGATGGTGTCGCCTAATTTGATCAAGCGACAGAAGCAGCACTTCAATGTTCTCGCCAGTCTAGGTCCGCCCACGCTGCTTGCTGCAGATTCGTTGTGCCTGAATCAGGCACGATGTGTAATGATAGTCTGGTGATCATCAGCGCCGTATTGTTCGTGTGCTGCTGCATGATGGCTTTTCAAAGAGGGACTGTGTGCAGGGGTGGAGATCATTCTGGGGTGCAATGGCATGATATGGGTGGCACCCCAGGCAGAAGGTAGCGAGAATGGTCATGCTGCAGGCAGCGAGCAGCAGTCAATACCCAACAGGACAGTCACCCCTCAGCAGCGAAAAGCAGTGTGCCAGGTTGCCAATGCCGTGCGCTTGCTTGCCCTGCTGAACATGCTCATATTTCCGAGCAGCATCCTCAACGTGTGCAAGGTGAGGTCACCGACTATCTCAATTGCATGCTAGCCGTGCCTACATGATCCCCTCGTGAGCTACAAGCGCAACAACGGCACACCTGAAACTTCTGATAGACAGATGCTGGTACTGGACAGGTCAGCAGCGATGTCGGCGTGGATGCAGATAGGATGCTGCATCCAGACTTTATCCCAACATTCCTGCAAGATGAAGCTAACAGGAGGTTGCAAGAGTCCCTGTAAAAAGTGATTCAGAGAAAAGCAGTTGCTGGGAAGTATGAAATGCCTTATCGTTGGGTTCTCCTTTGCATTCACAGTCTTGGCGTCATCATGCTGCTGTCACCTGATTCCCTCAGCTGGGCGCCCCACGGCAACCGCACATATAGCCTACTAGCCTAGTAGGCGGTCTTGCCTTGTCGTCTGGTGTTAGACCTTGATAATGCATACCGTACATGAAATCAAATAGTAATGATGAGGTTTGATCTCAAGCACTGCATAGTATACAAAGTACCCCTGCCATCTAGCACCGCATGTGATACCTGACTTCCCCAGCCTGCCAGGGCCGCAGCGCCAGCGCCGCAGCGCCAGCGCCGGCTGCCAGCGGTAGGTAATTGAAGCCGACTCGGAGCCAAGTTGCACGTGCACATTATTATGTGCATCACTCATGTGATCAGATGGCAGACTGCTTATGTTCTTTTGGATTCTGCAATGCTGTTTCTGTTCACACCCCTCAAAAGACAAATGGCTTCCATTCCCTGATCCACCCAATGCCATGCTGCATGCACTCGAGCAGTGTGGAGGCGTTGTCTCTTGCAGCAGGCCCCATGATGCGTTCCTTCCATTCTCCACATAAACGTCAATCTGAAGGGAGAAATACGGGTCAGACGACTGATTCTGTCTGTCAACCATCTCTATGTTGCAATCGTCGAGCCCCTGTCGTAAGTGATCATAAGTCTAGCACATGTTGCTTCGTGCTCTTGGAGTATTCACAGGAAGGGGAAGGCGAGTGCCCCGAAAAGGATTCACACAATTGACATCGAAGCTTGGTCCCAAAAATTTCTACAAGGGAAAGGGTGTTCCATCTACAGGACATCACACTAGGAAAGGTGAGTAGAGTTCGTCGAGGTGAGTGAGGAGAGTGCCATCGAATATTTCTAGGCGATGATGACATTTTCTTGTACTTCTTGCGTTGCAGGAACATATGTTATTCTGAAGGACAGGCTCCCAGACTACGTTGTTCCAGATCTAACTGGCTTCAAGGTAAAAAAAAACTGCCCTTCTGTTGATCCACCCATCTATGTGCATATTCTCTGTCACTAGGAACAACGATGATTCGTTCCCAATGTAACTAAACTTCGTTCCACTGTTGTTGCAGCTGAAGCCATATGTGGCCTATGAAAGTAAAGCAGTGGAGGCCAAAAAGTGACCGGCCCACAGCAGCGCCCTGCACTTGAAGACGTGATGTTTGACGGCTTACAAAAGCAGGGCGCTGGTGAGATGGCATGACTGGCCAACAGCATCCAGAATCTTCACAGTATGCTGCAGCTGATGAAGACACGCCTGAAGAGGACTGGCAGCTTCAGGCTTTTGCCCTGTGCGCTCTGGTGCTCAATGTTGCCTGTTAGCGCACAGAGCTCTGTGTCTAGATGCAGATCTGCAGCAGTGAGATGTTGCATGCATCACCCTGTCAATGGCAATTTTGAAATAATATGTATTACGTGCCAGCCAGTAAATGTTACGAGGGACCACCATTCTTTGTAAGCATGCTGAAAAGCAGCTGATGTTGCAGCATGCCAGTGTGCACATGCATTTTTTTAATATCCCCCTGAAGCTGCAGTATGGCATCTTTCATCCTCGAGATAGGCTTCTTATCCATCATTCTCATGTTGTGGTGCTCCAGCTGCGTCTTGCAAGTCTTCAGATCCTGTGAATCATTGTTTTCCATGTTCGGCACCCTTTTCAGGAAAGTTAATTGGCATTTATTTTTCAGCATTGTGTCGCCACACCCGTATGACTGGAACTGGCTAAGTCAACCTCTAACAACTTGATTCACATTGAAAAGAATGATGGCGATATGTGCAATGTCCCTCTTCACAAAAAAAATTCCCATCCGGATGTGAAGAACATCTGTCCAGATCTGCTTACCTGCACAGTGCACTCCAGATCCAGTTCTAGATCGTTGCAGGCTTTCTTGTGGTGGAACATGAGCTCTTGGCTCTGCAACAGCTGTTGCTTTGCCTCGCGCAGGTCAGCAGCTAGGCCTGACACCTGACTGTTCAACATGTTCTCCTTCTCTGCTATCCTTCCCAAGTCCGCCGCGATCTGCAAAGCTGTAATCGTATGCTATTATCCAGCTTCCAAACACAACATATATGGTTGTGTGTCAGTAGCACAGGAACTTGGCATCAAAGCCTATCTTGGTGATCAGTGCTCGCCTTTGACTTCACTGCTTCCAAGCAGGCCTTCACTTGAGGCCATCGAGCATGCAGTTGTTGATACAGCTCCAATGCGTTACTTCTTCTCCCTTGCCCAGTAGTGGGATGTATGTCGTCATCTGGCTGTAAGAGATGGGACACGTTCGCCATTTCCAGCCTCCACCTTTTGGCATGCTCCTGCGAGGCATTCGCATATCCTTTAAATTTCAAAGGTTATCAGATGGGCCAATATGGCTGAAGGCATAAAGAGTGCTGCCTTCAGGGGGGAAATGATCACCTGTCTCGCTGAGGTGGTGGGCATGCTGTCCTCCTTTCCAGGGGCAAGATTGCATTCCATGCCGGCAGAGTTTTCACTTGAGCAGCAGGAGCTGCCATCTGTGCAATCCTCTCCTGTAATCTCCGCGTCAGCATCAACCTCTGCTGCTTCAAGGTGCCTGCAGGAGACCAGATCTAGCATCATGCTGCACGCATGATGTGACTAGCAACAAGGATCAACAATTTGGCTTCAGATTGCCTGGGTCCACGTACAAATTATGTACTCACATTTCTGGAGGATGCAAAGTTTGCTTCCATTGGAAGTGCTGCGCCATCAGGGCACGCTCAGCCAAGGTGCTGAGCACCAGGATGACAGCCTTGCCCCACCCAGGTTCCAGGTCACTCGGTGGAACTTGAGGTACAGTAAACCCAGATCTTTCCAGGCTGGCCACTATTGCCCTGCACAACACCTGTGTGCTGGCCTGCTCTGGTGGCATGGTGACTGCATGTCCCGAGAGCGACAGCAACCATTGTACCTGTGTACATGCCCTGAGTAAGCCGCCGCCACTGCACCAGAGCTTTACAAGAGCTCTCAAGGCCACGATAGAAGCCCAGGATATTACCAGGCTGGCGAAGTACATCAACTGGGCTTGATTGATCGACGGAAGGGGTGCTGCAAAGTAGAATCTCGTCAGGAGACTCAATTTCCTGCAGTGACCAATTTTCTGGTTTATGCACCTTTCTTTGAAGTCAGACAGAGCATGCTGACACATGAAAAGAATATGTAGACGAGAAGATTACCTGCTGAGGGCGAACTCGGTTTCGTAATTTAGCAGTTTCAGGTTGTCCAGGAGGAGCTCCTGAGTGAAAGAAGAATGTTATGAGATTGTTTGAGGATAAATATGTAAAATTACATATTAATGCATTACAAAATTCACTCACCATGGATACTTCCATGTTCTCGCACAGATCTGTTACTGTAGTTTAGCTTGGATGAGACGAACAGTGATGCAGAAGGAGAAAATCAGTACAGCCAAATACTTGTCAGCAGCAAAATGTGCAAGAACATTGAAAAGTACCCCAAAACGTCTCTGAATGCACACGGGCAGGTCGCAAGCGTGTGAAACGCACCGACGGTTTCTTGGAGAGGGTGTATATATAGTGTGTATAATGGAAGGGTAATGAGAAGTTGGGAATCCTCGACCCACGAGCCATAAGCAACCTGAGTAGATTTGTTGAGGAAAGGAAAGCTGACACGAAGGCGTGAGGCCCTCAGAAGGGATCACACGACACCATGGCCCTCCGAAGGGCGGGTGCCCTGGGTGGCAGGATCCACCGAACTATCCAACAGCAGGGACAAATCGCTGAGGGGCTTGTGGGAGACCTGACAAAGCAGTGTTCTTTGCTGGATGGGTACGTGCGTGAGGCTATTTGTGAATATGCGTGCTGCACAGCATGATAGGAGATCCATTCATATATTCCCTTCATTCTGCAGGGCTGGGACTCTGGGAGGTGTCCGCCATGCTTCTCAGCTTGCAGGTGAGGAGACCATTTCCACGTCACTTCAATGCTTATATGCTACAAAGACCCCTCACCTATCAATTTCTGCATTGCAGCTTACACTGCTCACGGGCACAGTTGTGAGACCTAAGTTGGTGATATGGATTGGACATTCTCACACTTTTTTCCATCCCTTGCGTGCAGTGAAGCAGCGGATGCGATCAGTGCAGAACATTGCCAAGATCACCAGTGCCATGAAGATGGTTGCAGCCTCCAAGATGCGGGTTGCACAAATCAACACAGAAAAGTCGCGCGGCTTGCTGACACCTTTCCTGAAGCTGCTGGGTGATCTGCCAGGTAATGTTTCTACTCAACTCTGCTATCTACTTACGCACGTAGCAATATTGTCCATGCATGTGGTCCTATGACGATGAACAAAGGGTCTCCCTCCCAAGCCCAATAGGGTAAGAATCTGAATATGTTACTTGCTGCTGCAGCTGTGGAGGTGGAGACCAACGTAGCAGTCCCAGTGACGACAGACAAGGGCCTGTGTGGAGGCATCAACAGTACAGTGTCCAAGTATGCACGCGGGACGCTGAAGGCCTTCGCAGAAGGTAACATGCGGTCATCTCCTCAGAGAGCAATAATACTTATGGCATGTCAGAAGCAATGAGCATATACTGACAGGCATGCCTGCTCCTGTTCAGAGGGCCAGAACAGTGAGCTGGTGGTGATTGGGGAGAAGGGCAAGGCACAGCTGCAGCGTGACCAGGCCTCCCACATCAATCAGACCATCGCAGATGTTGGCAAAGTCCGCGTCACCTTCTCTCAGGTGCGACCTGCGCTGCCATTCCAACCTCTTGATCCACTTTGACTTGTAAATGTACTGAGAAAAGTAAAGTCGCCGAAAGTTTGGTGCGTTCCCTGATACTTGTCCGTGTATTGTTAGGAAGTAACCCACATGACGCTTGTGGCATTGCCCATGCAGGTGTCGGCCATCGCAGAGGAGCTGATGAAGACAGAGTACGATGCAGTGCGCATCATCTTCAACCGCTTCTCCTCGGCCATCTCCTTCAAGCCCACCGTGGCGACCGTGCTCAGCCCTGACGCACTTGAGAAGGAGGTGGAGGCCGGTGGAAAGCTGGACGTGTACGAGATGGAGGGCCCTGACAGGGGCGAGCTCCTGCAGGACCTGGCTGAGTTCCAGCTGGCAGCGGTGAGACCACCCTCGGCCCTCGCTCATCTGCAAACGAGCCTTATGGGTTTGGGGTATCCTTGGGTTTACAAGCAACTTGTATTTCACTGCGATGCACTCTACTGCCTGTTCACTCTCATGTGTGAGACTTACGTTTTCTGCACAGAAGGTATTCACTCGTTTCACAAGCTTTTCGCATGTCTTGTGTTTTCTGATGTGGCGATGGGGATTAGATGCAGCAGCTGCTTGACAAGAGTGAGTGCTGGTGCAGACGCTCAACAATGCTCTCTTGGAGAACAACTGCAGCGAGCAGGCATCCAGGATGAGCGCCATGGAGAGTTCCACCAAGAATGCCAAGGAGATGCTAGACAAGCTCACCCTCTCTTACAATAGGTGCCCTGCTGTCTTCTGCAAAATACCCACCTGCTATTGTACAGCGAAGAAGGCAGCTGATTGTGAAGAGTGGCCTGTGCTGTGGTGTCATTGCCTGAGCATCTGTATTTGTGTTCTACAGGACGCGCCAGGCCGCTATCACCACAGAGCTTACCGAGATTATTTCTGGAGCAGCTGCCCTGGAGTCTTGATCCCCCTTGTCCTGAAATTGTCTAGAATGTTTGCTGAAGCATTCGTGGCAGCTGAGAAGAGCACCAGAGGGACTTTACTCTAGTGGGAAACTTGTGTCACTGCCAGGAGCATGTTTACTTTTGGACAAGCTCGAGAGCAGACACCATTCATGTTGTAATCAGTGTTACAAATCTCTTGCAAGCCTCTTGCTACTCAGGACGATCTGTCAGGCACCTTTCTCAAGTGACTCAATCTTGACACCTATATCAATATAACTGCTTGGAGATGTCTGACAAGACTGTGTTCACTGCGAAAAGGCTGACCGCTGTGCCAGCAACGATGGCAATCACGACGAAAGTATCTGACAATGCCTGCAATGCAGAAGAAGTTTTTTAAGACGCCCACTTCTGGCGCTTTCCCCTTCGACACTGCACAGCTTGACAGAATAGTAATGATACCAAACATACCTGTAGTGGGTTGGGCCAGGATATCAACCTCACTTCCTCGAGAATTCCCTGCACAAGAATTGGCAAGATCTGTTGTTGGTGCTTGTTCAGGATGCCTGGCAACTCCATCATGGTGCATGCACACACTAGACTGCAACCCACCTCAACCAAACCAACATCCTGAGCTCCTTCACGCTGCTTCTGGAGTGCTGCTTTCAGTGTCTTTATATCCTCCTCTGACGTTGCCACTGATACTTCCTGGGCAAAAGTGAACCTCTTTAAAAGCAATAAAAATTGTTACTCGAACACTTGTGATATTATCTGCCATGTAAAACAGCTGAAGCTGAATAGGTTGGTGCGATCTATACCGGTTGTTCTACATCAGTTGCTGATGGGGTGGTATCTCCTTCCCTTCCCAGCACTTCACCTGGCTCAACAGCTGTGCTGGTCTGGCCTTCTCCAGCCTTGTCATCTGCATCTGCTCGTACAAGCTGCAATCGTTTCTGTTCGGTTCGAGTTATTGTTCTGCGATGGATTGCTCCTCTGATCGGTGCTGCAACAGCCAGAGATCTGGTGTGATGGAGTCTGGACGGCAAGGGCCCGATCGTGCAGACACTTTGATGGCTGCCTGTCAGCATGGTGTCTTGTTACAGATTTTCGATGTCTATATTAGATCGTCTCAATGATTGCCGCTGCATTGATGAGAGTTCAAACGTTCGATCTCATCCAAAGATGAGTAAGCATCGCTGACTAACAGACCTGGTGTTGACGAGAGAGATTCCTTGGACCATCGCAGATATGAAGGATCCTACAACAATGCACTGTGAAACAGGGAGCTCAATATGAGCGGCTACGGGCATCATCATGGGGCAGGAGGTGGTGGGTATGGCGGAGGTGGATTTGGAGGTGGTGGTGGTTACGGTGGTGGTCACGGTGGAGGACGTGGCGGAGGCTTTGGTGGGGGGAAGAGAGACTTGGATGCGATACATCTGCAAAAGCCGGACTTCAAGCAGCTCATGCCCTTCGAGAAGAACTTTTATGTGGAGCATCCCGCTGTGCAATCCAGGAGTTTAGAAGAGGTCAAGGCGTATCGACATGCAAGAGAGATTCATATAGATGGCCACGATATTCCAAAACCTGTCACAACTTTCGAGGAAGCATCCTTCCCCGGTGAGTTCGCCACCAGATCAACTCTCACTGGACTGGGCTTTGCTGTTTATACAGTGAGATCACACTTGCCATGGCATACTCGTAAGTTCCCTGTCCTATCGCAGAATACGTGCTGACGGAGGTGAAGCACGCTGGCTTCACGCAGCCAACCCCAATCCAGGCTCAGGGATGGCCCATGGCACTGCTGGGACGGGACCTGGTGGGTCTAGCAGAGACTGGCAGCGGCAAGACGCTCGCTTATCTGCTGCCTGCAATTGTGCACATCAATGCGCAGCCATACCTGGGTGACTTTCCCAATCATCTGTCGGTACCCTCATCGCAGTTGACACAAGTGAACCTGCATGCGTTGAGTGGACTTGGCTCAAGAAGCTGATAAAAGACAGATGCGAAAGTAGCTGATGGGGTGCAGAGCCTGGCGACGGGCCTATCGTGCTGGTGCTGGCTCCCACCCGCGAGCTTGCAGTGCAGATCCAGCAGGAGTGCGCTAAATTTGGGACATCGTCGCGCATCAAGAACACGTGCGCCCTGCAGCAACAGACTTGCACCCTCGCTCTGCTGACTGTCTTGCCTGGGAGCAAGCTGACAGTGGTGGCATGTTCAGGTGTGTGTATGGAGGAGCGCCCAAGGGGCCGCAGATGAGGGATCTGAGGAACGGAGTGGAGATTGTGATTGCCACGCCAGGCCGCCTGATCGACATGCTAGAATCGCGGGTGACCAACCTCAGGCGGGTGACTTACTTGGTCCTGGACGAGGCCGACCGCATGCTGGACATGGGATTCGAGCCCCAGATCCGCAACATTGTGTCACAGGTGATCTGCGCATGGCCCGAACTCCGGCAGCATGCCCGGCATCACGATGTGACCCGAACACCATGCTTGAACGCCTGCTTAAGTATAATGAGTAGAAGAATTAGAAGAACAACCATTGGCTGTTTGTGATGTGCCACTGTGGTGCTGCAGATCCGGCCTGACCGGCAGACGCTGCTGTGGAGCGCCACGTGGCCCAAGGATGTGCAGAGCATTGCGAGCGCATTTCTGCGCGACTTCTACCAAGTCACCATCGGCTCCCGCGACCTCAAGGTGCTGCCACCTCCTCAGTCATCTGTACACACCTTGCTCACTGAGCACTCCTCAGTCTGCCCCCCATGAGGTCTGTCTTCGCGCAGGGGGGAGAAGAACAGTCCATGGAGAAAGAGATCACCAGCTGGTAATGGTGATTGAAGCATTGGCGATTGAGGTGTGCGGGGTGGCTGCAGGCAAACCACTTGATAGATCAGCAGTTCCAGTTCCTGAGTGAGGACGACAAGTACCGGGCGCTGAGCCGGCTGCTGGAGCGCGAGATGGACGGCTCGCGGCTGCTCATCTTCTGCGAGACCAAGCGCGGCTGCGACGCCGTCACTCGCCAGCTGCGCACCGAGGGCTGGCCCGCCCTCTCCATCCACGGCGACAAGTCCCAGCAGGAGCGCGACTGGGTGCTGGCGGTGAGCATCCTTCCAGCCTGCTGCACTGCGGCCTGCTGCACAGTACGCATGCTGCATGCATGTCTACACCACACTTCGGTGTGAGGAGAACTCACACCTTGTAACATGATATGGAAAATTTGCATCGAGGTGCCATTCGGGATTGAAGCTGAGGTGTAACCCTGGGCGCAGGAGTTCAAAGCTGGCAAGAGCCCAATCATGCTGGCCACCGACGTTGCAGCGCGGGGACTTGGTATGCAGAACACTCACTGGGCATGCCAACATGATGTTGCTTTCTCATCCAACCTGTATCTCCTTCAAAATACCTGCACTCTGCTTTCTGGCGTCCTTTGCATGCTGCCTCTGCGCGTCATCATGCTGCTTCATGCAGACAAACGTTCTGCCAGACATGCTCTATTCTGTCTCCTTCGACTTGCCGTATGCTCCCGCATTTAGCCCAGTGATTGAGGATGCTGGATATGATCCCTACCTGTCTCACCGCCCAAACGTTTCGGCTTCTTTGCTTTAAAGTTGAGAGTACACGAGCTCGGCCTGCGCTTCGAGAGTGTCTTGTGGAACATGGACTCTGTTGCGCGAGTGATGAAGGACACCAATTGATTGGTCAGGTGAGTGCCTGCGCCTACTCCCATCAGGCAGCTTGTCCTGTGCACCAGCAGTGTTAGCCGCTCTCTCTGCGTGACGGTTTGCGCCGAGGGGAGAGCGGGTCAGGGTCCATGCGGGGACAAGTGTACGGCAAGGGGGGAAACAAGCAGGGCAGTCTGGCGGGGCAGTAGGCCTCCGCCAGCAGGGCAGTGCTGACAGGCACCTCTCGCGGGGCGTGCCCCGCGCATTTGTCTGCTGCAGACGTCAAGGACATCAAGATGGTGGTCAACTATGACATGCCCAACACCGCGGAGGACTACGTGCACCGTATCGGCCGCACCGCGCGCGCGGGGGCGAGCGGCCTGGCCGTCAGCTTCTTCACGAGCGCCAACGGCCGCATGGCGCGCCAGATCGTGGATATCTTGTCCGAGGCCCACCAGACCGTGCCAGACCAGCTGCGCCAGTACGCGTCCGTTGCCGGTGGCGGCGGCGGCAGCAGTGCGTTTCACACCCTGACGTGCCTAATACCTCTAGATATGTTAGAGCTGATGTGTACGATTGTTGGATGATGTCTTGTTGTAACATGCTGGTATCCTGCTGTCTTGCCGGTGTTGTCAATACCTGCTCTTAGAAATGCTTGCCAAGGAAGTGCGCGGGCTGTGTTACAGATTTCCGTAACCGCGGTCGCGGGTTTGGCGGTGGGGGATTCGGTGGCCGAGGAGGGGGCGGCAGCTTTGGCGGGGGTGGATTCAGGCGATGAGGCCCCAAAGAAGATCTGCAAGATGTGCCACCTTGAGGCACAAGCTTGGTCGAGGGTGCAACTTGTTGACAGTCAATTTTGGTACTTCTGATTTGCTCCTTCTGTTTGTGGAGGGCAAATATCCTGCGTCAGGATTATGCTTGGATAGCATGGAGCAAGGCAGACTCTATGCCCATACTGTATCACGGTGATTGGGAGACTGCACCTTCATGGCAGTACATCGTGGATACCAATGCTCAAACATCTTTTAATGAATGTACCATATCTAGATCTGCTGGTCTGGATTGCCCTGTACATTCACAGGCTAGTAGGAGCTAGTATATACTACGTAGGCAGAAGTGCAATGCAAAACCCCATGTGAATGAATTACTGTGTAAAGCAAATGGCGCATCCAGTGATTACACCTTTTGTAATCAAAATTTTACTTGCATGTGAGGTTCCTTAGGGTAAATTCGATTTTACACTCTCGTGCGCGTGCTCATTCTGCAAGCTAGGTCATCGATTTGAGACTAATTGTCTCTGGTTGCTGCCGCATACATTGCAAAGCCAACAACATTCTGACACATACTGCACACCCCCTGCGTCATCCTGCTCTTCCTGGAAGCTGCTGTACTGGAGTGTTTACGTAATTTAACAATTAAAGTCTTTTTTTTAATTTTAATTACAGGTTCAATTGTCCACTCAAGGCATTGCGCTTGCCAGGAAGGAGCACACAGATTACACCTGCACAGGTGAGACCCTCCACTAAGCCATGCTGGACATGCAAAATTGATGAAAGGTGCAGGAGCAGAACTCTGTGCCATAATAGGCATGCAAATATCTGACATCGAAAACTCAAGCACGCACCAGCATTGTCGGGCTCCTCTCTGAAGCTGTACCCTGCATCTGTCAGATAGCGCACCACGGCGGGCAGGATGCGAGCCACACCTCCCACACTGTGCCTCCCCAACCCCACAATCACCTGCACGTAACCACCATCAGGAAGCCTCCTGTGCAGGTGAAGCTGCTTGCCGTACCACAGGGCAGGCAGGCTCACAATCTCCAAATGCCCAGACCCACCTGCAGTAGAATGCCGCCAGGGTGCCCCAGACCCCCAAGAGCAATCAGATGTGTCTCCAGAACCTTCAGCGCTTCGTCCACATGCAAGCCATGCAGGTCAACCTGCAGACAAAGAAACCTGTCAAAACAAATTGGTAATCCTACACCCCGACACTGTTGTACTCCTGGAACAAAAGGAGAGGACCAGAAAAGAACTGAGGAAGGCCCCTCACCTTCCAGCGATTGAGCAGGTTGCGGTTGGAGCCATCAAAGGCAGCCTCGTTGGCTCTGAAGCGGGCCTCCACCGCAAGCTTGTCGTGCTCTCGGCACTTGTTCACCAGCTCGCGTGCCAGCTCCCTCTGACCTATACGTATCAAAGGACCCCCACGCTCAATGATAGCACGGGCACCCATGTCCAGCAACACCTACCCACACCACATCTCATTTGCAGCACAAAGCAAACTATGGTAAACTAGCTCGCCATCTATGATCTGGCAGCTGAACCGGTCCGTAATGATTGCATGGCAGCACTGCAGTGATTTCTAGCCACCACAGCGCCCCTCACCTTGCTGGTGGGCGTTTGCAGCCGCCTGGCTGAACACATCGCGCACGCTGCGGTGCACCTGCGATGTGCGCCGCTCGGCGTCCGCCAGGCTCCGTGCGAGAGCGCGGTCGGCCATCGTCTGCGCGACGGCCGCCTGCGCCGCAGAGACGGCCGCCGGCTCGCCCCCGCTGCTGCGCATTTGCAGCAGCACCTCGCTCTGGCACGGCCAGCTCACCGGGGTCAGTGCCGCCACGGCGTCCTGCCCGGGGCTGCTGAGTGCGCCGTCCGGCCAGGCATGCATGCTGGAGTCCGCCTGACCTGGGCTGGCAGCTGTCAATGCCGCCTGCAGCAGGGTGGGCAGCGCTGACGCTGGCGCGGCCGAGGAGACTAACTCTGACAGTCTCGCATCCTGTTCACCACCGGGTCTCCAGCTCTGCAAGACAGCATGCGCAACTTCAGCACTCTGTGGCCCATAAAGAACTTATGGCGAGCCAGTGTCACCCAGGAGTGCTACAGTGCATTGACAGCCATGGGCTTCTCACCTCCATTGCGCAGTCTCTGGCGCTGCTCTGTGCATGACGTACGCCGAGAGCCTGGCTGCAACCCGATGCAGTCACACCTCTCCAGTTGCTAGACATCCCCGCTATATCCCAGAACGAGTCGCAGTCTTGATCGCTATCGTCTGTATGCGTGCAAATCGTCGGCTGCATTATGCTGCAAGACCCTTCCTCAGCTGATGGCTGCACACCCTGGCTGAGGCCACCAGCGCTGCACCAGACACTGATCAGGTCTGTTGTCGCCCTTGCGCCCAGCTCAGGAGCTGCCAGCAGACCCTCGTCTCTCTGCAGGAGTGGTTGAGCTTGGGACGGCTGCACTCTCGCTTGCTCCCCCTCTGCCTGGCCGTTGATCTTGCGTCCAGGGCCCCTGCTACGCACTCCAAGCATTGCTGGCTGTTCTGAGCTCCTGTCTGCCGGAGTGCCAGAGGGTGGGGCAGGTAGTTTGGCTCGCTCTGCCCTGAGGCTGCCCGTCCCCTCGAACTCTAAAACTGTCGGGGGACGGGTCTTAAGCTGCATGCCTCGCTTCCTGATGAAGTCGGGGCAGAACTCCAATCGGTTGTTGCTGCTGCTGCTGCTGCTGCTGCTGCTCATTTCCTTTATTGCTTGGCTGAACATGCTTCGTGTCCCCCTGCAGGCTTTTGGATCTCTCCTGTCCTGGGCTGCTCCGCAGGAGGCGCTCTGCCCCTGCCTGCTCCCTGCTGACGCCACTTGCTGCAGTGGCACCTTGCACCGCCGATCAGGCGTGTGGTCGAGGGCGTTCAGCAGGTCATCCAGCTCCAGCATTGCCTTCAGCTCTGCTTCTTCCTCCACATCCTCCTCAGGCAAGTCCTGCGCTGCTGTGCCTGCGGTCGGCTGCGCTTCTGTGCTCTTGCTCGAGATGCGGCTTTCCACTGCCACGTCGTTGGCTGCAAGGTTTGTGGCAAGGCCAGGCGCAGCTTTGCTCCCCTGCTCCCATGCCTCAACCAGCGATGGCCTGCGCTGCTTCTCGAGGCAACTCTCAAGCCCTTGCATGTTGGCTGTGCTGCTGCGTGCTGTTGGGCAAATGCGAAGTGCTCTGGCTGTCTGAGGACCTGCGGCAGCTGCATGGCTGGTAGCTGCTGCTGTGACGCCCTCTTCCTCCAAGGCCTCAGACAGCCGCACGTGCGAGAACACCAGCTCCCTGCTCGAGAGCTTTGCCCCAACGCGCGCACAGAGCTCTAGGGGCTCCTGCCACACCTCCATGGTGACTGGGCGGTCAGAGCCGCTGCACACCTCTGCCAACAGGTCTCCTGCAAATCCCATGTTGCTCTTTGTGAGATACAATTGCCTGAGGCTCCATATTTCGTGAACGATGCCAAATATATGAGACAATCACCAAGGGACACTCACCAGCTTCCTTTGCTCGGGCGCCTGCTGCGTATGAGACTGTTATGTGCGGGACTCTACCACCAAAATGAGCTGCAATCTCTGGTGAGAGTTGCACAGGCAGGACCTGCACAGCATCATTGTCATGCATCACACTGCAACACTGCGATCTCATGCAGTTTCTTCAGCCATGCAAAGCGCAAGAGAGCCTGTTATACTGCCTCTCCGCACCTGCAGTCTGTCATCTGATAGAACAGCTGACACGAAAACAGGAAGGCTCCTTCCAAGCGGCAAATTTGATGCAACCGCGCTAGGCTTGTGGCTGAGAGTAATGTGATCGGCTGTGATGTTCTCATGGCATGCGCGCACCCTTCACAGCAATGTTGAGCTAATTACTTTGCAATCTGCAATAAATTCAAGCACACTGCACTCTGGCAACCACCATTCATCGAGCACCGCAATACATGACGCATACCTTGCAAAGAGCTTCTGCTGCTCTGCCTCACCGATGAAAAGGCCTGTGTACAGGACATGGACTCCCTGTGCTTTACAAGCTGCGCCGCTTCTCGAGAGAGGAACGCTGCCTCTCCCAAGTGGGCTCACTGTGCTCGGTGCGACTGTGGGGTAGTACATTCCTGCCTGCAACAAGGGTGTAGCTGATGCAGTGGCCAACACTGAGGACGCAATATCTTCGCTCTCCGGAGTCGGTGGACCAGAGTCATCGTGGGCTGCTGCAACCAATGTCAATGACTCTGCTTGCTTCAATAATGCAGACTTCTGTTCTCCCTTGGCCTGCCTTTGGGATGTCCACCAGCAGGCCCCCAGTGCATCTTTGTGTCGCAGTCCAGCTTGGCCAGCTGATATGGCACCGCTCGCAAACTGAGTGCCCTGAGTAGCTGTTTCAACAGAAGTTGCGTCACACAAAGAGCCCTTCTGCTGAAGAGTATCGAGAAGCTCGGGTACAGCGGGCCACCAATCGCGGCTTTTCGATAGCCTCACAGCCATAAACTGCGTGTTTTATACAAATGGAATGCTTTGAAAGCTTTTTCGGTACAGAAGGACGCAGGTTCACCCTTCCTTTCCTGACCCGTCCAGATGACACTCACCACTAACGTCCCAAAACATACGATACAACTTTTCCACTGTGTATATTGTACATTTCTGCTTCTTCAGCCTATTCAATAACGATTCAACTTTTGCCTGCGGACATTGTGACGTTGCATGGTCTTCTTGAGGCATCGGTCATGAGATTAGTAACACGCCATCTGCGGATTAGCAACATGCCAGCTGGCTGCCAGCTGGACTACTCAACGGGGTCAACGAAGACGTTCTCCGTTGTGCAAGAGATATCAAGACTCTGGAGTCAAGATACCACATATATTCAAAATTATTGCTCTTGTTAATATCGCAGGCGTTATCGTTTGAGGTATTCGGCCCTTCCCCAGTGATCCAGGGCAAGGCATGCAAGGAAAGAATAGTCAGAGGGAGCTCAAAACGCACTTGTCAGAAAAAGGTAGCGCAGCTATCCAGGCGCTTCTGAGAATTACTGCTACCTTGAGCACAGAAGGCGGGAGTGAGGTGGGATCGATCTGATGGTGTGCTGTGCTGCAATCAAAGGCACATTGCTCTGCGCCTGACGTTCACAAGTCTGTATCAGGGAGTTGCGGAAATAGCAAGGAGGACAGCAGCAAAGGAGGCGTCCATAGTGCAATCATTGCAGGTGCATGGCACAATCCACATTCCGCTTCCACTGTCAGTAAAAGGTCTCAATTTTGATGAGTCACTTTGACATTTGTTTGGCGTTCAGGCTGTGGAACAGCTTCCAAGGCAGCTAGCAAAGCTGGACGCCAATCTTTCTGTGATCCATCATCACCTCCTCAATCTTTCAGACTCGCCAGACGAGGCCAGCCAAAGGCACAAATGAGACAGCAACGTGTTGCCTCAGATACGCAATCACGTCATGAGATCAGACCCATCAGAAAGTCCTGCAGATAACCCAGAGGGAGACCTTGTACGGGCTGTTCATATTCTGGCGGAGCAAAGTAAGTATGCAGCAGGCATAGCTCTGCTAGACAAGGCAGCTAATTCTGCAGTGGTAGAGCGACAGCGCCTGATCCTGTCCATTCTGAAGAATGCACACCAGAGACATTGGCAGCAGGCATGATCTGTGGCTCTTGAGACCTTCCTTGATGCCGAAGACATTGATGTGCACTGCCTCCCTGCTATGATAGAGGCTTGTGAAAGATCGATTGGTCTTGCAGGTTTTAGAAGTGGATGGACATACAGACAAAAAGCATGTTCAGCAGCAATTCCGCAGGCTGGCTAAGCAGGTCCACCCTGACAAATGTTCTCTACCAGGCGCTGATGCCGCTTTCAAGGCGATCTGCTTAGCAGCAGCGGAGTTGTCTTCATCGAGAGGTATACTCTCTACTCAGCCTGCCATCAGGCTCAGAGGAGTACCTTGTCTGATGTTGCGATGGTATCTTATATTTCCGTGCAAATCAAAGAATTTTCATAAGTGAGTGTCTCGCATGTTGACGGGCTCGTGCTCGCCAGGTACTAGTGGGAGTGGGGATCATGCTGAGGACGTTCACTGGTGGGAAGCTTGGGACGATGATGATGTGAAAAGGAAGAGGAAACGCGCAGCAAGCCCAGATGTGGATGATGAGGATGCAATTTGGCAGGCGGGACTTCATGAACTCCCTGTGGAGGTACTGCATGCTCAGATGACCCCGCTATACCACTTCTGTGCATTGTTGATTTGATAGCTTGCCCCATTCTTTAGCACCCTCCTGGAGATTTGTATATCGTGTTGCTTATGTCAAAGTTTGAGTGTCGCCCAGGATTTGAGGCGAGAGGTTGTTACGCTCCAAGGGTCTATATTCGACAAGAAGGATCCAAGCTCGGGCACACAATTATCCCTCCAGCGTCGACAGCAACGCCTTAGGTGCTTAAATTTGTCACCTCGATCGCAAGAATCTTTGCTTGCTGGTAAGTGCAGATAGTGAAGGCCAGTCATCAAGTGGAGCCTTATTCTGCAGGCAAGCTCGAGCGGTGCTGTCCAAAGTACTGGAGGAGAGCCGCATGGCAGAATCATCTCAGCCTGACGGTCATGCAATGGCGGGTGGATTCTTGTAACAATCTGTCACAGATTGTTACCGGGTTTACCGTAGTGGGATTCTTCTGAAGCTTCGAGAATGTCACACCCGATAGCTGCAACGCCGCTGTGATCGGTCCGCCACGGGAGCCCAGGACACCTCTGCTATTTGAGATGCCCATTCAATCAATGAGAGTCCTAGTCCTAGAAGCAAATTTGTCCATGAAAAGATCTGTACATTGTGTACAACCCGCAAGCCTATTGAGCAAAACACAACACAGCAGCAGAAATGCAATGGCTTCATTCCTTCGGCATTGTTTCATGAAAAGGCTACAGGCGATTTGGAGCCCATACAGATATCTGCAGATATCATTGATGTAACAAAGAATTACTTCCATGCACACCATTTCAGTTACACAGACTTCATGTCATTTAGTGACCGTCACCTAACATTGCTAAATAAGCCTTGACAGCAGGGTGTATGTACCACCAGACAGCAAGAGGACTCCTGAAGCTGGTGTGATCCATGCGCTCCATTGCCTCATGGCAAGAACCTGCTTCAGGGTGCCCGCAAAGGTGGCTGCCACCATCAAAGGAATGACATACCTGCACTGCCACACTTACGTAATTGCACTTCATGCTGGTGGATTGAGACTCTCAATTTGAGAGCGTCAACAAGCTGCGTAAGAGGATGATACACAATGGTGGAGAGATTCATGAAGGATTGCTCACCCACTAGTGTAGGCAAGCAGCAATGCTCCGCCAGTGACAGGGTCTTGTGAGGTTGCCACATAGGCCAGCAACGTTGCCAACACCGGAGTGCTGCATGGAGATGCGGCCAGTGCAAATGTCAGACCGGCAAGGTATGCCTGCACAAAGTTGCCAAAGGCTCAAAGACTTGCCAGGATGTACCCAAGCATCCTGAAGAAAACAAATGTTGATCAGGGGTCAGAGAATAAAGATGTTCGTGAAGCGGGTGGTGGGCACCTGCACAAGCGGCGGAGCTGAGACCTTTCGAACATCAACATCCAAAGAGGGCAAGGCAAGTGGCAGCAGCTCAAGCAGATTCAGGCCCATGATAATTGCAACAAGGCCCACTGCAATTGGTAAACCATCCCCAAATTGGCCATATGTTCGGCCCAGCAGGGAGGAGGCAATGCCCAGGACGGCCAATGTTGTGGCCAGCCCAGAAGAGAACGCTGCTGCCCTGAAAAACAGGTAGATCTCAATTGTTGCATCCCTGAGCGACACAGCAATCCGCAAACATGTGGTCTTGTCATGCATGTATATAATTGTATATGGACCCTGTCAGGCTCAGCAGTGTCACCTAGAGAGGGTGCTGCCTGTGTTGCTGTTCTCCTCACTGGTGCTATATCCACCAATGTACCCAAGCGTGAGTGGAAGCACACTGAGTGTGCATGGTGACAGACTTGTGAGCAAGCCTGCTCCGAAGGTTATAGCAAAAGTGGCTATTGAGACACCTGCATCATTGCACCAGATGTAATCATTGACGCAACTCTGGCTTCATGCCCTTCGTGCAAGGTGTTGGGCATTCTGGCTTCTGAAGTAGACTGCATGTACCTTGGAGCTGTTGCTGAACTAGAGCATCCATTCTGTTTCCAACGGAATACAACAAGTCCGAAGTTGTGCCTCCTGTGTCTGCCATGGCACATGATGCTGTAAATGCCTGCACCGTGCAGCCCAGAACAGCTGCTGCTGCTGTTGCTGCTGCTGACGGTACTTGCCACGCTTGGAGGACAGAAATATCACTGCCATTAGAGGTAGACCAAAAGTTGTGACCTGCCCAGGCACAGAGATGCGTTCATTCGAGTCAGAATGACAGCACGATGCTGCTTAAATTCGGATGAAAAACTTACTTTTAGTAACTTCAGTGGATGATCTGGATGAAGACACGCAGTCGTGCTGATCTGGTAGCTGGCTGCCTGTTGATGTCTGAGCATGACCCCTATCCTGGGCTGTCCTATGACAGCGTAGATTTCTTGTGTGAGTGGTGATCAAATGATGGTGTTTGAACGAGTGAGGATGTGCGAGACAAGTGGCAGGAACACTACTTGGCCAGGACAAGACTGAAAACCGATCATAGATCAGCGTGTGATCTGAAAACCAAGAAAAGGCTCCGTGCATTCCGGGATAGGATTCGTTGGACTCTTTGCAACAAAATAAGATCAATGAAAACAAGAAGAGAAGAGAAGAAGAAAATGAACATGTGTAGGAATAAAAAATATTGTACTTCTGTTATTATACCATGCCTTCACCAGGCGCACCGATGATAATTACATGCTAATCGTGCGCGTGCGCCGAGAATGGTTAGAGCATGAACAATAATCGATACAGCCGAGAGATCAAAGTCGAGGAGAATTCAAGACATCCGTGAGAGTCCAGGGCGCTGCTACACGCAGAAACCCACCTTGCAGACTCTGTAATATGGACTCGCTATTCAATCTCCCTACCCGTGATAGGAGCAATTTCTCTTCATGCGGGCCGGCAAGCACATCTAAGGTGACTCTTATTTTCTATACTCTCGCACGAAAAAAAGATTTTTCATCTCTGGCCAGAAGGGCGGATCAGCGAGTAAGAAGTGAGCATGCTAAAAAAACTCACTGATATGCAGGACGATTGGCCACGAATGAAGACGTATCAAGCGACACACAGTCGTACAGATGCGCCTTCCAATCAAGGTGACGCCTTGATCTGCAGCCAATTTGGCTAGATTCTGTTCCCATGGGGAGCCTTGCAGCAAGGGCTTTGAGGGCTTGTCTCCCATCAATTTGCGTACATGTATATTTGACTGACTCAGAGTTTGGCATCTTCCGTGCAGTGATCATGACAGAGAGCACCAGCATCCTAGTGCGCGAGTTTGAGAGCTCTGTGAGGAAGCTGGTGCGGTCCACAACACCTTGAACCAACGCTAATCGTATTATTGTATGGAAATGATAGCATGAGTTTGCCACATCAATCTGCATATTGAAATCTTCTGCCTCACTGGACTTTTGATCCGTGCTGCAGGCTGCAGGCGGGGCTGCTGGATGGAAACGCTCAGCAGGTGATAGTTTACAGCAGAGGCGAGCCAGCAAACACCCTCGCAGGTCCTGCGCTTTTGAAGGTGGGCATATTTCTCCTCTTCCACTGTGCAAGCTGATCAGGAAGCGGTCTTGCTTCAGTGCAGTCAACTCAGCTACTCTCTGCTCTTGCAGGAAGTTACCGGGACATGCAGGAAGGTCTACTTGCTGTCAGGGCATCATGAGACTCTTGGAAATGAAGTGCCATCGTCTGCAACCCAGCTCATTCAAGGCGCATTCTCAACAGGAACACATACCGCCTGTCACTGATTGTCAGTGACCTTGTGAGTGATGCGGAAGTCCTCGTACTTGGAAATGTGAGTGCAACTGCTGTCTAGTGTGACTGGGATCATTAACGAGGTTGCCAATGCTCCTGCATCACTTGTGGTGTGGCAAGTGCCGTGTGACACACTTTCATCGCACTATCATTGATTCGCTTGAATGAATTTGCATCGAGTGTGAACGCTTCCATTAGCTTGCCGATCAAGATTGCTGTGGGACTTCCTAATGCCAATGCCTGTAGTTTCAAGATCTTCGAGCTCCTTATGTGTATTTCATCAATGCTACTCAGATCAACTCCTAAGAATTACTGCCAGTGCGCATGTGCTTCTGTTGCGCAGCTTCGCAGTGTGCCTGCAAGGCCGTGAGGTCATCATGATGGTGACCCCATGAGCACCTTGAATTACTGGCAGCTGGCAGTTGTAATACTTCTCATAGCAAGAAAGACGGTAGCCTGGGGCGCAGTGACTTAAGACTTTCATTACTAAACATCATGATGGTGAGCTCGCTGCAGTGGCTGGAGGTGCCGGGGTTACAAGTGTATATACTTGCGTAGAATTCTATATATTCGAATACTATTATCAAATATATATACTATCAAGTATAGTATATTTGGAAAGACACAGTGATTGGCACAACCGATCAATTCAGTTCACTCGCCAATTGCCACATGCATGTGTGTGCCACTGTAATTTGACATGATCATGAGCTGTTGAGAGCCTCTGAGTATAAATTGTCGCAGCCTTGTCTGGCATGCACAAAGGCCTGCAGGCTGCAGTGAGTGCACTCACACTTGTGTGTGCTGACGGCAAATCTACATCATGGCATGACTACTGGCTCGAGCCCAGGCCTGGCAGGCTGCATGCACATGCGTTACAGATTGGGAGAAAACTTCAAGAGGAGGTGAGGAAGGAAGATGGCTTGGAAATCGCCGAGATGATGACTAGATTGTGGGTGGCTTCCCAACTGCTTCTGGCTGCCCCATCACGAGTTGGCGCCTAATTAGGGCGACACCTCAGGCCACCAACTTGAGGCAATCCTGATTCTCTTGCATCTGCTTCGGGCTCGGCGACGGCGGTACAGGCTTCCGAGTCTCTTCGCCGGTTGGCGGCATAGAGCATCTAGCCAGGGCCCTTGGCGCGTTGCACTGTCGCATTATTACGAGACCTTGGGATTGTGACCTGAAACTTTTTTTGAGCAGAAGTTGCTCTCACAGGCGGTTGTGTGCCCCTCGTGGGGTGTCTGAGGTATCAGAGTTCTTTTTGGTGCATATCTGGCCCCAGCTGGGGCTGGACTGCAGTGCCTCTGACGCTCTAGAGCAGTTGGAAGGTTTGCAGCAGAGCTATTTTGTAGGACAATGGCTGCCTCAGCAGTGTGCAGAACATTTGGCCATCTGAGCCTTGCACCAGGCGGGTGTCAGGGGTCTGAAATGGCTCTTGTTTCTGCTGATGCTTGGCAAATCTGTTTGTGAGGGGCGGCTTCTCAGATAGTTGGCATAAGATGGATATGAACAGAAGTACTGGAGCGGGCGCGGCTCAGGATGCATCCGAGGATAATGAGCCTCCAGAACAGCCCATTGTGGAGAGGGATCCGTCTGGAAGATGGAGCCGGGTGCGTTGACGGCGTTGAGACTCGGTGTTATGCCTTCTTCGTGTGTTGTGGAAGTACGGCTGAGCGTCGGTCGGGCGGGGCGCAGGTGGACCAGATTCTTGGGCGGGGCGCGTTCAAGACTGTGTACAAGGGATTTGACGAAGAGGAGGGCATAGAGGTGGCTTGGAACCAGGTCAGAGTGTCAGACTTGGTGTCGAGCAAGGAGGAGCGGGACCGGCTCTTTGCCGAGATTCGGGTGCTCAAGCAGCTGAAGCACAAGAACATCATGACCTTCTACGATTCTTGGCTGGATCCCAAGACGTACACGGTCAACTTCATTACCGAGCTCTTCACCTCGGGCACGCTGCGCCAGTGCGTTCCAAACCGCTTAACTCGTGCGCTTTGAGATGGGCCTCACGTGTTTCCAGCCCCAGACTGACCTTCTGCCGGTTGTGCAGATACCGCAAACGGCATAAGCACATTGATCCGGAGGTCCTGAAGCGCTGGGCATGGCAAATTCTGTGCGGCCTGGTCTACCTGCACGGTCACACACCTCCAATAATTCATCGTGACCTGAAGTCTGACAACATTTTCATCAATGGCAGCGAGGGCGTTGTGAAGATCGGTGATCTGGGTCTTGCAACATTGCTGCGGGCGCGCACTGCTCCCCAGAGTGTGCTGGGTGCGCACCTTCCACTGCAAACTCTAGACAACCTGCAGAGTGGGAGCGCTGCTAGGTCTTGCTTGCTAGGGCTGTCCTTGCATGCTGTCTTTCCCTTTTGCAGTGCATTGAATATAAGTAGATGCCCTTCTTTTGGCCTCCAGGCACTCCTGAGTTCATGGCGCCAGAGCTGTATGACGAGGAATACGACGACCGTGTGGACGTGTATTCCTTTGGCATGTGCCTGTTGGAGCTGGCCACGCTCGAGTACCCCTACAGCGAGTGCCGCAATGCTGCTCAGATCTACCGCAAAGTGTCCCTGGTGGGTGCACTGCTGGGCCACTTTCATCTTTTGCAAATGTCCTCTGTTATTTCTGCGCCAAGCCGCATGTTTAATCTGCTGCAGTCAAAGCTGACTTGTTATGTGCATGCGCAGGGAGTGAGGCCGGCTGGGCTGGCAAAGGTGCCGACGCAGGAGCTGGCAGACTTCATTTCGACCTGCATCGAGTCCATGCGCCAGCGCCGGCCGCGCGCGCGGCAGCTGTTGAAGCACCCCTACTTCGCGACCATCCGTGCGGAGAAGTGCGCAGCGAAGCTGGGTGAGGCCGCGCTCGCACATGCCGGCGCCAGCGCGGCCGACCTGCAGCAGATGATGTCCGAGTGCGCGGCGTCTGTTACCGGGACGGTCTCCCGCACCTCCTCAGAGATGGCTGAGGTGCAGCAGACGCTCAGCAGCGTCGAGAGCGGGCGCACTTCTCCTGTCGGCGCCAGTCCAGTCGAGCAGCCGCGGCCAGGAGACAGGCAGCCGCTGTTGGAGCCCTCCAGGTCAGCGCCCGTGTTTGGGCGGGTGGGCACGTCCTCTGCTGCGCCCTCCCCGCCGCGCTCTGAGACGGCCTTCGCCGACGCTGATGGCGGGGAGTCGACCGCGACAGCGCGCACTGCTCGCGACAGCTTTGAGACGGCGTCCACGAGCCACCTGCCGATGCACGAGCACCAGGAGGCCGTGAATGGCGGCGTTGTTGTGGCTGAGCCTGTGCTGACAGGTTTGCACACTGCTGGGAGGCCATGGCTTGTCATGTGGCATGCACATAAAGCAGAGCTTGGTGCAACATGAAGGACTTTGTGCTTCTACAATACCTGATCAGACTCTGTCCTGCTGCAGGCGATCGGGAGTTCTGTGTCAAGGGCAAGCTGATGGATGCTGACGACAAGCTCAATCTGCGCCTGCGCATCGGTCAGCATATAGGTGACACTGCTATTGAAGCCCAGTGGTGACAGTTTCAACCAAAAGGATATGTTTGCAGGGCTCTTTCTCTGAGACTGTGCCCTGGACCATGTTCTGGTAGTTTCAGGCCTCACACTCAGCTGTTGATGCTGCAGGGCCATCAAAGACAGTCGAGTTTGACTTTGATCTGGCGGCTGACACCGCCTACAGCGTGGCCAGTGAGATGGTCAGCGACCTCAGTCTTAGCCACGAGGATGCAAAGGTGCCCCTCTCTTGAATCTGAGTTGTCATATTCATCCTTGCCTAGTGTTTAACTCAAGGACACGCACATCCTGCTCTTGGCTTCCACAGACACTGTATTCTTTGCACAAAAGTTGCAAGTTGCATGACCTTTGGCTGAGTGTTGGCGCTGCATGCAACAGGTGATTGCGCGTGCGATCAAGGAGGAGATCCTAGCGCTGACTGAGGGCAGCTCCCCGCACCGCCGCTATGCCTGCATCTCTTCAGATGAAGATGATGCTCACCTCAGCCAGGCCAATGGTCAGGATGGGTCCGTCCAGATGGCCTGGGAGGCGCAGGCTGCCGGCAGCAAGCAGGCGGCCGCCGCCGCTCAGCACAGCTCCCACGCCGGCGCCAGCTACCGCCAGTCTGGCGACTGGGCCAACTCCGAGCGCCAGCTGCAAGATGGCACCCACTCGGAGGGCTGCTGCAGCATGATGGCGCTGGACAATGGGGGCGTGTCGTCGCCGGGGGCCAACGCCGGCTCGGACGCGTCCATGATGAGCTGCTGCAACAGCGCTGAGGCCGTGGAGGAGAGCGCGCAGAGCGTGCTGATCGGGCGCAAGCGCTCCAGCAGCAAGCTCAACCCGCCCAAGGAGGAGGACCGCACGCTGCCCATGAAGAAGCTGTTTGAGAACCTGACCGAGCTCAGCAACGCCGAGGCCGTGCGCGATGCGGCCGCCTCCGACCACGGCCTGCTCAGCAACGCGTCCTCGACGGCGTACCTCCCCAACGTGTCAACAGCTCCCAAGGCAGCCTCCGTGGCCGGCGAGCTCTCCCACGTCGCGCTGCGACCCACAATCGGCTTGCACCGCGGCCTGGGAGCTGTCGGCAGGGTGCCTTCGGTGTCGGAGAGCCTGAATGGGGTGGGGCTGGGGAAGCCCGCCTCCCAGAAGGGCTCGCCCGCGCGCTCTTCCCGGACGGCGCTCGAGTCTCCCGGCCGGTCTGCCGCCTCCTTTGCGCGCAACCCCTGGAGCTCCTGCGACAGCCTGCACCATGGCAGCCAGGGCGCGGCAGGCGGCCTGCTTCACAACCTGAGTCAGGTGTGAACAGAAGCCTTGCCATGCCTTGCTGTTGCCGGTGCTGCCAGGGTAGAGGTTTTGCCAGCAGGGAGTCTCTGACATGGCTGGTCTCTGACATGGCCATTTTTGCTGAATGGTGGTTGTGGCGTGCGCAGCCTTGCCTGGTGCGTTCTCGGCACAAGGAGGACTTGGAACAGAAGGAGATGCGCCGGAAGGAGGCGGCGGCTGCCATGAGCAAGATGGAGTTCAGGAGCTTGGAAGGACTCGACCTGTTTGGGGTGGTGACGGGCTGCAGCAACAAGGGCACCGCCAAGGGCACTCCCATCCACCGCAGGTCCTTTGTCTAGGAGTGTGTTCCAGTTGTTGGACCTGCATCTGACAGCGATCAGTCGACATAATGTGGGCCTCCTTGCAACCTCTGCGCTTCATGCGTCTGCTGAGCAATGCCTGATTTGAGGTATGCGGGGGGCTCTTAGCTAATTTGTACGTGTGGGTCTGAGACCAGTTACCTGCAAGACAGAAGGACCTCGTTACGCTTCTGCCTGCAGAGCTAATGCCTGTGGCTGCAGAAGACATTGGTAGCTTAGATTGGGCGTCCAACCACGTAGGTAGACACTGGTTTGTAGGTACTCGCCTGCATGTGGCAGACACAATACCATCGTGGGTAGTTGTCCAGGCATTTCTTCATCAACATATGGCTAGAATCTTGTCCCATCCAGAGGATAGACAAGGGGACAGCTGAATGTCAGATCTGCTCAGCCGTTATGGTCTGCCCGTCTCTGGGATTGCAATATATAGCCTCATCCTGGCTCAGATTGTCGGGGATCTCCAGAGGCTCTCTTGTTTGGATGCATCTTGTCCAGAAGTGAAGGGATAAGGGCACAGGAGAAGTAGGAGGGAAATTGAGAGACTGGACCTTTGTTGGATCAAGCCATCCAAGGAAGGTGTAGGGGTTATCACCTGCGTCCCTGCCCCCAATTTTGTTAGGCACTGGGGTTGAGTCTCTCCTGGAAGGTGTGTCAGCATTGCTTTCGCTGACAGCACGCTCGCAGCATCTGGATAAGCACCATTGGCATAGCATGCGCTCCAGCTTGAGATTTGCAGCCTGCTGAGTAAGAATTAAAGAGTGTCTAGCACTATGTGCTTTTGAGTGCTCTTAGTGAGCCGAATTTGTCAGTCTGAGAGTGTTGCCCGGAAGCTTTTTTGGGCGTAGTTGTGACTTTGCAGAGCTGATGCCAAGGACCACGTGGGTCCAGTATTCCTTCTAGGGTCCAATTGACGTGTTTGTATCGCTGTTATATTTGACGCCTCAATGCTGTTTGCCTCCCATTCAATTGTACACTTCATTAGCTTCTTTTGAATAAACTGCTGAGATCCCAAGTGGACATGTAAAGCTGTCAGCTCAGGCATTTGTTTGGAATGCGGCACAAGGCACTGATGTTCACATCTAAATTGGCTTGGCCCAATATATGCGCAAAAACTGCAAATGCATCTGCAGTCAGTTGGAGTGAAGCCACATTGCTCTGCAATTCTAGGTAACTGCTGGCTCCGTGTGCAAAGTAATGCTACAGTGTGGTACATCAGCCAACCTGCAACACTTCTACACGCATCTCAAACGGCTCATTTGGCGGGATCTCCTGCAATCCCAATTTCCCGTAGCCCAGCTCTGGAGGAACAATCACAGACCGCTGCAAAGTGCACAGAAAGAGCGGTTTAACAACGTTACAAAAAAGAGATGTCCCACTGGGTATCCCACTGGTGGCACCAGCGCTGGTGCTGCATGGTTGTCCTTGCAAACAACTGCATCATGTGATGCATTTTGCAGTGCACACACATCCAGACGGACTCACCTTGCCGCCCACTCGCATGCCAAGCACTGCTGTGCCCAGGGCCGACGGTGGCTTGGGGCCACCAGATCCAGCAAACAGGCCATTGGCAGAATCGCTGATCTTCTTCACGGCCACACCCGACACGACGTCTCCAGCAGTGAATTCAAAGGGCTGCAGAGGCACACATCTATTACTGGAATGGCCATGCGGACAGAATCGAACCTCAATGGTTAGCGCTCAATCAATAGGAATGACTCCGCTGCACATTCAGATTGAAAATTCACCTCAGAGATTGTGCGGTTGCCACCAAGAAGGCGGGCTTGTCTGCTGGAGACAACATTGATGCCCTTGTATATACAATCGAAATGCACCTGAAGGGCACAGTGCTCCTGGGCGTCACCACCATGCCCGGGAATGACACAATCACGCCAACCAAGATGCTGAGAGCAGTGCCAACTATTACCGTCACTCGCTTGCCCTTTGACACCTCGTCTCCTGAGCCCACTGAAAGATCAATGAATCTCAAGCCATCACCTGATCACACAGCAGTGCAGCAATGAGCATTACATAGTGGCAAGAAGTTATCTTCCATTGAAGCTTACCACAGGCCTGCATGGGATGGGCACAATGCAAGCACAAACGGCACATTCAGAGGCGTACTTGACGTGGCATATTCGCTCAGGTCTGCCTTCCGTTTCTTCAGCTCCTTCTTAAACCTGAATTGATGTATCCAAATCAAATAACAACGGTGGAAAATTTTGCACGGAATTTTGTTGAGGACACATCAGGATCGAGTAGAATAGAAGAGAGGAGTGCGAAAATACCCGATCGCTTGAGCTTCGTTTGACTGAAAGAATGCTAAACTGGGGAGCAGGATTGTACTTATTGCAGCTATGCTCACAGTGTCCCGTCGAGTCACTGTACTATATTCCATCTGACGGCATATAAGGGAAACGGTCGTACTACGACATCGCCTAAGACTGCCTGCCTTGAATGGCACAGCTGCACGAAAAGGTGAAATCTGCAAGCTTTCTGGTGCCTGTAAGTGCATGATTCCAAATGTTTGTATCCAAATCGAGTCTTTAAGTCAGGAGAGAACTGAATCTAAAGCTCAATTCCTTATGAAGTGATCAGCATTCACGATATCTTTTGCGGATGAGAAATTTTGCTATGAGCGTGCATTCTTTTTCGAAAACAAGGAAAAGAAGAGGAAAAGCGAGAAGGAATCCCATCCTTAGCGTATCCTCTGTGACAACGCCGCCTCGGTTCCTCCTTTCAACAAATGTTCAACCACAAATACTCAAACGCTTGGATGTGGCTTCTTCGTCTTGCTGAGATACTCTTGCAGAGACGATTTTGATGAGCAAAACACACTGAATCTCAGCGGTGCTGATTTAGCCCTGTTGCTTTGACAATTGAGAGATACTTTGAGACGCAAGAATATCTATAGGAATATCTCTGAATACTAGATGCGTAAGCTATTGCATCTCACAGCGTTTGGATTCAGAGCTGCCACCCTTCATCAAGCGTGCAGTGTTGAGACTGCAGCCTCCAACATACCTAGGGCTCTGAGGGGATTGTTGGCAGAGAGCTCACAGCAGCATGTCACGCAAGGGTGCTCATTATTTTCTCGATATTTTGCTGCTTCCTCCGCGCACTGCTCAGCGGCTACTGCAGCTGAAGTGGCAGGGAGCAGCAGAGAACAGCTATCAGTATCAGTTTTGCTAAAGCTGTACAAGCAGCTGTCAAAGCACCGCCTCAGTGCTCTTGTTGTTTCCACTGCTGCTGCTGGCTACATAGCAGGTACGCTACAAAGTTGTGCGAAGCAGATCGTGTGAACTCCTGCTGTTGCAAGGCACAGGAGCAGGTTCAATAGTAAAGCAAACCATCTTCGGAGTGTGACCTGTCATGCCGTTGGCGTGGTCATAAGTCCTCTGCGAGTTCCGTTGCCTTCGCCCTGTTGAAGATGAGAAGTAACAAGAAAAGCAAGATAGGGAGTCTGCCTTGCATGATTACAGGCAGTGGAGATGAGATCGACTGGGCTGGGCTGGCTTGGACGTCCCTGGGCACCTTTGCCTGCGCAGCTGCTGCCAACACACTGAACCAGGTGTACGAAGTGGTAACAGACTCCTTGATGGAGAGGACAAAGCGACGGCCACTCCCTCTTGGCCTGCTGTCGCGAAGGCATGCGCTGGCTTTCGCTGGGGTCATGGGAGTCGGAGGCATCACTATCCTGGCTTACAAGGTATGTTGAGCTTGAGCTCTATATCACGCACTGATTTCCATACTCTCTATCGCGAGTGGCAATATCGACATATCTGCTCATCCCCTCAATTGCAATATCTTGATGTGTTCGCGCAGGCGAATGCCACAACTGCAGCGTTGGGCGCTGCAAACATTGGGTTGTATGCGGCCGTGTACACGCCACTGAAGGTGGTGAGCGTGGCAAACACCTGGGTGGGTGCGGTGGTGGGCGCCATACCTCCGCTCATGGGCTGGGCTGCAGCTGCGGGCCAGCTGGACATTGGAGCAGGTGCAGCCCCTTCCATCTTATTGGCACAGCTCAATGCCCAGCAGCTCTTGCTGCTGCTCAATTGCTCGGCGCTTTGCTGAGAGCTTGGACAGCCCTCTTTATTTGAGCAGATCTCACTGACACGGCTAGCATTTGTCGTTGTGACTGAATCGTTACTGACTCTATGAGTCTGATATTTTGCACCCACCAGTGTCACTTCACCATTGAATGATTCTATGACTTACTGTTGTAAAAAAGTGCAATTCCGGCAGCATGGATGATCAATAACGGCGATGGGTCGTGCAGGAGTGCTGGCTGCGGCGCTCTACTTCTGGCAGCTGCCGCACTTTCTGTCGCTGGCGTGGCTGTGCCGAGCGGACTACGCGCGTGGCGGCTACAAGATGCTGACGCTGTTTGACGCCACCGGCCGGCGCACGGCGGCATGCGCGCTGCGCAACTGCCTTTACCTCATGCCCCTGGGCGCGGCGGCTGCCTGCCTCGGCGTCACCACAGGAGCATTCGCGTATGAGAGTGCAATTATCACCGGCATCATGGCCACCACCGCAGCCTCCTTCCTGCAGGTGCCTGCCCTCTCTAGGCCCCTGCAGATTGATGTACATCCTCTGGACCCTGAGGCCTTGAATGATTTCTAAGGAACCTATTACATGACATGCGTATACACCCATCCATTGGTAAGTATCCGATTGTCCCTTGTCAGAAGGAGCAGCCCGTTCACAGACTCGGATGGCGTTGTGGATGACTGCTGCATTCCAGTGCTGCATGCAGAGTGTTGGCTGAGGTTGCACATTTTGTGGCTTGCAGACGCCCAGCCCGACGGCTGCGCGGAGGCTCTTCCGCGCATCGCTGCTGCACCTGCCGCTGTTTATGGCAGGCATGGCGCTGCACCGCATCCCTCGGGACAAGCAGGCTCTCAGCTCGCAGCAGACAGTGCTCAGGCTGGGCGTCCCGCTGCATCATGCCATGGGGGGAGGGGCACGAGCCGAGGTTGGTGCCAGCAGGGCTCCAATGCTGGGGGCCATTTCTGTGGCTCCCTTCCCATTCCTTCCTGTCCCGCTGCAGCTACGATGCCCCTCCAAGGTGGCATGCGCAGAGGGGCCTAGTAGTGACGACGCTGATGTAGAGAAAGACAGGTGATATCGCGTGAAACAACAATTTACGTCTGCAGGCATGTTATCTTAAGAAATGCTGCCAAGGTTCTGTTTTTGGGACCCGAGGTATGCATACAGATATCTCATATCAGATTAGAATTAATATGGGAACCTTGCATGGCACCATCTCCGGAAACTCCACTACCAGAGAATTGCTTGCTCATGCATGCTTTGTAACCGTGAGCAATAATATCAATATTTACTGGTGGGGGTCAAAAATTAAGAAGTTATCTCCAAGATTACTCAGGCTCTGAGTATTTACAAGGTCTTGGATATGCGCACCCGGTCCACTGCACCGACAACTTAACATACAAGTCTCCATTACAAATTCTCTATCCTCAGAAAATTGGTCCGACCACTAATCTGACTGATGTGTCCTCAAAATGCACCTCTCATGTTCCGAAGACTCAGGGAACTGTTTTGTGGCTGTGAAACTCAGGCGATGATATTGATTATAAAGATCCATTGAAGGCAAAATAAGAGGACAGGCACAAGCAGCCACATCTCCATTTATGCATCCAGTAGCCCGAAGCATTTGTGGATGGCTCCCAATATAGTATGATCCACAGTCAAGGTCCGCAATTGGTCAAGGACCCGCACTGCTTCATGTTACCACTCATGATCCCTCGATGGTGATGCCCCTGAGCAGAGAGCCAAAAGCTCTGCACTTTTCAAGCTGACATATTTGGAGGGCGCAATTCTATCATGACAAGGAACAGAAGTAGATGAGACCCCTTCTTCCTTGATCTATCGCTGTACCTGAGACTGATTGCAGAGCACCGGGCATGTTGCTCTTCCTCCGGGGTGTACCAGGCGCTGTGAGGGGTGGTGCATTTCTGCCAGCATGTGCAGAAATTTTTAGTGGCACAACGACACACTAAAAACTTACTCAGACAGACATGGCAAGGTGGAAGGTCACCTTGCAGACCTTTTAGTATCTTCAGCCTGCAAGAACATTGCAAGTAACTTCACGGCTTGGTATGCGCTTGACCCAAAGATATTGCGCAGTATTCCAAGGTACTTTTTCCTTGCAACATCATCTGCCACAACCTGCACAGAGAAGACAAGACAGACTGGTAGAGACAGCAGCATCGCGCGCCAATTACCAGTCCAAACTAAAAATCCCAGATGCAGAACTGATGTGCCAGCCAGGCCCGATCTTCTGGGGAAACAGTAGGGCCACACAAGTGTACCTTCAAGCTGGCTAATACCAGCACCTTGGCCCCCCGGCAGTTCAAGGAAGGATGTCGGACCCAGGGGTCCAGATGAGACCCAATATAGGGCATCTATGATGGCCGAAGCATTTGCTGCGCAAACAGCTGTTCTTGTGGGAACATGGGGCTGTCAAGAGGCAACAGAAAGTCTTTCAGGATTGCACAAGTACGCCAGGGCTCCAGGTCATTCCCACTCGTATATCCTCTGCAGTGGTGCTCAGCCATTTGAGAAGCTGCCCGCTCTTTCTCATGCAGTGTGCTCGTTTTAACAGAAGGTTGCTGCAGTTGAGGTGACCAAATCATATCCGGAGATCTAGGGTCACCACCCATCCTCTTGCATTCACATCGTGTCCTGTTCACATGCACGACCAAGTTGCTCTGTAGAGGTGTGTGACCTGAAGCTAGCAACGGATGTGGCACCCAAGGCAATTTTTTCGCTGTAAGTATCTGGAAGAAACCGGACTCCTTTCATACGTTCTGAGGCACGAACGAATGTGGGGCCCTGCTTTGTGCAATTTAGCTCCCCTGAACACGTGCTGACACCAACATCGTACAATCCAAATCTTGCAGTGAATTCGAGTGTTCGAGTTGTCAAAGGTTTAAATAAACCTCTGTAGGATTAATTTTCGTCAAAGCTATAAGCACTGATATCAGCCCGCCTTCTATCGTAACTTCGACAACCTTGAATCTTGACAAGGGAGACTGGACTCATGTCGATGTGCACTCAATCTACTTATGGTATTATTCGACCATCCTCTACCTGGCTATCTAGCCATTCGCGCGTCTCTGGCCTGAGGAGTGAGTCTCTCTGTCCTTGATGTCCTTCCTCATGGGATTCTAGACATGAATAAATCATTACATACCGAATGTTCTTTACAAAGCATCGGAATGCATTTCACGCCAAGCTGATCTGACAATGGTCCAGTGCCTTCTGTAAGGATTCTATGCCTGCTCACCAAGCAGGTCGCCCATTCACTGTCAGACGTCCCAGAGTAGCTCCAGCTGCGGCAGCAGATGCTGAAGACATTGGGACTGCTGGCACAGCTGCCATTGCTCTTGGAGCCTTGGCAAACCCCTTGGTCCTGCTGTCTGACTACACGCTGTACACCACTGGACGTGGTCTCCCCGAGGGCCCAGGAGGTACTGCAGTTCAGCTGATAAAGCTCTCATGAGAGTGATCACATGCTTATATCCAGAAGGCTATTGGCCTTACTGGGATTTTATCTGTATTGCAGGCTTATATGGAGCTGCGGAAGGCATCTCTTACCTGGCCATTCTGGGAATTGTTGGGTGGTCGCTTGCAACCAAGGCGCGCACAGGCTCGGGCTTGCCGGCCGGCCCGTCAGGTCTCCTGGGCGCAGTGGAGGGATTTTCGTACCTTACCCTCCTTGTGAGCATTGTGGTCTTTGGATTGCAGTTTTTGCAGAAGGGCTCTCTTCCAGGAGCTCTGGGGTGAGCATCTAGGCAGGAAACGTGAGAAGAGAACAATCGAGGGGTGCCATGCAATAATGCCATGGCCATTGGAATATGCCAAGGATCTCGTGAGCAGCAAGCTCTTGAATGCACGCTGTCCGCTGAGTGCTCACATATGGGCACTCAAGAGAAGAGGAACACCATATGTAAGGTTACATGACATGACATGGGAACCCGTCATATTAGCATACAATCACGTAAATATAACCCACCCATATGGACCACCATGACTCCAAGGGCATGTCCTAACCTCACCGTGTCTATCGGTTTCAGTGGCGCCTTGATGGTGTGCACTGCATCCCCTGATTTCACTGCAACATGGCCTCTGTCTGCTCTGACCGCTCCGTCATCTCCACATCGCCCAGGCCAGCCCGCCGCTTGCGCACACCCGCCTCGCTCAACCCATTGCGCGATGCCTCCCTCGCACCGCCTGCGCCTGCACCTGCACCACGCACTTCCCATCACCCGCCAGAAGCTGCACTCAATGATCCACTGTGCTTCAACCAGCACTGTACAGCAAGGCTGTTGATTGAGGACACAAAGAGAGTCCCAGACGAGTGCCACACAGTAATTTGGCTTAATGGAGGAAAAAGCATGAGACAATCAAGGGAAAAGAGATGCAATTATCAACTCATCATCAAGCGCCAGAGATAAGATGAAGGGCTGGCTCGAAAGTGATCACCATGCAGCAACGATACAGTGATCCACCAGCGCAGTTGCGATTGCATCTGGGCCCCACCTGCAGTGCTGCCCGGGCCGGCAGTGGCGCTGTGGGCGTCGGGCGCGATGTGCTCGCGCATGGCGTTGCCGGTGGCGGCCAGGCCGTCGTGCACGCGCTCCGACAGCGCGCTCGGATCGGCCAGGAACTCGCGCGCGGTGTTGAGCGTGCGCTGGCTCACGCTCTGCAGCACCGGCACAAACTTGCCGCTCAGCGCCACCGCGCCCGGCAGCAGCCCCCTCTGCATCTCCGCATCCACATCCAGCTCCTGCACAAAGAAAAAGGCATCTTCCTTCAGCAGTCCAGTGTGCTTGAAGACCAGAAGAATGGCCAAAAGAACCAGAAAATGTAGCACTGCTTGCGCTACAACCTGCACTTCGCAGTTACCAGGCAAGCTGTCATTGTAGTCAGACATGCAGGTGCTGCGTGCAAGGGAGAGGCAGCTTTCATACCTGGTAGACGGTCCTCCCAAACAGGAAGAGGAAGAGGGCGAGGATGAGCCAGAGCGGGTTGTACAGGACGGCGAGCATCTCGTCAAAGCCCAGCACGAGCATGGCCGCGATGGCCCAGAAGGGCGGCCAGCGATTGCTCGCTGCTCGGTTGGCCTCCTGCGTCGCCTGAGCCTGCAATACGTAGAGATCCACACCTTCATCCTCCCTCCATCAATTAGACAGTCTGAAATGCACCAGGGCACCTTTCGGCCTGGGTGAGTCGATGCGCTGAGGTCAAGCCCTCTTTCTTAAAGATCAAAGAAAAAAATAGGGAGTAGGCCGAATTGCGCGGAGACATTCTGTTGTGGGACAGTATGGTACCTGCTGGACGGCGTAGCTGGTGTCTGATGAGAACTGGCGCCACAGAGTGCGGCACTGCGAAGGGCTCAGCAGCACCAGTTCCTCTGCAAGGGCCGGCCACTCTGACGCGGCCACCATGTCGAAAGCGCCTGCAGCCGCCGCACCTTTGCTGGGCTCGCCGCCGCCGCTGGTGCTGGGTCCCTCCCCTGCATGCTCCAGCACTGCCCTCTCCACCACATCCGCCTCAGACCCCTGCACCACCAAGAGACAGCACATCAGAACCAGTCTTTCTTGTCTCCTAGACTCCTCTGTCCTACTCACAATACAGGAGTTGCGTCTCACACAGATGGCACAGAACCATGTAGCAGGAAGGTAACAAGGGAGAGCGGCACCTGTGGGCTGTCCACGCGCATGACTGCCAGCTGGGCCAGGAGCTGCGCGGCCGCCAGCCGGGCCTTCTGGTTGGCCGCAGGGATGTTGGCGCGCGGACCCCAGCTGCGCGGCATCCCCCCCTCGTCCTTCGAGAACACCTGCACACCCACCACACATCCTCGTCCTCCATCCAATCTGTCATATTGCAACCCTGAAAGTGTCCAGCAAGAGCTCTTCCTCGGGCTTTCCAATGGAAAAGGAGGCTTCCACTAATAATGCACAATATAAAGATCTCCTCAAGGAGTTGTAGCGCACCTCAGTAAAGCGCTCTTTCATGCGGGGGAGGGCGGTGTGGGCGGCCTCGCGCGCTGCAGACTCGACGCGCGCCCGTCCAAAGGCTTCCAGCTCCTGCTGCAGGGCGTCCAGGTCCGGCCCTGGCACCTCATATCCCTGCAGCCCCTCCGCCACCACCTGCAGCCAGAAATCCATTCTCTTTCAAATGGACTGCCAAACTTTTGTTGTAGCTTCCACAGACTCCCGCTATGAGGATCCATAGTGAGCAGAGAAGACGGACATGACGATATTGGGGCAGCTTGACTATGAAGAGAATGGTACCTGGGATGCTTTCCCCAGGGAGGAAGCGAGCAGTCGCCTCAGCCGCGGCCACAGGTCTAAGGGGCAGCTGTCCAGCAGTGCGCTGGCAGGGCCAGCCAGGCCTGCCACCAGGCTCTTCTCTGCCCTCGACCCAACTTCAGCCACCTGTGCAGATCCATAAATCGTTGCCAACTACTTACACGAGGGGCACTCACAAACGGTATACCCACGTAGCAGAATCTCTCATTGCCTTAAATTAAGAATAAAAATTGGATGGCCACCTTCTGAGCTCGGAGCACGTTGATGTGAGCATCGATGTCGCGTGACACTTGCTCAACGACCTCCACTGTGTCCCACTTGGTGCCAGAGACCACCACAGCCTTCAGGCCCTCCTGGAAGAATGCCAGCGCATCCACTTTGCTCCTGTTGAAGCAGCCCACATTCAGGAAAGGAATTTTGGAAGTCGATGCAAGGATGACATCTCTTTGATTCCAAGACACCATATTGTTGATTCTGATGGAAGAGTTCCAAATAAGAGCTGATCGTCCATCCTCTAGGCTGTAGATGAAAAGGCCATGCCTACAAAATGAAATGACTGGGCGCGATTAAGAAACATTGACAGCGGAAGCGCACCTGGAGGCGCATGCAGCAAATTCATGCTGTGCGTCAGGCTGGGCCAGCGCTGCAACAGTGCGCGCCAGGGCGGCCTGCCGCAGGAGTCCCAGCTGGTCTGCGAAAGCAGCCGCCACCAGGCGCTGCGAGCGCACGATCAGTTCTTCCTCTTTTGCACGCCGCACAGTCTCCTCAAAATACCTGGCCTCCTCATCGTACCCTGCACCCGCCACAGCTGTCAGAAGACCTGCCTTGCCTATCTATTACGCCGCATCTGTGATCAGAATAACATGGAGTGCATGCGGCATTCCTAAAATGCCGAAAGACACATCAGACAAAGCTCTGTTCCAAACATTCCAGGGTAAGCAGCACAGGATAGGGCAGTGTAAGCGGGGTGCACCCGACAGGCAGGAGTCCAGCAGGGCGGCGGCGCGTGTGCCAAAGTTGGGCACCAGGTCAGTGGCAGCCTCCTGGCGCAGCCCCAGCCAGGCCTGGTCCTCCGCCAGGGCGCGCAGCTGATCCTCCATTATTTCCGCGCAGCGTATGTTCGCCACCATCACCTGCCAATATGCACAGCCGCTTCGGAAATTTGTGCATGTAATGGTAGGCCTTTGTTGGCGCTCCTTTCAAGCATTTTTATCTGCACAGCAAGACTTGCCCATGATGCAATTCCTGCGATGTTGCATCTTATCCGCTAGAGTTTTGCAGGCAAGGGGCTGCCTGCGGAGAGGGGGAGTGCACCTTGTGGGCCGGCAGATTGAGGTCCTTCTGGTCGCGAATGATCTCCCACACCTTTTGCAAGCTGAGGGCCAGCGCGTGGCCTGGCAGCTTGTCATTGCTCACCCGCACCAGAGTGTCATCTCCTGCACACAGCATCTTCGTAAAAACATGGGACAGTCCCAACGAGGTGGAGTCACAGGATAGTATGTGGCACTGCAGGATAACCGAGACTGAACAAAGGATCTGTCTCAGCCTCACCTTCCTCAGAGAAGCGCCTCCGCAATATGACACTCTCTGCTCGGAAGTCCTCCTCCTTCTCCTCAAAGTTGGGCAGCGACGAGTACTTCACCTGCCCAGGGAAAAACGCAGAAGCTCAGTGATAGGCAAAGAATTCAAGAAAAGCTCACACGAGGCGAGAAAGCACAGAATCACAGTTTGCAGGGTTGTGGCAGCACTGACCTCGAAGAAATCTGTGAAAGAATATTGTTCATAGTTGGGCGGCTTGGTGATGGCGACCCACATCTGCCTCAAGTCCTCCTCCCAAGTCTCTATGATGCGCTGCAGGGGCGTCCTGGTGCGGTCCCGGAACACAAAGAGCAGCACTGTGCGCCGCTTGTTGGGCGCAGGAGTGAACAGCTTCAGGTTGACCTGCAAACAACACTCGACATGGTCACCGCCAGGGTCGCTTGGTCGATCTTTCTCTGGATGCTTTGCAGAGTCTGTGAGGTGATTTGTATGAAAGGACAATATGACATGATGTCACCTGGAAGATTGTCTTGAGGAGTGGTTTGCCTGCACCAGCCTCACGGCCCACATCCTTGGCCCACATGTTCACAAGGAGCACGTCTGCCACCGCCAGAGCAAATAGCGAGCTCTGACGCTCAAAGGAGTTATCGTCCTCGCCGCGCTCCCGTCCGTCGCTACCTTCCAGATCAAGGACGAGGGTGGAAGGCTCCTCGATCTTCTGTCCTTTTGCCAGCCAGATTCCCTTTGTTGTCTGGCGCCTCCCGCTCATGGCATCCATCTCCTCAAAAGTGGTGCCAAACTGCGACCAGGACACCATCATATCACCCAATTATGTACTGATCATCAATGCAGCAAGATTGAGGTGCTGGGGCCGGATGCAGGTTACTTGATGGGACAGGGAAGCTATGATGAAACCAGTGAACACTATGCCTCGCACGAACATGCCTCCAAGACGGCTTGAGGACTTTGGTATGGGCAGTAAAAAGCAAAATGCGAGCCTTCTAATTACATCAGCCAGCACGATGCACAGCACCTGCGTTTGAGGAAGTTTGAGGTACGCTGACAAGGAATCTACCTTATTGACTCGCGATGGCAATGCCCTATCCTTGATTGTATCAATAAGTTTCTCATTTTCAACACATAGTAGGAATGGTTCACTCACCAAGGCATTCATTAGTGTCGACTTGCCACTGCTCTGAGGACCAGTGATGGCCACCACTTGGTACCCCACTCCAACATCCCTTATGTTGTGCCGCTCCACAAACTCATTGACGCCTTGTTCATTGAATTCACCGTCACCATTGACCACCTGCAGGATACCTGTCGACGACATCGTGCAATTGTTGATACCAGCTGAAGCTTGGCTCTCACTAGATATATCGTAAATAGTTTTTCAATCGTCTACAATCTAGCTTCACATCTTTTGGTGCATTCTGGTGTGTCTGGTATTCTCACAGAATGGAAGTAAGGAAATCGGCAATGGAACTCCATGGACCGAGGCCTGCAGATTTTGGGCCCGTAAACGGAGTTCCGAAAGTGCAGCTGCCGTAGCCTGAACTGGTCAGCCGTCAGAAAAAATCGAAAATACTCTCATCGTTCTGGGTTCATCAAGTTCCACACCTTTCGGGAACAAGTTTGATCAAGATGTTGCTCCTATTCGAAACGGCAGCAGGTTTCGCGCTCTTCAAAGTACTGCAGGAAAACAAGATACAGGAGACAGAGGTGAGACGGCTCCTCAAATGCATCAAATTCTGTGCAGCGAGAGACCATCGACTCTAACAATTGCATGCTCTTATCGCAGGACTTATGGCAGGATTTCCAAACTCTGGACGCAGCACAGAAGGTGAGTTTCCTGCTGTACTTTGGCTTTCATCTGGCAGATCTGAACAGACAGTTAATGACGTATTGCTGTGATCCGGATGCAGGTTGTTAAATTGAAGGCTTTTAGTAAGTTTGAAAGCACCATCGATGCCCTGGCAGCTGCAACTGCTCTGGGAGACAGCAAGCTGAGCAAAGGTGAGGGCACCTCCACCACATTTGTTGAACTGTAATATTAAACTTTGCAGAAGATGGATAATGTCTCATTGTGGATGTGGGTTGGCAAAAGCCCTGGCTGCTCTCTTGAAGCTAGACTGTACATCGCACAAGCTGTGCTCCAGCACAGCAGTGATCCAGCTTCTGGCCTTTCAATCAAATTTCCTTGTGCAGATCTGAAGAAGTTCTTGAAGAAGAATGCGGATGGCAAGACACTTGGAGTGGCAGATGCCAAGCTGGGCAGCATCATCAAGGAGAAGCTTGGCATCCCCTGCATCTACAGGTGAGGAGCATGCAGGTTGGCAGGGATGCATGGCTAGCAACAATGCGCTCTGAGAGTGCCCTGCTTGGACACCTGGTAGAAAGAGCTGACATGTTGTGCTATGTGCAGCAATGGGGTGCAAGAGCTGACCAGAGGCGTGCGCAGTCAGATTGAGGGCCTCATCAGGTGTGAACATTCCCCGACGCCTCCAAGTACCGTCCTTGCTAGTAGCATACCGGAATAATGTCTCTTGCACTCTGTGCATAGCTGAAGGCAGTGCGTTTTGCTTGCAGTGGTCTTGCTGGCGGCCAGGACTTGACTCCCATGTCTCTGGGTCTCAGTCACAGCCTGTCACGGTACAAGCTGAAGTTCAGCCCAGACAAGGTAGGCTGTCAGGATGCCGTTTCAGTCAGTTTGCCCTTCCATCTCCATCAAAGACTCTGCCAGCTGCCCCCTGGTGACCTCATGAATTAGATGGTTCAACACTAATGTTTGATGCTCATATGCAGGTTGACACCATGATTGTGCAAGCCATCGGGCTGCTGGATGACCTGGACAAGGAGCTGAACACATATGCGATGCGGGTGCGCGAGTGGTACGGCTGGCATTTTCCAGAGATGACCAAGATCGTTACGGACAACATTGTCTACGCCAAAGTGGTGCGCTTCCTCTGTCAGTCATTTTCTTCATGAGAGAGAGAGAGACCCAACAATAATTATGCCAAGCATCTGGATTTCTTTGCGCTGGGGTCTTGCGCAAGTAGTTGCCAAATTCTGCACAGGTAGCATGGGCGTGTGGCCCCCAGATCTCAACAATGCCATGCCATGCCATGCCACTTTGATGAGTGCCATGATAAATGTGGACATGGGCGTGTTCAAGGTGAGGCTTGCTGGCGCAGATCAAGCTGATGGGCACACGCGAGAACGCAGTGGACAAGGACTTCTCGGGCATCCCACTGGAGGAAGAAGTGGAAGAGGAGCTGAAGGAGACAGCAGTCATCTCCATGGGCACAGAGATCAGCCCTGTTGACCTGCTCAACATCATCTCCCTCTGCGACCAGGTGCGCACAGTCCTTACTAGGTTGGATGCAACAGCTTTGCCTGATTAGCTGAGGAGCTCTTCTCACAGCATCTTGCTGTGGGACCTGCACGGAGTCTAGAAGGAGGAATGCCCATCAAAGGAGTGATGGACTCTTCACAGAATTGCCACTGTTCATGAATTGAACTGAAAATCATACACTGTGGTGATCGGCAGGTGATTGCACTGGCAGAGTACAGGGCGCAGCTGTACGAGTACCTGAAGAGCCGGATGATGGCCATCGCCCCCAACCTGACAGTACTGGTAGGAGAGCTCGTCGGCGCGCGCCTCATCGCTCACGCTGGGTCTCTGATCAACCTGGCCAAGGCGCCTGCCAGCACAGTGCAGATCCTGGGCGCGGAGAAGGCCCTCTTCAGAGCGCTCAAGACAAAGCACGAGGTGAGACCCCTGCTCTCTTCCAACTGTTGTCTGGTCCTCGTTGCATGACCGCGTCAGGCCAGGTTGAACACCAGAATTCTGAATTCTGTGCGCGTGGATCAGAATAAGCTCAAAAGAATTTCTTTGTGGTGCAGACGCCGAAGTATGGGCTCATCTTCCACGCCAGCTTGATAGGGCAGGCGGCGCCCAAGCACAAGGGCAAGATCAGTCGCGTGCTGGCCGCAAAGTGCGCCCTCTCCATTCGCGTGGACGCTTTGGGAGACGTCGCAGATGCACACGTGGGTCTGGAGAGCAGAGCAAAGGTACGCAAGTTCCTTCACTCTTGTAGTAGGGAGTAGGGCCACTTCTCACAAACGCCTTTGGCAGAACCCCACGGCCTGCTTTACAAGGCCGTGCGGCTTTGAAACAAGGCAACATCAAAGGTGTTAGATCTCCGGGGACGGGTAGGAAATGATGCACTAGCCCTCGAATTCGCACCGACATGTGGTACAATTTTGTCACATTTTTGTCTAGCATTGTACTGCTTCCTTGAATGTGTGCCGCTGTTACGTGGCAATGCAGCCAATGCCTGTCTGCTGCAAGAAGATACAATCAGCAGGAAAGCTATTGTATTAAAGCAGTCAACAACGTCCAGTATGCCTCTGCTCTTGCGGAGAGGTCCTTGCAAATGCTTGGCTCATGTCACGAGCGCATGCATGACAGGTGGAGGCGCGGCTGCGCCAGCTGGAGGGCAAGATGCTGGCGTCGGACAGCGCAAAGCCGCGCGCCGACAAGGGCAACATTCCCAAGTACGACGCGGCGCGGCAGGGGGACGCCGGCCCAGCGCTCATCACCGCGGCCAAGGCATACAACCCGGACGCTGACGTCACCGCTGACGCCGGCAAGGAGGAGAAGAAGCGGAAGAAGGTGGGTGGGTAGCTCATGGGGGCATGTATATTTACGGCCGGCATGCTGTTCTTTGCCTGGTACCTGCGCATGGGCAGAGTTGCTTGCTCTGCTGAGGTCCCCACCCATTTCAATAAGACTTTTCACCTCGTGCTTTGGTCTTGGGACTCTGAAAACGACATTTGTTTGTTGAATGTATGTGTTGTGTGTGTGTGCAGAAGAAGGCGGCTGCCGCAGAGGCAGAGGCAGCCACGGCAGAGCCCAACGGGGTTGCAGAGGCCGGTCCCTCAGAGGCAGCCCCTGCAGCAATCAACGGCGGGGAGGAGACGGGCGAGAAGAAGAAGAAAAAGAAGAAGAGGAGCGCTGAGGAGGCAGCTCCGCCAGATGCTGCAGAGACAGCAGAGCCTGTGAAGAAGAAGAAAAAGAAGGATGCTGCAGCAGTCAACGGTGATGCAGCGCCCAGCACTGAGAAAAAGGTAAGCAATGCCAGCACCACCATTTGATGACTTGCTCATCATTGGAGCGGTTGTCTCAGGCCAACAATTCCAGGTAAGATGCAGGGCTGATCAATGGCGATGCAGACATGCAGTTTAATCGATGCTCATCTTCTGATTCTCTTTATAATTTTGCAGAAGAAGAAGAAGGCAAAGGTGGAGAGCACTTGAGTGTTGCTGAGGACCCTCCTCAGTGTGACCTGCAACGCAATTGACTGGTAGCCAGACTGCATGTAGTGGTGTGGTTTTGCTAAGAGCAAATTTACATAGATCCATGGAGAATGCATATGAGCTCTCAACTCGAGTTGGTGTGTAGAGAAAAGATCATGTTTGTGCTACAGACAATTTTATTGCGATCAAGACACAAGACTGTCTCACAAGAACCAGCTCATTTGCTTCACTGTGGTGAGTGAGTTGTGTGAAGCCAATGTTGCGTCATTGCAAGTACTAGGTGAATGCAAGTACTAGTTGATATCAGAGTCTATGTAATTAGCTGAAGAATTGACATTACAATCCTCAATTGTAATAAACAAGGGGCCTTCCTCGTGAATTTATTTATCACAAGGCAAATCCAAAAGGTGGCGTCATGTCAGCCGATATGGAAGGTTTGGACATCACATCTAGTTCAGAGTCCATGTGCCCAGTGCAAAGTCTCTTCCTTGGTTGCTTTTGAGTGCGCACAACTCAACAAGTACCAGCAAGATGGGAGGCCTTTCATCGCGCAACAAGACCGGCCTGCTTGTCCCACTGATCCGCGTTCATGACCTCATCGATGATGTCAGTCTGCGGCCTCACAATCCCATCAATGATGCCATACTCTATGGCATCTGGGGGCTGCATGTAGAGTGGCCGCTGCATGTCCTGCAGTTGCAAGGACGCGAAAGGTCAGTACTCGCTTCCAATATAACCTCCCGATACGAATGGAGAGAAATGCTCCAGAACAAGAAGCAGTCCAAATCATCCACAGCTGATGCAACACACTGACCTTATCGAGCTTCTCCTCGGAGTGGCCTGTTGTCTTGGACAGTATGCGCAGCAGCGCCTGCTTTTGAGCAAGTACTTCCCGCCACTTGATCTGGATCTCAATTGCCTGCCGCTGTCCCGTTGGCGGTACACGAGGCTGCTGCAGCATTGCTGGAAGGGCAAAAGACCAAAATCAGATCAGTAAGTTTGTTACATACAGAAGCTAAAAAATAAGAAAAAGTGCAACCAACAGATGCTTTCAGAAATGCCAGACAAGTTGCCAGAGGTGCACACCTGTTGCATGAGGAAGCATGAAACGCTTGCCCTTGTGCCCAGCTGAAAGCAGCATGCATGCCTGCCCCATTGCAACTCCCACGCCAACAGTGTGCACCTATGCGCGAGAACAATATTAAAGAACTGCAGCAATTTGTGACCACTGAAGTACTGAAGCAATGCCGTTATCACGGTTTCTATTATGCGATTGTCGCCATCATCAATTCCAGGCTCACCTCGTTTTTCACGAACTGCATGGTGTCATAGATTGCCGTCCCTTCTGTTTCAAAGCCCACCTGTGCCCCATGAACAGATATCATGCGCAGTAACTTGACACACAGAAAAGGAAGAGCTCAAGAAGCCAGCATGCATCCTCCCAATAATGGTCCAAAGGGAAAACTTGGGCAGCAACAAACCGTTTCACCGTCAGCACGCGTTGTGCCTGTGGAGTTAATGTACAGGTAGATTGGCTTTGTCCGGTCTTTGTACTGCAGGTAGAGCAGCTCAGCAATGATCAGCTCCGTCACTGCTGGTACAAGCTGCACCAGAAAATTGCCCGAGCTCAAACTCAGAATTCACATAGGGACAGGAACAGGGTAAGAGAAATTGCTCCCAAATCATGTCCAACATGTCTGCGCAGCGCACCGGCATGCCCAGGTAAGTGATGCGGCTGTCAAGAAGGAGGGATGGTAAGTCAGGAGGTGGCGTGCGGGGCTTGTGGTCATCATAGCCCACTGAGGCTGCTGCAGGAGCGCCACCACCACCAGCTGCTACAATGCTGGCTGTGCTTTGAAGCAGCTCTTCTGGCATCCACAGGTCGGTTGCTCCAGAATACAACTCCGCTGCAAATGCATAGATCAAATTAGCTTCTGATATGATGGGAACGTGGAGACAACTACACAACAATAGCAGTCCATACCGTCCATAACTTGAGATGCTGCCCATAAGTGGCCAGAAAATGACATGTCATATTCTTGGACTCTTATCAGCCCAAATCTGACAGGCATTATTCTGTTACTATGCTCTACAAAGCAGGGTTATCAACCTTCTACTCTGTGTGCACTGTCGTAGTGTGAGAATTGATCGAACCTCGCGACACGACTGTCCTTCTTTGAGGAGCAATAAGGTGTCTTCTTCGAGGACAGGCGAAAGCGCTGCCGTGTTTGAGGAGTTCTTGGCATCTGCTGTTCACTTGTGAGTCTATCGTGCCACAAGATCGAGCCACTCTGTGATGCACCATTCCTGTCTGCATGCCTTCGGACTGATGTAATGATCGTCGGATTACGACCAGCAGATGAAATGAAAGTTCTGGACATCGTGCAGTCTGCCATTTGCAGAAGGATCAGCTGGTTTATTGCCTGCCTCTTTGCGCATGCTGGAATCTCGGCAATCACTATTTGCTTCTCTCAAGCTGGTGAAAACTTGGAGGACCACAGGTTGCTGTATCCCTGCGAGTTATGACTCACTTATTTTCATAGATGCACACGATGAGAGCACTCTTTGAGTGACGCATCAGTCAGTACTCATCAGGTACGACACTGGCACACGAAGCAAAGTGAAGGAAGCAACGACCTCAATTACAACTTTGCATTGCATACAATTCTAGCTGCAGATTTCGAGCATAATATGACTTGCAATTTTCTGATCTGCACATCAGGTAAAGAGACAGGAGAGCTCTTTAAAGCTGCACTCTCCACAGGCACAATTGGTCATTCACGATTAGAGTTTCCAGATTAGTCCGCCATCATGGCTCAGAAGCGCCGCATCGTGCCTCAGCTGATCAACACAACCCAAGCTACACCTACTCAGGGGCCCAGCACAGCTTTGCTTTCACCACCTCCTGCAGCAGCAGGACCATCGCCAGTAGCAGAGAAGGGGACTATGACTCTCAAAGAGCAGTCAGAGTATGCGGCAAAGCACCTTGGGCCAGGACGCCGTATCTACGTGGAGCTGACTGCTGGGAAGTACGAGGTCAACTGGCGCAAGGCAAGAGCTTCGCATGCGACGGACATCTGTTGCACCTTTCAGATTGCACCTTTGTTGGTGCTCACTGCATACAGTGTCCTGCGATCCATCCCATGGAGGAGGGGCTGCAATCGCTGACAAGCACGGTGTTCTCGCAGCTGCTGAAGGAGAGGGGTGCTTTGAAGGCTCCAGTGCCAAGGGATCCCGAGGAGGCAGGAGGAGAAGAACCTGCAAAGGTGATGCAGACTTGCTGCCTGCATTGTCGACAATATCGTACATATCACTTGGCAACAAAAACACTGCGTGCTTTTATTATGTTGGTTACACTTCCTGGTGTCTTGCAGGTGTTTGCAAAAAAGTCTTCGGCACCAAGCGTCTTCAACAGCGTCATCCAGAAGCTGGAGCAGCAGTACATGGTCAGTGGCCCCTGGAAAATTTGATTGCATTTTGCCTCTTATGTACCTCTACACGCGCCAACATCAATGTGCCTTTGGCTGCAGATCGATGTAAGTGATGAGAGCGAGGAAGAAGAGGATGAGGAAGATGCAGAGGAGATACCTATTGAGGGAGCAGAGGCATCGGTAAGACGCTTTTGCTAAAGATCCCCCTGCTTGATATGTTGGTCATAGAAATGCAAATTGGTAGCCATGCTTTTCGTGTGTCTGCAGGATATGGAAGGGCCAGAGGCAGTGGGAGGGTTTGATGACCAGTATGACATGGACGACGACTTCATTGATGACACTGAGTTCCGAGATTATTATGGGGGCGACCGCCGCAAGGCAAAGTACACAGGTTTCTTCATCAACAAGGTGAGCATCACCGTCCATTTCTGGGGCCGCTGTGCAATCATGCAGCCATCAGTGGCAGCAACATGAGCATGAACTCTGATGCTCGCAACTGCTGCGCTCAGGGCGAGATTGAGAAGACGGGGGAACTTGTTGATGTCGACCGGCCTTCCCCTCCCAAGAAGCGCCGCAAGGGAAAGGCAGACAAGGCCCAGGATGATGGATCGGCCAAGAGGGTAAAGCGCCTCAGGGAGCAGGGTGCTGCCGGGGAAGGGCCGAAGGTCAAGAGGGTGAAGAAGGCTGCTGTAGGCAGCAAGCAGGATTCAGCAGTACAGGCCGCCACAGACGCCCCATCGTCTGTCACTGCAACGCTTGCAACCACTGAGACAACTGCTGGTGAGACTTTTCACACAGCATAATTATGCCTTTACTACTGATATATGTGGTGCTGTTGGCATGGCATCAACAGGTGGTGGTGTGCATGCTCTATAAGAAAATGTGGTCATGCAGGTGACAGCACAGCACGAGAACCTCCAGCACACTCTGCTGTCCCCTCGACCGAACTCATTGTGCAGCATTCTGCAGCCACCACGGCAGCCACGCAGGCCTACCCTGCAGCAGCCAAATCCCAGCCAGCAGCGGCAGAGCCAGCAGCAGCACAGCCGCCCGCAGAGACAAGCATGCAAGATACAAGGCAGCCTGCGCATGACGAAAATGGAGCTGCGCCGGGCACTGATGTTTCTGAGGGCGCGGAGCAAGACTGGAGTCTGCCCCAAGCTGTCCCAGTGCCAGCAGCCGCGCGCAAGAATGGCGGTGAGCAGAGCTACTTGTGACCCTTTGGCTTTCACTGCAGCCGCAGAGCCTCGCGACAACATTGTCTCTGTTGCGCGGATGTGAATAATCAATGTTTAGGATGGCGATTGATTAACTTCGTTGCAGGTGTCAAAGGGGACGATGTTGCGCTGTCCAAGGAAGTGTCCGGCGCCGTCGAGAAGCTGCGGGAAGCAGCGTCAGCCGCCGGTCCCCCAAAGAAGGACGGCCACAGAGCGATGCCAAAGCAGGTCAACGCAGTGCTGCCCGGCTTTGCATGCGCAGTCATGCGCGAGGCGGACCAGGACAAGGCTGTTCTCAAGAATGCGGTGGATGCTGCCATGCTCTTCCTGGAGCCCTTCACCTCTCGCCCCAACCTGATGGTCCGCATCAAGACCGAGTGGGAGCGTGCTCGCGGCGGCCTGGCAGCTGCAGACAAAGTGCTGAAAGAGGAGATTGCCAAAAGGACGCTAGGTGGGCTGCCTGATCAAGCCGTATCTCGCTAAGCATATCCAGATGCAGACAGTCTGTCCTAGTGCAAGATCCAGCTTGTTTCTTGTCCAATTATATGCCAGAAGTGAGGTCGATTGTATAGGAAGTACTTGATACGATGTCATTGTTTGACGTGCAGGGCTGAAAGAGGCTGCCAGCATGGAAGTGGAGGCAGATGATGACTTTGTCACAGCCAGCCCTCAACTTTCACAGGCAGGCACCTTTGTGGATGCTGGCTTGGAGGAGATCCTGTACAGCTTCATCAGCAAGCGGCTCTTGGTAGGACACACACCTTCCTTGTCCCTGCATCTGTGAGTTTCCCTCAGCAGACCTCCTTCAACCCAAACGTTGTCTCAGATTGTCTTCTGATTGCTTTAGCACAACCTCAAATGCGCATGGGCTGTGCAGCTGGAGGGTGGAAGCCTGGGCCCGGACAGTGAGATTCTGAGGGAGGCCGCTGCCATGTTCCCAGCCGGCACAGTCAGCGAGGAGGACCTGCGCAAGGTGTACGCCAGAAAGGACGCGAGCGCCAGCCGCTCTCCCCGCAACGCACAGAAAGAGCGCTCCCCCAGCGGCCAGCCCCAGAGTGCTGCTGATGCGCCCGCTGCAGGAAGCGGTGCAGCCGCCACTGCAGCTGCAGTCGCCAAGGAGAGCCCTCCTGACGCTGCTGAGAGGGATCAGCAGCAGAGGCCGCAGTCGGGTGCAGCCGCGGGCGCCAGACCGCCGCCTGAGCAAAGAGAAGGCAGTTCAGGGCAGGATGCAGCAGGAGCGGAGGCTACTGTGAGACGGTCAGCAAGGGCGTCAGTTGATCCTGCCACAAGGCCAGTGTCGGCGATGGATGATGACGATTACAGGATGTGGCTGCAAGAGTTACTCAAGATGGCTGCTGATGGGGGAGCTGACATCAATGCCCTAGCAGAAGCCTCGGGATTTTTCAAGCGCGGAACAGCAAAGTCCATTGTCCACACGGTGCGCGCCTCTTGCTGCATGAGGGGACATTGTCGAACAACGTGAACATGAGGCCTTAGGCGGGTGTTGGTTGATGGGACGCTCATTATCTAATGCCCACAGGTCTTGATGACAGCTGGAAAGGAGGGGATGACCATCCCAAGTTTGATCATTGCCGCAAATGACATGGGTCTCACTGGCAACACACCTTGGGAAATGAAAGAGAGCAAGAAGAGCCACGTCTCACAGGTGGGACCTTCTCTTCCATCCATGAGTGTTCATGCTTCGTAGAGTAATCCTCTTGATGCACATGCACACTGTGGCAGCTAGGTTTTCTTGGCTCAATTTGTGCTGCAACGTACAGATTGTCAACGGCGAGCCGGCGTTTGCCCACGTGGGCAAGAGCCAGTATGCGCTGGCGGCCTTTGATGGAGTCGTCAACCTGCCTCACAAGCGCAAGCAGAAGGATACGCCAAGCGCGCAACCTCCCCAGGCAGCACAGCAGCCCGCCTCCTCTGCTCAGGCGTCAGAGGGCATTGCCCCGCCAGTCTCCACCGCTCAGCAGTCCAATGGCGCGCACGGCTCTCTTGCTGTGTCAGCGCCCACGTTAGCCAGCCAGCCACAGCCATGGAGTGAAGCGGCAGCAAGCGCCCCTGCAGCAATTCCAGTGACCAGCAATGGCTCCTTCCTGGCGACCATTGGAGAGCTGCAGCGCACGCGCAATTTCCCTGCCATCCCCCCGGCTTTGCTGGGCACCCTCGGCAAGTCTGGGAGCCTGCTGCAGGGGCTCGGTCCGCAGGCGGCTGCTACTCTGCTGGGCGTGCCTGGCGGTGTGTTGGCGCCAGCTCTTCCTCCTGCCACCACTAGCTCCGCCGCTGGAGGGCCCCCGCCGGCAAGCACAGCGGCAACAGGCGGCTCGCCGGGGCAGACTCCTCAGAGGGCTGGCAGCGGCGGCTCTCAGCGCACCTCTCAGGGCAGCGGCGGGCCCAAGGATTACGTCAGACCCTTGATTGGATCATGACGTCCCTGCCTTGCTTGGCATAATGTCTAGCGCTGATCAACAGGCGGACAAGACCTACCTGCCAGGTTGGGCAATCATGATGATATTCCTGCGAGGACTGCTTTGCCAATTTTACCGCTGGTAGCCTACCTACTGAGTACCACCAGTGGTGCCGCCCGGTTGGTCTGCAGCAGACGCATGGCTGAACTCAATGAATTTCCTCGAATTAAGTCAAGAGCGAACTTGAAAGGTGCAGGGAACGAACAAACCCTCGCCATAGAAGACGAATGTGGCGGACCCCCCGGTGGATCTAAGACGGGGGGTTCGGCGTGGAGTCCTTGTAAGCAAAGTGCACCTCTAGAACGGAGCGATATCACATAGACATTTCCAAACTGTCCTCGTAAATAAGTCTGGAGAGCATCGCTAGTCTAAAGGCACCCCTTTGGTGCCGAGTGGCGAATAAGGTAGCTGCCCTTTTCTCGGACTCCGCGATTTTGGGGAGCAGATCCGCGTCGCAGGTTGGTTCAGTCCACAAGGAGACACGATTTGATTTTTACATACATGTAAATTCGCTCGTATGAAAAGCTCGATCTCCCTCAATCATCGAGATCCTGCGCTTCAGAGGGTTTACTCTGAGGCAGTCGATAGTCGAAGGAGAGCTCAGTTTTATCCTGTGCCTAACATCAGCCAGGCTCGTGTGGGTTATCTTCAGAGCATTAATTTGGCCACATCTGGCAAGGACTGTGTACATCCCCTGTGCACCTTTATGCGATACCCTAGAGAACTCCTTCTAGCCATATTCCTGTCGTTGCGGATGGCGACCAGCAGCGCGTAGGTCGTCTTCCAAGGAGTATGGAACGAAGTTGTTCTGTAGTTCAATGTCACACATCGCAAGAGCTGTTGGTATATGCCGACATGGAGCACCTAACCTGCGTCCTGAAAGCATTCAGGCCCTGTGTGGTACAAAAAAGGTTCGCATACAGTTATGGTTGACATCATGACATGTGTGCCTACAGGCTATCGAGATCATGGCGAGCAGCACATCCATGGATTGGGTGCCCAGTCTGCCGGCAGAAGTACTGACGTCGGTGACAGCACACTTGAGCCACGGTGATGTCTCCAAGTCTTCTACTGTGAACATGGCATGGAGGGAGGCTTTTGGGCGCACAGTGCAGCGGCTAGAGCCTCAGGGAGCGCTGCAGCATCCAGTGTGCCTGGCTGAACGCTTCCCAGAGCTGCAAGCTCTTTTCATGGACGGCTGCGAAGGAGTCAACATGACAAATGAGCAGGTCACAGAGGCCGGCAGGCTGCGGTACCTCAAGACACTGTCCTTGGCAGGCTGCCGTGCCTGCACAGACAAAGGCCTTGCAGGCCTGGCTGTGATTGAAGGTGAGCAGCCGCCTAGGCACAGAAAGTCCAGGGTTTCATTGTCTTTCTCATCGTCTGGCAGAGCTTGCGATGCACAGCAGTGTCAATGAGGTGTCTGTGTTGCAGGGCTACAGAAGCTCAGCCTGAGCAAGTGCAATGCACTGACCTCCCGGACGCTCGATCTGCTGCAAACCTCCTCTTCACTGATCTCCCTAGATCTTGGGCAGTGCGCTTGGGTCGATGACAGCAGCATGGCGCTGTTGTGCAACTCCGCCAGCCTCAAGCAATTGTCATTGGCAGATTGCGTCCGTCTCACAAACAGAGGTGCCGCCTCATCTCATGCTTGTTGCCAGCTGCTGCATGCTGGTCCACCTACTTGAGAAAACATATTGGGTAGTAAATTATATTGCGTCCTTGTGGGGCCACTCCCGCTGGCTTAACTGCATAAGTGTGTTTAATGCAGGCGTACAGAGCGTTGCAAAGCTGAAGTATATCGAGGCGCTCAACCTCAGCGGGCTGAGAGATCTTGACGATGCTGGAGTTGAGGCGCTAGCAGCCGCCACCAGCTTGAGGGAACTAAACTTGGATCGTTGCGGGCAAGTCAGGTGTGTGCCAGACTCGGCTCATGGGCATAAAATGGACTTATATACGGTAAGAGCTTGCTTGTTTTAGAGTTGAAACTTGCTAGCCTTGACCATGAGCGACGTTTGACAGTGCTTTCTTTTGCAGGGGGCTGACTCTGGCAAAGCTGGGAGGTCTACGCAAGTTGAGCATGTGTGACTGCCCCTGCATTGCGGATGACAGTTTGGGTTGTCTGAGCGGAGTCACCAGCTTGGAAGACCTCAAGCTGGACATGTGTGACAAAATTACCGATAAGGGTAAGCTGCTCCCGGACCTCAGGCCTGTTGATGTCCGCCCTTCTTGCACATAAGAGTCCAGGTCCTCACCTTGTCCACGTTGGTGAAGAGCTGGTATGGGTGCAGGTGTACGTCATCTGTCATCCTTGCATGCGCTGCAGAGCCTGAGCATGCGCTACTGCAAGTCTGTGATGGGTGAAGCCTTTGCAAGCTTCAGTGAGGTTAGAGGCCTGAGGTCTGTGAATCTGGCCAACTGTGTCAGCCTGTCCCCAAACGGTACGCCTCCCTTGCTTGTGTCCTCCCTATTAGTTCAGAATGATTATAATGTCATATAATGTCCTGTTGCATCATTCCAATGGAAGTGACATGCTAAGCTTTGGGAATTAAGATGTTGTATCTGATCTGAGGATAGTGTATGACAGGCGCTGGGGCATTGGCGAGCATGTCTGCTTTGGAGGATTTGGATCTGCACCGCTGCGAGCGGCTGGACTGCGAGGCCATGCGCAGGCTGTCTGCATTGGGACAGCTGCGTAGCCTCAGGCTGTCTGGCTGTCTCTACATCAAGGCTGAAGGGCTCGGCCACCTGGCCAGAGGCTGCCCTCTGCTCAGCAGGTGAGCTCCGTGTGCCATTCGTTTCTGGCAAGCCTTCATGTACATCGGCTGTTCAATGTTGTCAGAGCTCTCTGTAAAGCACCCCGCAAGACTCCCTTCTAAGAGGAGAGTGTAATGCTGTGTAGGTTGGACCTGGCGGGCTGCGTCGGCATCAAGGATGAGGGCATGCAAGCTCTGGCCGAGATGCAACACTTGCAGGCTCTGAATATCAACCAGTGCAAATATGTCAGCGACGCTGGCGCTGCCGTCCTGGCCACCTCGGTGTCAATTAGGGATGTTTTTTTGCTAACCACCAACATTTCGCAGCATGGGCTGCAGTTGCTGCAGGATGCGCTAGGTCTGCAGCCAACCACCATGAGCCCCTGTCATCTGCTGCGCAGCACTTGATATATTGCCATGATATTTTTTTTATACTTGGAGCTAGACTCTGTAGAAGTTCTTCTGGATAGAAGTATCATTCCCAGGCTTTACTGTACATTACAAGATAACGTTGAGGGTCCTATTTTTGGTTGGATTCCATTCATCAGCTGTCTTTAGGCTTTGCTATCTCAAGCATGGTTTTGTTGCGGGTTGTCAGATTGCAGATTTGGGAGGCTTTTGAATACCTTTCACAGATGGCATACAGTTGATTGAGTGTTTGCCACTGTATTCAAGTCACGCTTCTCAAGTTGCAACCAGAACAAACGCGGAATGTGATTTCAAGAGTTTAGGGTTCCACTGCTAGTAATAATGAAACAATACAATAATCGGTGTCTTGACAATTGCATGCACTGCATAATGACTGGCTGATATCTGTCTTGTGGTGAGTGACAGCCAAATCAGGCCCAGCTGCAGTGGCACCTGTCAGAAAGGTGGACTCTGCTGGACTCAATACTAGTAGAAAGGGTTGAAGGACCCAATTATAATAATGCATGTGACCTTGTGCATGTGGTTTTTCGTGTTGGCAAATGCATTTGCAATTGAAGGTGTAATCGTGTGTCTTCTGAATTGCAGCCATCAAACATGGGTTTCATATATATATTGGAATGCTAATGCGCATGCCGTGCCATCAGTGATCATGACGGCGCACCGCAGCTTGCAGCTTCAGCTTGCAATAGTGCATGCAGTGGGCGCCAATCACGAAAGAGTTGATGTGTAGCGCGTGTGTCCCAGGCCTGTGCAGTTGACCAAGGCACCCCAAATGCATGATGCCGGCATGACGATTTTGCGCAGTGCGATCGCGACTATTGATGCCCATATGCATGCACGGCCGTGGCGCGCGCCTGGGATCGCCGTCAGGTACTCATAGTGCTGAAGCCATGATGTTCACGTCCCTGCCAAGGTGAGAAAGTTGGACCAAGTTGCCAGAATGAACTTCCTGCCAGGTCAGACTGAGCCATGACGCCCTCACGTGCCATCTTGGAGTCTCCACTTAAATTAAGCGATGGTAGATCTTGGTCTTGTAAAGAATTTGGCCTTCACAATAATCCTATTCATATGGCCACCTTACTTGATATGAGATTTACTAGTGTCGACGCTTTAATATTGAGGGTCTTCATCTGATCACATCGATTGTTTTGAACCTCTCAACCACTTCTCCGACGCGATAAATCACGAAAGGCTTATTTTCAGCATAAAAGGGTTGAGTACGAGCGCAAAGGGCGTTCAGCAAGGGAAAGTTTGCCCAAAAGCACCAAAGGCAATGACGAATGCTGTAGCTAGTGCTGCTGCAGATGGCTTTTTGCTCATGGAGCAACGCCTTGAGAGCAGTACCTTTTCTGTCTATACCGAAAGGGAGTCCCTGGCTTATTTCAACAGGAGTGTGAAATCCTCCTCTTCTTAGGGGGGGTGGAAAGAAGAGCCAATGCCTAGGGAAAGTGCACTTCCCTCACTCGAGGCGGATCTCAGAATGCTTTCGAGCGAGTCGAGGCGATCTGAGAGCATAACAGGCCAGCTGACAGGATGGCTATCTGGTCCAGAGCACCCTCAAATCAAGGAGAGTGCAGAAAGGGCCATGCTCAAGTTGCGCACTCTGGGAAACAATGAGGATCCGGAAGTTGTGACAAAGCATACAAAGGTTCGTTGCGGCTCCACCGGCCGGCTTGATCGTCAAAGGCCAGCTGCATTTGGCTGAGTGTGTTGGGTCTGCAGCACTCTTTCCAAGGTGAAAGGATTCTGGGTGCAGGATGTATTGAAGCCGTTCCTCGCTGCATGTGGCATCAAGTCGCCGAAGCTGGCCAGCGTCTCGTTGGCCGGCATCCAGAAGATGCTAGCCAATGATCTCGTGGCACAGGAGGATATCCCATCCATCGTGCAGGCCCTGGGGCAGGTCGGCCACTTCACTGGACCTCTATGCCATGATAGACTCTATGATGCAGGCCCATAGATGCTACGCTACCATCCAGGATGTAAGGTGATGGTGGTTGTTTGACAGGTCGAGAGGTTGCGCGATGAAGGAGTACAGCTGAAGATCCTTCAGACTGCCCTGACACTCATGCAGTCCCCTCTCCTTGCTGAGGATGAGGTGAGCGCATTTGGTGACTTTCTGTCAACGTCTCTTAAGATACAGCATTTGCGTTGAAGTTTAATTGAAGGCATGCTGCTGGGCACAGGATGCTGTGGCTGCAGTGCTGGGCATCTGCTTCCGCCTGTTTGCTGATCCCAAGAACCCAGACAGTGTTGTCAATACTGCGGCCACGACTGTCCGACAGGTACATTCGGCTGTACTTCCTGATCCATGCACCTATTGACCAACATTAGCCCTGTCACTGACCAGGCAGGCCGCTCATGCCTTCGCTGCTTATAATACGAAAGAATCTGACTTTCATTTGCCTCAGGCGGTGGCTCTGGTGTTTGAGCACGTGGACATCGAGGGAGGCAGGCGCAGCAGCATTTCAGGCAGCACGCCAGCCTCGCCTTTGTCTCCAACAAGGGACTCCCGCACTCCCACGGAGGCCAGGTCTCCCCTGTCGCGGGCCCACAGCGTGAGCAGCACTCCCCGCAGCCCCGCCAGCACCCTGCTGGCTGAGCACGGCCCCGACAACGCCGCCCTGAAGCTCCTCGACAATCTGTGCATGATGATCACAGGTTAGCTCTCTCCGCCTGCACCTCCCATAGCTTGTCCTTGCAGGATCTGAGCTCGCCCTTCTCAAAGGCCGGACGCCTTCACGTTGCCCTCTACCAGGAGCACAGTTCTCAAGTGTTTGGACAGTTGCAAGCTGTGGTACATGCAAGAATGGTTATTTCCGCCAGTGCTTGCAGCGTGGTAACTGACACACTCCTTGGGGGTTCCTGCGCGCAGCCAACAGCGCAATGCTGGTGTGGCTGAAGGCGCCGGCGCTGCCGCGGCCGTTTGTGCTGGACCTACTGGACTTCGTGCTGGGCAACAGCGCGGCGGTGTTCCGGGAGCTGCCGGCGTTTGAGCACGCGCTGCTGGTGCGGGTGTGCACGCTGCTGACCACGCAGCTGCAGAACCTGCTGGACCCCGCCTGCGAGCCAGCGCTGCAGGCCTCCGACCTGCGCGTCGTCCTTCGCACTGTGCGCACCGTGCTGCATCACTTCTACCGCCAGCTGCGCTCCAAGTGCGGCGTCTTCGTCGAGACCCTCCTGGCTGGTGCGCTGTAGGCCCATCAGCCTACCCACAATTGCAGCTACGTTCTCATGGGGAGCCCTCCCTTGGCGTTGAGTTATCAATATTTAGTAGCAGTTGGTGCAGCCTCCTCCTTGCATGATATTGTTGATGTGGGGGCTGGGGATGGGTGAATGATTGGCGGAGCTATGGGGCAGGCACAACGCAGTCCCGGACGCTGTGGCAGCGCATAAATGTGATGCAGATCATGCGCCAGCTCAGCCACGATGCCCACATCATCCACTTCCTCTTCTGCTCCTACGACATGAGGCAGGCAGGCTCCCGCGCCCTTTACAATTTCCCAGTCAATGACACCTTGCTGACTCTATTGCTCAAGTGACCACTGCAGCAACTAGACCATGACGAGCCTCAGAACTCCTCCCCAAGCGAGCTCATGTGGGCATGCTGCGCAGGACTGCAAGCTGAATGCCTTGACGGACATGGTCCAGAGCTATGCGGGCATCGTAGAGAGCACATCTCGCCTGGGCTCTGACGGCCCCGAGGATGACACCCTGCACGCAGTCGCTGCCCTGTACCAGAGCCGAGCCAACAGTGCGGCCCCTTCACACCTCTGAACCGCAAGAAAAGCATCGTGTTGAGGATTGTATGCCATGCCAGGACTCACACACAACAATTTGAAGACACATGGAAAAAGCAAACTGTTGAGGATGGCATGTCGCACACGCGGCAGGCCGGGAGTGGTCGCTGGATTTGGACTACGGCAGTGCATCAGCGGAGACGGGCGTCGCCTATTTGGGCATGCTGGGCATCGACTCCCTGCTGGGTATTGTGGCGGCCATCGAGAAGCTGACGGACATTGCAGTGGACGGGGATGTTGGCAGCCCAGAGCACGGGCGCAGCGCGCTCGACAGGGAGAGCGTAGAGCGCTCCACCTGTGAGGCCATGATCGGGCTGTGCTGGCGCACTGTCCTGTCGGCTCTCAGCCAGCTCCTGGCGCATACCACTGGCGAGGCCCTCATTGTGCAGCTCCTCAAGGTGACTCTCCATAGCCCCTGGTATATGCTGCGGGCTGCCTTATTTATGAGTCTGACTATCTCTGAGCATTGGTATCTTCACTCGCCTTGACACCTGGGATTTGTTGGACTGCCTCACACATGAGCTTGGTGACTCTGAGGGTGGCATGTCAAGAGTGGCATTTCCTGCAGCAGCATACAATTTGGTTAATTGCCGGCGCCTGTTAGTGATGTGATGCCAGCATGCCTGACACACAAGTGCTGCCGCCAGGGGTATCAATCCATGACACAAGCTTGCGGCATGCTGGAGATGAAGGAGCAGCGCGATGCGTTCCTGACCAGCCTCTGCAGGTTCACCCTCACAGACGCTGCCGACGCTGACCACCTGCTGGGCAACAGAAGCGAGGCAGCCGCCACAACTTCTGGTGAAACGCTAACGCTGTATCACATGTATGATCTTCCTTTTTGAGACTTCATGATTTGCAGGAGTTCCAACAATGTTAACATGAGGTGGTATTGTCATGCATGAGGTGGTATTGTCATGCTTGAAGGGAAAGGGAGGCTGCAGCGAGTGGATTCTGGCTTTGTGAGGGTCTCTCCCAGCGAAGGGGAGGCTCCTGCAGACCAAGCAGGTGATGCCCTTCCCCTCCTGCACACCTTCCCGCGACTGCTTGAGCCTCTCCAGGGCTGGCACATCGTGCACCCATTATGTGCAGCTCCCCCACCAGTCTTGCTCAAGAGCTCTCTGCACCTTGAAACAGATACAAGGGACATTCTAAGAGCGGGCTCTGCCCCGATTCCTCGCGGCGGCTCAGGCATAGTGATGGATTTGGGGGAGGGGTCGGGGAAGGTGCTGACCGCCAAGAACGTGCATGCGCTGCGCACGCTCTTCAACGTCGCGCACAAGCTGCACCCGCTGCTGGGGCCCTCCTGGCTGCTGGTCCTCGAGAACCTCAACTCCCTGGACCGCATCCTCAACTCCCCGCGCACCACCACGCAGGTCTGTGATGAACCCTGCGATCAAGATTAATCGCACAACTTATTTTGGTGAACATGGGCCAATGATGCCAGAGTAGGCTGGCGCAGGCGCCTCTCAGCATCTCTGGTCGACAGTGGGAGCCATAGAGAGGCTGACTAGAACGGAGGCCAGCTCTTGGCACACGCTTGTTGCGGTCATACATCCAATTCAAAAGAATGTTCTGACGGCGCATTTTGCATGACTACAGGAAGCGTCGTCATCTGGCAGCACAGGTGGTCTGCCGAGTGATCTGGCCATTCTCTCAGTGGCGGCCAACCAGCTATTTGAGAGCACGAGCTATATGGGCACAGAGACCGTAGTGGACATCCTTGCTGGCCTGCGCCTCGTCTCCAACCGAGCCCTCCCCTCAGCAGCCCAGCTGCCCGGCCAACCCAAGTACGACTCGTCCATTTGCTGAGTCCCACATCACTCTCTGCTAAACCCACAACATCACATGGATTGCTGGAAGGGCGATTGTTTATTTACAGGCTGTGACATGCTGGGCCTTCTGCCGAAGTCTCATGAAGCTCTGACTGGATGGTGTGAAGGTAGGGTGTGAGCGCAGCAGTGTGTGCAGGCTGTTTGCGCTGTCGCGCATGGTGGACGTGCTGCTGTTCAACCTGAGCCGTGTGCACGACCTGTGGCCCATCCTGCTGGACCACATCGTGGAGCTGCTGTCAGACTCCAGGGCCGCCCTGCGCACCGCTGCCGTGGACGCCCTCGGCCGCGCCCTCACTGGGGCCCTTGCCGCCTGTGTCTCCGCGCCTTCCCGGGTGCGCATCCTCTCCACACAACGCTTCTTTAGCAAGGTGGCTGACACACCAATGTAACGACGAGGTGAGCGGTGCGCAGATGTAATCTTCCAAACAATACAGTATTTGGTGCTGCCCACGGTGGTTTGGTTCTTTACTTGGATCTGGCGAGTCCAACAACTGGTAGGATATGTGGCAGCCCATCTGTAGCTTGTCTGCAAACAAAGCTTGCCTCCTGGGCAGAAGTTAGCAAGGAATCATGACTACAATAACAAAAGTGGGGTGTGGCTGCAGCCTGGGGATTCGGCGGAGAGCAGCGGCGCTGGCAGCGACTGGGGGGCCACAGAGCACATGCTGCTGATGGCGCTGGAGTCGCTGTACAAGGATGCGGAGGAGCTGGACGTGCGCCTGGGCCTGCTGCGTGTCCTTCTCCAAATCCTGCAGCGACACGGTGCTCCCCAGCACCACCTACCTGCCTCTGTGCAACCTTACCCGTAGCACCACTGTGGCGTAGCTGAATTGCACTCTAGAGTCTTTCCCCGTCCTTGGCCATCATCTGCACATACCCCCATGCTGGCCTTTGGCAGCGCTGCTGCAAGGTGCCTCAAGCCAAGAGCTTCCAAACGTCTTTCCGCGGCCTGGTTGAGCTGTTCTTGCATGCTGTGTAAGAGCATGCCTGCCGGTGAAATGGTGTGTGAGCACTTCTCGTGGCTGGCGCGCAGGTGAGCAGCTGAGCACGGGGTGGGATCCCATCTTGCGCATCCTGGAGGCGGTGCCGGAGGTGGAGGAGCAGGCGGCCGTCGTGGGCCTGGCCTTCCAGAGCGTGCAGCTGCTGGCCAGTGACTACATGTCCGCCCTGCCGCCCCAGCTCCTGCGCAAGTGCCTGGAGGTCGCAGCGCTCTACGGCGCCCAGCAGGTGCGCTGGAATCAGGCACTTTTCAAGCTTCATGTATACGGCAGTCATTTTCAAAAGTCACATAAAGTAGGTATGTAGCATAAGCAAAAGCTTAGAAGTAAGCATAAAAGTAAGCATAAGCGTAAAAGCCAGTACAACTAACCATCCTTTTGGCAGCAAGGAAGTGTTATCAACCCGTCAATGTGCCTTGACATGCTGCTGCAAGCTCAATCATGGCGTGGTGCTGCGTTCAGGCGGATGTAAACGTGAGCCTGACAGCGATGGGACTGCTGTGGAACGCTGCGGACCTGCTGTCAAAGATGCAGCTGCAGAGCGAGGCGGCCAGCGGCGGCTCCGAGGCGCCGGTGCTCAGTTCTGCAGACTTTGAGGAGCTGCTCAGGCTGCTGCTGGGAGCCCTGCAGGTATTGTCATGTGTATCTTTGACAACCACCTCCTGCTGCTTTTGCTCAGAGCAGCAACAGCTGTCTCATGCAGAGTGTTGAAACGATTTTTTGCAAAGCTAGAGCTCCTGCACTGTACCTGGGATTTCACAGCGAATGCATTGCGCAGGGGCTGAGCACGGACACGAGGCCGGAGGTGCGCAACAGCGGAGTGAGGACGCTGTTTGCCGTGGTGGCCAGCCAGGGCACGCGGCTGAGCCACAGCGCCTGGGAGGAGTGCCTCTGGCAGATGCTGTTCCCTCTGCTGCGCTCCGTGCACCACACCGCCGCCACATCATCCCGGGAAGAGGCGTGCTTCCCCTCCTTCCAGACCTACATTGCAAAATACCCCATGCAGCGTCACGAGGGCATGTCTCACTACAGTGCCTGTTAATGGGGTCGCTGATGAGGCTGATTGGGAATGTACAAATGACTATTAGCCCCTGCCTAGAGCCCGTGCAGCAAATTGGGAACTGCAAACAAACCGTCTGTCAGAACCGCTGGAAGTTGTCTGGCAGACATGCAAGCAAGCGAAAATGCCGATGACAAACGAATGACTCCTGGCGGGCGCAGACGGCGGCGGAGATATTGGGGAAGGTGAGGGGGGAGCGGGTGGCGATGCTGGTGCACCACAGCCGCAACAGCGTGCAGAAGCAGTGGGAAGAGACGCTGGTGCTGGCGCTGGGCGGCATGGCCCGCATCCTACGCGCCCACCTGCCCATCCTCGTCCCCATGCCCGGCTTCTCCCAGGTACCTCCTCCTTCAGCATCCTCCTCTCTTGGCAGCTTCTTTGGCAGCTTCTGACCAGGTCCCAATATTTAGAATTCAAATGATTCTGTAGAGCCCTGACAAAGCATACTGGAAGGTGGCGCACTTGTCTTATTGAGACTGAAGCCCGACTGGGTGCAAAATCCGACTTCTGTGGAGGTTATCGATGGCGTGCTCGGCGGGACATTCGAGTGGTGCACTGCATGCTGCCCAAGAGTGATCAGCAGAGGGCTGCGCAGGGGTGGGAGGAGCTGATGATGGTGGTGGAGAGTGCGATGGCGGGCGCGCGCAAGGAGGTGGCGCTGGCGGCCATCGGCGTGGTCACCACAGTGATGGGCGCGCACGGGGCCGGTCCGGCCATGACGCGCGCCATGTGGAAGCGCGCCCTCCGCGCCGTCGGCGTCGGCGTGGAGGCGGCCGTGTCACCCAACTGCTGCGTGCCCCTCATGGCCCGCCTCGAGCTTGTCTCCGCCATCGGCCAGCTGCATGTGCGCCCCCTTTCTTGTCCGCTCCCGTCACCTTTTGCTGCTTTTTCTGTCTTACCAAGAGCCGGGCGTCAGTGGGTGATGCAGACGGCTGAAGTCGGAATGCTGGCAATAGTGCGGCCAGAAATGGATGCCTCATCAGGCCCCTTGTACTTCCAAAGGTACCTCTGGTGTTCTCTGTCTAATCCTTGTCGAGCAGCTGGCATCACAAATTGACATAAGGCAGATCTACCTTATGTTGTTGTGGTCAGGACTGGGCATCACGCTTGGGCAACTGCTGTCTGGGTCAATGGGGTGCTGAGGAGTGCGGAATGGCTGCAGGGAATGCTGCACACGGTGATGGAGGAGGGCGACGTGACAGACATGTACCACTGGCTGGAGCGCCTGGCCAAGAACCCCTACACCGATGATGAGCTCCGGCCTGTGGTGCCCGGTGAGCCTTCCTTCATTCTTCTTAGACACACTCAAATTATATATCAATGGCAGACGGCAAGCAAACAAAGACCTAGAATAGAATTGATGAGAATGTCTCTGTGCAGGCACACTGCCGCCGGTCCAGAAGGCGGTGTTCACGCAGCTGACCAGCATGGCTCCCGTGGAGCTGCCGCAGCTGTGGCCGGACCTCATAGACCTGCTGCTCAACCTGCTCAAGCCGCACCAGCTGCAGCCTGCCGACCCCACGCCGGACGGCAGGCCGGCTGACACGGCCGGCGGCTCCGGCAGCACCAATGTAAACAAGCACGCCCTCACCGCGCTCAGCATGGAGAAGGTCGTGGAGATCCTCTCCCAGCTGTACAGGTCAGAGCCGGTTCCTCATTTTGCCGTAATTTCCTAAAAGAAATCGTCATGCAGCGCTGCTTTCTTGATTTTTTTGTGGGTACCCTGCCCTGCCAGAAGCATTCCTGCCCACGCATGGACTTTACCATGCTGTGATAAACTGATGTCACGGAAATGCATGCAATGAAACGTGGAGAGCTGTTACTGCAGGGACCAGGCGCCGTGGCAGGCGCGGGCGGACACATTCGCGCAAGTGGTGGCAGGCTTGGGCAGCTGCATGGTGACGCGCTTCAGCTGCCCCGCGGAGAATCTGTGGCGTGCGGCCGCCGAGGCCTTCGTCTGCGTGATAGCCGCCGGGCTGCCGGCAGTCAACATTGCCTACATCAATGCAGAGGAGGACCCCCCGGAGCAGGCCTGGCCGGCCCTCGCCGCCACCTTCAGTGCCTTCCTGCTGGGCAGCCACCTGCCGCAGGAGACCCACGACACCCCAGCACATGAGGTGCGCTGCACTGTCAATCGCGCACTTTCTGCTGCAGGCGAGCAACGCTGTGATGTTGCCATCCTAATCGACACCGTGTGGCAGCCATCATTGCTAGGCCTCCAAACGTTTGATAGTCTATGTTCTGCTATGTTTTGTCAATCAGAAGGTCTTGTAAAGCGCCGAATGGGACTTGTGAAAAGGATGAGCGACTGCTGCAGGGGCGTGGGGCGTCATCAAACGGGGACACGGCGGAGGCGAGGCACGCTGGGGCTGACGCGGCAGGCGCGCCGCTGCAGGAGCAGTCATTTCTGCCGGAGCGGCAGTCGGACGGCGGGCAGTCGCTCGGCCGCGGGGAGTCGCTCGGCCGCGCCAGCCGCCGCAGCAGCATGCAGGACGCCGACAGCGAGCAGGCGCGCAGAGACGCTGATCTGGAGGCAGCCGTCCTCGACACCCTCACCGACAGCGTACTCACAGGTGCGTCCTGCTCTCATTTCAACCTTTTTATTTAATTGATTCCTGATGTATTAGCATGCTACGTGCAAGGCTCAGGCACCCTGTTGTCTGCTATGGGACAGCTGTACCACTGCTGGTCACACGGGGCATTCATCGCTCTGCTGGTCAGACAATTTGATAAGCAGTGAAAGCCGAGGACGAAACAAGGGTCGTGTGGGATTGTAGCTTAGTGGGATTTCATCGAGCCGTCCTTCAAGCATGATGGGCCCCTGGCCTGCTGCTTGTGGGCCCACCCAGATCAGATCAGCACACCCTGCTCACCCACCCACAAAGACGCCACCTTCACATTGCCATGCTTGTCTGGAGGTCCACGCGAACAGTGAAATATCTAAGCAGCAAAGATGCAAATCATGCAATCGAGATTGTGTGCGTGCAGCGTGTTCGTGCACGCCCCCAGAGGTGGTGGAGCAGTTTGTGGCCATCGTGGACGGCGGCACGGTGCGGCCGCTCGAGCGGTGCCTGCCCGGGTTGGCCGCCTCGTCGCGATTCTCGCTGCTGTGCCTGCGCAAGATGTACGTGCTGTGCAGCCGAGGCGCCGAGGCTTCCTCTCCCCAGGGCTGCCTGCTGCAGGTGGGACTCCTGGACAACCACTGTCAGTGACAGCTGATAGACGCTGTCAGTGCTGTGACACTGGCACAATCTGTGTCAGTAGTGCACAGACTACTGCTGTGTAGTCTGTCACAGCGGTGGATTACACCGCTGTCTTTGAGCAGTCCAGGCTGGCTCCGAGCTCGCTGATTGTGCCCTGTTCTCTTGGTGTGTGCTTGCAGGGCTTACCTTAGGATTCTTTCATGACTTGGACCTATAAATAGAGGAATTTTTTGCGTAAATGAAAAATTGTGGGTTTAGCTTGGAGACTGGAGTGGCAGCACTGTTGTGTTGTGGACAGGTGGCACAGCTAGCCCTGCCGGTGTTCCTGCGGCGAGTGAAGAGCACCCTCCAGGATTCCGGGAGCAGCAAAACGGCGGACCGCCTGCAGCTGGAGAAGTGCCTGTGCTGTCTGGACACGCTGGCAGCAATGACCCTGGCGCCCGCTGTCACAGATGCAGTGCTTCCTCCCGGCTCACGACTCAAGGTGTGACAATCTTGCACTCCCAAGGGCAGCAGCTCAAATTGTGGGCTTCATTACCACTGCAAGCAAATCACATTACAGCTGTGAGAACTCATGTAAGAGTTTGCAGTCCCCTAGTAAAGTCCCCAAACTTGTGAAGCCAGGGTCATCTGGAGACATGTACTGTGTGCTGGTGCTGCATGAGTTGCCAGCTTTACACCTCTGAAGAATAATGCTGGTTTGCTCAGGCATTGGTGAGGGCGAGGAGGCCGGATGGAGCGCTGGCATACAGGGAGAGGGCCCACCTGCTGATCTTATATGAGGACTTGGTGGCATGCGTGTCTTCACGGGAGCTGCGCGTCAGAACAGCTGTGCAAGCCCTGTTACTGCTGGCTGGCGAGGAGCTCGGGCTGGTGCCCAAGGCATCCGCCAAATCGCCTCAGAAGGCCACAGGTGTCTTGGACCTGGGGCTGTGAATGCTGCGTTAAATTGATACTGTTGTGAGAGCACCCGATCAAGACTGTGCAGCACGGGTGTCTGCTTGTCTTTTGTGCCTGTTGTGTCTTGGAACTCCAGGAACCTGTTTGTACTACATGCTGGTTTGTGCCGCAACTCTTTGATCAAGACTCAAGAAATGCATCCTATATAGTTGTAATTTAAATTTAAAGAGCATCGAACAGCCAGATGGTAGGTCTGGTCTTTCCCTTCAGGGACATGAGGGTATCCGCCTGATTTGTCATCTCACAATCTAGATTTACATTTTAAAGTTTTTCTGTCATAAATTCAACTGGTGTTCACAGCATAGCACGTGCACACAAATCATCAATCTGGCAAAAGAGGTGAATCCACAAATCTCACAGTCTTTAGCGCACTACATTGGACTGTCAGGACTTCCTTGATCAACCAGCCAAACGATCTGTACGATGCACCAGTACTGATTTTAAATCTCCCCAAGATTCTGGGTGAAGGTCCAGCAATGCACTGTAGAGGACTTCCTACAACCTTTAGTTTCTGGCAGCAGCATTGACAGTCTGATACGGAATAGTAGCAAATCTTGAAGTTTCAACCACTGCAGACCACTGATCTTTAGTGAAGCAGGCGGTGTCCTCAGCTCAGCGCCAGGGGCTGTTCTCCTTGTGGATGGTCTGGGTGCGGCCACTGGTCTTTGTGCTGCTGCCGCTGCTCCCCACACTGTCTGCGGAGCGTGCGCTCCCACTGTCACCCGAGCCGCCCTTTGTTGCCCTGGAAGGCTTCTTACCCCCGGTCACATCTGAGGTCGGCTGTCCTGCATGCAAGTCACATGCAGTCAGCACATGCACATGCCTCTGGCACTGCCTGCAACAAGGAATCTGTGGTAGCCGGCAGAACTGTGCAGCAGCAAGATCAGTTAGCGACCTGGCGTCAGCAGGACTGCGTTGGCAGCCAGGATGCGCGCAGCGCCATCCACCGGCAAGGCCTGCGGGCTGAGGGGAGCCTTGAAGGCTGCCACTGAGGGCGTCGTCCCCTTGGTGTTGGCCCTGCGCTGAACTCCTTCAGTGTGCGGCGTTCAGCAACAAAAATTCACACTCAAATATACTGTAGCACAGTCTTCTGCTTGATCATGCAGGGTTGTTTGCCCGTGGTAGTCTTGAAGAAGGTAATTCGCATGCAAAGGGTAATTACTGGTCAGATGGCCGCACCTGGATGTCTCAAGCAGGGGGCGTGCGTGCACACCGGACACGCCGGATGTGCAGGTGTCCTCCTCCTCATGACCATCCATCCAGCACTTGGTGTCAACGCCGGTGTCTGCTGCCACCGCGCTGACCACAAACGACGCTGCCGACTGCACACCAGCAAACCAATGCTCACAGATGAATGCGAGGCATGATACACATCATGCACAGGCATGGATGCAGATGTCCATAGTATTCTTATCTTAACTGCAGATGCACACTGCAGAGAGCAGAAATTGCAATGCTGCAAGGTTTGTCAAGCACCTGCGCTGTTGAGGCAGTCGCCTTCGCTCCTCTGACACTTTTGACAGGGGATAGATCCTGGCCGGCAGAGTACCTGCGACAGTTGCTTAGCGTAAGGGGGAGCCACTTTGAAGCACCTACACAGTGAAGAGAAGGACACGCAGGAATGGAAAAATACCCGTGCTTTGGGCCAGGCAGCTGAGCATAGCTCTTCAGGCCGATCTTGAAGCTCTCAGTGCTGCTGGTCAACAACGGCACGCGCTTCTCTGGGTGTTCCATAGCCTGCAGAGCCAAGACAAGGGTCATGTACATAAGTAGGTCAAATTCTGTGGTCTTCGCAGGGAGGATGTGTGCAGCAGCAAGGACTCACCTGAGAGTTGCTGCACTGCTCAAGGACCGGTGATCGTCCAGGCTCTTCCGAACTTTGAGCCGATGCATGGTCCTTGGTGAAAGTGGGTGTTGAGCTGCCGCTTGATGAAGAGCAGGATGCTCCTCTGGGCAAGCGGGGCTTCTTGACTCCAACCTGAAACCTGCAAGAAGTATGGCTGTTACTGAAGGGCTTGCAGCAGGATGATGCATCACAATTGCATTATGATTCGACGACAAAGCTGCTGGCCTGCTTACCAGATGAGGCCACCAAGGAGGCGAAGATTGCAGGTCACTGTTGATTCTTTTGGGCCGTTCAGCTTCTGGACGCCTGACTGCTGGCTTATTGAAACACTGATAAGCTGTTTGGCGGCCACATTAAGGGCGTTGTTGTTGAGGCAGACGACAACTGAAGCCAGCACTTTTCTGAGAAGTGTCTGTAGCAACTGAAGTGCCCGTTCAATCTGCTGGTTGGAAGCCACGCTTCCAAGCCAAGAAGTTGTCTTTCGATGCCAGCGCTGTAGAAACTCTGCTAACAGAGCTGCCATATTTCGAAAGAAAGGCAAGCCATGCTTCAGAAGCAGGCGAGTCAAGACAGCCTTTGCTTCCTGAGCCGTGGACCGGCAATGTTGAAGCATTAAGCTTGCTCGGGCAAAAGCTTTATCACCCTCCATCATAATTACTGTCAGGTAGTGGGGAAGCGGAAAATTTCTTGCTGTGCAGAAAGTTTCTGCCAGATACGGCTGTTCCGAGCAGATTCAAATATTAACGGTCACCTGGTCGGCATGATGGGGTCACGTGCCTGTCTGGAGATATGCAGGAACGATCTTCTTGCGCTCCGCCCAATGCAAATTTCAAAGTGTCACAAGTCGTTTGAAGACTGCTTTACATTGCTGGGATCGGCACTCTCAAAAGCTAGCTTGAATGCCATCTGTTTCTGCAAGATCACAGCAGCGCAAGTGATGCTTTTGCCGCGTGCATGCGTTTCTCTCTGTGTCAAAATCCTTTGCTACACTTCGTGCTTCGCGCAGCTTCAGTAAATGTGTCCGTGAATCCACGTCTTGCTGGGAGGCGGTCCGGCATCAGGTTGATTGGAAGGGTACGGCCTTTCTATTCTTCCTCCTTCATGTCCATATCTGATGGTGTTCTTGATTATTTCCCATCTTGAAAGTTCAAGCATGCCAGATGAAGTGACGGCTGTGCTACAGGATCAATCGTACTTTATGGATGAGGACATGGAAGCCTCAGATCAAGTGGAACAACTGGATGCTACAGTGTTGAAAAGGAAAAGATTGGAAGAAACAGACGTGGGCACCAATGCAAAACCAGCTAGCAAAGCCACTGGAAAGCCCGTCCTCAATACCAGAGCACTGCGCTCTGTCCTGAAAGGTGTGCCCCTGCAAGGCCTCCTTTCACAATGCAGGATAGCGGCATCTCTGCATCACCTGATAGACTTTGTGCTTGTGCCCCTGCAGTATTCGTCGTTCAAGCCGTCCCAAACTATGCGCAGCCCTGGTGAGCCCCTCCTCTGACGAACAGCATTGCTTCAGTTTGTTGGAATTCATCTTGACATCTTCTTTCTCTGTAGTGCTGTTTCTTGACAAGCAATCCAATGTCACCTGCTCATACAGGCAGATGAGGCCCCAGCGCTCCAGCAGCGGTTCAGCTTTTGTCACAGACGTGCAGAAGCGAACAATCATGACGAATGCTCACGTGGTGCGCTCCCCAGCTCAGGATCTGCAACCCAGGGCACAGGCAGGCGAATAAGTCGTCATTTCAATATTTTTTGAGGGCCTAATGCCCGCATGTCGGTGAGCAGATCATGAATGCGACGACGGTGCATGTGCGGCGGCCGGGGAATCCCAAGAAGTGGCGCGCGCGGATCCTGTGCGAGGGGATCATCTGCGATCTCGCGCTGCTGACTGTGGATGAGCCAGATTTCTGGTCAGAGGACCTGATGTCGCTGCAATTTGTGTCTGTGCCCGAGCTCCAGGTGCGGCTATATCCCCGCAAGCTTTTGTCACGGAATCCGGGCACCTTCAACTTGTTTGACAGGTGCATGGGCTTCAGGTAGATTCATGAGCTTCAGCACCATACTGGCGCTTGCAGGACTCGATCCTGGTTGCTGGGTACCCACTGGGCGGTGACTCGCTGTCCATAACAAAGGGCATTGTCTCGCGGGTGGTCATGACGCGGTACGCGCATGCGTCCAACAAGCTGCTGGGCATCCAGATCGATGCGGCCATCAACCCGGGAAACTCTGGCGGCCCTGCTTTCTCCGACTTGCAGGAGGTACGCTTTCTGCATCTCATAAGAAGGTCTTCAATTGATCTGCAGATGAAGATAGGTGCAGATGATCGCACACAGCTCGAGCATAGCCCAGGCGTAGAAATGGGGCAACAGTGGGGTTAAGGTGCAGGGCAAGGTGGCTGGAGTGGCCTTCTCGAAGCTGTCGCAGGCGGACAACGTGGGCTACATAATTCCCTGGAAGATTGTGGCGCACTTCCTGCGAGAGTACGAGGACCACGGCGTCTTCCGGGGCTGCTGCAGCGTGGGCTTCCGCTGGCAGGACATGGAAAACACCCACATGCGCGAACACTACAAGGCATGTCTTTTCAGACCCAGATTCAGAGCATGCAACCCACCATGCAAGGCTCAGCTGTTGGTTGTTGTCAACACCACTACCTCTCAGCTGCTGTTTGCATTGCCATGTCAGCTCCACTTTTGACACAAGTGCATGGCTTGCACCAGGTGCCCCCCAACGGCTCCGGCAGCCTGGTGTTCAAGATAGACCCGATGGCGCCGGCCACGAGCGTGCTGAAGGAGAACGACGTGGTGCTGGAGATTGAGGGCGTGCTCATCGCTGACGACGGCACCGTGGAGTTCAGGAACGAGGAGCGCGTCGAGTTCTCACACATCGTCCGCTCCAAGCACATAGGTTCGGCTCTGAAGGTCCCACCCTTGCACAGCACGCCATCACAAAGACCTTTTTCCTTATCATCTGATCCTGCTATTCCTGAGAAATCTCCCTAGGTATTCCTTCTTTGACACACAGCATGAGCGTCTCTGGGGTGGCAGTGCCAGGGTGTGGCACAGTACATCCTTCAGCTTCAGCTGTGCGCTTGTTGGCCGTGTTTGGAAGTGCATCTCAGGTGATGTGATTGACCGCTGAATTGGAGAATGCATGCACTGATGTACAATGCTGTGTGGTTGCAGATGACTGGCTGCACCTGCTGGTGCTGCGAGAGGGCAAGGAGATGGAGCTGAAGTACCAGCTCAACCTCAGGCGGCCCCTGGTGCCCGTCCTGGCCGGCGTGGACTGCGTTCCCTCCTACTTCATCATCGGCGGCCTCGTGTTCGTGCCCCTCTCGATCCCCTTCCTCGAGCACGCCTATGGAGGTGCGCACTCTCATTCCACCAAGCTTATAACCCTGATCTCTCCTGAAAGCACTGATACTTGTGAATGAGTTGCCATACCTGGCCGTGGGAATAGTGGGTTCTGAACGCTTTGGCTGGGGTTGGCGGCAGGGCACGCCTGGCGGAAGCTGGCGCCGGTCCAGATTCTGGCGCTGGTGGCAGAGTACAGGGAGCGGCCGGACGAGCAGGTGGTGGTGCTCTTCCAAGTCCTGGCGGCTGAGATCAACTTTGGCTACAAGTTCCAGACGGTGAGCACTCTACACCCGTGTCCTCTGCATCTCCTTCACTGGCCTGACAAACATGCCAAGACTTACCCATAAGGGTGCCATGCTGGGTGCAGGTCGCGCATCCTCGCGTTGCCATGCTATTTGCTCCCTAAAACCTAAATAATTTTCCCCCTAAAACCTAAATATAGGGTATGCATGAATCCTCGCAACCGCACCTGCCATGCAGCTGTGTTGAGGTGTATCTTGTGGGGGGCGGGCAGGTGAGGTGCGAGAGCTTGAACGGCGAGGAGGTGCGCAACCTGGCGCGGCTGGCGGAGCTGGTGGACAGCTGCACGGACAAGTACATGAAGTTTGGGCTGGAGGGCGGCAAGCTGGTCATCTTGGAGCGCGTGCAGGCCATCGCGGACGCGCCGCGCATCCTGCAGCAGCACGCCATCCCCTTCGACCGCTCCGCCGACCTGCGGTGCGCCATCCCTCGCCACCTGCTTGCCCTGCCCAGAATCTCAGTTTAGAGACGGGCTTTGCAGGCCTGGCTGTCACTACCACTGCAGCCCACGGTGATTGCACTACCTTTTTAGCGTGTGGTGGATGATCTGAAGGAAGGGTGTTGCCGAGGTTTTTAGCATGGCAGTGTTTCCTTGCAGGGAGCTGAAGGAGCGGAACAACGCGGCAGCCAAGTCTTCCTGAAGATTCTCAGCGGAAAACCTGGAGCAGACACTGAATTTGCTAGCGAAATTGGCGACATTTTATGCAGTGTGTCTAGCACACCAGAATTCTTTTATTGGTGGCACAGGCCGTGCACTTCACATTCTAAGAGCTGTCTTGTTGAACTCAATGCTGGCGTACAGCCGCGTACAATTCAATCTTGGATCGCGCTGTTGAACATGCCCCCGCCGGGCAGCGCGGGCATTGATTTTGCATTTGTTGCGGTTCAAATGGGCAGGGCCTGCTCAAGCCTGCATGTGTGTATCATCATCCTTTGTACATTATCAAGTGATTCAGTGGAATGCCTCATAGGCCAGACATTGAGATTACAGGTGCACCCGTTTCGGTGCATGGGGGCTTGCAGTGATTGATCTTGTTTGGGGTGCGATCATGATAATTTTGTTAACAATGCATGTAAACATATCACTTTGAGATCATGGCCTGTTGCGCTTCATTTGATCCAGAGACGATTGCTGCCAGAAAGCGCAACTTACGCTTTCAATGTGACACCATGGTCAGTAAACATGATCAGCCAATGACCACTGACAGAATTACTTTCTATTCAGAAGAGATATTGTCAGCTCTACGGATCCACAGCAGATCAACTACAGGAAATGGTATGAAAGATCCCCTGATTTATATATCCATTTGCGTAGAAAGCCTGGAAAGGAGGCTGCGATGTATTTATAACAGTAAGCCTGACCACTGGCCGGGCCTGTCAACGCCGCCCTATTCTGATCTCTCTGGCAAAGCTCTTATGTGTGTTGGTGTTAAAGTCTGTCCTATTCGAGGCAATATTCATGAGGTTGTCATCTGACGAACACAATAGGTGCAGGCCTTTCATCCTGGAGTACTACAACATATAATCTACAGCTCCTCATCTGAATCGAGAGAATTATCACTGCTCTCTACACTCAAGGAAAAGGCGAGACTCGCCCGCACATCAGGCTGCAAAAGAAATTAGCAAAAGAAGTTGGCCGTGGACCATTAAAAAAAATCTCATGCAGTTTCGTCGCCATCACTGTCTGCCGCCCGCATGAAGGTCTTGTGTAGCGGCCCAGGCAGACAAGACCGCGTTCTGAATATGTGTCTCAAAGATGTGAGCTTGTACTGGCGATGCGTGGCAGCCACCTCCTGGGCAGGCACAACGCAAACTCAGCAACATTTAAATCTCAGGCCGCATGCGTTTGCATTGGCTCCTGGCTGAGACAGGTATGAAAATGCCAACACATGCCTGCTCAGAAGGATGAGGTGCTCCTGTCATGTGACACATTAGGGGGAGAAAGTGAGACAGCCAAGGGTGTGCGCACCTGGACAGATTCTGGCTGGGGTGCATCGAGTGTCTCTGGGAGCGCAGGCGTGCTGATGCCTGCAAGGAGGATCAAGCTTCCAAATACTATGTACGGGAGGAAGGTTGCGCCCGTCGCACTGCCCAATAATACAAATCCCGGCGCCCCAATGGCCCCTAATCTTCCGGCCTGCAGGCATGCAAGAATGCTCTGAATGACTCGAGGAGAATTCTACGCAGCCTCAGGGCATTGAGAAGCTTGTACTGAAGATGAAGTGGGATTCAAATGTCGAGAAAGGGAGCCTCACCAAGCTACTGGCTTGGCTGGCCGCCGACCGCACGTTCGCTGGAAATAATTCCTCTGCATACAGTGGGCCCAGGACAAGTGCTCCAGTCGCACCCACTTTGCACGCAACCACAAAGACCAATTGCAGCCAGCCGCCAGTCACTGCACACAGCATGCATGCTGTGCCACCTGCATGCAAGCAACAGCACCTCTGTGGCCAACACACCTGGTTACCTACTGAAAGATCAGAAAACCTGCTCGGACCGTGCATCACCTCGACAATTAGCAGAGTTTTTGGACTCGAAGCAGTAAATGTTACAGAGCACATTGCTGGGTGTCTCACCCTGTAGCAGTAAAAAGGCTGCAGTGCTCCGCCGCCCCAAGCGCCCAATGGCAAGTGTTGTGGCGGCGATTGTTGGAGCTTCCACAAGGAACCCAAGCAACTGGTTGATGTATGGGTCGCCCGCCATGGACCCAATGAGCAGTGTCACCCCATAGTAAGCCTGCAATACTAGTCCAGTGTAAAGACACGCTTTGAGAGCCTACAGCTCAGCTGCTGCAGGGAAGCCACACCAAAGAGGTCTGCTCAGTATGGAAGGTACAAGATTCCTGTCACGCCAATGGCTCAAGAAATAGATATATTGCCGAGGGGAAACTCACCATATTGACAAAGCAAGAAGTGTACAGGATCAAGACGATGCGCCGTCTGAGCCTTGCGTTCCCCAGGATGTCCAAGAGCCCCCGCCTGGCCGCCACAGACGCCGCAGCATCCGCCAGGGGCGCCTCCGGCAGATGCGTCTTGTTGCGCGAAGCAATCGCCGCCAGCGCCGCCGTTGCGTCCCCCTGTGGCAGCACCCATGAGATGGTCAACATTCGGCACCGTATAAGCCCTTGCATGGACACAGCACCTGACACAATGACCAAAGTCTGCTGCCATGCGGCGTGCAAGACTCCGCGCATCATAAAGTGAGTATTTAAACCCTTCGGTCGGCCAAGCAAGCTTGACAGTGTTTTGATGCATGAGCAAAGGGCAGCAGGCGTGCTTTGTCACCTTGCGGCCGGTGCTGAGCAGCCACCGTGGCGACTCCGGCACGACGGGCACGGCGGTGCACAGAGCCAGGCCGGCCAGCGCGGACGTCACAAAGGTGAGCGCGCGCCAGCCGGGCAGCAGGAATGCCAGCACCGGCAGCAGGCAGCCGCCGGCCGCTGCGCCGTAGCCGCTGCCGAGCGTGGCCACGCCCCGCCAGGCCGGCCCCACGGGCTCCACTGCCAGCAGGAACGCCGTCGAGCTGACGCCCGCCACGCCCGCGCCGGCCAGGCAGCGCAGCACCAGGTACCACCAGTACGACGGCGCCAGCGCGGAGCACATGCCGAATAGCGCCGTCGTCGCGCATGCCATCCCCAGCGTCCGCCTGCGCCCTGCAGCACCAGCGCCGTACCCGTCAGTGGTCCCCATGCGGAAAGGGTGAATGGGTGCAGGAAGAAGCTGATTAGCATGATCAAAATGGAGCCGGATTTGCCAGGCTGAGGGGGATCGACCGCACCAAACTCCTCCGCCAGCCAGCCAGCAATAATGGCCCCTCCCAGCGCTCCAAGAAAGAAGGCTGTGTTCACCACCTGCAGCTTCCATGCGTCCCCGCAGACCAGGTCCCAATCAGAAACCACAGAAGATCTCCTGCAGGCACACAGCTTCCCACCTAACATTCCATCATGGATGAGACAGCCTCCACAAGGATGTGTCCAACCTTCGAGGTTGAGGACATGACTTGGCTTGCATGTGGCCAAACGCATTGAGCATTGACCCCACTGCATTACCTGGTTGCCCACTGCCACGATGTGCGGGGAAGTGAACACAGATCTGGATGTGGCTGGCTGCGTACTACAGAACAGGCCTCGTCCAGCTCCTGGGTGCAAGTCCACCAGCCTTCCCTGACGGGGTCAATCCCGGTGAACACCATTGAAAAATTCTGCATTGCGGCTGGGATCATGACCAGGCCTGCCTGCGCACGTCCCATTATGGAAGTCATGTCCTGAAATCGTCTTGTGTGGGAACAGAAGTAAGTCTTCTTGTGTTGGGACCCATGGCTTGACATGAACCATAGAAGCTGGATCTGTTGAGAGGTGGATGGATACTCGAGTACCAGGAAACAAATGAATCGTTGTCCAGCGCCAAACTCGCCAATACTCTTCTGCAATGCCTCATCAACTGTGACTTCTTCTCTCTGAGAAGTCTGCATGCCAGCAGGTGATCGGACCCTTAAATCATTTATTACATTGCAAAGACTACACAGTATGCTCCTTAGAGCTCCACCGCAGCCCTAATGTACGTCAAAACATACTCAAGGCAGCACAAGCACTTTACATGAGCACCATGGCCGATCTGACACCCCGCAATGACAGAGGCTGTGCAATAATACTTGTGACCTAATGTTTGTAGCTTCCCGACAGACGCATCGGAGAATAATTGTGCAGCATGCTAATCATATGTGGAACCTTGATGGAGCCAAGAAAGAATGCTACTGCAGCTTCCGAGGGTTTACACCCCCAGACCTGCCCTTCGGCATGCTGAAGATGTTCCTGCCACAATCGTGCTGACTGCGCTGATGCGAAGCATCTCTAAGATTGGACCCGCAAAGATAATGGGGTTGGTAGACGTGGTTTCAAATCCGGGTCCTGACGCAGAAGAGGGTGCGGCAATCACCTATGATAGAGAAGCGCGGCGCTGGCCGGCCCCGGCCGGCCCCGGGCCGCGGGCACTATGATATGCAGAAGGCTACCGGATAGCACCGGCACCGTGGGTACAGATGAGATTGGCCATCCGAGTCGGGCCCACTACATCTACCTAGCCTTGTTGGTTGGCAAAGATGTCTTTACACTATCTTTCTGTCTCTCCTTCTTTGTCAAATTACCGTATTGTCAATCTGGTATCATAGCTTGACCGCATTCTGAACCCCTTCAGAATGACACAAAACTCTCGGTCTTTGACAACTCGAGTTCACATCCAAGGCTTGATCGAGTGAGCTCACATCCAAGGCTTGATCTTCGTCCAAGTGTTACTGCAGCCAATGACAAGTAAAGCCACAGATCACCTCACAAGCCAGACACGGTGGCACACTTGCCACCAGTGGATACTCGAAAACTGAAAACCAATACAAGGACCATTGTGCCAATTTACTCTTAGTGTTTGGAAGACCTGTCCTATTCCAAGGATGCAGGGTGGTTCATTCAACACGGCGCAGTGCCTTTAAGCCTGATCGCCTCAAGCTCTTCTTGCACAAAGTCACCAGCAAGGATGGGCTTATACTTGTTCTCGCCTGCATGCTGCACGAACCGGCCCAACGGCTCCAGTAGCACATCAGATGCCATGTGTGCAAAGACAGTCGAAGACACGCGCCAGAGCTGCCTGCCCTCGGCCGCCATCCTCTCCACAGCTACTCGAGTGGCCTCTGTGCATACCACCTGTCACAGCACACACAACATCAACAGGCAGCACCACAAGGTATTGTAAGGGTCCTAAATCTTTTTCAGGCTACCATTATCTGACTTGACTTATTCAAGCTACGATTATTTGAAGTCTCAGGAAGCAATGCCAGGCAAGGAGTAAGGGCGATACCTCGTGCATGCCGGCGCGCACATGGCCATTGGTGAGCCACTCAATCTGCTTGCCCGCCTGGATGAGCAGACAGCCGCTGGGGATGCTCACAGGCATGCGCCGGCCGTCCTGCAGCCACACTGCCAGCCCAGGGAAGCGGGACTTGCCGTGGATGGTCAGGAAGTTGAGGTCGTAGTGGTACCCAGCATAGCAGCTGCCGAGTGCGCCATACGTCCCCAAATCAGTGCCTGCATGCACGTCAAAGCGCATGATGCAAGGAGCAATTTACTTCTCTCAGGAGAGGCTGCATAAGCACCGCACACATAGCAAGTCCTGTAAATCCAGTGCACTCCCTCACCTGTGGGTGCGAGCAGGTGCGGACCCATGTGCATCCTGGAAGTGAATGCATCTGCTGGCAGTCCCAGCCCACAGGCCACCACCTCTGCCACCGTGCTCACTGTCGCCAGCATCTTTGTGCCCCAGTCATCCATCACTTCCCTCCACTCTGGGAAGCCTGCAACACCATCACAGAGCTCAGATCACCCAATATCAGCACACTCTGTCTTCAGCTTCAGCAAAGCAGTGTTAATGGTGGCATTTGATGATAAGGCGCCCACCTTGCGGGATGACAGGCTCCGCATTGAGCTCAGCAAACTTTGTCTGGGCGGGTCGAGGCCCCAGGCGCCAGAAGAAGCGCCACTTGGGGTCTGCACCAGTGGGCACAGTGGCCTTGTGGCCCGGCAGCTGCTGCTCTATTGTCTCCAGACAGGCCGGGTCCACCACACACCGCGGCACCTCAACTCCCTCAGGTGTCGCGCCCACCTTGCGATAACCCACAGCATCAAAGCCTGAGCCCCACCGGTAATTACATAACACAAGGGCTTTCACACTAGCATAGCTTCCTGTGGGAGGCTCGCCCATATGTTATACCTGATAGTGCAGCTCTGGGTGCACGTCGGGCATCTTGATGTCTGCGGGCTGGCCAAAATACCGCTCCATCATGTCAAGAAAGCAGTCAGCCTCTGCTGTGCCAACTCTGGGGTCCCGGACTATGAGGCAACCCGTCTGTGCTAAGCAGTCGGCCATGTCCCAACAGAAGCGTTGCAGAGCTTCCCTGCTGCCTGCATCTGCTTCCAAGAATTCCGACAGGTCGAATGTAGGCAACACCTGGGCACTTACAGCTGCAGCTGACCCTGTGGAGGCATCTGCGCGCCCTGCTGTGCTTGCTATTCCCTGCCTTTGTTGAAGTGCATCAGGCTTGCATGACAAGTCATCTCGCTGTATGCTCAGTGGAAATGATTGCAACGGGCTCGGACTGCACAGCGTCCCCATGTCTCCCAAAATGCTTACTTTGCTGCTGGCACTGAAAGAGTGATGGGATGGCACTTGAAGCTAATCGGCACGCAAATCAAAGTTGCAAGAACGTCGCTTGTTCAAGCAAAGTCATATCTCGAGGTCTTACAACAACACCAATGGAGTGCCTGTTTGCTTAGTTCTGGAGCGAGCTTTCCTGCGATGCCTCTTCTTAATGCTTGTGTTTGCTTTACTGACGTGACAAGGTGACACTGACACCTAGGTGGGCTTTCTAGTTTGAGGTTGATTGGGACTCTTGTCCCAGAAATCTTGCAGTGTCTTGCGTAGCTGGACCATGGTGACGCCACGCAATGCGCCACGTAGCCCGCCCGTCGCGCAGCACAGCAGGCCTGCCTCAAGGCCAGCACAAGTCCTCATTTTCGCTCCAAACGCTCCAGTAGGTTGAGATCAGACAGCTGCAGTGAGAAGTTTTGGCTCCTAGGCAAACTCTATTAGGACTTCCTCAAGACCCATTAGGCAGGATGGTCGGTCCGGTGCAGCATCATGAACCCCTTCTTGCTGAGAATCCTGACAGGTTTTGTATGTTCCCCATCAAGTACAGCGCCGTGTGGGAGATGTACAAGAAGGCAGAGGCAAGCTTCTGGACAGGTGGGTGCCTTATCGGCTCTGTGGCGGGCCTTAACCTGTTGTTAAGACTGCCACGCGTACAGCCATCTTGCACTATAGAAACTTGCAGGAGGACATCCAGCATGGCCTGACAGTGCCACAAGGCTGACTTGTGAATGGAGATTGGTCACTGAAATTAGGCCGCAGTGCCCTGAGCTGCCGATAGTTAGATATTGTTAACAACCAACTACAAACAGCTGAACGACAGCGGTGCCCCCGCAGCGGAGGAGGTGGATCTGAGCAGCGACTACACCGACTGGATGAAGCTGTCTAGCGACGAAAAGCACTTTGTCAGCCACATCCTAGCGTTTTTCGCGTCAAGCGACGGTATCGTCTTGGAGAACCTCAGCCAGCGCTTCATGTCGGAGATTCAAATACCGGAGGTGGGCCCTCTAAGGAAAAGCCCTTGCTCAAACATAGTGACCGTGCTATATTCTCGAGTTTTTGGCTGCCGCAATTTAGCCAGGGTGTGTTGAAAAATTGTATCCCCTGATGCCACCTAATATCCCATTGTGTTGCTTATATGATAGACCATGATTCCAGCTGGCAAACCCCTCCGATCAACAAATACGTGCCATTGTTTGCAGGCTCGCGCTTTCTACGGCTTCCAGATAGCTATCGAGAACATCCACTCAGGTGTGTTCACATCTTCCATTCACAACCATAGAGAGCAAAAGACTTTGATGTCTGTGTGTCAAGTTGCCCTGAACGCGTCCTGTGTGAATGCACAGAGATGTACAGTCTGCTGCTGGAGACGTACATCAAGGACCCCAAGGAGAAGCACAGGCTGTTCCACGCCATGGAGACAGTGCCTGCAGTGAAGAGGAAAGCTGAGTGGGCCCTGAAGTGGGTGGGCAGGTGAGCCCAAAAGTGCCATCCCAATCTTAAAATTGATTAGAACTCCAATCCACAAGTGCTGTGCAAACTGTTACATCAGCCTGACATATGCCGCTTGTGTGCAGCCAATCCTCCTTTGCAGAGCGGCTGGTGGCATGGGGCTGCGTAGAGGGCATCTTCTTCTCAGGCAGCTTCTGCAGCATCTTCTGGCTGAAGAAGCGCGGCCTCATGCACGGGCTCACCTTCTCCAACGAGCTCATCTCGCGCGACGAGGGCCTGCACTGTGACTTTGCTTGCCTCCTCTACACGTGCGCCCTCCCTGCTGCATTCTCCCTTATCGTGTCTGCTGTGAATGACACAGTATGTTGCAGCATGGTCATTGCCCGTACACTGGTAGGCAGTTGTAGTGGAGAGACCAGGAATACAGAACAATTAGACAAGTGCGGGGCGCTGTTTTAATGCACGCCTGGCAGCTTGAGAGAAGCCTGAAGGGCTCGGTTGTGCGCAGGCTGCTGAACAACAAGCTGGACGATGACAAGCTGTTGAGCATCATCACAGAGGCGGTGGACATTGAGAAGGACTTTGTGTGCGAGGCGCTGCCCGTTGACCTGATCGGCATGAACAAGAAGCTGATGAGCGAGTACATCGACTTTGTGGCCGACCGCCTGCTGGTGGCCCTGGGCCAGGAGAAGCACTACAACACAAAAAATCCCTTCGACTGGATGGAGATGCTGTCTCTCCAGTGAGCCCCACGCCTTTGCCATTCAGAAGCTCTCCATGCTGTGCAAGAATGTGCCTAAGAGAACGATCAGGAGCAGGTGCCATCACTTGAACAAATTCCCCTTTGATCGCTGCAGCGATGAGGAGTTGTCCTGTTAGGTTCCTCCCAGCATGTACTGACACATCAACTCATTGTTGTGCAGGGGCAAGACTAACTTCTTTGAGAAGAGGGTGGGAGAGTACCAGAAGGCTGGAGTAATGAACGGCCTCTCAGCAGATGCCCTCCACAGCCTGTCCTTTAACGATGACTTCTAGAGCGCTGGTGCCTTTCGACGGTGCACCTTGCCCAAGCCGCAGCATGATCAATTGGTGCACAACTGCATTGCGCTGCTGCCATTGCTGCCCCTGACGCTGACAAGTAGAGGAGTGCCCATGACCCCCTTAGTGGCCCACAGCTATGGTGGGCGCTTCTGCACACATGTAGATTAGACATGACCTGTACGCCGCACCTCCTCTTCTAGCTTGATGCAGGACTGGTGTGTTCCCTTTACCTAGACAGCGCTGTTCTATTTAGGTGTCATTGAAGCAGCAACCCTCCTCCAACTAGTGAGGCCTGCCTGCTTGTGCGCAAATGAGGAGGTCAATACCACAGGCTGTGCAGGTACATATTGTGCAGGTTCTTAGAGGGTTCGCTTGATGACAGAACACGACAGGAACACGATTGGAACTTGCCCAGAATAAGACTAGGAAGGATTAGCTATTTTTAGGCTCCTGAGCCCCCACAAAGTGCATTGCAATGAGCTCCCAGTGCAGGTACGTGTTACAGGATCCAGAGGCAGCTCATTTGCTTTGATACTACTAATAGTATTCAAGAGTGCTATTGACTATTGTCCTACAGCTCTGTACATACCCCTAGTGCATGCTCAACAGGAGCCAATGCATCGTGATCATTACCTATTTCCGTGACAATTGATCAATGAGCATCGCTCCTGTGATGATAAAAGTTCCACTTTGTAACGGATTTAAAAAAAAAACAGCCGAGGGGAGCATTGCATGCTGATTGGACTTGATCCATGCATGAAGACACAGCATTGCAATCGTGTGCTGTGGATTCTCGCTGCAGTTTTCTGTATGAACTCTTACATCAAACCACAGCATGCATTGTTTTGGCCTGCCATAGGTGTTTTCATCGAGCTTGTAGGCCGCTGACACGGTCATGCAGGATCCAGCTGTAGGCACCATCAGCCAGCTCAAAGCCTCCTGTGAGTGTCCCCTCCAGAGCCCCTCCATACATTGCCGCACCCAAAGCCACGCACAGCGCAGGGTCAACAGTGACCTGAACAGCAATCACTTTGAAGGTTATTGACTCGTACACATTTGCATGCACGGCGTGTATTCCACGGCATCCCAACAGCAGAACGGAAGTGACAGTTTCTCGCTGCATCAAAGTATGGAAGTCTGAGACGGATCATAGCATGAGGGGGATACGTGCCTGAGGTTGGATGCCAGTCACTGCCTGGACAAACTCCTGCACCTGTGGCATGGCTGTAGCGCCACCCACCATGACCACCTGTGTGATGCGCCGCGCCTGTGGCCTGAACCTGTCTGCTTGCGACGGCAGCAGATCTGCTGCACCCCCACTCGTCCCCTCTGCCCCATCCCTATGGGGCCCAGACCTGGGGTATCAGCAGGCTGTCTCAGTACTGCATTTTTAACAAGAACGAGAGTCAAGTCTGATAATGGAAAGTGAAAATACAATGCAAATGCTGGTCTGCACTATTGACCAGCTCTGCCAATACTTCATGAAGTCATCTCAATGGCGATGAGGGTGCGGCACAAGTGAATGGTGACAAGGGCTACCTGTGGTCAAACTCGACAAATGCCTGGCGACCGATCTGCTCAAGGGGAGGCCACAGCCGAGCGCGCAGGCCGGTGGTGGCTTCCTCAAATTGCTGCCGGCTGATGTCTACTGTTAAGCTGCGCTGGCCCTCCCAGAATGGCAGATGTATATCGGTGGAACGCTCAGAAGAGAGCCTCATTTTTGCTGACTCCACTGCCTCCAGCAGGCGGTGCAGCGCTGCAGGATCCTTACACCTGTTAAGAAATAGATCAAGCCCAACAAAAGCCACGATTTAGTCTGCATCAGAACGTGCTCTACAAGCCCAGATGTTCCTATTCCTTGTATTCTGACCATAACACTCAGACTAGTGGGGATCCACCTGCTCTCTGCACCAGGGACTTGCTGCATAACCCATCGCATGAGCTCGCTGTCCCAGTCATTGCCGCCCAGCCTGGCATCGCCTCCAGTGGCAATCACTTCCAGGCACCCCTCGAAGCACTCCACCAGGCTGACATCAAATGTGCCGCCACCCAGATCAAACACCAGGATCAAGGAGTCCTCAGTCCCTCTGCCGTGCCCATAAGCAATGGAAGCCGCCACGGGCTCTACAGTCATTCAACACCCATGCACCTTCAGCCAGGCTTGTCATGACTGCAGGTTCTGAGCAGAGGTGGATTGATATTACAGAGCAAAGGAAAATGCGGAGCAGTGATTCTGAGCTCCCAAGCCATCAAGCAAGATCACACCATGGAGCACCTGCAGCCGCGTCAGGCCAGCCAAGCGGCCTGCTTCCAGGGTGGCCTTCCTTTGCCTGTCATCAAAGTGAGCTGGCACTGCTATTACCTGGAACCACAACCAGCATGGCGATCTCCTTGAGCTGTGTACATGAGGCCTGTGAGCGCTTGAGGCAGCAGAAAAACAAACAATTAAGTTCAGCACAAGAGGCCAAGAGAGCTCACTGCTCCATCCACATCCTCCTCCAAACCTTCCTCCGCTTGCTTCACCAGCCGCTCTAAAGTGAAAGCTGAGATCTGCTCTGCAGACAAGATTGTCTGCCTGGCACCATCATGCATCACTGTGGTCAAGCACTGTCTTCTTATAACAGCAACAGGCGCTTGAGCAGTCAAAGAGTAGTATGCTATGTGTTTCTTGCTTCACCGCTAAGGCCAAGCTGCATACCTTGAGGGGCACAACAGCTCCACACCTCCGTCGGCTGATTGCCTGCCTTCAAATGAGGCAAGCTGTAGCTCATCCTGGATCTGGCTGTACCGCCGCCCCAGTAGACGCTTCACTGATGAGTATGTGTTCAAGGAATTCACAGCGGCTTGCCGCCTCGCGGCTTGGCCCACCAAAACCGTGTCCTGTACATGGCAGGTGCAGATTGATGCTTGGGATTCAGAAAGAATTAGTCTTCATAGGCTGTACTAGAAGTGCAAATGAGATTATATGTGATTAGTCAAGCTGCAACTCTGTGCTGTAATGAAGAATGCAGTTCATTCACCTGCAGCAGAGCGACGCATGAAGGTGTCACAGGGCCGTCAATTCCCTCTATGATCTGCGCATGGCCATCCCTGATTGCTGCTACTGCTGAGTTGGATGTCCCTAGATCAATACCTACCACAGCTTTGGCACTGATGGAAAGGCAGGCTCGCCTCCTTCTTGCATGTCCTTTTGTCTTAGAGACTGAGCTTGTATTCCGAAATCTCTTCGAGGTGATTGACGAGGAGATCGACACGTTCTGGATCAACATTTGGCCAGCATATCAAACTGCTGGTAACCATTGAATTTCCTTCTCTAGTTTGATCAGCAGATCGGCAGCTTCCAAGAGATAGGAAGCTAGAAGGATAAAGGAAGGAGGCTGCCTCTCCTCTCCCTCAGAAATTCAGGCCATTCCTTTGATGCGACAGTAATTGAAGTTGCCTATTATAGATTGTTATAGGTTGTCATCACTTGGTCTAGGGACGCGAAGTGCGTATCATTTGATGGTTCGACAATGAGAAAGTGGCACGTCACAGAGAGGCTGCATAGTATTTCCTAGAGGTCATTCTAATACCATCGCTGGATAATCCAGATTTTGGTGTACCCATGCATGAAACACTGTCTTACAGTACCACGTGTACTCAGATCTGCTTGCAGAGTGATGAGCTCAAATGCAGTGTGCCTGCCGATTATTGACAGTGATCTCCAAGGAGTAGATCCAATCAGGATGTCAAATGAGCCAGCAGAGGGCGAGCCGTTGGTGTATGCAGCCCTCAGGGTCTTGTATGAGCCCAATGCAGCTAGGAAGGCCGTCCTCACACATAGGACTGCAGACCTCTGGCGTGCTGGCAAACTCTCACTGCAGCCTAATGACGATCTGGAATTGCCACCGGTTCCCAAGCGCCCTGCACGCGATGACACGGTACTATTACAACCCGTCAGGCCTCCACGAGCCCTGGGAAGTTGCAGATCGGTTGCCAGTGCAAGAGATCATCTCCATCAGTGAAGGTTTCTAAATGCATTATTACTTGTATGGCAGGTGCAGCTGGTGGAGCCCAAGAAAATGAAGCGGCTGGGGAAGGGAGGCACATTGGCCAGCCGACAGGCTCTGGTGCATTCCCTGGTGCACATTGAGTCCTGGGCTGTGGATCTGTCCTGGTGAGAACTCATCCAGAAGTTTACATCGAGCCTTCCACACATTGTCAGATCCTGGCTTGTTGCCCTTGCTGACCCCAATTTACATGTGCTCTATGCAGTGGCAACCACTGATCCGGCATGCTGCTGCAGGGACATCATAGCACGCTTTGGCAGCGATCTAACCTACAGCCTGCCACGGGAGTTCTTCGATGACTTTGTCACGGTGAGGCATGGCTTCAGTACCCCAATTTGCAACATTCCTGGCAGGAGCAATACTGTGGCGACCAAAGATTCTAAGCGCAGTGAACTCTGCAGGTTGCTGAGGACGAGTGCCGGCATCATGAGCTCCTCAGGAACCGGCTGGAGGACATTGGATCGCACTATGGAGCCTTTGCAGCGCATGAGGCGCTGTGGGACTCAGCCATGGCCACTGCGGACAGCTTGCCTGCCAGGCTAGCAGTGGAGCATGCAGTCCACGAAGCCCGTGGGTGCTGCGCTGCCTGATGACACCTGCCACGCTCACATGTGCCGTGCACAAGTTGTGCTGTTGCTGCTGGCATATTTGTGACACCATACCTGAATGATTGAGCACAGGCTGGACGTGATGCCCTCGACAATCCACAAATTCAGATCGAACGGGGACGAGCAGACAGCGCAGCTGTTAGAGGATGTCGTGTACAAGGTGAAGTCACATTTGGACAGCACCTTGAGGTGTCTTGAAGCTGCCTGTGTCTTTACTGAACATGCAAGCAGGAGCACATGGACTTGCTGGGGTGGAAGATCTTTGAGAATCCTGTGATGTGCGCAGGAGGAGATCACTCACTGCGCAGCAGGGGTGAGGTGGCTCTCCTACCTGTACCACCTGGCACACAATTCTCAGCCAGAGGGGTCCGGAACAGGCAGCAGTGAGGCAGACAGTGCGGGAGGGAGTCCTGAAGGCTCCATTCCAGACTGGATGGCAGAGGCGCGGCGACACAGCGGCGTTGAGACCTGGTTCCACGAGCTGGTCAAGACCCACTTCAGGGGCAGCCTCAAGGTGCTCTTCTTTCTTGCATGCTTCCACAGGCGCGCGTAGCAGTGGATTGCTTCACAAGAGACTCTCGGAAAAGTTTAGATGGCGCATTGTGAGTCAGTATTGAGCATGACATGTGCGGCACACGCAAAGGGGTGACTGCAACAGGGTGTTTTGGAAGATGATTGAGGATGTATCTGTGTGTGCCTGCAGCCGCCGTTCAATGTGCAAGCCAGGGCGCAGGCGGGGTTTGGGCCAGAGTGGTACATGCCGCTGGCAACGTTGCCAAAGTTCGCTGCAACTGCCAAAACGCTTCAACAAGAATTTATTGGCATGCAGCTTCAACAGATTGACGCTGTTGCCACTGGGGCCACAGCCTAGCCAAACATCCCATCACTGTCTGATTTCCCAGATGACTCAGGGCTGTTAGTGCTTCCTTCCTGCTGAGTATGCACCTTAAAGTATGCGGTCTGGTAATCAAAATCAAAATGTAATTCGTGTGGCTCAGCTGCACACGAATGAGGATGCATATGTATGATTTGTGCACCACCATGTGACTCAAATCATGATGAACATTCAAATTTGCATAACCTTTGGGAGTGGCACTAGCATGCAGCCGAGAAATTGTGCCAATTGGCCTTACAGATGTGCCTCTTAATATTTGCTTGAAATCTGCCCAAATGAGACAACCCGTCCCCACCTTGCGTACATTTTGCACCGTCTACACAGTAGTCTCGAAACAGGACTACCAAATTAAAATGAATCAGATATGACATTAGAGCTAAGCCAATCAGTCACATACAGCTCACATCCATTATCCTAATTTTGCATGACCCCATTTGCCCTCCCTCACTAAGGCACTATGTTCATGTTTGCGTCATAGCACGTCCGCATTTTTTTAGAGCACCTGGTGCCACCAGGCAGTGCCCAATTGACTGTAAAAAATGCTTTGCCCTGTCCTACACTTGGTGACCACGTGTGCACACAGACAAGATTATCATTGACAAAATCTCCATTTGTTAATCACTGCGGACACAATCACCATGGTCATACTATAAAACAGCTGTTTGTGCCTGCGGTGTACAGGACTGCCGGCCACACAAAGAATACTGGACATAACCTGTTTCACATTCCTAACCAGCTGGTCAGCAAGAATTTGCCAGCGAGAAGTAAGTGCACCTGTCCTGGACTAGACACGAATCCCCAGACTGAGCGAGTGGCGAATGGAAATTGGGGAGCTTTCAGCACCGACTCAGACTACTTCCTGTATGCTAGCCAGGAACGTTGCCAAAGCGGCTCCCTATTCTTGAGGGAAGCACCTGAACTTCAAGAATCAAATTTGTAACCCGTACAATCGCCAGCTCTGGTGCTGATGTTGAAAATTGGGACACCCTCCTGTGAAGCACTTCCTCCTATGCGCGGAGTAGGAGTACCTGAGACAGCATCCAAGATGCCACTGTAGCATACCCCACTATATTACACAATTTCCAAAGAAGTGACGTACGCGTATGACGGCACGGTGCACTGATACAAATAATTCCTGATACAACGCAAACTCTCCTAGACACACATATGAACGGCCACCTGTGGTAAGCCGCACATTTGCAATGGGGCGCAGCAAGACAGGTGTGGCTGGGCCAAAAGGAGCATCGCTATGCAGACTCCTTGAAGTTGCCCAAACAGCAGCAAGCGTTCAGCGGGATAGCCGGTTTTATGCCAAATTGGGATCCACCGACTGTGAATGCGCTGCAGCCCAGAAATTACTTTCAGATCAACCTGCTCTGCCTCACAACACGTGAAGCACAGTGCGCATGCAGCAATTTTTTTTCCTGCTAGAGGACCTGCAGCAGCAGCAGCACTGCTGGCACTGGCCAAGAAGCGACCACACAGAAGTGGTGGTCAGGCATCCTGGCCGCACGACAGAAGTGAAGAAGTGAAGATGCTGCCGCACCCCTAGAGAGCTGCAGGGTAAATCAACAAAACTCGGTAGCCTGGGGTGTGCGCCCTCAAAATGCAGGGGGTGATGACCCCGCTGGATCCCACACTTCAAAACAATCGTGCGCTAACGCCCAACAAATTCAGAAGCCGTCTCCAACCACATTTTGGCATTTTCTTCAAAGATGATCGCAGTCTACTCAGCCGCAGCACTGGCTGCAGCTTCCTTGCAGGCACACTTTGTGAGGCCGAGACAGCAACTGGCCGCCCCAGCGCCGCACATTGTGGCAACCAGCTGCACAACAGGGAGCCCATCTTATTCTCTGCTCCAGGCCCGACATCTGACTCTGGACGGTACGGGGACAGGAGTGGTCTTGTCTTGTCTTGATCTGCAGACTAAGCGGAGGTCAGACGGCCTCACACGGAGCGGCGGGGCCGTCCGAGGTAGGGGCGAGCGGAGGCGGAGGCCTTGCTGCCAAAGCTGGCCGACAACGTGCGCACGCGGTCCAGTAGCTCCTGAGGCACCTCCCGCCGCTTCTCTATCTTCGTCCTGCGCAAGCAAACGATTCATTCTCATATGTCTGCCTTGATGTTTGCATCTCTCTTCCTCTAAAAATTCCACTTTGTCAGCACAGTGAAGCCTCAACCCAAGACACCCCAAGCCCCCACTGCACGGGAGGACTCCAGCAACCGCACCAGCAGATGCACATCATGCAAAGAAAAGGATATTCCCGAGGCAGGAGGCTTCTGTTTCTATAAGCCTGCATGAAGCAGGGCTGACTTGCATCAGTTTTGGTGGTTACAATGCGAGGCAGCCTTTCAAAAGCTACTTGGTCAAGTGCGCATGACCCCTTAAAGAAGGGGAGGGCGCACTTGGCGGCGGTGCCGGGCAGGAGGGCGACGCGCATGAGGTTGCGCCACTTGTCCTTGAGGTCCACGGCGGAGCGCTGCGCGATGATGGGGAAGCCCAGCTTCTTGATGTCCGCCCACTTGCCGCCGCCGCAGCGCTCCACTCCCACCACCAACGCCTCCGTCTCCTCAATGCTCCTGCCCAGCCCAGCACCCGCTTCAGTCTCACACCACATAATCAGAAGAGGGTGAACAACCATACAAATCTGGACAACAATTTTTTATGGGCACATATCACTTCTTCAATGCTCATGCAATACCTCATCTTGGAGGGAGGGCACAGGCATTCCCTGCCTGCAAGCCTCAGGACAGGAGTTGATGCCTGCCATTGGCGACAGGCAAAGGAAGGATGAGTAAGGGTCAGGGCGGAGCCTGTGTGGGGGTGAGGGCGAGGGGCGCACCAGGGGTTGTGGTGCTTGCGGCGCTTGTTGGAGCCCTCGCTGACCTCCTCGTCGCTCTCCGCACCGGCGCAGAAGAAGCGCCGGGGCTTGGAGCAGCGCCCACGCGCACTCGTCACCAGGCTCCGCGGCCCGTCTGCAACTGCCATACCAAAAATATCAGCACACTCTTCCACAACCCAGTGCGTGCCTCTTGCAGACAGAGGCACCGCAGCTCTCCACAGCATGGGCACTTGATTCAAATAGAAAGATGGCAATGCGGTGCGAAGGGCTGTGCAAGCGTACCAGAGGCGGAGCCGAGGGGCGGCTCGGTGTCGGAATACTTGACTTTGCGTTTGCAGGCGCGCTGGCGCAGGCCGGTGCAGCCCTCGCTCTCGGCCTTCTCGGCCGGGGCGGACGCGGCGGGGGAACTGCAGGCCCGGGGCGAGCCCGCGGCGCGCGAGGAGCGCCCGTGCGCCGGCAACGGCGCATAGCACATGCCCAGCGGCGTCGGCGGCGCCGCGCACAGCGGCTCGATGCCCACCAGCACTTCCTCAGGTGCGAGATCTCCAAGCCCCGCACAGCTGTCCAGCGAGCTGTACCGCTCCTGTGACATCACCAGACTACTGTCAGGTGTGGTTTAAAATGCAAGATGTAGAAGCACCTCGGCTGCACAAGGCAGCGCGACAGGAAGATAAACAGCAGCAGCTGCCACAAGGGGAAGGCAGGCGCAGACAAGTGAAGGCACGAGAGGCTGGAGACAGGTACAAGCAAGTGATAAGCGGAAGGAAAGGTAGGCAAGGGGTGGGTGCGCACAAAGCCGTAGGGGAGGTGGATGTTGCGGGAGCCCAAGGGGCCGTCCAGGGGCACGTCGGGGACGTCGGCGAGCAGGTGCACGGTGTCCATGGAGGAGCGCGAGGAGAATACACTGGTGCCCGAGTCCTGTGGCGACGACCGGTGGTACGGGTCCAGCCAGTCCCTGTGGTAACAACACACCAACACAAGCTCAATCCTCTGTGCTGAGCTGTAAATTTCTGCGTATTCAACAAGCTTGCAATGATGGCCAGCAGCACCATGTCAGTGACATTGTTCAGTGACGATCTGCTGCCCCTGCCTGCCCCAGCCGAGCAGACGCAGTACTAAAATTGAAATTACAGTACATTGGATCAGTGTATAAGTCAGGGAGAGATGTGGTGTGCGCACCGCTTGCTGAGGATATTCTGGGGCGGTGTGGCCGGGTAGAGGGCGCCGCCGCCGTCTGCGATGGAGTTGCTGCTGGCGGGTTTGTGGATGGGCATGCCCCCCTCCAGCATGGCCGAGGGGTTACAGAGGTCGCCCTCTGTCTCCATCAGGAACTGCAGCTCACCTGCGATGCCAAGCACATCCAAGTCAGCCACATTCCGAGTGAATTTCAAGACAAAGTTCCGGACAAGAAGCTGCAACACACAGCCAAAGGCGGGCGGTGGTGGCATGCGCACCAGAGGTGTTTCTGCCGAGGAGGTGGGCAGCGGGGGACGCTCCGCAGGGCAGCACAGCGCCGCTGGCACTGGCGTCACTGAGCATGTAGGAGGGGGTTCCCAGGTGGTGGAAGGGAGCGATGGAGGTCTCAGAGCAACTGTGGTGCTCCTCTGAGATCTCGTCAAGGTACAGGCGGCTCAGCGGGCCGGTGCGCAGGCCAAAGTCTGCATCCTCCGGCTTTGGTGATGCCCCGCGCGGCGTCTGTTGTCCATCCGCGTCTAGCCAGTCCATGGACCTCGTGATGCCAAACAGGTCATACTCGTCCTGGCCTTCCAGGCTCTCAGGGGCCTGCAGGAGTGGCAAAATTGACGTCATCGGGCCACGCTTCAAGATCCAATGTCTTGGTAACGTGAAATCAAGTACAGAAAGCTCTATTGCTTTGATTTTATGCGGATGAGAAATACCTGGTGCACGCTGAAGCTTTGCATGCTGTTCTGCTTGCGATCTGCACCCACGATGCGTGTCAGTAAGCGTCATGCTCTGTCGCAAGAACATCATTAAAGCCAAACCGGACAATTAGGCCTTCACTTGGCATGAGAACAAGGCCAATTCTCATTTTTTTTTCGAAGGGTTCTTTGATGGTCACCGCAGGACAGAAAGATAACAGCTTCCAACAGAACCAATACCTGCATTGTGCTGGAATACGTCGCCAATACTAGTGCTTCCCGATCCATGCCATTGCGCATTGTGCTCCATGATGTAATTGCTATCCGTCACCTGCACGCACAACAACACTCGCATTGAGGATGCTTCAGTGCGCAGGTGCCGGCTGAGCCCCAGGACCGCACTAAGGACTCATCGCAGCGCCCTTTACTACCCCCTGATGTCCTCAGTCTGAGCGACGAGCTTTCCACGCTACTGCGACTGCAACGCCAAGCTTCAGGTCTCGGGCTGAAATATCTGGCCCCGGTCCCTGCCCACGGTGAGCAGGCGCAAATCGCCGCCGTCGCGCGCTGGAGCTGGCCATGCTGTTGGGCAGCTTATGCGCAACAGAACGACAGCAATCCGCCAAACGGCATGACCCGTCACGGTCGCTTTTTGGTGCACGCGGCGCAATGCAGCGCCAGACAAACGAGTCCGCCCTCTGTGATACATAGCCACTTGCAGGAAGTACCGAGGGGGTAGTTCCAAGGCAGAAGTGATGTTCAATAGGGCCTTGGAAAGCAGCAGGTGGCCTTTCACGTGGGTAGGCCCCGTGCTTGGAGGATGAGAGACTGGGAGCCGCCTGGAGCAGCCTGAACTCTCACCGTGGCTCCGAGGCCTCTGCGCTGCATGCTGGAACCCCTTGCAAGATCGTCCATCCGTGTGCCTTGGATGCGCAGCTGGTCCATAGGTAACCTTTCTCTGATCGTTTCTCTGACGCAAGCCGACGCCAACAAACTCTATCCAGCAGATCCCCACATGGATCCATGTGGTTTGTCGTCTCCCTTTTATGACTCCCTTCGATATCTACAGTACCCTATGACAGCCCCTTTTAGGCTGTGACTCACAGCGCAAGGAAGCGAAAGCTATTCTCTTCCAATCAGCCCTGGGCGGCTGGAGTTGATGTGTAATTTCCTTCCTTCCTTCCTTCTATGTCCTCCGATGTGAGATCATCATGTCCAGTTGATGCATGCATGGTGTCTGCCAGACATTTGTCGCAGCATGGGTTATATTTAAGCCAAAAAAAAATCAGATCACTTTGCAGCAGAAGTCCGGCCGTAACTACAGCAACAATTCTGGACCAGCCGACTCGGAGCTTCAAGGGACTTGGAGCCCAAATCGAATAACAAGCTTACTCTAAGGCGGAGTCCAAACAAGCGATGCATGCAGCGCATACTCAATATTATAATGTAATTACAGAAGCTCTGTGTCTGACATCATGATAAGCACGCAGAGTCTGTGGCCCGGCCAATCGCATTTGTCCATCAAGGGGAATTCTTGTAACTTGACTTGAACTGTGAAGGTGTCGTTCAAGTAAGGAGCGACAGAAAACCATCATACATATTAAGCTCGCAAACGACTTCTGCCCTGACATCATTTTGCTGCTCACATGGCAGCCAGGGGCTCAAAATCCTGCCATTACGTGCCGCTGCAGTCATAATTCGTCACGCCTCGCCCAGTCACCGCCTGTCTCTGCCGGCAGGGCTGCGGCTGCGCTGGCGCTCACCCTGCAGTGCACCCAGGTAGCCTCAGCCACATTGGATGGAAAGCACGCCAGCACATACCACCATTAGCACGTGTTAAGAGCCAGGCATGACAAGGGCACAGTAAAAGGACTGTTGCAGGCATGAATTAAGGGCGCCCACCCCAGAGCCAGAGGTGCCATGCAGGCGTGCGAGTGCGGCCTCCTCGCGAGCCTTCCTGTCGGCCTCTGTGCCGCGGAACTTCTTCTTGATCCGCCCAAACTCGTCGTACCTGGCCGCACCAGGGGACAACACAAGTCACATCGGCACTGCTTCTGATCCGAATTACCACGATCATGCAACTGTGCAAATCAAGCAAGAGCTTCCTTAGGATTGCAGTGAGGGATGTGCAAGATTTCAGCACCAACAGGGGTCTCTTCGCACATTTCAGAGTCGTCGTTTTCGAGTTGCTGGCGCCGGCGGCGCGCCTCCTCAATCTCGGCTTCGTCAAGCTCCTGCACACATGACCAAAGCGCCAAGTCAGCATGAATTGCGCCATGTATAAGCTGCGCAAACTGCAGAGTCAATGACGAAGGACATGGCTGCGTTGGTTCTCGACCAACAAAGGTTTCATCGCCTCTCAAAATGGAAGAAGAACACAGCACCTTGAAGCCGCCGGCGTTGCCTTCGCGGTTGGTGTCGACGGTGCCCGGCTTGGGCTGGTTGCACATGTTGCAGGTGCTGCGCCTGGCCCAGTTGGTGTTGCCACAGCCGCTGCATGTCCAGTCGCCCTCGTTGAACATGCCTGCGGCCCACAACACAGCCACATCAAGCCACAAATCCCTCTGAGAAGAGCAATCTCGCAATGTGTGCAAGCTGCTCAGAGGCAGAGCTGCAAGATGCCAAAGAGGAACAAGTTATCATGCGGCTGCCGCAAGCGTGTCAGATGCTGCTGACCTGGAGGGCCCTGGGGAGCGGCTGTCACGCGGCCCCCGCCCCGGCCGCTGTCGGCGCCCCTTCCGCTTCCGCGGCCGCCACCTGCAGAGCCGCCACCGCCGCCGCCACCGCCCGGCTTCGACGTGCCACAGCGGTTGCATTTGCCCCTGCACCCATGCAAACGCGTGCTCAGAGGAGAGCGACCTGTTCACAGATACGTCCAAGTTGAACGGGGGTGCATAATTGCTTCCATCGGAAATGCGTCCCTATGCCTCGGCATTGGCACCTGCCGGCACACCCCGAGGACAAAAGGAAGAGAGGGGAGGGGCAGCGTGCGCTATGCTGACCTGAAGGAGAAGTTGGTGTTGCCACAGCCTGGGCAGGGCCAGTCGCCCTCGCGCAGCTCTTTGGGTGCAGGCGGCGCACCGGCGCCACGGCCTGCGGCTGGGGGAGGCGCCTGCTGGACGGGCTGCTCGTAGGGCTGCGCCTGGGCGTACTGCTGCGGGGGCGGCGCTGCCTGGTAGGGGTCGTATGCCCCACCCCCGGCAGCGTAGGGGTCATGGCCCTGCACCAGCATGCAGGTTTATTCCTGCCCATCATCTCTGCAATCAATTGCCAAATGGCAGGATGCCTGGATTGCTGCATGCCATTAGACAGTTTACCGATACAACTGCAGCTAATCAACAGAATCAACAGAGCAGGCTGCAAGATTTCAGGATAAATTTGAGACTCAACTAAAAGTAATCAACACACCATATTAGACTAACAGTGTGCACCTGTGGAGGGTAGGCAGGCGCTGGCGCATATGCAGGCTGCGGGGCATAGGCAGCCGGAGGTGGGTAGGCGTTTGGCGGAGGCGCCTCGTTCCGGGAGCCTCCACGGTAGTCGTCCCGTGGCGGCCGGTCATATCCACCACCGCCGCCGCGGCTGCTGCCACCGCCCCCGTAATCCCTGTCCCGGCCGCCGCCCCCGCCACCGCCGCGGCTGCCGCCCCCGTAATCCCTGTCCCGGCCTCCGCCGCCGCCGCCGCCGTAATCCCGGCTACCTCCACCTCCGCCTCCATAGTCCCTGCCACCTCCACCTCGGTCCCTGGCATCCGCAAACCCATGTCTTTCCATCAGCACGCTTGCCGAGGTCCAATGAAATGCTGTTTAATGTGTGCGAGGCGTCTGATCCATGCTCAGCAAGTGAAAGGCAATGATGTGAGAGAGGAACTACCGGCCATAGCCGCCGCCGCCGCCGCCGCCGCCGCCGCCACCTCTACCCCGACCGCCGTAGCTACCTCCACCACCATAGCCGCCTCCTCCTCCATACTTGTCATTTTGACGCTCTGCCAGACTGACTTTCAGGATCGACCCTGCATGTGAAGCCGCAGGGACACTAAAGGTGGGGTGAAACTGGCACACAGCTGTGTTGAGAGCAGGCAGAAGTATAAGAAATGCACTGTATGAACTGAATCGCACCGTTGAAATCCTTGCCGTTAAACCACTGCACGGCTGACGCTGCTGAGAAAGGATCCTCATATGAGACCGTCCCGTCTCCCTGAATCCCATGCATGTCAGGTCAGGAAGGACCTCCAGACACTTTGCGCATCTAGACATCAAGCAGGCAATCATCAGACTCCTTGCGATAATGTGATGAAGACTTACTTTTAATGCGTTCGTTGCTTTGTCACGGTACAGCCATATCTTGGGCTTGCCCTTTTTCTTGTCCTGTTTCAAAAGACCGATGGAGCCGAAATGTGTCGCTATCATCTCCTCCGTTGTCCCTTCCGCCAATCCAGACACGTACACCATATCGGTGTCGGGCACATCAAAGCTCATAGTTTCAGGATTGTACGCCATCTTGTCGAAGTAGGTCCTGGTGGGAAAAACAAGATTGCGTCTTAGCTTCCAAACAGAATGCAGTAAGAAGCACAGAGGTATTGGAATTAGTCCAAGCATGTCATAAATAAATAAAGCAAGAAAAGAAACAAAAGGGAGTTTGTGATCAGGACTTTTGGAATCTCGAAGGCTGTCAATCTGCACCACACGGGAGGACTAGATTCACGTGATCGGAGAATTTTTCATGATGTGTCCGCACCCAAAATAGCGGCCTGAATTGCCGAGTTGCTTAGAACAGAAAGGTTGCAAGGATGTCAGCAACACTCCAAAATGACAACCACAGCTGCAGATATCCGTTGCATTATGTTAGACCTCCAGGTCTGATGCCGTTTTCAATGCAATGCCCGCCTTGACAGACCTGACGAACCATAGATGCCCCAAGTATGGCCGGCTGGAAGAAAGGGCTACGGTCCGAGGTGAGGACATACCACCCGTAATTCGAAATACTGTCAACGCTGGAGTGGTCAAGAGCCCATAAATGACGAGCACTTGACAATATGTCTGTAATGTAAAATTCTCAGATATATATTCGAAGTACATGCTGTCGATCACACCCAAGTATTTGCAACTCGGGCCTAGATCATGCAGATCATCACTCCTTCCGACAGTCCAAGTAGCGACAGTAACATTGAATATCTGTTAGATCTCGATGGAACCTGCTATGACATCAGTAATGAATACGAGGACCATGTCAGGTATGTCTGGCCCAAAGCACACATGAGGCAGGTTGAGAAGACTTTCACAGAATTTATTGACTCTCCAATGCGCATCTTCCTAGAGGCTGATTGTATTTGAACCTCTGGTGATATTTGTGCAGGATTAATCTTTGGAAGTACATGAACACGCACCATGGGGTGCCACTTGAGAGGGCCGAAGAGGTATGGCGCCCACTCTTTCAGAGGTACAACCAGAGCCTGCGTGGGCTGAGGGCAGGCGGCTTCAATATTGAGGCAGGAGAGTACTGGGACTGCTTGCGGGCTGGCGCAGAGAAGTATTTATTTCCAAATCAAGAGGTGTCCGTCCTTCTCGTTCGGCCACCACTGCATTGAGGATTGCCGACAATAAATGCTTTGCATGTCTCAAAAAATAAACTTCCAGCAGAGCAGTGGTTGAAGAGAGGGATACTGTCTGTGGAGGTGCGAACGCTCCTGAAGAGCCTGCCCCAGGAAGAGATGTGGCTCTTCACAAATTGCAGCGAGAAGCATGCCCTTCATGCCTTGGAGCTGCTGAACCTCAAGGTACCTCTCCCTTTCTCTGAATTCCCTTGGTACCAAGTTTGCATTAATGTGAAGTTATACGAAGAGGACTGCAGACATGTAGGCAGAGCAAGCGCCAGAGATGAATAAAGAGCATGGGCACTAATTGTCGAGGACTTGCCCCAGGATTGCTTCAAGGGCGTGATCAGGGCTGATGCAATGGGGGACATCTGTAAACCGGAGGCTGCGGCCTTCAAAATTGCATTGGACCGCATTGGTGCAGCACCTGAGAGGACAGCAATGTTTGAGGACAGCGTGAAGAATCTCAGAACAGCGAAAGCTTTGGGTATGACTACCCTACTGATTTCCGGGGCAACAGCACTAGAAGAAGGTGCATCAGCCCCTTCTGATCTACAGCATTGTGATGGAATTGTGAGCACTCTGTCGGAATCAGAGGTTCGGAAGGCACTGCCTGTCCTGTGGGGAGAATGAGAACTGCTCTTGCTGGAAGTCCTGTTGTACCTTTGTTGAGGTACTTGAAGTTTTATTAATTAAACCTTTCAATTTTTAATTGCAGCCTGGCATAGATCTGTCCAGTTGCAATTGTAGCGAGGATGCATTAAATGTGTTTTCCTTTGGCAAGGACTCTTTGCGCATATCACCTTGTATCTTCTCTGTAACACTGCCATAGAAAATGTGATCAGTGTCATATGGTGTAAGATTGACACCTTGCCCTACCACAGACCACGGTCCCATTGTAAAGCATTGCTATTGCAGTGGACTTGCTTCAATTACCCAAGCACATGCCAAAGATCAAGGACAACACCAACAGTAAACAAACTGGCAAGATGACTTGCTAGGACAGGACAAGGACTTTATGAAGCTTTCTCACCTGTGCTGAAAAATGCACGGATGCTCTTTTGCTGGGGACCATTCGGCTTCAATGATGCAGGTTTTTGGCTCTTTGCTGCTGTCAATGATTCACTTCCCTTCCCCTGTGCAGCAACAGATCCCTTTCCCTCTTGCACACTGTTGCATACAGCTACTACATCCTCTCTGGTCCCCATGCCATATTTTGAGCTGCTGCCTGACACTTCTGCCCTCCCTTCTGTCCTCTCACCGCCTTGCCCATCCCCACCACTGGTGCCACATCCTGGTCCGTCTTCCACGCTACTCCTGCCAGTCTGTCCACAGTCCCTTTGTAGCAGAGCTGCTCCCTCTGACACACCCTGCATCCTGCTGGATGGCCCGGCTGTATCAGGCACGTCAGCAGCAGATGCAGAGGTGCCCGTGGCTCTTTGCCTCTTGCTGTCTATGCCCTCACCAGCACCGGCGTTACTCCCATTCGGAGCAGCCGTCTGCGCCGCCCTCTTCTTGGCAAAGAGCGAGGCCACAGAGGTCTTGGGCTGCTGGAACCGCTTGATGCGCTTGCTGGAGAGCGCGCAGGGCGGGTGCTTGGGCACTGCAGGGATGTCCGCCAGCTCCAGTATAATCGCTGCATGATCGCTCCACTTGGGGGGCAGCGTGCTGATGACCTCGCATGACACCACGTGCTCCAGCAGAGCAGGTGACAGCAGCGCGTAGTCGATGCGCACACCCTGTAACGTTCCCAAGGATAAGGGTCATGGACGCATGTGTTCTTCTTCCTTCTCAACACGCTGTTTTGTAGCTCTTGCAATATGTGATGGAAACTGAAGTCCAGTAAAGCAGAGCACACCTCATTGAAGGCACGCGCACTGGTCTTCTCATCCCAAACAGTAAATGTGGACTTCTCATCTGGATGCCGCAGTCGCCACACATCTGTGTAGTCATTCAGGAGGCTTTGCAGCAGGGCTTTCTCCTCTGGAGAGTACATCCTCTCATAGCTCAATTTGGAGTGGACATCCTTCTGGGATGCGGCAATGTTGAGGTCTCCAACAATTATGACCTGGCAACAAGCACCCTTCAATGTATCAGCAAACTGTGTGGAGATCAGAGTATTCTTTGATTTCATGCAGTAGAGCAGGATGCCCAATGGTGGCTGAATATTGCAGTACCTGTCGTCCGGCTGCGACGAGCGCATCACACTTTTCCTTGAGGGCCGCCAGGAAACGGACTTTGAAGGCCGTGCGCTCGCCATTGCTCGAGCGATCCCCCGCGTTGGGGACGTATGTGTTGATCAGCACGAACGCTCCCAAGTCGGTTAGCACCACACTGCAACAGCAGCACGGTTGTTTGGCACAGCCCCCTGTGTGTCATGTGCTGCTCTGGCACAGCGCTCTCAAAGTTTACAGCATGCTTGGGATGTCATGAGGCTTGCATGTGGGAGCACCCACCGTCCTTCCCTGTCGATATCAGCATTGCCGGAGCCCAGGCAATCTACTTGCGCATCTATGGGAGAGTACTTGTCTGCGACGTATGTGGCCACTCCTGAATAACCCTTCTTCTCCCGGCTGAATGCCCAGAAGCTCTGCAGGGCAAACATCAAGCAGTGGGGCCAAGTACCTGCTGGGCTATGCTATGACTGAATTGTCTCATGATGTGACCACTGGCACTCACCTCATAGCCATCTACACATGCTGTCTCCTTTGTGAGCTTTTCCTCGCTCTGCAGCTTTGTTTCCTGTTGAAAAGTGAGCCAAAATTGGTTGAGGAACTCGCACATCCATTCTGATTTCGGTTCCAAGGTCAGGTCTACTAGTCATTGCAAGGCTTAAGTCAATTGGTGTCAAAACTTGAAATTATGGTACGCAGTGATATTACAGACCTGGAAGCATATAACGTCGGCGTTGTATTCCTCAAAGAAACCCTTCAAGGAGCTGTACTTTAGAAAGAAGTTGGGGATGGTTGGCATCTGCAGGCAAAACACAGTATGATTGGCCCAGATCAGACAAGAAAAAAATCCTGACAATGAGAGCTTTCAATTTGCTCTACCTACCAGGGCATTGATATTCCAGACAAGAATCCTCATTGCTCCGATCGAGAATTGCTGTATGCCTGCAACCCATCGACATTCCTGCTATAACGTAGACATGAAGCGCACAAAATTTCAAAAATCAACAAGCGTGTGATGATCTTCTCTCCAGAGCAGTTTTGACGAAGATTGATGCCTCCTGTTGATGTTGTTCTGGGTGACGTCATGATCCTGGCATGCAAAGCATGCAAGAACAGCAAATTACATTTGAGAAGATAAAGTTGGCATGCTCAAGGCCTGCATCTCGTGGCACCAAATTTATCAGAAATTGACGGAAATATGCACTTCTCAAAGATGTCACCATCGTCCAGGGTCCACCGATCGGTGCAAGCATGCGAGCAATGAACGGCGCCGGCGGTGGCCGGCTGACTTTCAGAATGATTTTGCAATCATCGTCTGGGGCTCTGTGCCTCCAGGCTGGCATGCGCGTGTGGGTGGCGCACAATTACATTGGCCACTTTAGCCATTTTCCCCAGATGCAAACACAATTCAATGCAGGACTTGCTTGATTTGCAAATCCAATTGGAGCTACATGTAGGCCATCCCGTGAGTGGGTGTACACTGGATGTGCTTTTCCGACAATGATGGTGCTAGGTATAAAATCTCCAGAGGGTTTTACTGCATCGTGACCCGTGAAATATCTATTAATCCTGCCGCGGCTTTTGGGGCACAACTCTACAGTACACTGGCATGCAATCTTTAAAGCTGGTCTGCATATCCAATGGGTCTGGTCTCATAGCACTAACCATGTCACTACCTCAATATGACCCAGGATAAGGAATGACGCTGCGCGGGATTGTCTCAGCAGCACTTCATTGGTCCTTGGCCCTAGACCTGCACCTTGACGTCCAGCACGCACACAAAGAAGTCATTGGTGTAGTCAGACTCAATCTCCTGCTCCGAGCGGCGGGCGCTGGGCACCGGGTCAGCCCAGCCGTTCTGGCGGTGCTCCGCCCAGCTCTTGGTGATCTCAGCCACGAGCTTGTTCTTCAGCTGGTCCATCGCGCCAGCCTTGCAGGTGACCTTGGCCTCGGGGCAGAATCCGGTCAGGTCAGACTCGTCATCGCCCTGGGTCACAGCCACCTGGGACAGGGCAAAAAGCATTCAAATAGGGGTCATATCAGCTTATCCTCTTGCAATTCCTTACATTGCAGCATGACGATGGTAAGCAAGCATCTTGTGATGAAAGGCTCCCTCTTCTTCCACAAGCAAACAACTGGATATTGCCAGATCGATTGACTCTAGCTGGTGCTGTTGCGGTAGGGTCTGCAACAGCCAGGGAGAGGAGAATGCCTGGTAGGAGTAGGTCGCCATGGTAGTCTGAGACGAGTTGTACTGCAAAATCAAACGCCTCGATCAGTTCAGAGTGACAGTCTACAAAGCACTGTGCGGTGGCAAGGAATCTCACCGGAACACTGCATACGTAAGACTCATAGTAAATGCTGAAAAGAATAGTGCTTGAACAAAATTGATTAGGTATTCGACTAGGATTAGTCGCTCGAGTCAAGTTATACAGCAGCAAGAGTTGCTCTGACACCGGGTCTCGAAGCCGGAAAAACGACACCAAACACGGTCAATATTGGGGTCCTTACCGAAGAGAATGAAGAGGTGGTAGGCTGTGGGATGTTGGTGCACCTGAAGAAGGATATATGGCAATTGAATCGAACGTAACCCAGTTTTCGATGACAGTGAGAGCCTGTCGCTTCAGGCATTCAAAAGACGAATGACCGAGGGTTCTGAAACCCCTTGCTTTAGAAGGGGATCGCGATTGATGTGCTCTCGGCTCTAAACATAGAACTCCGACAGCTCGAGAATGAACTAGATGCCCTTATTTAAGCTGCACCGGCCATCAATTGTTCAGTTCTCCGTCATCTATTGCCCTTGCGCTGAACTCTACACCCTGCTGAGCATGTCTGTTGACAGAAACACATCCGTTCAGATGTTGGTCTAGCCAGTGAGTTAGGGCCTGCAGTTTCTCGATGAATGAAAGTAGCTTATCACTCTTCAAGACACGCCTTTCTTCCATCACTCTGCGCCGCAAGAGCAATGTGAACACGCCAGAGGCACTGGTGTGTCGCAGTAATGGCAGTCTAACGTCAAAGTTTATGCCACTGCCGTCTAGTTCTTTTCTTGCGGCACTACAATGCTGCATCTGAAACCATGATACTGAGACACCTCTTGTTCCCAGGATCAGGAGCATACGAACGGAGGAAAGCCTGAACAAGACGTAAACATTTCTGGGGCAGATGGCCATGAACTGCCAGCAGGCGGTCCAGCAATAGCAATTGTCGACGTTGCCCCAGCCCAGTCCCAAGCAATTACACCACCACAAATGCGCAAAGGTTCATACACCACGCTGAGGCCCCTCTTGGATGGAATCCGTGGGATCATGGACAACATTCTCACAAAGGGCTCGACTAAGCCGGGTCTTGACCCGGCAAATGGCTTCAGTCAAGCGAGTCCTTGGATCAGCAACAACGCCGTACCTGACTCCAAGCAGCGGCGGCCATCACTGGCTGCTGCCACCCGCTACAGCAATTTGCCAGATGAAGGCGAATCAGATGAAATTGCCGACACACAATCCTCCAAATTTGAGGATGATGCAGGCCCAGCCACAATGCTACCTCCTGCAGCATCAGCGGCTGTTTATGGCCAAGCCCGGAGCCAGAGGTCGACTGCAGAAGGTTTGCCATACGAACCAATCAAATGGCAGGTGCCAGAGTCACGGTGGAACCAGCAGATTGGCAGTTCCAGCAATAGTAGAATATCAGCGGCAAAGCCAGCATCCCAGCAGCTGTCCTGGACCCCCAAGGGCTCCTCACAAAGCAAGATCACAAAGCAGCAACCTGCTGGCAAGCAGGCAACAGCAATGGGCAGGAAGAAAGGGCCAAAGGTGCCAGACAGCACTGTGAGGCAGCAGGAAAACAGGAGCAGTCTAGGTGCTCAGCCCAGGAGCGACACAGCCCAGCAGAGCACAATGCAAGTCTCTTCTGCCCATGTGCTTATCAACGACGGTACAGCCACTGCGTCGAGTGCTGAAGCAGGGAACACAGTGAAGAGGTGAGCAAACTGCGACCAAGAGGTCCCTTGTTTCTATGCAGCCTTGCATGGCAGGCACGCAAAGTGATGACTCACACAGCTGAGCATTGCAAAATACTAACAAGATGAGTATACTCATTTGTTACTGGACGACAAGCATGAAGATTAATGAGCCACACAGCTGAGCATTGGGACGCAATGACTTGGTAAAGATGCTCGTTTGTTACTGCCAATGCAGTCGCAGGGCGAGCTTGGTGCAGCTGCAGATGCAAGTTAGGAGCAGGCATGCTGCCAGGCGGTCATCGATACTCCAGTCTGCTGACATGGCTGCAGATATGGCACAGCCTGATGCCCTCAGCCCGAATGCCAGTCCAGCAAAGGTTCCACACTTGCACCTGACGCACCCAAACGAGGTCCGGCAGAGAAGTCAGCAGCCCTCTGTACTGCCGCAGAAAGCAAGGGCTAAAGGGAAAGCTGCCGGGGCACAAAAAGTAGAGCAACCCTCTAATTTTAGTATACCAGCATGGCGGGATGGAGACACAGGGAGCCCCCCTGCAGCAACGGATCTCACTCCTTGCAGCACATGTGGGCGCACGTTCAACGCTCAAGCTCTCGCCATTCATGAACGGATCTGTGTGAAGGTACCATGTTGTGACATCGACTAACTATACAAAATTGTACGCTTCTAAGCCACTGGTGGATGCTCTAAATGCAGTGAACCATATCCTGTGGATGGCCTCAAAGGTGCGCATATATGTCAACTCAGGGATCATTCAGTTCTGGTGATGGTGCAGGTGTTTGCAAGCAAAAGAAACCCAAGCTCTGGCACAGCTAAGGATGTCGAAGGCTCTCAGATTATGCCAGGGTGCGTGTCTCAAACTTGATGTGTCCTGCTAAAGGCATGTACATACACCAATGCAGAAAGCAGCGAGGAATGCATGCATGTTACCACCCGACTAATCTGTTTTCTGCACAGGAGCAGACAGCGCAAGACTTCCAGCTCAGAAAACGCAAGTGGTGCAGCGAAGGCAGGTGACAAAGCCATCAAATGGAAGATGCAAAGTGCTCAGCTGCGGCTTGCAATGAAGGCATCACAGGGAGACAGCCTTGCCGTGGCAGCTCTGACGGCAGAAGCTAACAGGGTGAGATCATACGAGGAACATCAATGCAATGCCAAATGCATTTGACATTTGCGCATGTTACAGCCCCAGGGTAGTGCGGTTTTGCTTGCCTGAGGAGTCTGCTCATGTCCAATGCAGGCTTTGGTGCCATGCCCCCACTGCGGGAGGAGTTACAGCGAGATAGCAGCAGAGCGGCACATTCCCAAGTGCGCAGACATTGTCCACAAACCCCAGCGCTTGCTTGTTGGAGGAGGATCCGGTGCTCATGTGCGAGTAGGCAGGAAAAGATGATCATCAGACATAACCGTCTGATGAGATCATACCATCTCATTCTTGAGAGACGCATTGACTGACTTTTCTGACATGCCCATCTGCAAGACCTAATGCCTGGAGCCATCAGGCTGCCTCTTTTTACGTGTAATGATTCCTGACGAGAGGTGGTTGCCCCTGTTACAGTGTCGCCTATTCTAGAAAACCTTTCAATTGTGCACACATGCATGTTGGTGCTTTCACTCAATTCATTAACGTTAAGGTCATGGCCATATACCTGCCAAACATCACAGGAAAAACCTCCATGCATTCCTTGGCTCAAGCATGCCAATCAATAATGGCCGCCCACGACATGTCACATGTGTACACAGACTGGACCACCAGCATCATGGTGGCAAAAACCTCATTATAACAAAGATGTCAGATAATTCCCAGGGGTGAAATTATGCAAACCGCTGCTGCGGAGACATGTGGGCCTTGCTGACGAGCTTGAGGTCTGCCTGGGGCAGGGGCGGCCCAGACAGGCTCCACAGCGCAAGGGCGGCCACGCCCACAAGCACAGTCAGCGGCAGTCCCACCAGCAGAACCTGCAGCAGGATTACATGATTTCAGTGATGCATGGCTGGTTGATCAGCAAACTTCCGTCCATTGGTGTTCCTGTGGAGATGGATTGAGTCCTACAGGGGCACCACGTGGGAAAAGGCCACAAATAATACTGCTTCTGTCGCCGTGGTCAATGCTGATGCTGGAGGGAATTTCATCACACTGCCGCCCTAGAACCTAGCCGACAATTTCCCCCCCGAAGGCCTGGCGCCCAAAAAATCCCCGGAAAATGGCCCTTCCAACCCAAAGCTTACAGAAAAATTGGCATCAGGGGTATCTGAATATGATGTGATACTTCAACAAATTGTGTGACCCCCGATGGCCATTGAGATGAAGGTATGTGACCTGGCTGAAGGCGTTGCCGATGCCGGCACCGTTGCCTGCTCCCAGCCGCCGCACTTCCCCCAGCAGCGTCACGCGCGTCGTCGTCGTGGACTCCCCCACCGCCGCGCCCAGCACCTCGCGCCACTGCTGCCGCGCCGACACCTGCTGCGACTCCCCCGCCTCCACCGGCAACGCCTCGCCTGCAGGTCCCGGCCCCCACTTTATAAACCCTCCTCAACAATCCCCTCCATGTATCAGCAGCTTTCATACTCATCTCAATCCCACAGCCTAGAATGTTATATACCGTAGTCCTCTTCCCCACTGCAGAATGCATCCAGATCCCAAGCAAAGCCAGTGATATGTGTGGCAGCAAGGGCAGCATGTGACAATGCGGTCTAGGTAAGGCAAAAGTGCAGAGCAGGGAGACTGGGGGCCCACCCTCAGGCAGCAGGATGTACTTCTGCAGCCGGCTGCCGCTTGGCCGTGTCTCGCCGATCAGCAGCGCGACCGGCCGCTCCTTTCCGGCCAGCCGCATGGGCGCGGCTATGACGGCCATGTCGTGCGGCGCCTGCACGTCCGGTACGGACCACGCCCCCGTAATCTTCCCCACTGCATCCCACGGGACACACATCAGTGCCCCACATGCCAACGCACAGCCACCGCCGTCCATAACCATGCCAGTTTCTGGCTTGATAGAGCAGCCCCGATTAAAGGAAAGATTTGGTGTATTTTGGTCCGGGAATCACCTTGATTGTCATTCAGCAAGACCACATGCGTCGGCTGACCCTCCTTATCCCTGTTCCAGCTCAGCGCCAGCACAGCGCCGTACGGCCCAGCCGCCAGCGCGTACACCGGTCCATATTCTGCCAGATCCCACGTCCCTGACACAATCCACAAAATTTATATCAAGCCCACATAAAGCTCATTCCAAACTCCCCTGAACCCGTGGATGGCTCACACCTTGATGCCTAGAGCGCTGCGCATGCCTCCAAATGGCTCCACATGCACCCCATCATGCCTCCCAAGATGGCAAAACCCAAATCACATCAAGGTGCAGGGCAGGGGAAAAGAAAAGAAAAGAAGGCTGCAGCCTTGGTGGAATCCTCAGCAGCCTTGTCGCTGCAAAATGGCGGCGAAGTCCCCGCCAAGGGCACACCTTCAAGCTGGCGGGTGTCCAGGCTGAAGCGGTGCACGCGCGAGGCTTCGCGTTCGGCCACGTACAGCGCGCGCGAGCACTCCTGCAGCACCACGCTGTGGGGGTTGCGCAGCGCCTCCCCGGGCAGAACAAACTCGCCCCGCCACTCCCCCTCCGCGCTGAACTCCACCACCCTCGAGTTGCAGTAGCCGTCCCCCACATACAACGTCCCATCCAGCGCCACAGCCACCTGTGATGACAAAACTCCTGACTGCCTATCCTTTGCACTACGATCCATCAAATAAGTACACAGGTTGGCAACCAGCATGATGCCCTCTCAACCTGTCCCACCGGCCTTCTCAAGATCTGGAACAACACCTCCGACAACAACAGAGGCACGATGTGCTCCTTATTGGATGTCATAACTGGAGCAGGCAGGGTGGCAAGGGTGTGAGTCAGCCGGCAGACCTGTGTGGGCTTGCAGAAGTGGGTTCTGTCGCTGCCGGGCTCCAGGGGAGTGCCCAGCTCCAGCAGCTTCTTGCCGGCGGGCGACCACTTGGTGGCCACATGCGTGCCCACATCCGTCGTCCACACATTGCCGCTGTTGTCCACCGTTGTCATGTGCGGCATGTAGAACTCGCCCGCCCCAAACTGCGCCAACACCTCCCCTGCGCGCCACACACGCATCCCCAGAACATAAGCCTCCTGCATTAGTTCAATGCTGTAACTTGGCCCACTCAAAGCTCCAGCAGATCAGTTCCTGGACGAGGACTGATCTTGCTTGGTAAGAAGGAATCTTGGTAAAATGCAATCTTAGGTGTGTTTGCAGACATGTCTCTTTCTGTAAAAGGACTCCAAGACAGCAATAGCACCTGTGTCCTGGTCCAACTGGATGACCACATTCTCGCCGATGGGCTCCTTGTAGGTGATCCTCTCCAGGGCGGGCCCCTCAAAGCTGGTGGCGTCCCACACGCGGCCGCCCCGGTGCAGCACCCAGACACTTCCCGCGGGGCCCTTGGCCACACCCGCCACCTGCCCGAGGTGCGACGCGCTCGGCCGCTCGGGCATGTATGGTGGCGGCGGCCCCCAGTGCTGCGGTGCCTCCTGCACCAGACGCCCCGCTGCCGGCAGGCCCCCTGCAGAAGCATCCTTCTTTCAGTCAAAATCTCCTGTATCTTCAGGAGTCCCTAAATCGAGCAATAGGAAGAAGCCAGCCTGATACTTGAAGTCCACCATTGCTGGCGCTTGTGCAAAGGCAGCTCTACCGATTTGAACTTGCATGTACAAAGGCAGCATGTACCCAGAGAGGCGGTCTGAAGCAGGGGGCGAGTCCTGCCATGAAGATATGCCAGCTCCCCATCAAGCTCTACTATCTCCCTTCAAAAGCTTTTCAGGTATTTGTAATCCAGAGGGCCCCAAGGGCAAGCTGACACGACGGTGATTGCTGTTGAGACCGAGGTGGTGCAGTGGCGGCACCTGGGCCATGGGGGTCGACGGAGGCGGCGTCGCTCCAGGTGCCCTGGCCGCTGCAGGTCATGAAGACGGGCAGCTCGCTCCAAATCATCATGTACAGGTTGCACATCTCGTGGTGGTGCGTCGAACCGGCGTGCGTCACCTCTGTGCGCTCGCTCGAGTCAAAGTCGCAGGTGGCCTCTAGAACCTGCCCTGGCAAAAAGGTGATGTTTGACACCGGCGTGAAGCCCTGCGGCAGCTGCGGGCTGTGCTCGCACACGCGGCTGTGGCTGCCGTCCTTCTCTATCCTGTCCATGTACACCGATCTGCGCGCACAGTGATCAGCTATCCCTCAGTCCCAGCCCGCCGCTTAAAAAAATACATTTCAGCGAATCAAACACACAAGCGCGTGAGAGAGCAAAAGAAGTGCCAATGTCACCGGTGCTGCACTGAATTACCCCTCTGAACTTATTCCTGCAGGCCAACTCCTGAGATTTTTTCAGGGTCTAACAATACACAGACACCAGTTGAGGCCTCACAAGGCCGTACAGGCCATGATGAAGGTGATTTCACCTGCCCAGGGCGTGAGTGTGCACGCGGTAGGCGAAGCCATAGGCAGGCTCAAACCCGGCGTAGCAGCACTTGGTTGGCACCAGGTGCGAGGGCTTCTGCGGGGGAATCTGGAAGTAGGACGCGTACATCATCATGCCCGCCGAGAATGGCAGCGCAGCATCGGTCAGCTTCAGCCGCATGCCTGATTGGTCCCCAGGCGGGCGCGTGTGAGTGTAGTGCACCTGCGCATCCAGAATTTAAATCATAAAATGGGGGAGAAGGAAGATCTAAGAAAGCCATCACCTTGATTAGCAAACGAGTGTCCTCCTATCTGCATCTTGAAGCCGCAAATGCCTTGGAGCAGACACTTGATGGAACTGGACTCGCCTGGAGGACGAGATGGCGTGTGCCAGTGCCTTGGCCCACTCGGAAGCCCACTCCAGGGGGCAGGTGCATGGCATCAGCATTCTTAGCCCAGCCGTACAGCACATGGCTCCCCGCCTCGGCACACACGCTGTGGGTGTGACAGTCCCACACCTTCTCTGAAGATGCAGGTTTTGCACATCCTGCAAAATCACAATTCAGTCACTTAGTCGCCTGCAACGCCCATCATGAGTCCAACAAGAACGAGGTGACCATCAGCACAAAAGCACTGACAGGGAGCGTGAGAACTCACCAAAGAGGAGCATGTGGTGCACCACTTCCTGCTTCGAAAGGGGTTCAACTCCAATGAGCTTGAGTGGATCATCGGGAAGGAGCACACTGGTGCAGAGGTATGCCTCTTCATGCTCAGTCTTGTACTCTGGCATAAGGGCCTCTATGTGCACCGTGCTTGCCTCTGATCCCCCATGCGAGCTACTGGCTGCTGCAGACGAGCTTGCAACGAACCTTACGCTGGCAAGCAGGCCCACACTGCTGAGAAGCAGCAGTGTGAAACCCCTCCTGCTAAGGTTCTGCATCAGTTACTTCTCTGTCATGGAGCGACACCGAGCCAATTTCATTCGGCCCCACTTTCTGAAATTTGAGACCTTGTTATTGTGAGTGTAAATGATCAAGTGATCCCAGCCGCAGTCAGCTCAAGAAGCCAAGACAAGACCACAAGATCCAAGCTCTTGTGAAATCTCGCAGTGTCTGCCGTTGTGAGGACCGCTGTATCAGTATTCGATCGATACAACTGGTTTGCTTTTGATCGATGCAGCCTGATCATGAAATCTTCCGGGCATTTTCGTAAGCCACTTCGCTCGAGGGCGCGAAGCGAAGCTGTGATGCCGTGATGCACGATCACGTGATGACGCAGCATGACTGATATGGTTGCAGGTGTCCCTGCCAAGTTGCTGTCTCCCACAGATCTGAAATGCTCTCACGCACTTGAGGCATGGCTGGTGCCATGTACTTCGCAAATTGTCGATTGCCAGGAGCTCCTATCAATCATTCAGGGCTTTTACTTGCGACTTACCAACCATTGCATCCTTTCAGCAAGAGACAAGTGCTCATCTACTGCCATCAAAGCTTCAACGAGGACACAAAACGTCCAGTATTCAATATTTACCCCCTTGGCTATCGCTCTTCCTTTGATCGCTCGCGGAGTGGTTGTATAGCAAGGTAATGTGCTGTCCACCATCCAGGTCCTGTTCTTTTATGTAAGTAGGGCCTCAGCACGACTTGAGTTGGTGGCAATAATGCATATGGAATGTATACTGAATGGCGATCCCATCTTCGATTGCATGGGCTGGTGTCTACTCTGTGTGTCATGTTTGCCCATCGCTTGGCATGGCACGGACAGGTTTTCCTGGGATCCACGAAAAGTGAAGGACGTCACCTACAATGCCAGAGTGGCTGTTTCTCCGGAAGCGCCCGTCCAGCAGGCCCCCATTCGGATCACAGTGCTGGGATCATGGTGGGCAGCCCTCTTGCTGGTCTGCACCACCATGATGGTCTTGGCATCCTCATTCACCGCCTTCATATTGTATGTGCGGCCACTCCTGAAGGTAATCTGTCCCTCATCGCTTGTGCCTCACCTGGAAATCCCCAATTAGACGGACATGTCGGTCCTTACATCAGATTCCAGCCCTTGCATGCATTATGCGTGTAGGACTCGTGCAAACACGTGGGTGGTCTCGCAGAGGGCGGAGCTCGCAGCATTGGCGTGCGAGACAGCGGCGCAAGAGCTCGAGAAGGCATCCGTTGAAATGGATAAGGCAGCTGAGGTGATCCCTTGCCATCATGTCGGTTTATGCAAACACCTTGCAAAATTGAGCAATTTAGGAGGTTGGATCACCTGGGGGCTCCTTGTGAATTGGGTGACAAAATAAATATGCCAAGTAGTCTTGCAGAGTTGACTTATTCAATGGGTGGCTCAGCTAGGGGCTCCTGGTGTTTCAGGTGATAAACACAGACATGCCAACCACCCTGAATGCAGTGGAGCGCGCAAGCATCGAGTTTGAGGAGCTGGGGCGCAATCTGAACATGCTCAGCGGCCCCATTAGGCGCGCGGCCGTGCCGGCACTCGCTGTGCGCACAATGGGGTCCAGCACCGGCGACGGCATGCGCAGAATCGCGCAAGATGTCACATCCCTGACACAGGTGCAATCTCATGCACTCTTCTTTCCTCACTCGACACACTTTGCACTGCGCAGAAGTGGCAAGTTCGCTTGTACATGAGGTGCTTGCTGTCGGCAGTGTGTCTTAGAGGTGTTGTGCTGGGGTGTGCTCTGCAGGCGCTCACTCCCGCCATGGAGGGCTGGAAGAGGCGCATCGGGCGGATAGCAACCAATTTTGAGGCGGCCAACAAGGACACGATTCAGCCGCAGCAGCAGGACGGCCAGCAGGCAAGCCTGGCTCCTCTCTGCACTTCTGTCTTTGTTCCGGAGTGACCCTGTTGTTGCTTTAAAGCCGTCTGCTCAATCCGGGTCTAGGATTTCTCCTGTGAAATACGTTTGCATTGTCGATGTGATATTGTCGATAAATGCATGCAGGAGGCGAGCAAAGCATCGTCCCCCGGCAAGGCCAGGGAGCGCACGGGGGACTTGTCCAGCCCGCACTCTGTCTGGACGAGCTTTCCCGACGCCGTCGAGGCAGGAAAAGCGCGGCTGGGAGCTGCCAATGGCGCAGGCACGGCCGAGGCTGCGGCAGCGAGGGAGGAGATGGTGTCTGCCGCATCGGGCATGATGGCCGAGGCCAGCCGGCTTGCATCAGACATCGTCTCTGCAGGTGCATAGTATGCACTGCACACACGCTGTATCCTAGGACCATTAGTGCGGTCGACTGCCCGGTGATTAGTCTTCTGCTATCTGTACTGGTGACCGCCAGTCCCGGTTCTGATATGGGATTCTGTTCCGGTGTCAGAAGCGACCACTGCGAGCGCGCAAGGGAAGGGGAGCGGCAGGGGCGAGAAGGAGAGCGAGGGCGGCGCTTCAGGTGCGGAGCTCTTGCGGCGGAGGGAGGCGGCACAGGCCGTTTTCAAGGCCCTGTTCAAAGCGCAGGAAGCCGCTGCGGCAGCCGCTCAAGCATCAGGTGCCGCAGACTGATGCCCACTGTCCACAATGGAGCAGTAACTGGCCTGACACAGTTCAGACCGCGGCAATGGCTGTTCTGAGTGCATGCAAGGTGGGGTGTCAAGATCTAAGCACGGTCTGATGCGATTGCTGGGCTGTTCAGGTGAGCTGGAGTCAGCGCTACAGCTCGCCGAAGAGCATGCCTGGTCTGAGACGCTGCCTGAGGGCAGCGGCAAGGGAGATAAGAGTGATGACAACGATGGCATGGGGTATTCAATGGAGGGCAGACAGGATGAGCAGGCCGACAGGGGAACCACCAAGATAAGGAGAGGCGGCGGCAAGTCTGTTGAAGCTGGCGAGAGCAAGGCCAAATCAAGGAGTGGCTACAGGTGGTAAAATATAGTGGGGAAAGTCCAATTCACATTTGAAGTCAGCCCTTCACAATTGTGTGGCTTTTTGCTCAGGGTTATCTCTTGCTGCGGTCTGCGAGTGTGGACCCGAGATAATCTCTTGTCCTTGTAGAAAGGGCACCCCTTCCAGTTGCCTTTCCCTTTTGTGCTTGAGATGACCTTGTATATTACTCGACAAGATGCTGACTGTTTTAGACCTTTGCATCATGCAAATTGCATGTACCACTAATCGTGTTGACAACGATCGAGATGTTCTCCTTCAGATTGCAATCCTGTAACTGTGAGCGTTGGCGCGCATCCTATTAACATATATCCTGGCACAAGAGAGCCAGCTGGAAGATGTAAGGTCTCGAGAGCTCAAGCATTCAGACCATTTGTTCATAAGCCAGCTGGAGATTATCCAAGCGCACCATTATTTACCGATGAACACTCCAAAGAATGATAGTCATCCTCTACATCATGAATCATGCTCAGTCGGCAATCCCTCTCCTGTTGTCAACCTCGATCTCTGTTTCGAAAAATATTGGGCTCTTCCCGCAGGACTGTCTGGGTCAAGAAATGAATGTTGTCATGCAGCAGGTAATAAAATTTAAAGCATCAGATTACCAAAATAAAATCTATCCCATTTCCCGTCACACAACAATCACAGACACCTGAGGACTTGGTTCCTTGCTCAACCCTCACATGCCGACTTCCTTCACAATATTCCGGACAGTCTCACAATGCCCGACAGTCACAGAACTCGGTGTTACACGGTTGTACCAGTCGCCTCACTGAGCCGGGGCGCCTCCTGAACCAAATTCCTGCCGCGCATCTGAATGCAGGCGCGTCTGCGGCTCTCTGGCCGCAGCACCGGAGGGCACTGCTGCGGCCTCCCCCAGGGGGTGCGTTCTGAGCAGCAGGCTGTTTGACACGACGGCCAGGGAGCTGAACGCCATCATGCCGCCAGCCGCCGAAGCATTGAGCGCGATGCCCATTGACGGCAGCAGCGCGCCGGCCGCCAGGGGGATGCCGACGATGTTGTACACGAGCGCCCAGGCCAAATTCTGCCGGATCTTGCCCAGCGTTGCCCGGCCCAGCACTATGGCCTCCACCACCTGTACACCCCCATGCTCTCCTTTTCTAGTACACATTGAAGCTGATCATCTATGTCTGTCAAACCGCCTCATCACAAAGGTGCAAAGTTGCAAGCTATTTCAAGCACCTTTCTGGAGAGGTGCGCAGATGCATACGGCAGATGCATGACATTGCTAATTGCAGAGGACGCCAATTGCATCCTAGGTGGCTCGAAACAGGCATCAAGGCGGCACAAGCAGGCACTGTAACAGGTGTCAGCGAGCCGAAGGCCTGCAGAGCGCGCACCTGGCCCATGCGGTCTCCTAGGAGCACGATGGACGCAGCCTCCCCGGCAGCGTCCATTCCGCCGCTCATGGCAAGGCCCACGTCCGCGGCCGCCAGGGCGGGCGCATCATTCACCCCGTCGCCCACCATGGCCACCACGGCGCCGCCCGCTCGCAGCTGCTCCACCACCGCCGCCTTCTGCTCCGGCCGCATTCCCGACCAGGCGCTGTCCGCCTGCACACGCTCCGGCCGCCCCGTCAGCCCCCAACGACACATTTGGGCAGTCTGGCGTCAAGATGTGTTTGTTTTTTGTCTGTCGTGTCTGAAGGAGCAGGACGAAGAGTCGCACGTGGGGGACAGCATTCAAAATTCTAAGGAGCAGGATGAATGTAGACGTGTGGATCAAGCACACCGCCCATTGTAAAGATCCTCTCTCAGTCCTGTGCTTCCAAAGCAGGGCAGGGAGCAGCACTGCAGGCATGGCATCACCTGGGGCAACAATGTTCTGGAAGTAGACTGGCATGTTGGCCAGAGCAGAACCATAATGAGGACAAATAATTTCAAGACAGCAATTGGCACCTGGATGCCGGCCTGCTGTGCAGCGGCGGTCACGGCGGCCGCATTGTCGCCGGAGAGCAGCGCGACGCGGATATGGAGGTCCTTCAGCCGCTGCACGACCGCACGCGCGTCCGGCCGCAGCGTGTCCCTGAAGGCCAGGCTGCCCACCAGACCCCGGCCCTCCACTGCCACATGCACCATCGACATGCCCTGCTCGGCCTCGTCTCCAGTCCTGCACCTAGCACACTCATTTGAGTTCATTGCCATGCGGAGCCAGTCATGCACAGAATTCTGCAAGCCTGATTGAAAGCTGCGAGTGCTTGCTGTAGAGCACACCTGCTGGGAGCAGTGCTGATTGAGGCTGACAAGTGGCTATGAGTTCTGTCGCTGCTGTGGCCGTCTGTGTGGCCGCTCCCAGAAACTTCGCGCAGCTGCTGTTCCACCCACTCGCGGTGCCCCACAAATACCCTGCATTCAAAATTCGATTTGATCAAAGCTGGTCCACCATCTACAAGGTGGTAACATCAGAGTCCCAAATCAGATCCATCCGAAACAGAGCGCTTGTAGGCAAGTCTGTCATCCACTATATGGTATGAATCTCATTAAGAAAAAAAGGAGAAGGTTCTAACCTGGTGCCGTCGACTGTTGCGCGCACGCCGGACCCCGGCTCGGTGGAGGCGTCCCGGCTTCCCGGCACCTCCACGCCTGCCGCGTCTGCCGCCGCCAGCACCGCAGCCGCCAGTGGGTGCCGCGCGGACGACTCAGCCGCAGCCGCCCAGCGCAGCAGCTCGGTCTTGGACACGCCCTCTGCCGGACTGCTGGCCTCCAGCCGCAGCCGCCCCTCCGTCAGCGTGCCAGTCTTGTCAAACACCACCGTGTCCACCTGCTCCATAGCATGTGATGATCTCAACCCCATACCTCGCGCCTTTTAAAGAAATGTTGGAAGATCTCCAGCATATTTGATGCACATCCCAGAATTACCGTACATGAGGTAAATATGATGCAAGAGCAATGCCACAACAGACAAGAGAAACCATTGGATCCACACGCCGGCCTCGGACAAAGCAACTGTTTCTCCATTTCTCAAAAGGACACCCGTTTGCAGCCGGCACAGGCTGATCGCTCCTGCGCAAATCTCAAAGGCAGGGAGGGAAGTGCACCTGCGCGATGCGTTCCAGCACGTCGCCGCCGCGCAGCAGCAGGCCGCGCTTGGCGCCCATGGAGGACGCCACCAGGACGGCCGTGGGAGTGGCCAGGCCCAGCGCGCAAGGGCAGGCCACAACAAGCACGTCGATGGCCAGCTTTGTGCCCAGCAGCAGCGCGCCGCCGCCTGCCACGCTGTCAAGAGCGCTCGGAAACAGCGACGCCCCTGCACACGTTAGGTCCTGAGTTGGCACTGACTTTCGAAAAAATCTCCTAGCAGCCTGGCACTTGGTCTTCTGCCCATACCCCTGCAATCTAGCTTTTCGCATGTAGACGCTCAGAACTACACATCTGGCTCCGCAGGGCAATCAGAGGAGTATTTGGCAACCATTCTTCTTCAGAGGGGCTGCTAAAGAGGGCTGTCAGAGGAGACTGAAGTGAAGGGCCTGGGCAAACATTGCAAAATGAATGGACAAAGGGAGTGGAAGGGGGCAACGCACCAAGGGTGGACCAGAAGGCGAAGGTGGCGGCGGAGGCGGCCATGACAGAGAAGCAGAAGCGGCCGGCGATGGTGTCGGCCAGTCGCTGCACGGGCGCCTCGCGTGCCTGCGCCGCCGCCACCAGCCGCCCGATGCCCGCCAGCATGCTGCCCGCGCCCGTGCTTGACGCCCGCACCGTTATCGGCGCCTCAAACACCACCGTGCCCGCCGTCACCTGCACAGCAAGTAGTGTTATGATGTGTGATGCGACATCATATTTGGTGCAAGAACTACTAGTGCAGGGGTTGGCACGTAGCGGATCTCTGCATGGGTTGATCCTGTGTCTGAGAACTAATTGTTGCACCAAGCTGTACCTATGAATGCCCAGCTTGCTCCCGAAGTATGTGTCTTCCTGCCGACCATGTGCCATGCAAGAAGAGCAACAATCGTGGGAGATGCAGCAGAGGAAGTGAGCTCACCAGAGAGCCCTGGGCCTTGACCACCAGGGCGGCCTCCCCGGTAAGCATGCTCTCGTCCACGCTGCAGCGCCCCTCCAGAATCTCACCATCCACGGGCACCCGCTCGCCCGGCAGCACTCGCAGCACGTCCCCTGCCCGCACGCTGGTCGTGGGCACGCTCATCACCACCAACGCCGCATCTCCCTTGCCCTCCGCAGCCTTCGCCGCCGCCGCGGCCCCGGGCGCGGTCCCGGCATCGATGACTAAGCGGGTGTCGGCCGGGATCAGCTTCGCCAAGCTGCGCAGGTCGGCTGCACCCAGCAAAGTTGGCTGTCAGCGATGGGAACAACACTGTGTACAGCATCTGTCTGACAGACAGAGTGCTCAGTGCTGCGGGGTAAGGACAAGAGAGGGTCCCACATGATGACACAAATAAAAAGAGCATCAAAATCAGAGGCTTGCCGGAGGCCTTGAGGCGTGCGCGCGCTTCGAGGGTGCGTCCCAGGAGCACAAAGGCCAGCAGCATGACAGGCTCCTCCAGGAAGGAGGCATCAAAGGCCATGCCCGGCACCAGCGGCGCAGCCACCCCCGCAGCGAAGGACGTCAGCGCCCCCAGCCCAATCAGAGAGTTCATATTGGGGTTGCCCCTGCGCGCCATGCAAACATCACAAAGTCATCAGCAACCCTTCAGGTAGATTCTTCCACTTTAAGCTTGTACCGCCTCAGTTTGCAGCAGCTGTACATTCCAGAACAGGTAGGCCACAGGCAAAAGCTTCTACATGCACGTGATGCAGAACTCTTACAGGTGACCTATATACTAATGGCTGGGACAGCATTACAGTACTGGCTGGTAGCCTAGTAACTACCCCTGTTACATGGAGGGCATCATGCACGTCACAACATACCTGGCGAGGGAGACGAGGCCGTCCTGGATGAGCGGTCGTCCCGGGCCGAGCAGCGCAACGGAGCCGAGGACAAGGGAGACGCTGGGGTTGGCCAGGGCGTTGAGAACCGGCCCATGCGCGAGGCCGTGCCAGCCGAGGCCATGCAGCCAGTGGCCGAGGTGGTGCGTGCAGCACACCAGCACTAGGCCCCAAGACAGGCTTAGGTCCCACAGACTCCGTTGCAGCTCCTCGCGCTTGCGCTGCTCCGACGCCTCCGCGCTGTCCTGCATGCCCTCCTCCGACGTCCTCACCTTCGCTGGAAAGCCCTGTGCATGGAAGCCCTCAAACGTTATCCTCCATCATATGAGCATGTCTCGCAATGACTGCAGTTGCAGCAGAACGCAGGACGCAGTGGCATGCGCGGATGTCCATGGAAGATCACAGGGGGGTGCCATGAGGATGATCATGAGGACTGGCATGCAGAGAAGATGGAGGGCAGTGCCTTGGATGTGAGCAGGTCTGCAGCTTCCGCAGCGGAGCTCTGCCCAGGCCGCAGCTTGACCACCGCGCTCTCTGTCAGCAAGTTGACGGCCGCCTGCTCAATGCCGGGCTTGCTGAGAAGGATGCGCTTTACAGATGCGGAGCAGCCCCCGCACTTCATGTTGCTCACGTCCAGGAGCACTGTCTCTGTCTCCCCTGCAAACAAGTAAGAACGTTCCCTTTAGCAATGCTTGATATGACGTTGTGGCAACACACTTGGCTTTCAGGGATGCTGCTCTTCAAATGTCCCTCCCTCAAAAGGCTTGCAAGAACTTGTGGGTAGCCAGGTAATAGCTCAACACCTTGGTGATCTGTAGGTTCCGCAGCTTGCACTGCAGCCAATTGTGATGTTGCAGAATATCTGCGACCACATCTCGTTGATCCATACTGCCAAAATCTGAGAGAGGTGCCCCAAAACTGCGGGGCTCGTGCACCACAGAGCGCCCCTTGTCCCCCTTTCCTGGATGAATGTTTTACGCCAAGCCTCGAAGTGTAAGATGAAGTAGCTTTACAGCGAAGTATCGGGGAATGCAGCATCAAGAGTCGATTGAATACACGTGCTGAAGGTTTCCAAAAAGTTAGTGACATCTCCATAGCCCTTCCCTTGATAAGATTGCTCTCAACAATTTCATCGTGCTACTGCATCTGATCTCAATATTAAATTCTCTTTGACGATCAGAACACCTGATGGATCCTTCAAGACTTTCTCTGTCTCATAATGAATCTATCCCAAGATGACATGGCAGGTCCACCAAGATTGGCACCTGAAGGCTCTCTTCAATATGCAGCTGCCAGTGATTTGCAGCTGGTTCTCAGTTGCTTGATTCCCAATATCTCGAAAGGACGTGTGGTGTTCCATATGATGAACTCGCTCGGATAGAGCCACAGACTGACAGAGTGGTGTAAGCATGGCAGTATGGGCCCTGCAACAAGCCCTCAGGAGGGCGATCTCTGTCAGATCAGTTTTCAGTACGGCATATTCGAGATCAGAAGCTGCTCTGCCAAATGTCCCACTGTCCACTATGTCTGCAGAAGGCTCCAACATCGCTAGATCTTTGGCAGCAAACAGCTGGAGTAGGGATACTGGTGCGTATCATAAGGGCACATACCACCACATACCAAATTAGTACAAATTTTATCTGCACAGTGCATGTGACACTGCTTTGGCATGTTACAGGTGATGCCTGCAGACACCTGAGTGAGTGTGGACCTTCCGAGCGAGTATCAGAGGGTATAACAGCGGGGCATGCACAAAAGGAGACCTTCAGAATTCCTAGAGAAAGCCTCCTGAGGCTATGGCAGCTGCCGCATGTGCCAGCCCAGGCAGGGAGGGATACATGTGATAGCACCACCGCAGGGGTGGATTCCCTTCCTGCTTGTCAGCAGTCCCCACTGTATGCAGACAGCGTGCGCAGGAAGCGGAAGCACAAAATGAACAAGCACAAGCATCGCAAGAGGTTGAAGAAGATGCGGCATAAGTCAAAGTAGGGGCTGAAGGGCAGGGGCTGAGCTGCGTCAGCTCTGACTGGGCTAGGGCGTCATTTTTTGGCGTGCCTGTTTTACAGCATTGGCCAGAAATGAACAATTGTCGCAACATCAACTTAGCAAATGAACTTGTGCACTTGCCCCGGTTAATGGCTTATGGGAAACAACATTTTGGGTAGAATGAGATCTCCAAAGCTGCTGTCCAACATCTTGGTCCGGACTCGAGAGGGCACAGCACCGCATCCAATACCAAAACACTATTTCAATTGCAACAAGTCAACAGCGCCAGATAATCTTTGCAAGTCTAACACCGGGTTGCAATGTCCAGAAAACAAGCAAATTCGGGCAGTATGGAATCTTCTGGTAAACACACCGGTTGGCTGACATCACAACCTGTCTGAGTGATAATTCAGAGAGATGTGACATGCTGCATCACCACTGGGCCAGCTGCTGCCACGAGGCACATGCAGGATCCCTTCCAATGCAGGAACACCCCAGGCAGTCGGCTTGCCCCTGTCAGGCAAGCGGGGAACGATGTTGTATTTCTTCTCAAGCCGCGCCATCTCTGCCTCATCTTCACTGTCAGAGAAGAAGTCCATGCTGGGCTCCACAGCTTGGATGACAGCATGCTGATGTGTGTATGGCAGGGTACGGTAAGGATTACTGATCTGCACCGGCTCTGCTCCGGCTGCATGTGGTGAGATAGCCACTGCGCTCCCCACAGCAAAGGAAGCTGGGTCCTCAGCACTGTCTGAATCCAATGACGCTGCTGACACTGACCCAGACCACTCTCCTGCATGCCAGCAGCAAAATCATTTATGCACAATTCCACAAGCTTTAAGGCTTGATCTCACAAGAATCCCAAGCTGGCACATGAGACCTGATGGACATCATGATCAAGATCATGTCTGAACATGCTGGATGTCCACTGCCGCAAGACAGGCAGGCACTCACCAGCTGACAGTATCGCATAGCCTGAGGGCCGTTGCTCTTGCGGGCCTGCATGATGCTCAGCAGCAGTCTCCTTAAGAACTCTATTGGTGAGGTTCTCCAGGGAATTTCCTGAAAGTGCTGCAGCTCCTGTTGCATGCTGCACTGGCGCAGGGCCTGCCTCTGCAGAATGACTGCATGGCATGCTGCCAGCTTCCAGATGGTCTGTGATGCTGTGCTGCTTCCCTGCTGTTATCACTACGCCATTCTCTGATAGAGGATCAGAGGCAGCTGTGTCCAATATAAGCGGCAGTGCAACCACCGGGGCAGCGTCAGCTGCAAGGGGATTAGCATATGCAGCAAATATGGCAGCCGCTGCTGCACTGTCTGAGATGCTGTGGGCGGAGAAGCTGCTCTGCCGGCTGCATGACAGGGGTATGCTCACACTGCTGCTGGTATTGCGTGCACCGTTGCAGCTCTCTGTCCTGCCAGGAAGAATATGCGCGTGCACGGCATCGGGAGGTTGATCTGCATTGAAGTTGCTTGGCACCATACCATCTGTGCAACCTCCTTCGCCCGGCGGAGTCACAGGAATTCTGGGCAGACTTTGGAGCAGCTGGACTGTTTTCCCGGGGGCAGCATGTGCTGGTACGGCACTGCCCTGGGCTTGCAGCTGCACTCTGAGGGCCTCGAGCTGCGCCGAAACAATAGCACAGATGTCAGAGACATGTAAGGAATAGACATGCAGCGGTGTTCTCATATGGCAGATCTGCATTGAAGCAGATGAGAAGGGAAGAGTGTAGAGGAGGCTGTCAAGCAAAGGGGAGCATCGCACCTGCTCTTTCAGCAGGTCGACTTGGCGTTGCAGCATGGCAGCGTCAGGGCTGGAGAGCGGTTGCTGTGGGGCCGCCACTGTCGCATTATGCACATCGTATGCAGGTGTGGCTGGCCCCTCAATGTCGCTCTCGCTCGCCCCTCTTTCTGGCTGTCTGCTGACACGATCTTCCATTGGGAGGACAGGCTCTGCTGTATCCTCTTCCTCCTCAGGGAAAGCAGCTGAGGCGCGGTCGTGCGGCTCTCCAAAGCCCTGTCTAAACAAGGGGTTGCTGGGGTGTGTCTGCGTGCTGTGCTCATTGCATTCATCCGCTGCATGCGTTTTGCGATGCACTGCTTCTGGCAGAGGAGCTGGAGCTGACGCGACATATGGCTGACAGGGCTGCCCTGGCAGAGTCTGACCAGCTGCCATGCTCTGCTGTTCTGTGAAGAACTGTTCCGGCGGCTGCGCTACACTCTCTGGCGCTGCCTTGCCTGCCACAGCTGCAGGGCTGCTGCCGTCGATCATGCATCGCGCATCAGCCGCTGCTTGCCCAGGGAAGCCGCGGCGGCACCGTTCGGCCGAATGGGGCTGCTCCCGCAAGGGGCTCCGCGGCCGAGGCACGTCTGACTCGTCCGAGCTGTGCTCGCATGCGTCTCCCCGCGTGCGTTGCAGCAGCTTCTCAGGCGCGCCAGCTGAGACAGGGAAGACCCTGCCACCCTTGCGGGTACTGGAGGCCTTGCTCGGACACCCTGCGCCCCCCACAAGCAGTTCATGTCATTTCAGCACAGCACTCGCAGCTGCGGCACAAGTACTGGAGGCCTTGTGGGTTCAGGAAAGAAGGCAGCGGGTAATGTATAAGTGCTGGCTACGAGTGAGATATATGGGGTTACCTGTGTGGATGGGTAAGGAGGCCATTCCAGCAGCGGCCAGGTCCAGGGAGAACGAGGCACACCCAGTCTTCAGAGCAGGCCTGGCCCTGACAGAGAATGTCGCCACCGGCAGTTGTGCCCCGTCCAGACCCACCTTGGCCTCATAGCACGCAGGATATCGCCCCTCGCCTGTGCGCACACACCGTGCCCCATCACCACCGTACATAGTAACTGCACATCATCTGCGCCTGCAGGTCAGATATTGGCCAGTAATCACTGCCATGCACAGAAAGCATGGCGCACCCGGTGCGTAGACAAGCACCAGGAAGGCCAGGTCTGGCTGGATGGCCTTGTCCTGGAGCTGCGCCGACAGCAGGAAGCGCATGCATGCAGCCCACACGTGGGGGTCCCTGACACTGCGCACACCGGACATCCACAGTCCCACCACCGGCACTCCCTCAGCCTGCACCCACCATCTCTCCATCGCATCATGCAACACCCTGCTGCTGGCCCAAAATTCCCCAAATTAGGCAGCAATGGTGCATGCTGTCAGCAATGTGTCAGAGCAGGTGCAGCGCACCTGAGCTTCAGCTGCCTGCAAGGGCACCAGGCTGCGCCCCTGATCAAGGGTGAGGACGCCACGCTGCATGGAAGCACAGGGGAAGCTCTGATCTGTCAGGGATTCCCTCCTCGCCTGCTGCAGGCCCTGGAGCAGAGAGACTGCCAGCGGCGTGCTGCACACGCGCTTGGGCGGTAAGGGAGATAGGCTGACTGTGGCCGACGGCGCGGCTGCTTTGACCGTGACTTGGCCGCCACTCGCTCCCACCGACGCTCTCAGCCTCACAACCTGTGCATGGCAAATGAGACTCAAACACATAGCTTAGATTTGTCAACTTCCATGATGACTGACGATGCCAAGTTTCATCTTAAGTACCTGTGATAAGGGACAGGTGTCATTGTAGTCGCTTGTGGCACTCCTTGCCAGGTCTGCCACAGGGTCAGCTCCTGCCGGAAGGGCGGCTCCTCGAGGTTCTAGCAAAAGGGCGCCCTTGATCGCACCATGGCCTGCAATTGCAAAATTTGTCAATTGCTTGCGCAAGTGATTTCCAAGTGCCAGGACATACTGTAAATGGCTGCAATGCGCAGGACGCCACCTGTCCCAAAAATGAATTCTGGTGAGTTGGCCCCTGTTGTTGTGCAGGCTAGGTCCCAGCTGGACAGCCCGCATGCATGGACCTTCTTCCACTCATTTGCCTTGTGCAACTTGATGGCTGGAAGACACTCCTGCAACAGGCACCCAGGTTGATTGCCTTCACTCATCCTGCAAAGGGGCAAATCCATTAAGTGGTGTGTGCGGTGCACTGCAATAAGCATAGAGGCCTTAGTGTCACATTGTCTCTTTCTGCAAACTGGACTGATGTATCTTGAATAACCGGTGTGAAAAGTGTGTCGATTGAGTGTGCACTCCATTCCTCAGAAGTATGAAATGTGCTGAGACCTTGGATGTTAGGTGGATGTTGGAGCTGAATGGGGTCCGATCCCATAAAGACCTTCTACTGGATGGAAATCTGATTTTTTGCGGTGATGTGATACAGCCTAGATCGTTATTTTCATAGCTTTTTCTTTCCTCGCTACGACATCCGCCCACATTTTTGAGGTCCTGACCTTTAGCACTCGGAAAGAACGCTGATGTCATCACAACCGTGTCTATAGCAAATCTTTCATGATTAGAGAGGTAATCATGTGCTTCATGGAGATGATCCTTTGAGGAGAAACATAAAGTGAGGAGCGTTGTTGGAAGTCGCGGGAAAACCAACGCCGTCTGAACCTCTGAGGCAGGCGTGACTCAGGTGCTCAAGGATCATCTTTTCAGCAGAACTTGTCACATTCATTGGACAATATAATGTGATTGAAGACAATAATATTGTCCAGGTTGAGAGTTGCGCCATCGCTCATCGCTTTCAAGCCGTGATAGGAGTGTAAGCAAGACTCAATTGTGTACATGGCAGACGTTTTTACTGGGAACGGAGCAGGCTGGTATTATCTGAGTGCAGACAACCAGAATGTTGGGCCCTACGACACCAAAACTTTCACCGGTGCGTAAATGTTTTGCCTTCTGTGTAGTTACAGGTCCTCTTGCATCTGCAAAATTCTCAAAGAGAATCCCTTGGAGTGGAATCATTCTAGTAAAAACAAGCTAATCTTCCATGTGTGATTGCAGAGCTGGCCGCCGGTGGGTATCTCACTGAAGGGACTCTGATTTGGGCAACTGGCCGGGCAAACTGGCTGCCTGCTAAGGATGTACCAGAGATCTGGACAGTGGCACCTCCTTCATCGTCAGCTGAGGTTGCTAGGGAAGGGGAAGGACGTGCCAGCGCTGCTGAGGGTGCTACTACATCAGCACCAGAACAAGCCAACCTTCTTCCAGATCGCCCATCCCAGCGAAGCACGGTAGTGAAGGCTGCCAAAGCAGTGAAGGCGATTGTGGCGCCTGTGGACAGAGAGCTGGCAGCTTTCCAGGCAGAGATGTCAGCTCTGGGGGCGACAGACGCTCCTGCGCCAGAGGATGCTGCACTGAACGAACCCAGCCGAGCAGAAACGCCTCCTCCAGAGGACCGGCGATTTGAGGATGATGATGGAACCTGGTTTGTCTGGGACAGCACACTGCGAAGATTTGTGGAGGAGGTACGTCTATGGCATCTGATGGCAGTGCTGGTGTGCACATATTTCGCAGCCTGCCCAATGAAGCTGATTGATGTGGTTCTCTCCAAAACAATGTCTGCATGGCAGACTCCAAATGACATTTGCACGTGCTGCCAGGAGGGTGCGGGTCAGGGAGCTGGAACCGCAGCACAGCAGCTCCCTGATTACCAAGTAGAGGAGATGACGTTTGAGATGGACGATGAGAAGATCCCTGAGTACAAGCCGCCCAAATCAGACGATGAAGATGAGCCTCCAGGCACCAGTCAGGATGATGCCAACGACGGTGCTGGTGAGCCCCTGCTGCAAACCATTGCTACAACCGGAACATAACTCTGTTCGGTGGTTGATAGCCTGATGCAACAAATGTTAAGGCATACCTTGTCTTGGAAAGGCTGTGCAAAGACCCACAACTTCCCGTAATGTGGAGTGCCTGCACAGGGACTAGCAATGGCCAGCAAGCAAAGAAGGAGGGGCAGTCTGGGGCAGGCCAGGAGAAGAGCAAAGCAGAGAGCGTCATGGAGAAGCATCTGGAGAAGCAGAAGCGGGCGCGCGAGTCGGCTGAGGCACAGGCCGCCTGGTTTGACCTGAAGAAGAACACCAGCGTGTACATAACGGGCCTCCCAGATGACGCTACAGAGGCTGAGATTGCCCAGGTAGATCTGCATGCTAATGCATGTGCTGTCAGTTGTTACCAGCATAATTATCAACGGTCTTGCCTGGCGAGAGGGATATAATGGATTTGGAGTGTGGCACAGGTCTTTACCAAGTGCGGTATTCTGAAAGAGGACGATGACGGCAAGCCGCGCATCAAGATCTACCGTGACAAAGCAACGGGCATGATCAAGGGCGACGGGCTTGTCACCTACCTGAAGGAGCCTTCGGTGAGGCGCTAAAATCACATTTTCTGACTAAGATCTGTACTGCACATTTCCCTTCCTCTTCACCATTAATTGCGAAGAGCCCTTCCTGTCTGTGCATACAAACAGAAGCATTTCTGACTGCATGTCTGTGTCTGTCAGGTGGACCTGGCGTGTAACATCTTGGATGGGGCTCCCTTGAGGGATGACATCAGCAAAACGCTGACGGTGCAGCCAGCCAAGTTTGAGATGCATGGGGACCAGTACGTGCCCAAGAAGAAGCAGAACAAGAACAAGAAGAAGAAGGTGAACAAGGTGGAGAAGATGCTGGGATGGGGAGGCTTTGACGACCTCAAGAACCCGACACTGGTGCGCTTCTCACTGATTTGTGAATGCACACCAGTATTGTGACAGCACAAGTGCTGGCAATGCTTTGATAATAATGGAAATAATCTAATCAAGCTAATCAGGAGTTGTCATGCAGGTGACTGTTATCCTAAAGCAGATGTTCCACCCAAACGAGCTCATAGAGGAGCCCAGCCTCAAAGATGATCTCGAGACGGATGTCAAAACAGAATGCACAAAGCTTGGGGCTGTGGACAAGGTAGGGCGTCCCTGAAAGTTTTGGTACACAATCCCACTCATGCGCGAAGTGACACCACACACCCTTGCCTTCTGCTAGTTGAAAGGAAGCTTGTCATATAAGATCCTGCTGGCTGCCTGCAGGTGCGAGTGTTCCAGTTTCATCCGGAGGGCGTTGTCAGCGTCAAGTTCAAGGATGAGGATGCAGCCCAGGGGTGCATAAAGCTGATGGAGGGGAGGTTCTTTGGCGGGCGCCAGGTTTCGGCGCAGCTCTGGGATGGCATCAGAAACTACAACGTGAAGAAGCCCCAGGAGACGGCAGAGGAGGAGGCAGCTCGATTAGAGCGCTTTGCAGCAGAGATCGAGAATGGGTAATTCAAGCTTATTGGGGTTTTTTTCCGATACTGTATTGCATGACGTCATGTAATCCATGAGGCGTCATCTCTGTGCTCCCTGTTGGATGGCATCCAAGGCATCACAATGGCATGACTGCTGCAGAGATTATTGATATTCCAGCTACTGCAACATGTGCATCCAAAGAGTCATGCCATGTGTGCGGCACAGTCAGGATCCTACGACATAAATGATAGACTCTAAGTTTGAAGAAGAGAGTCCTGGCAAGTTGGCGCTGTTGCAGCTGACAAAGTGGCATGCGCATGAATTGAAGTTGGCGGTAGTGTGGTCAGAACCAATCACAGAATGCGGTCTTGAACATCCCTGCCTTCATTTCTACTTTCACAGGCAACAGCCCTCCTCAAGAAAATGGCAGATCATTATCAGGCACCATCGACCCTAACACGGTTTTGTCGCTAGGGGATTTGTTAGGTTTCAGGGAAGGAGCCATCTGCAGCGGGATGTGACGCTTCACGGCCATTATTTGTGCTCGTGTGCTTGCAACGAAGGCAAGAGCAAAGATGCAATCAATAATTGCGGATAGCTCTCTTTGTGTGCGCAGTATAGCTGTCCCCACAGGATCTCGAGCTGTTCGTAATGCTCGTCCAGTGACCCACAGATCCCAGCAATCGTTGCTGAATGCGGTGCCTTCTACCAGTGACAGACAGAATCATTTACTTGTAAGACGTGACATTGTCGCAGCAGCTGCTGCCGTGGCAGAAAAGATCCCCGCAACTGAGCAACTCATGAAAACAGTGGAGGTTCCCTTGGGTGACAGATCCTATCCCATCTACATTGGTCAGGGGTTGTTGGATCAGGGGGAGCTCTTGCAACGGCATGTTCCCGGCAAGCGTGTGCTGATAGTCACGAACGAAACAGTTGCTCCTCTCTACTTGGAAAGGTATTCACCTCAGCCCCTGGTGCTAGGTCTCCTCGTGATACTGCTGATCTCTTGATTTGAGGCGACATCTATGTTTTATGTTGACTCCATGCATGCTTGAATGGTCTTCAAGTTCCTGTGCTATGCACAGGTGCCGTGCAGCCTTGACAAGTGGAGGCAGCGGTCTGCAAGTGGAAGCAGTGATTCTGCCGGATGGCGAGCAGTACAAATCCCTGGATGTGCTGCAGAAAGTCTGGGACAAAGCCCTGGAATCCAGGCTGGACCGAAACAGCACATTCATTGCTCTTGGGGGCGGAGTGATCGGAGACATGACAGGCTTTGCCGCTGCCGCGTATCAGCGCGGAGTCCACTTCATTCAGGTCAAAGCAATCCCTGATTGGTGCTCTTGTACATGTCGGCGCTGTGTATATACCGCCTCTTCAACCTAGCATAGGACCTTACCTGTACTAACGGGCAGTCAATCCAGCTTGTGGTGCCATATTAGTCTCATTCTAACTGTTTGTGTGTGCATTGCAGGTGCCGACCACAGTCATGGCCATGGTGGACTCGTCAGTGGGAGGAAAGACTGGCGTGAACCACCCTCTTGGGAAGAACATGATCGGCGCGTTCTACCAGCCCAAAGTGGTCCTGGTGGATGTGGACACCCTGAACAGCCTGCCAGACCGCGAACTGGCGTCTGGCATCTCTGAGATCATCAAGTATGGCCTCATCAGGGACCCTGCGCTCTTTGAGTGGCTGGAAGCCAACATGGAGCGCCTCCTTGCTCGCGATGCTGAGGTGTGTTTCTTCTGTCGATTCACATCTGGCAAACATTCCTTGCGTTGCTTTGAGGGAACCGAACAGCCTGTTCCATGTATCAGACAACACAGCATGGCTATTTGTTGCATGTGTCGTCTTTCTGAAGGGACGTGCAGCTGAGAGGTTTGACTGTGAGTGGCTGTGATTGCAGGCCATGTCATATGCCATCGAGCGCTCCTGCATCAACAAGGCGGAGGTGGTGAGTGCGGACGAGAGAGAGGGCGGCGTGCGTGCCACCCTCAACCTGGGACACACCTTTGGCCACGCCATGGAGGCCTCACAGGGCTATGGTGCGCATCCCTGTCACTCCTCGGCGGGTTTATTGGACTACATCTTTGTTTCCATAAATGTAGGATATGTGGCAGCCATACTGTAGACGCACCGTGCCTATGGCAGGAATAGTGAGGAACATAGGAGATAGGTACCTCTTAGAAGCAACCTCTGTGCTTGCAACAGGTTTTACCTGTCCAGCTCTGCTGTCTGTTTTGTACTCAGATCAGTGACATCTAAAATTCCTTTGTTCAGGTGTGTGGCTGCATGGAGAGGCAGTCGCTGCAGGCACAGTCATGGCTGCCGACATGTCTCTCAGGCTAGGCTGGATTGAGCCTTCGGTTGCCAGCAGAGCAACGGACCTGCTGAAAAGAGCAAAACTCCCCACAGAGCCTCCCAAGGTGCCTGCTGCTTTGGCCTGAGCCCAGCACTGTTGTTGCCAATCTTCTTATCAATCGCTGCTGCTGGTGTTTCACTTTTGAATGCTGCAGATAAAAGAAGGTTCCTGACTTTTTGATGTTCTGCATTGTCAGGGAATGACACAGGACGACTTCAGAAGCTTCATGGCTGTGGACAAGAAGGTCCTTGATGGGGACCTGAGGCTGATTTTGCTGCGAGGGCCACTGGGCAACTGTGTGTTCACTGGGAACTATGACCCAGCTGCACTTGATGCCACATTGGACAACGCTGTCCTGTGCTAGCAGCTGCGGCATGGTTAAATGGCAGCTGCATGATCAAGATAGCATAGCAGCGCTACCTCCTTTGTGAGGAGTGTCCATGAAATCGCATGGCGATGTGTCTCTGAGGATTGAGTGAAATGTCACTTCTTCCTTCTGTGTTGTACAGTCTGCCACAATGTGGTTATGACATACACTTTACTATGTAGTGAAGTAAATTCAACAGTCTAGTGGCGCAGCTCAGTTTTGCCTGCAGTCATTATCAGTAACAGATGATCGGTTTGTACTACAATCCAGTTGACTGGTAATTGCTTCTCAAGATTTACTTATCAGCGGTAAGCTACCAAAGATGAAATAGGTAGTGACTTCAGTGCTTTGTGGCATCCATCACTGCCTTCGCACTTTTATATTTTCTGCACCTTCAGGATGCAGCCTCAAGACAATGCTGGCTCTGCAGACAGCTCATACTGCAAACTCAAACAAGCACAGTTGTAACGCAACTAGATACACGCTAGTATACACGCAGTTGAGAGTTCACAAGTTCACTGATTCGGATTAGCGATCCCAAATGAGTCTCATTTGTTCAACAAATTCCTTAGTGGAATTAGATTTGTCAACAGGTTCACTGATGTTCAAAACTGCACTAGCTACTCAGAGAGCATGCTGGAAGTGTGTTGCCGCTACATGAGAAATTGAGTGAATCAATCCTCAAGCTTCCCGCACGACCTCACATCGCGCTCCTCCCACCGCTGCCAATGCTGCCATTTCTGCCACAAGTATTTGCCTGACAGCATGTCCAACAGCAGCTGCCACCAGGGAGCAGTGGCCTGCTACAAATAAGAAGTTGCCTCAATGTCTATCATGTGATCACATTTTCCTGTAGTCCCTCTGGTTCAAGCCAGAGGGCAAGCCAGCGACGAGGCTCGCGCAGAACATGCTCTTATGGCTATGGCCCTTGGGGTTGAATGGCACCACAAAGAATAAGTCACCTTTTTGCCCCGCCCCGTTCTGTCCCTGTCAGCCGGGCTCTCAGAGGACTGGCATGTGTAGACCACAGCAAGCACTGCAACCACTGCAGACGCACCCAGCAGTAGGAATCTCATTGGACACACCATTTGACCTAATTATTCAGACTATTCCGTTACAAAGCTGACATTAATCATTCCTCTTCAGAGCCAAAATGGTACAAGTGGGAGGCTCGTTCCCCAGATCTACAAACTTGTCTGTGGTCAATATCAGGCCGTCCAGCACCGTGCAGTCTCCATAGTATGAGAAGGTAACGACGGAAAGTCGTGGGCCCTTCCGCGAAAAATCTTCTGCCTAACGAGAGGCAGAGAGAAGCATTGGGGACGACACGAGACGAACTTGATGATGACATCGATATCATCAGAGTGGCAGGGGATATTCTTTCCGACAATAATCTCGGAGATTTCAAAGCTAGGATTGAAACCTATTACCGTATTAAATAGTTTAGCAATGTTGTTTGATTTTTTATTGCTGGTGAACATGTCAAACAGATAGCTTCTGGTACATTTCAGGCTCGAATGTCACTTGGGATCACTCATCACACGGCGCATCGGCTCTTGGTGTCTTGCAGCAGCACTAACACGGAATACAATTCCCCAAATAACAGAAACTCAGAAGCATCGCCCAAGCTCTCGTCAAAATCGAGGCGATGGGCACTCACAGCAGGGACAGTGTTGAGCTTCTGCAATAGTGGATTAGCTGTGGCATCGACAACTCCATACCAAGATGCAGCCACTATCGAGTATGGTCTGCGGAATGGGTAAGCTGGGTTGTCCCTTACAGACATTTTGTGCAGCCTGTGGGTGGTTTGCTTGGCCTCATTGGCCGCAAGAGTTGAGATCAACACTCCTGCCCAACAGCTGATAACTTCTGCTGTTTCATCTGTGGATTTGTTTTTGCGCAGGAATATACGGTCTTGTCCCGGGGGTGTCAACCCGAATTGCGTGTCCACTGCCAGCCTCAATGACGTGAGCACTCGCTAGTTGTATGCATGCCAATGCATGATCCCAGACATCCAGTCCGCTCACCCATGTGCTTGCTATGTCACAGCTTTACAGCCCAGTCTGGCGGAGCTTGGAAAATGACATTTCAACCTCTGCTCGGGTGAGCTGGGTCCTCATGTCCTTCTGATCCTGGAAATCGAATATCTTGGTTGCTGTTGGATTGAACAGATGTGCAATCGCGCTGACCGTGTTGAATCGATAATGGATTACAATGAGTCTGACTCTCTCTCTCTCTCTTGGCTTCAACACAGATGCTGCAGGACTCTGTAGCAGATGTATGCCCGGAAGCAAAGCTTGTGGCAAGCCAGAATCTTGCAGACAGCCAATTCTTGGCTTTCACAGTGCCCAGCTATTTTGGCAGGGACGTGCTAGAGTGAGTAATTGTAGCAAACTGCTCTCCTTGCTTACCATGGCCTGCTTACACATGTCTTGAAGGGCCAGGAGTGGGGACTGCCACTTTTTTTTTTCAAGCGACGAGGGTTGATATCTGACAGTGAATTTGTATCGTCTTGCTGTCCTATTAGGTTTCTTCTGAAGAAGGATAGGCCTGCAGAAGTTTCAGATGCCGCAAGCAGCGAGGATGTTATAGTCCTGTACAGATCTATGGCAGGTGCGAGCCAGCTGCATTGCAGCCTGATGTCTCTGGGGATGCAGTCATTTGCTGAGGACCGTGCAAATTGTGCATGCTGCATGCACTCAGAGGCTCTCTTGAGTTCTGAGATCAGTTTGTTCACTGATCTGTTACTAACGAGCTTATTGGGTGCTGCAGGTAGCGTGAAGTACATCTGGCCCTTGCAGACAGCCGTCTCGGATCTTGGGACTCAAAGAAAGCGGGTTGAAGCTATCAGGGAAAAACTTGGCTGGAGACTGGTCGGATGTGACCTGCTTGAATGCTACGAGTAGCTAGTTACTTCTCTACTAGTACAGCTCAATTTGTGGCGCTTCAAATTTCAAAAATTAGCACTGTCACTGACTGTGGTGGTACTTGTCAGGCATGCATGGCTGCGCACTGGTGCAGCATGTCATTGCCGCAAGCGGCATGTACTTCCGAAGAGTCTACAGGCCCTGGTGAGGCTAGCGCTAGTGCAGCTGCTGCCGGGTAGCGGCTATGATCAGCAATTCCTGTAACTTCATGACTATGGTAGGGATCATGATGGCATGGTGCCAGCGATTGACAGCTTGCACGCACAACATTATGTTGCGACGATCATGATCATGACGGCCGGCGTGCACACTGTGGCACGAACGCACGCTTGCACGGTGCGGCACGGTGACTTTCAGGCTTCCGGATCCTCACTGGCCATGCGCTCAGGAATCTCCAAGTGCTGCATGCATCATATTTCTTCTATACTGCGCATTCCGCGCCACACTTAAAGTAAAATCCAAACGGAGGCGCAGTTTGCCACCGGAACATCTCGTGTGGCCGCCCGTGCACCCGAAGGCGAGTGGCTGCCGCAGCCGCGCGCTGCAGGCAAAAGGATGTATGGGTAGGTGGCGAGCCTTGAGCAAAGCCCAGTCTAGCTTGTCGTCTTGCAGCAAGCAAGGATCGGCCGCTCCGGATAAGCCTCCCTTCAGAAAGGACCCATGCTGACACGTGCCCTTTCCCATCACATGGCTCCTTGGCCACAAGCGTCCCGCGGGACGGCCGTTTCATCAAACTCTCGCAATCAGCAGGCCAGGCATTTGGCATTGGATAGGATCGGTCTCGCATAGGAATAATTGCGGCGCAGCAATTGTCTGTGGTGGTAATCCTAGGCCGACTTAGCCACAGACGAGGGGGCGCTTAACATCATGACGAGGCATGGTGTTTTGGCCTTAGGTCTTCTGCTTGCAGCAGCTCTTTGCCTGTCCGCTGGAGCATTGCTCATCGACGATCAGCCTCTGAATGGCATTTCTGAGCCTTCTGCCTGGGCGACCCTTATTTCACCTGATGCCTCATACAAGCCCCTGATGTGAGTTACTTCCTCTCGATCAAAAGAAGTAGCATAGATGCAATTCCAGGATTTCACATGTATGTTGTTGTGCGTTGTGTTGTTGTGTGTCTCAATGTAGTCACCAGTTTGTACCTCGCCATATGTTGCAAGCCCTTGATTGCCTGTGTTTTCTTTTCCTGCGCAGAAAGTCACCACTGCCGCAAAACTACCTGGAGCCTTTCCATCTGCCCACGAGCTGGGACTGGTGAGTGACATCTTCTCGCCGGTGGACTGCCGCGTCGTTCGAAAATCACATCCTTACGTGAAGTACTTCAGGGATGCTTGCTGAAGAGCAAGTGCGAGTGCCTCATCTCCTGCAAGTGAGATCTCAGAATTCCATTCTCATGCAGGCGCAACGTGAATGGAACAAACTACTGCTCGACCACCCGCAACCAGCACATTCCTCAATACTGGTATGACTTTAACCATCAATGTGTCGATTTGACAGGAGCTGTGCATTGCTGATGAATACTTGTTGCCGCATATTATGCAGTGCAGTAATGATCTGCTTTGCGTGTCCAGTAAGGCTTACTTCTTATGCTTGCAGTGGGTCATGCTGGGCCATGGGTTCAACCTCCTCCTTGGCTGACCGCGCAAACATTCAGCAGGGTGGCGCCTGGCCATCCGCTTATCTGTCCGTCCAAAACGTCATCGACTGCGGCGGCGCCGGCAGCTGCCACGGAGGTGTCCAATCGTCCCTACTGAGTTCTCAGACCTGTTTCCGCTTTACAATATTCGCTTGCCGGCTGTCTTGTGTCTTCTGTCTGATAAATGTGATCCCATGGTGTGGCAGGCTGGGACTCGAGGGTCTACGAGTACGCGGCCAGGGAGGGCATCCCCGATGAGACCTGCAACAACTACATCGCTGCCGACCAGGTAGTTCCTATGACATGGCAGGAAGCAATGTTTGTTTTTATTAAGGTTTAGAGATAGCTTATGGAAGGGGAGAGGATAGTCAAGGTAAGCAAGAAAACGGTGTTCCCTACTCCCCCCAAATGCAACTGGACAAGTGATAATTTTTGCACAATTTTATAAAAAAAGCGAGGAGCAAAACAGGTGGAGGAGAAATTTACCAGCTATGTCGTCAGACTGGAGCAGGATCTGCGAATCAAAGCTCAAAATCCAGGGGAGAGGAGGGAAGGATGTTGCATGACGCTAAGTACTGGGTTGATGCTCCAGGTGTGCAATGCCAAGGACCAGTGCTTCACTTGCTGGCCAGACTCCGGCTGCCAGCCCCTGAAGGACTACAACCGCCTGGTAAGTGACTTGTCATCCTATAATCCTTGGCTCTCCATGCTACAGTGCAGTGCTGCTTCACAAGGTCAATGCACCGGTCTTCTCACCAATCCTGTTCCTGCTCTAGGGTGTTACTGGCATTGTGCGTGGTAAGATAATTGCGTAGGTGTCGCCACCAATTTCTCCATGCTATTCTGTAGTGCTGCGCCAATCCCCTGCTCTAATGTGTTACTGGCATTGTGCGTGGTAAGATAATTGCATAGGCGTCGCCGCCAATTTTTTACCTTATTTAGGATGCCCTTGGCAACAAACACTGCAAAGGAAGGTCATTTATGGACAGCTTGGTTGATATAAGGAGATTTCTGTGCTGGCGGCAGGTTGTGGCCGAGCACGGGCGGCTGCACGGTGCGCATGCGATGAAGGCGGAGATTTTCGCGCGCGGCCCCATCAGCTGCGGCATCGACGCCACGCGCAAGCTGGACAAGTACGAGGGCGGCATCTTCGCCGAGTACAAGCCGCTGGCCAACATCAACCACATTATCTCCGTCATCGGCTGGGGCGTCGAGGACGACGTTGAGTACTGGTAAGCGCTCTCAGGCCACCTCCAGTATCATGCTCTGTATCTTAGGGAGCTGTCCAGGTCCAAGCAGGGATGCGAGAGGTGCAATTTGTCACACCTTCCACCTCACTCGCCAACCAGCTTTCTGCAATCCCTGGGTGTCCGGCCACTGCTAGAATGAGCTCTTTCTTGTACTCCGCAAGTCTGGTCTTATTATTTGGCTGTCCCTTGCGATGCATCCACATGGGGGACAAGGTGGAAATGCAAAGGCCGGGCTGCAAACCATTGTCCCCTCACTACCTGGGAACATGCCATGGAAGCACTAATGGTGAGCACGGGCGCAGGCTGGTGCGCAACTCGTGGGGCGAGCCGTGGGGCGAGAAGGGCTTCTTCCGCATTGTGACCGGCGCCTACAAGGGCGGCCGCGGCGAAGACTACAATCTGGCGATCGAGACGCAGTGCGGCTTTGGCGTGCCGGCCACCTGGGAGCGCGCCTCCAACCTCGACGTCGGCGCCACCGCCCTGCGCACCGCCACGCGCAACGCGGTCTCCGTCGCGCATGCGGCCAACGCCAAGACTTCCTCCTCCTGAAGGGAGACTTCCTCCCTCTGGGTTGCTGTCTCTGCCATTTAGAACCCACTGGACCTTCATGTGCCTGCTCGGTGATCCGGGCAGAAAGGCGGCTGAAAGGCAAGGCGGGGATGCAAAGGCAGGGCTGGCTAGGCCAGTTAGGATGGCATGGGGGATTGATCCCCCGCGATTGCTGATTTGCGGCGTCCTGTGATGCAGCAGGGCATGAATTAATTTAGCATGTGGGTGGCTCCAGATTGTGGCCTCACCGCTGCAGTCGGCATTTGGGTCCTGCATTGCGCAGCGTTGCTGTGTCAGCATTCATTGATGCTACAGTTGGGTGTGCTATCATTGGGTGTACCATGCAAGAGTGTCAGCACCGATTCCTTATTGTAGTCTAGGATACTGGCCCGACCACATAGCAGTCACACATGCATGTTGCCGTGTTTCACGGGTCAGGATACCTCATAATTGCCTTAGTGGCTGTCCGATTTGGGAGCAGTACCGCGCATTATTGTACATTAGCGTATTTGGCTGGTGCTGGGTTCTTGTACCTGCCTGCACCTCCCAACTTCCGCTGCACCGGCATTGCCGCATAAGAGCGGATGGGTCTGCCATGCAGGGCGTGTATAAGTATGCCTGCTGTACTGCTGTTGTATGGCTGGTGATACCAGTACGTACTAGAGCGCTCGCACCGCTCGGGTGTGCCACTCTTAAGTGTACTCTTATAGGTTTGTTTGCTAGCATTGTGATCTTGTTGAGTGATCTTGCTCGCACTACTGCCAGAATTGTAAACAAATTGATTAGGATTTTCATCATCTCTCAGTGTTTTCAAAAGTGTATTGACTCGGAGTCCGACTACTGAGCTCAGAAACGCTGCGCAAAACTGTAGTGGCATGCCACTCACAGCTGGCCAGCCATGCCAGTAAACGTGCCAAGCCCTGGATTTAAGTAATACCACCTTTGCATGCCACAGTAGCACCGTGAAATCAATTCCTGATTCTCAAAGTGGACAGGTGCCTCACATTCTCTCAGGGGGCACCTGCCGAGAAGCTGGGTTGCTTCAGACAACACGATCCAAGAAACATGTGAACTTGTCAATTTCCGGTCACTGGGAACGCATCGAACTATTTCTGACAGATATTCAAAAGCCTGATTGTTCGCACATTCACTTCAGCGTGGCTCGCCAAGGTTAGGGGAAAATGAACGCAAGTGTCTACCTGGGGATCAGATCAACGGGTCTTCCTGGGTGCTCTCATCGTGTAAGAAGCCAGACGCAAGCACACAAGCAGCATATCTACCAGAGAAGCAATCCTGTTTCGAAGTAATGTTCATTTGTTCTCCACTGGAATTCGGACAACTCTATACAAACGCCCTGATCTTCAGTTGCAAAAATACAATTTTCGCTTGATTGCCCATGTTTCTGGTGCTTTGCAGGTCCTTTAAGAAGCAGAAACCGTCTCACAATGTCAGGAAAGGTTGCTCAGTCTATGCAGCTGCGGATTATTATGAGATACTGGGGGTGCCCAGGGACGCAGATCTAAAGCACATCAAGCAGGCCTTCAAAAAGAAGGCATTGAAATTACATCCAGATGTCAACAAAGCTGTAAGTCCTCTGCTCACCCGTTCAATCCAAAGAAGCCCCTTAAGGACTCTTCTTGGCTTCAGCTGACCTCTGTGTGCATCCTGCGATGGCAGCCAGATGCAAAGGAGAGGTTTATGGAGTGCAAAGTGGCATATCAAGCCCTGTCGGATTCAGCAGAGAGAGCGCGGTATGACCGCAGCAAGGTACAACATACCTCAGCATGACTCGCCTACTGTGTCACATTTGCAACCTCGTTATGCAGAGTTGTACCACACAATGCATTGCCATTGTGGGTGGCATCACTGCAATCTGACTAAAGTTGATGATGCACATCCCATCATCACCCGACTTGATCATGAGCTGTGCTGCACCAGGGTATGGGCGGTTCAGAGGCTGGTTTCAGCTGGGAAGATGTGGTCAGCAGTGGGGCGCGCAGCAGGAAGGCAGCAGAGGAGGCGTTCTATGGCCTGGGAGACTTTTTCAAGGACCTTGACAGAGACCGCACGGAGCGGCGGCGCAGCCGCGGCCGCGCAGAGCAGCCGATGAGCCTGTGGGAGGAGCTGTCAGACATCGGGGAGGAGTTTGTGGAATTCTTGGAAAAAGAAATCGGCCTCTCAGCACCCCGGGTGAGCTCCCAACACACAAATTATCGTGAGTCATGCATTTCCATTTGGAACATTTAGGATTGCACCCGCAGGGTTGCGGCAAGTCTTATCCCGCCATGACGTTGTCCTTCCCAACATGATGTGCCCTGCATTGCAGTAAGCCTTCTGTGATGGTTGTCAGGAGGAGACATACAGCAGCGCGAGGACATATGAGACAGAGGGCTCGGCAGAGCAGGCTAGGAGGCAGGTGCGGGAGGCAGAGGAGAGGGCGAGGAGGGCAGCCGCCACCGCAGAAGAAGGTGCCAGGAAAGTGAATGATGACATTGAGGAGATGCTGCAGAAAATGAAGAGAGACCTGGGCGTCAAATAGGGGGCAGGAAGGAATGCTGATATTGGCCGCTGTTCTCAGTGTTGTTTGTCTTCGGTGCTGTCAGGCCTTTACATTTTCCTGCAAAACTCGATATTGTAATGGCAGCACTGCTGTACCCACAAGCATGCTCTGAAAAATATCCAGTGAAACTCGATCTCCATCATATCATTGTGGTTCATTCAGGTTCATGGTTGGGTTTATTGCCATGCCAGTTCCTGAGTTCCAATTGACGCATGTTTCCGAAAGCTCAGACAGTCTGCCTTAATGGAGATCATATAGGAGGTGGCCTTGCAACAATGAGGTAGGTTGTCCCAAAATGCCACCTGGACATGGACTCTATCTCCAGTCCAGCCTGCAAGACATTCAAAAGCCTCATATCCCAAATCTTTGATTGGTTCTGACTCTGCATTACACTGCCGATACCAGTTCCAGAAAAGCTTGCAGAGAGTGAGCATTGGTGAAGCGCACCTCCTTCACAATGCTCTCTATGTCTCGATTCCACTCACAGCCCCATTTCATGAGATGCTTGTGAGCCCCCTCGTTCAGAATCCTGTTGAGCCATTCTGGATTTGCCTTCCCGTGCTCCAGTAAAAGTATCCTGCCGTCCGGCTTGCACACTCGCGCCATCTCCTGTGGCAATAATTTAGCCCCCTTGTGAGTCACCAAGGTCGCAGCTGCATTCACTTCCCCACCAAGTCTGCAATGTAGTGGATGTTCACCTCGATTGATGTTGCTTTCCAACTCACCTTGAGGACATGCACTGGGTTCCCATGCGAGCACAGCCCAAAGGTGTCAACCACTGTATCAAAGCTGTTCTCTCCATAAGCATGCGTCCTGGTGGGAAACACGCCCGACACATGACTGTGCTGCCCAGATGCTGACTCTTTGGCATCGATATCTGCTCCAGATGGACGTCCCTTTGCTTCCAGATCACTGGTAGGCACAGCAGCTGCAGCCTGGGGGCTGGCCAGCTTCTCTGCATCGCTGAGGAAGAAGCTGACTGGCAGGGAGGAGCCTTTTGTGGCCGGTCTGTCTCTGTACTTTTGGCTGGCGTGCCACAGCATGTATTTGGAGCTGTCCGTCAAGGTGAGGGACTTCAGCTGGTCATATTTGTAGTAGGGTAGATTCCTTCCAGTGCCTGCAGAGACCTCTAGAACATCTCCCTGTAGATCACAGCATGCGCCCCATGAGTGCAGGATCTTGTGTCCTGACGCATGCCAAGAAGAAAAACATGCATTGGGTCCCGTTGAAGGGCAGAAGAAGTTGTGGATCGGCTACAGAATTTCTCAGATTTCATCGTGTCTCACATTCCCGGATCACTCACCTCAGCGCTGCGCACTAGCCACCTTCTGAGGAGCTTGATGCCCATGAGAGTCTCATCCAAGCCCAGCTCGCCATCATAATTGTCTGCTATCTCATCCCAGCTCCTGCCTTTGCCATGTTCTCCCTGGACATGTGAGAGACTAATGAGATACAATCAAACGGAACACTGTGCAGCAGCCTGATCTAGTTTGCACCTCTATTTGAAGCTTGGGAGTTTTGCAAGATATCAGTACATTTTCAAGTATCAATTTATTTTGCGCTTTTACATTTTATGTGTCAGATTGCTTATCAGATTACCCTGTAAGGCTGCCGTGATCTGAAGTATAGAAAGGCGCCGTAGGTACCAAAGGCATATATACCCATTGCAGGATATACTAGCCTCCGTGAATTTTGCATTTTTGCAATTGTCTGTGAAAATAAACAAGAGAAAATGTCAAAATCAGCGTCCATGTCTTAGGTCTGATCTCTGCTATTTTAGGGTCTCCTGGTGCACAGACCAAGGAAGAAGGAATAGGGCAATTCGTTCATTCCAAATGAAACCGGCTCTTGGTGTTGCTTTGTTACGCACAAGTTTTCGTATTTTTCAGAGTACCGCCGGAACAAGGACATTTAGGACCATCTCTACTCTTCGCATGCCAAGAAGTCATGGTGCATGCCCAACCGGCAGTATTCGTAGAGAGAGTATCTTCTTGCAGGATGAACAGTCATCACACCCCACGGAGCTGTTCAGCATACTCGCTGATCCAGGTAATCTTTCAAACTTCGACTCTGAGAGATGCAATGGTCACTGATCCATGTATCAGCAGGATCTGATGAGATGCCTTGATGACCAGGAAACGCAAGATTACAGATTCTCATAATCCCTGGGAATCCTGGGGCGGCAGCGTACTACTCTCCATACATGCAGCAGCTGTATAATGCGCTTGATGGTGGCGGAGACATATACAGCATATCACAGCTGGGTCACAGTCCGTCTGCTTCCCAATGTGCCCAGGTACAACGACCAGGTCAATGAAGGCCACATGCAGACTGTTGTGCTATGCTTGGCAACATGCACACGTCGTTAGGCACACTTCAGCAAAGGACCTAGACATGTGGGTGACCCTATGATATGTGCATTTTCTGCGCAGGTTTTCAATTTGCAGCAGCAGATAGAGCACAAAGTTGCCTTCCTGAAGGAGCGCTTGTTGCTCCCACGGAGGCCACCGGTGGTACTGATAGGTCATTCGATAGGTGTGCTCTAAAAACGCATCCGTTCACTGGCGACTGAAGGAGGATATTCTGATCCGTGGCAAGGAGAGCATGTGACCGCAGGAGCGTACATTGCTCTGCACGCCGCACACCGCATTGAAAAAGAAATGCATGTTGCTTCAAAGGAAAGCCCTTCAGATGCTCCAAACATCGTCCAGGTGGGCTGCTTGTTATACACCGAGTTTCAGACCAGCTTGCTGTTGATTCAAGCAACTCATCCCCACGCTTAGGATAAAAGCTATAAAGCAATCTGGCATGCGCAGATTCAGGCCGTCTTTCCTTTCTTGACGGTGAACCCCAGCTGCTCAAAGCAGCGCTTCTTACGAGGTGCCGCTGCACGATCATGGCTTCTTGGCAATGCCGCGCATCTTGTGGGATGCTTGCCAGTTGGCTTGCAGCGTTGGATAGTGCGCAGCTACACCAAGAATTTGGATTCCCATGCGTTTGAGGCCACGCTGGCCCTATTCCAGCGACAGACTGCCAAAAATGCCTTCTACCTGGCACAGCACGAGTTCAGGGAGCTGGCAGCGCCTGCAGATTGGTGGCTGCTGGAGCAATTTGGTGTGCCTATATCTTGGATGCTACATGCCATTGCAATAAGTTGAGACTCTGGCATGAAAGAACTTGTCGTTATTGCACAGTCATATAGCCCCTTTAACGGCGGGCTGTCATATTTCCGCAGGCCGGAGAGTGGCTGTGCTTTCTGCCCAATCAGACATGTGGTTTCCTGAGTATCAAGTACAGGAGATGATGCTGAAGATGCCAGACATCCAGGTAACTTTGCACAGATTGTGCATGCAGATATTGCAAAGTTCGGGCTGACAATTGCTTCTGCCTGCCACACTGTGCACGCCGTTTTTTGAGAAGTGTTGTGCTTGCTCGCCAGGTGCATCGGATGAAGGGCCAGCGGCATGATTTCTGTGTGTCTGAGAAGCTTTCAGTCAAGCTTGCAGAGAAGTGTGCCACACTCATTGAGGGCAAGCCACAGTAACTTAGAGTAGGAGGACATGCAACTCAGGCCATCATGGCCATTATGATAAGTGCCGCTATGTATGATATATATCATGTATATATTTATATAACTTTACAGAAAATCAGCAGGCACTGCAAGTTTATGTCAGCCCCTGTAGGGCTGGCTCCTCGGAGGCGAACCCTAAAGGTACCGGTAACATTGAACCTAGTCAGGTAGTTTGAGCCTCCATTCAGATGGCATGTGGTACTGTGATAGTACTGCTACGTCATTTGAGTGACTCGACAGCCCATGTGACGCTTGGCCTTGGCAGAGACCCTCATGAGCTTCAAGCTTCAAGCCCTGCGAAGTTCGCAGCTTCACTAACTAGACTATTGCCAATGCAGTGCTAGGGCGGACTCTGACGTCGGACGCTTAAGCTTGAAAGCAGATCGCAAGGTGCCACATAATTTGATGTTTTCGTTCGGCAATATCACAAGTTGACTGTGATTAATCATCGCCATGCTGTAGCGTGACGCAGTCACTGTGCGCATGCATGCCCACTGGGGCTGGCAGCTGCCGCAGTCACTGCAGTGCGCATGCACGGTGCACCGGTGCGCGCGGCACGTGCCGACGCCGACGTCGCTGCAGCGTTCTGCATCCAGGAAGAGCACTTGCCATATGTTGCTGACCGGAGTGACACTCGTGTGTGTTACTTGGTCTCGAATGTTTGCCTCAGCGCGAAAACACATCGCAGCCATCCATTTTAAGCATGCAAGCTGTTACTCACCTGTTCGAACACCGCTGGACAGGTGCGCGCTTTCCCTGCGCTCTGTGGCCCTCGGTAAACTTGGAGCGCGTCACATCTTCGACCAATAGATATTTCTGACAGAGATCGCTTTGAAAATTTTGCCAGGATGCCCTTGACTGACAAAGCTTTGCGGCAAGACGCTCTTCTCTGCAGCAGCCGTCGTCTCGGAAGTCCCTCGGCTTCTTTTCTCAGAGCTCAGCCAGCAAGGTACGCGCAATATGTGGCTAGATAAACAAATTTTGTGCTTGTTAGTCTTTCTATGCAAGCATGTCCTCTGTAAATCAGCGCCAACCCAGTACAGATAGAGAGTGATCTGGTGTGGGTTGCAGGCATCTTCACAACTTCACAAGACACCAAAATGTTGCCAAGCATCAGGTGATGTATCAAATCGTCCTTCTCACTTAAAAGCGTGGAGTGTGTGTCGTGGAGATTCAGCTATCATGTGGGCCAGGATGTCTCATGTCATAGATGCAGACCTTATTTTTCCTCTGTTGTCGATGCCAGGGGTCTCTGAGATCGCGCCTGCATGTCAGCAGTGTTGCAGAGACAAAAACGGAAGATTTGAAGACCTCAGCTCAGGCTGCAGGGCAGAATGGCGCTTCAAGGGAACCAGAGTTCTATGAGGTGTATTTTGCAACCAATGACCTGAGTCCCAATTGGGGGTGAAAACGTACAGTGTGCGTCAAGTTTCAAAATATTTACATCAAAAATTCAAGCAGCTCTGAATGTATGAGCAGCCTGAGATGAATTTGAATGTTTGCATTCTTCAGGTATTTCTGCCAAAACCACTGGGGGTGCGCTTCACTCGCGGCAACGATGGTGGTGCATATGTTGTGAGGACTGATGCAAAGCTGGGCAGCAGTGATTCACAGATTGAGGTGATCACGTGCTCCATTCACAAAGCGCGCATTCTCCAAAGTCACTGAAGCTTGAGAGTTGACTTGCCCAGACCAGGCTCTTCATGCTTGCTGGTCAATTGAGGATGATGTGATGGGTGGCCAAAGGTGGGTGACAAAATCGTGGCAGTCAGCGCCTCGTTCGGTGGCGACGTGTGGGAAGCGAAGAACTTTGGACAGGTCATGTACGCCATCAAGACGAGGAATGGCGACGTGTACATGAAGCTGAAGAGGAATTTTGGCGACACCAGCTTCTTGCTGGTGAAACCTCTGCCCAACTCTAACCATCCCTTTCGATTTATGAAAAATCGAAACCCCTCCTATGCAGAGAGCCCTACACGTGGGGGAATGTGAATACATTCCTAAAGACCAAGCCAGGTCATTTGTTTTGTCACTGGTAGCCTGGTTGCATGCCAAGTTCTACAGACTCTGACGGAAGGGATTTACTGCTGATTACCTTCCTGCTGCGCGTGTTCTAGGCAGGCTATCATTCGTTATTGCAACTTGAGAACCTCTAGCGTCCACCATTTACAGCGGCGGCAGGTTCATTGCTTGTAGACTGCAGAGTCAGTAATCATTGCTGACTGTTCACGTTGCTGCTCTCTGCAGGAGGACGAGTTGTCAGAGGCAGAGAAGCGGTTCAAGATGGAGAGGGGGGGCGGCAACTATGGCGCAGGGACCAAGGAGATGCAGGCGGCCAACTACAGGGCGCGCAAGGAGCAGGAGTTGAAGAGGCGAGAGCTCTTCGATGAGGCCCTGGCCAAGTTCAAGCAGAACAACATCGAGGGGGTGAGCCCCCAGCTGCAGAGTCATCTCCTTTACCACCTCCTGTGCTTGTACACTTAAAAGCGCCAGTGATTATGCCTTCCTTTGATTACATGGCATGTAAGACTTCCTGATGGATTGTGAGATGTCTTGGATGGACTGGTTGTGGGAGAGTGTTGAGGGCTGAAGGTCTGTCGGATTGACAAGAGAGGAGAAAAATCTTGACTGGATTTGGTGCGCGCAGGCCTTGATTGACTTTGAGGAGGTGATCAGCATGGAGCCCAAAAACTACCTTGGCGACGACTTCTCCAGGGTCACACAGATCTTCCGCGTTGCCCAGTACAACGTGGCCTGCTGCTACTCTGCCATCAACCAGGTGGGCTACACATACCCCACCATATTCTGACCCCACACCAGACAGGCTAGCGGTGGGATATGCCAGAGCCTTGACCATACCCCTCAAGTTGGCCCATGGAGAGTTGTGGTCAACCTGTTTGTTTGGCATAGAGTAGAGTTCATCCAGTGACAAACAAAGCAATGTCTAGTTCGATTACTAAAGGCTTGTCACTGGGCCACAGGTGGATGCTGGTCTGGAGGCGCTTGAGTCGGCGCTGTCTGCCGGCTTTGAGCAGTACAACAAGGTCAGGACGGACCCCAACCTGGACGTGCTGCGCAAGTCGCCCAAGTTCAAGAATCTCATCGACCAGTACGACGAGCCCATCATCAACGACAGCGCCATCAAGTGAGCATCCCTGCTACGCATGTCATGTAATAGTGTGCCCCATTTTCACTAGGGTCTTCTCTAAGGACCCTAGAGTCCAGAAGTATATGAGTATGCAGCACTTCTTGTTAGTTATACAGGGTAATCCCAAAGCCAGAGGCCATTGGGCATAGGGCAAGTAAGCAGCACGCTGTCACACAGCCTTTTGGGCAATTGCAATGCACACATTTGTTGTGGCATGCTTGCATGATGCCTTCGTGCTCCTTCTGCCAGTGCAGTGCCGTTGAAAGTGATGATATGCACGAGAGGCATTGGGAGATAGGCATTCTGGTGCATGCTGATGGCACATCTCTGTGATCATCAATTCGATGTTACTGCCGGAATGATCATCTTGTACAAAAATTTTCAAGTCACAGAGCACACTTCTGATCATGTCACAGCCCTTGAACAACAAGTCCTGCATACAGCTTTGACCCATCTGAAGCAGATGATCTGATGGTTGCCTTTGCTGTGCAGGGCCCTGAAGAGCATCTTCAGCTTTGGCAAGAAGAACAATGATGTGGACTAGAGGCTGCTAGCTGGGCTGGCAGGGTATATTAGTGCTTGAACAGGGTTTGTCGGATGTGCAAATCCTGCAGCTGGTTTCTGTCAGATGGTTGTGTCAGACATCATAGTGCGGCAGTGCCATAGGCTAGTAATATTTGCGGCTACTGCCACTCTCATCCATTTGCAATCAAGACTGTATGTTGTTGTGAAGGTTGGACAAACGAGTTGAATTGTTGCAGAGGTATAACAATGGGCAGCATGGTGAGCACGCCTTGCATCGCCATGATGTCATCATCACGTGGCGTTTGGCCGTGACTGCTGGAGAGTGTGCACTGAACTACCTCCGAGGTAGTTTTGTGCTTGTCAGAGTGCATACGTGGAGTGATCACAGTGACAAATTGGAATGGCTTGTAGCAGTGGTTGATGGGGAGATGGCGCATGCGCATGTCGTAATTACCACCTCTGATCATTTCTGACTGTTTTGAAATCAACTCACGAGTTGAAGAGTCTTACCTTTGCCAGCCTGTATTGTCTAGGTGCAGCTGCCTGTCTACATAGCACTGCTCCTTGCACGCATGCAGACCTCTTCAAGACAAGTTGTTACTGCTGTAGACCGGCCAATGGCATCTCATGCTCAGCTGCTAGAGCAATCGCAGCCATTGCTTACTATTAAATCGCCTTCTTTCTAGCTGTACGTCCAGCAAGCAACAGCACACTGATTCCTTGAGAACCAGACAGGTTTCGGGCATGCCTGCAGCAGCAACACTGTCTGGGCAGCAGCAGCAGTGGTCGACGGGCATGCAGCACCATTGCCCCGCAGTAGCCGCGGCTGGGTGCTTGCAGAAGTGTGGCAGCAGCATTGCCGTCAGCATAGCAAGCGCTTCATAGCATGTTCTTGTCGATTTTGTGACAGTGAAGTAGTCATCTCATGGAGACATCCACCCCAGCTCCGCCAACGCAGTCCATGATACTAATGCATGGGCCAAGCAGTGCCCACCGTCTATCGGCAGCAGCATTACATGTTACACAGACATTCACACAAGCTCGGTACATACAGGTGTGACTCTAAAGAGTCGAGACCGAATCGGATGTCATTCAACTTTGGGCTGGCAGGTTGCTTGAGACGTGAGTCATGAATTCACACTAAATGCTAGGGTCTGGGGGTGTCTTACTGGCCCAATCACCCACAGCAGGTAGGTTCACATGTTTATCAGCAAAACTTACATGTTGCACTACTTTCGGAGGCATGTCACTACCAGGAAAGCATTCCAAACGCATGAGGCTGTCAACCCAAGCCATTGCCTGCGGTGAGGCGCTTGGCCCATCGGGTGGCCCCGGCCTGATACTTGCTGGGCACACTAATGTAAACCATCATGGACGCGTATGGGAGCACAGCGGTGTTAATGGCGATGAATGAAACCGCAGCCGTGGCATTTTCGTGGCCAGCCACTGGGCCCAATTACCCGCAGACGCAACTGTTGCAACCACCACCAGCCAGAGGATCACCTTCCACCGAGATGGTGTGTACACGTCAGTCAGCTCCGTAACATCTGCAACAGAAGCGTGTAGGCCGCAGGTAAGTCACACAGCGGGCCCAAACCGCCTTGTGGCCCAAGCCGGAGCCCCCGTTCAGTCTCTGCCGAGAGTTTTCTGATGGAAGCATCCTTCTCCGCAGAGCTTCACACTCGGCTGGTGTGTTCGGTGTTGCAAGCTTCTGGACCCTCCCTACAGCCTCCGCATAGAGCAGGGGTGTGGTCAAGACGCCGGAGCGACCAGCCTTGTGTCGGCGGACGGCTGCAAACAAACAGCAGCTGGTTGCTCAGACACAATGACTAAATATTCCCGTCCAAGGGTGATTTGTAATGTGCATTCAGTGCCACTTGCTACAGACAGAAAATGCACAGGTTTTTGATTGCTAAGCTAAGGTGACACATGCATGAGAAGGTCAAGATGTCAGATTGAATTACCTTCCTGCATGGCTTGAATCGATTTTGCTTGCGCTTGCATGGGTGGGGCCAAGCGCTCTGACAAGCGCTCTAAAAAGCGCTCATAATTGTCATCAGTCGCGGCCAAAGCTGTCGTGCTACCTGCAGTGCATGGGAAAACTAGGTCGAGCACTCATTACAAAGAGACATTCCACGTGCAGAGGAGCGGCCAAGTGAAGCCATGGTACCTTAGTGGCGCTGTGGGGCTCTAGCCAAGACTAGGAGACTAAAAGCAGTGCCCAAGCCTCAATTGCTGCCAGCCCCAGTAGCAACCCAATGAAAGATACCAGAAGCAACAGAGAACCAGTGGCAGCAAGCCCAACAATGCTGCACAAAGGCATGCAAACACAGGATGGCAAATGTGCTGATACAACTAGACCCAACAGTGCAGTGCTGCTCTTGCCAAATGCTGACAGAGCCTTGGTGAAGCCTTTGGCCTTATGTGCTGCCAGATGTCAGCGCACACACAACGAAAGCTACCAGAAGCTGCAGAGGTCCAGTGGCATCAAGCACAACACTGCTGCAGCCAAGGCGCACAAACACAGGGTGACAACTATACGAATACAGCATTTTCTCAACCGCGCTGTAGTGTTTTGGCCAGGAACTGACCGATCCTAGGCACAGTGCTTCAACTCAGCTATATTTGCTGCTGCCAAACCAGCAGGCGAGCCGCAATGAAGAAGCAGAAGCCAAAGCGGCTTCGCTCACCTGAGAGCAAGGGAAGACCTGGCAGTGACAAACATCCAACCTTCACCTGCTATCTACACACCTGTGCCCTGCGCTGTCTTGATGATCAGCCCTGCAGCACCCAGGGGGACCTTCAAGGCTACAAGGTCCGTCTTGTCAGCAGCGCTCAGTTCTGCCTTGTTGGTGTAGGTGCCCTCGTGCAGAAGCTCGGCATACTGCACATAGTCCTCGTCGATGCTTCGCAGAAACTCCTTGAGTTCTTCTGAAGCCATCCTGGCACAGCACAACAACCTTAGCAGAAACCATATATCTGATACAGCAAGCCGTCTCAAACGCCACAATACCTAATGGTCGCCTTGCAACTGCAGCTATGTACTGCAAGGAGGCTCAGAACCTCGACTCTGTCAAGCCTATATTTACCACAACGATCCGTGCTGCGCAGAGCCGCTGAAGTGCGACAGGAGTAACACCTTAGCACTGCTTGATAGGCAACGCTAGGTACGGATGCGATCTGCTGTGCAAAGCAACTTGTCCCATCAGAAGCTTTTCGATCGACCTTCAGAGGGTATTCGAATTGCACCTTACTTGACCTCCAGGGAATTTTCGTGAAATCATCAACCCTACAGATCCCTGCCAACCCTATAGACCCCTGCCATCCTTATATATATTTATATATATCCCTTCAAGAAAGGGTTTTCAGGCCAACATTAACAGGAAGGTACATTCACCATCTGCTGAAGCCAGAAAGGCTTGATCTTGCCAAAAAGATACAGCTCTCTAACACTTTTTCCACGACACCTAGACAAGTCGCAGCGTAGCTGATCGGATTTGGTGCCGTCTGCGGGGGTTTCATGCCACGGATTCAGGAATGGCATCGGCTGTCTGTTTGCTTTCACATTAAAATTGACTGGAATCGTAAAAGCACCGACCGATAAATTGTCATGGGTGTCTGATATATAGATGCATGATGCCTTTGCAAAACCCACCGTCCTCCAGTATACTGTATATGAACTTCAATCAGGACTACACATGTGTATCGATAGCGGATTACAAGGGGATAAAAATCTACAGTCTCGTCACGCACAAATTGTGCTATGTTGCAGACATCGGTGCTGTGAGGTGAGGCTCTTATTCCCGTTCATACAGTGCTTACAACCCATCAACAAGCTGTCAGTGTCAGTGTTGTGCACTTTGTAAATTTCAGCATGAGAGATCGTGGCCTTTTGTGTCTATGCATGTTGTGTTGAGTTATCCTTGTCCTCCTGCGCAGTATCGCGGAAATGCTGGAATGCACCAGCCTGATGGCTTTTGTAGGAGCAGGTGTGGCCTGTCTCCCTCTCACTTTTGCTTGGCAGATCATAAAGCAAGGAGATGCAGAGTCTTCATTTGAATGCCAAGCCAGTGTCTGAGTGCCATTCCTGGATGTTCAGGGGAGCAGCCAGCCTTGACACCTAGGAAGCTGACGCTCATGAATACTACAACTCAGACCAAGATCCAGGACTTAAGTTTTCCTTCATCTGTCTTGGCAGTGCGTGTGAACAGGAAAAGGTAAGCTATTGAAGGCTTTCACCTTGGAAGTAGCTTCGGTTCGCCACATTCTGGCTTCCAAGCACAGTATGACTGAGGACCGCTGCCCAGGTTGATTGCTGTCCTGGAACGGAGAGTTCATGTGCATGCTTTGGAGACATTGGAGCTCCTTGGGACCATAGACACAGCCCCCAATACCAAGGTGAGTTCTGCCTGCCCAACTTCTTCTTACACGTCATGTCAATGAGGCGCACATAGCAGTACTGCAAGCCTGAAGAGCTAGCTGATTTGGGTGCAACTTGTGGGCAACAGGGGGTGTGCGCCCTGACCATCTGCTCTGAGCCGTGCCTGGTGGCGCTCCCCTCATCCACCACCGACGGCACCTTGCGGATCTATAACCTGCTTGCGGAAGGGGGCAATGTGCTGTGTGAGCTTGCCGCCCACAAATCACAAGTGGTGAGCGCCTGCGTCAGTGCCACAGTGAAGCATCAAATGCCTGGGAGGCCATTGCATGGCATGTCCCATCCAGAAATATCTGTGTGCGCATCTACAAGTTGTCCATTTCTGTGGCAGTGCCGGCATGCCCAAAGTCGTCAGTGGGGTAGCGACTGAACTTGTCGATGCTCACAGAGAGATCTTCTCCTAGAGACCTAGAGCAAGGGAACCTAACTTTGAGTCTCAAGCAACTCTCATGCAACATGTTAAATTAGACTCCCCTGCCAGCAGGGAATGCAGGGTGTTATTGCAACAGGCTGAGCGCTTTAGCGTGGTGACTCCGCAGGCGGCGATGTGCTGGAACCACGACGGCAGCATGCTGGCGAGCGCATCAGCAAAGGGGACGGTGCTGCGCGTGCACCGGCTGCCGCAGGCCGCCAAGGCGTTCACGTTCCGCCGCGGCACCTACCCCGCCCCCATCCACTCGCTCGCCTTCTCCCCGGCCTCCGTGCAGCCGCCGCTTCTGTGTGCCGCCAGCGGCCACGGCACCGTGCACCTCTTCCGCCTCGAGGAGCCCGACAGGTGCTGCCATCCCCCCACATCCTGTGTCACTTGAGCTGCAAGAATAGTCTAAAGAATTGGGTAGAGGAAATGCATTGGCATGTACACAGCGCAGGCGCCAGGGGAAACTAAGTCTACTTGGAGTCAATTTGAGTCCCCTGCATGCGCCAGTGCAAGGGGAAGGGGTTCTGTGCCTCTGCCGGCTGATATGCATGGGCTGCTCAGAGCCCATATGGCCAATCGAGGAGATGGACTGACTCAAATGGTGTGCAGCAGGCAGTCTGCAGTCTCGACGGCGTCTGGCATTCTGGCGAATGTGTTTCCCTCGGCCATGGCAGATGTGGTGGACCCGCCGCGCTGCATCGCCACCGTCAGGCTGCCCTGCCAGGTGTGCACTCCACATGCAGCAGTCCCGGACATTCAGACTTATGTCCTTGATGCAAGCCAAGGTCTTTTCTACTGTAGCACCAAAGGTAGAGAGAGATGCAGATATCAAGGCAGAGGAAGCGGCAGAATACGAGAACGAGCTCGTTCACAAGTTTAATCACGTAGATAGAACACAATGATGTTGTAATTTTGCAGAGCGTGACGCATGCGTGCTGCGCAGGGTGTCCCAGCAATCTGTGCAATACATGCGGCTAGCAGGCATGCTGGCGGCGGGGGTGACAAGGCCGACAGCGACGCTGTCAGCGTGGTGGTTGCAACCGCGGATGGCATTTTGTACGAGTACTATGTCCACAACCTGCACACAAACCCCACGTGTGCGCTGGAGCAAGAGTGCCTCCTGCTGAGGAATGCCATGGACTCATGACTCTAGCAGGCTCCCTTTGTATTTTGTTGTAGGTTAAGTTCTGTGCTGTCGTGTTGCATGTCGAATTGTTTTGTGGGTGTTTTCTGTCCGTGAAGTGAGCTGATGTGGCAACACAGATGTTTTGTCTGAGTGAAGGCACGGTCAGAATGAAAGATACTATGAGTATCCCAGAAAGGTCATAGGATATTAGAGAATGTGAACTGCCCTGCAGCATCTACACTGATTTAAAATCTGGATTATTGAGTTTAAATTTGACTCAAAGGCCGTCCAGCATTATGGTTGATCCAGTGCGCACTGTAAAAGCATGAGCATTCCCTCGTGTCAGCCTGAGGTCGACCATGCTAAACTGAAGGCTTTTGAGACTCTCACTTTCAATCGGATTGAGAAGGCTGTTGAGATAACCAGGTGCCTTCTTTTATGCCAGTGCATGTAAAAGTATCTGGAAATTGAGCACGCATGCATGTTGCAAATGCACCTCTTGCGCCGCAGGTTGCCAGATTAATGATATAGGATGCATGCAGACCTGCACAGGAGTCACTGGAGCTTAGAGACTGACTAGTCGCTGACATACAAAATGCCCAGATTTGATTATTTATGCGCACGCGAGCCTTCTTGCGAAGCAGTAGTGCTACATTGCGTTCTGCATTCCATCTTACACAGCCCTGCCATTGGTGCATCAAATCTGCTGACATCCCCCGTGACACGCAAGGATGCACGAATGCACAATTGTACAGGGCTACATGCACCAGCACACTGGATCTTGCAAGCATATGCTTTCAATACACGATGCGTTTGGGATACAATCCTGGACCTAACCTGCCTCCGAACAGTCGCATTTGCACATCAACACGCTACACAGCCCTAGGAAACACCATTACAAAGCATTTATTCTCCCCACCTTTACTGCTCGCTCCCACTTGTTTCAGGATTTGCTCAGCCCCCAAGCAGCTCAAAATTATGCCAGCCTGGTGCGGTGTTGGCAGAGCTGACCAGAGCTGCACCCAAACATTGCATGCTGCACCGATCAGACCTCTACTCTCTTTCAGACTCCATCACAATTTCAGACTCCATCACGAGAGCAAAATCATGGGGGCCCCACAATATATGATACAGCAACCAGCACAAGTTCAAAAAGGGATTCCTTGCCAGTGTACAACAGAGGGGACCAAAAAATTGTGAGCCTTGCCACTCCAGCGCGGGTAACTTCAAAGCAACTCGCATGAGGCAACAGCGCTCCAAAATACTCTTTCAGCATGCTCCACGGCGTGCCTTTCAGGGAGGCAATGGACCTCGCCCACAACCAACCATGTAGTTGGGTGTGGGATGAGTGCGTGTCCGTCAGTCTTCCAGGACATTGACCATCACCCCTGATGGCTTACTCTTCATCTCCAGCTCCTCTTCCACATCTATGGCAGTCCGCTGTATGTGTCGGAACATGGGCCGGTGATAGTGACCGCCGCATTCTGTGCACTCCACAAATCTGCGGCCCACGCACATGGGGCAGGGCTCCTTGTGTGACCATTTCCCTTCCCAGCCGACTGCACCAGTGCCACTGCAGAGTGAACACCTGCGCAGCCAACATCCCAGGACAATAAGTATCGTAGGAATTGGCGCATGCAGATGCAGTCAAGCAGTTAACCTAACTAAGCAGTGTCCAGCAACAGCAGTGAAGATCTGGCTTGAAGCAGCCGACACACCTTGAGATGCCATAGCCATGACAGGATGAGCATGCCCGCACATTGTGCACTATCCTTGCCCTTATTGCTGCAAATGCTGCGCTGATGAGGGTGAGGATGACCAGCAACTGCACCAGGAGCAGCAAGGGTCAGCATGCTGATACAGCATCATGCTGCGCAGTAGACTACTGACAACAAAACATCAGATGAATGTTCCTGGTGCTCTCACTTAAAGTGATGTAGGGAGCAGAGGTGTGTCTGGACACATACCACACTCATAGGCCCATTTGGTTTGACTCTGCGAGCAAGTCTCAAAGCTATCCTGGTCGGCTGAACGCCAATGAACACTCTGGAAATGGAGGCCATTTCCATTGAGGAGTGCGTGTGTGAAAACTGTGGACAATCATGGTGAATTCCACCACCTGCCAGCAACACCCCCAACACAAGTCAACAACTTTCCACTTCACAGTGCTGTAGGTTATCAGAAGATGTAGCAGATTGGCATTCGGAGCAGGCGCATGCGTTGACTCTGCAACAGTGCAGTACTATCCTAGATATTTTCGGGGCCCAAGCCCAAGGAAACTGCCGGGCAGATGCCTTCCCCAAGAACTTGTGCGATCCCAGAGGAGCTTGTACCGCAAAGACAGTACCTTCTGTGCTCTGAGCCGTCACTAATGAGCGTGCTTTACGATGCTGGGATACGAGTGTCGCCGGAAGGGCGCGAGGAGGAATTCGACCGAATGCGCGCGGCACAAGGCAGAAACGCCTGCTGCTGCAGAGCTGTGACGTCTGATCGGTGCTGTCGGTGACTGAGCTGCAGCGGGACCACCGCAAAGAGGGACGCATTCTTCAGAGATAATGGATCGTGATGTTCAATGCAGGACCATACACACCATCTCTCAAGCTAGGGCCCTCTCGAAACCCTTGGAACAATTGTGTCAAGGGCACGAAACTATTGTACTCCTAGAACGAACTTTCTGCTTTTTCCTGCGGATGCCATTGCCACACTCTGCATAACTTCTAGCGATCGTACCATAGAGTCACTCTGCGAAGTTTACAGCTTCAGCCAGGAGCCCTACATTACAGGACGAAAATTCTAGAGTCTTCATCGTTTCTGCTAATTCCTGCGTTTGAGAAGGTCGCCTGGCTTCGGGATCACACTAGGCACGGTTGACTATTCTTCGTTGATCAGGAGCAGACAGGCAGCATGGCCTCGCTGTGGGAAAAAATCCTGGACTGGCTTCGAAGGTGAGCACAGGGTTGTTGTTCTCATCCTATGCCCTGTAAAGCAAAGGTTAAGATGCCATCAATTCGCATTGATATGTACTTTAAGGTCACAGTGCACGAGGAAGCAGGATCAAGGCCAATGATCTAGCGATCTCAATTGTGTTTGTTGGTGCAGCCTCTTCTTCAAGAAGGAAATGGAGCTCTCCCTGATCGGACTTCAGAACGCCGGAAAAACTTCGCTGGTTAACGTCATAGCCACTGGAGCATTCCGCGAGGACATGATCCCAACGGTTGGGTTCAACATGCGCAAGGTCACCAGGGGTGCTGTCACCATCAAGCTCTGGGACCTTGGTGGCCAGGTGAGAACCCACTCGGTCGGTTACATTTCGTCTGTTCGATATCAAAACTGCATGTACATGAGTCGGCTGTGCCTGCTCTGTCCTATCCTGGTCGGCTTTACTGGGGCATTTGACCATGCTCTCTGCCCTTATTCGGCTGGACTGTCTGCGCTGCAGCCGCGTTTCCGAAGCATGTGGGAGCGGTACTGCCGCGGAGTGCAGGCGGTGGTGTATGTGGTGGACTCTGCTGACCACGATGCCCTGGAAAATGCGCGAGTGGAGCTACATGAGCTGCTGTCCAAGCCCAGCCTGGCAGCAATCCCGCTGCTGGTCCTTGGCAACAAAAACGACATGCCCGGCGCGCTCAGCACCACAGACCTCATCGACCGCCTGGACCTGAAGGTGGGTCTCTCTGGCGCCTCTGCAGGCTCCAATTGCATCATATGTGTCATGTGGATGATGCTAGAGCTAGGGAGCAACTTGGGTCCAGTGTATGCAAGTTGAAAGTGCTACGCTCTCTCTTTTAAGCCAGCGATGGCTCCGCACATGAGTGAAGTTCATCTGCAGTCGTTTGTTTCATTTACTGCATCTGCATGATGCACAGATAACAGTTACAATATGTTTCTGATCATCAAATGGATTTTGACTGTGGTGCAGGCTCTGCGTGAGAGGGAAGTGTGCGTCTACAGCATCTCCTGCAAAAGCCAGAACAACATTGACATCACTCTGGACTGGCTCACAAAACATGCAAAGTCATGAGCTCTGAGGGGGGTGCTTTCTGCCAGGACATGTTTGTCCCGCAGTTACTCTACGGCTGTGTCCGCTATGTCTAGGTCTGTCAGATCTCTAGAGGAGTCCTCTTGTATAATTTTTCGCTATCAGGTTCATCGAGTCCAATGCTGTTGACATTAGCAGATGTATTTCTCCGGAAATGTGGATTGCACTTCTTGTGATCTGGGAGGAATTGGAGAATTTGCCTGTTGCTCTGTATGTTCCAAGACATTCGCAATGAACATGTATCAGTAGCTACCGAAAAAGAACTATTACATGTACTGTCAAGACGAGGGCACGGGTAGGAGGGAAAAGCTTGCATCTGCATTTCCTGAAGGCTGACATTGTTTGATGTAGACCATCCAACACAAGTCAGAGATTCAAAAGTCAGACTGCAAGCCTTCCACAGGTGATCCTAGCGGCGCGGCCTGGTCAGGCATCTCCTCCGCTGGGCGCGCTGCGCAAAGTGCTCCATGACAGCGCCAAAGCCCGTCACTGCTCTGTGCATGCCCAGGCTCACGCTGGCAAACGCTGTCGGCGGTGGCAGACCTCCCCACCTGCCATGCCACCCAAAGAACAACTTACCACCAAAACTTTCAAGCACTGATGACCGACAAAGTACAACAGCATCAGGCCCCTGATCAGGGCACCATATGATGTCAGAGAAAAAAGATCCCACCTTCCATCACCGCTAAACATATCAGAAGAGACCTGATGCACAGCAGCACCAGGCCCCTGAACCTCCAAGTCTGCCCATGGTACAACCTGATCACAGCATTCAATCAGGGGCACCTGTTCCCGGCAGCGCACGTCTGCTGTGGGTATGAGCTCGTGGGGCCCTCCATGCCGGAGGTGGATGCGATCAGGTCATCGTCGTCAAAGTCGCCGTCGTCATCCTCCTCATCGACCGCCTGCACCGGCGGCCGCCCCTGGCCCCGCCCGCGCCCAGCATCCTCCTGCGCCAGCACAGCACCACAGCCTCACGCTCTGAGTCCCCCTACTTTCCTGCTACTTGATTCTCAAAAATGCCTTTCTAGCAGCCCATCAAAGAATAAAGCAAAAGCATATTCAGAATGGCTCCGGCAAACAGCACATGTCATCCACTGGACCCTCAGGTGCCACCTTGACGTGCTAAAACAAGAAAGCACTTGGTGCAAGAAGGGATTTTTGACAATGCATTCGCTGACAGGGAGCCCTCTCAGGCACTGAGACATGGCCAGTGGGGCAGGCGGGCCGGTTGCAGCGCGCACCTCCTTGGCGTCGGGCTTGATGCCGGAGCGGCGCTCGAGGCGGCGCAGGCGGCGCTGCTCCAGCTCCTGGATGCGCTTGAGCTTCTTCTGCCAGGACGCCAGCTGCGCCTTGAACACCTCGATGGCCTTGGCCATGTCGGAGCCCGGCCGGCTCTGGAAGGGTAGATTGTAGGAGCGGTAGATGCGCTCGTAGTTGCGCGCATGCTTCAGCATCTGCTCTCGCACGACTGGGTCGTCCGGGATCGGATGGCACTGCCCCAGCGGCCCTGCGCGGCAGCACACCCACCGTCATGCATGCACGCAATCACCACATTTCATCCGCTGGACTCTCAAGGATGCCAGCATGACCTAGTACTCACATGAACGTACTTGCAGACTTCTAAATCAGGCAAGCAGTGGACCACAACAGCGAGCCCAATCCTTGCAGACCTTCTTGCAAGGTGCAGGGCTCTGATGACAGGGCTTTGCACCTCTCAGTGGTTGTGGAGATTGTTGCCAAGTAGGTGCTTAACAAAAGAGAGGTTGGCAAGGTGCCATGAAAGAAAACAAAGAAGGGTACCTGGGGCGAGGAATTTGGTGTGGTGGGGGTAGTGGAGGGGGTCCTGGAAGGTGGTGATGGGGATGCCCTTGGCGTCCTGCACCGCCATCAGCGTCACGTCGCCGTCCGGCTTGAACTGGAACATGCGCGACCGCGTCAGCACCTCCTCAACCTCCTGCAGCGTGCCCCTGACCCACACACACACATCACTCAGCCTAAGCTTCCCCACAGCACTCCCCACGACAGAGCTTGCAGTCTGCATTGGCTACTAGTGATCCAGCTGCCAGGCACTCCAATGCAGCTATCAGAGGCAAGGGGGGACATTCATAGCCAGATTACTGGAAAGTGAGAATCAAGACTGAAATTCGCACTGACAGAATTAGAGACAGTGACATTGTCCAACCCAGCTCGTAGATAGAGTGTTCAGAGGCAAGGCCCTACAGCTGCCAGCACTTGAGCTTGCAAGTGCTGGGGGCAGGTTAGGAGGAACGGTGAAGATGCTCACTGGACTTCTGGCAGGGGGCAGTAGCGGGAGCTGCCGGAGGAGCCGGCCATGAGGTCCTTCCTCCACAGGCCGTGCTGCATGGTGGCCTTCACCTGCGGCATGGTGCTCTCCCAGGCCTCCGCTGCATCGGCACCCTTAGCAAGCTGCCTGTAGTATGGCTGCATGTCCACGACCGCTCCACACCTGCAAGCCAGACACCCTTCAGAAATGTTTAGATCAAGATGTTGCTGGCTGTGTTGGCTATTGCTGGTTCTGTTGGAGTAGGGCTCAAAGGCTTGGGATCTCACCCATGGCGTTTGCCCAACAGATACTCCCCACGATAAATCTCTCCATCCATTCCCGTGTGCATTCCAAGACCGTGAGCAAAGCCGAAGGCAAATTCTCCTTCATACCTGCAGAATGCACACGGTTTATGAGCCAAGGAAAGGATGCACGTGGGAGTGAAAGTCACGCCATTTTAAAGACGGTGTCTTACTTCTCTCCTCGCTTTGCCCTTTGGAAACCGGCACCAACACCATTTCCGAAGACCATGACACCCTTCCCATGAGGCACGCCCTCTCTTGTAAGGCCTTCGTATCTGCATCAGGTAGAATTAAGATTCAATCAGAATCTGTCCCTATGTCGAGACCGAAGCGGCTGATGCTGAAAAATAAGAAATCACCAATATATAAGAGACGCCTAAGCTTGACTCTCAATCTGCATCCAACTTGCATGACTTCACAACCTAGGATGTGTGTGTATGTGGCAGGGGCCTCACGTTGTTCCGTCGTCGTAGACGACACTCTCCCATTTCAATGCATTCCCTACGAATGGCGCATACGGATGTTGGCTGCCAGCCAAATAATGCTGAGGATCTTTTGGACTATGCCTGTACGCATCGAGACCTTTGCCCACTGCTTTGGGCTCCAACGGATGCCGCTGCTCCTCAGACATCTCGCAAGTTTGCAAGCGTCACGGCACCAAATAGTAGTTTTAAAGCAAGAATGACTTTCCTGTAGTTTCAGGGCCTGCGGCTTATCCGAATCACTTTAGATCCCTTGGATGGCATCGGTTTGAAAGGGTGAAGGACAGCTGGAAAAGTTCAGCTCGGCCTTTCTGGTCCACTGGCCCAACCTGCTCATAGGGAACGCCTTTCATTGAAATGTTTCGATTGCAACGTGTTACTCCTTGACAAGATCACAAGCTATAGCTTGAGCTGGGTGGTGCACTGTTACAATGTGGCCCACACTGTACAGTGTTACATGTGGCATCGCGACCGGGCCGCGGTGCAGCATCATGCATGATCATAATGCCTAGGTTCGAGCTGGGGCCGTTCTAGAACGTCGCATGGCCATGGCGGCCATCATGTTGATCATGGTAGGATTCAAGAAATCATGAATGATCACTTTGACACGTGCAGCTGTATGTTCGACTAAATTAGCAATTACGGTACATGAGCAGATAACCAATATTGGAATGCAATTGCAAGCTCATTAGATTGCAAAACCCCGTGACTGAGGAAATCCATATCCATTGGCACACAAATTTGGCCTTAAAGTATGGCATTTTAACCAAAGCATCCAGCCAAGTAAGTCTGGTACACACCGACCAGGATTCCTGCAATGCAGTTGCACGCACGTATGTGCATGCAACATTACTCTACAAGTTCAACGATTCTGGGAACCAGCACCAGGAGCATTCCTGCCTGCAGGCAGCAGCCATCCATGCATGAAACGTTTCATCAATTGAGCCTGGCCCTGGGATTTCGCGCTGACGCGAGAAGAGGCGCTGGCGCCTTCCGCTTGGCAGGCTGAGGTCCTGTCAAGCTCTGCCTTCTGGAAGCCTGCACAGCAACTTCTCCATTTTGAGCACCCTTCAAAATACGGCAAGGCTCCAGGCAGAGGTGGAAATCCAGAGAAGCCTTCGCTACCAGCTTCAATTTCCCAGGCAGCACAGGAATGAGCATTCTCCACTATAACCCGCACAGTCCTTGTTTGTCAATCTCGCTCCCTGCCTCAGTCATCTTCCTCGTAGAGCTTTGCTCTTTATGACATGATCATTACGTATATGGTCCAGCAAGGCCGGCATGTTTGCTGAGAGATGAAGCGTCACCTGTGCAGTGGCGGCAGAGGAAGAGGGCGCTTCGCAGCCGGCCCGTTCTACATGCCGCTTTGCTCCGCCGCGCGCAGCGGTCTCGCAGGAGTTGACCTTGGCGGCAAAGCGAAGGGAGCACAGCGTCTCCTGCAGCGAGGGCGCCTCCGGGTTGACGTTCACAAACATCAGCGTCTTGCCGCTCCCACCCAGGCACGGCTGCGCTCGGCACAGCCCACTTCTAAACATTGTGCACACGGCCGCAGCTCCGTCATGATTTTTACTTACCACACCCAGGGGCATCGTACTGGGACTAGGTCATAGAGCTGATTACTTCCAGCGTTTGGGCAATGCATGGGGCAGTTTTGAGGTATGTATTCTGTATGCCACTGGACCATAATGACCACCTCGGCCTGCTCTGCATGAAGGCACATGACAGCAGAAGGCAGTGCATCTCAATAAGCAACTCAGCTTGTGGGGAGCTGAAAGGTGCAGCAGAATCGAAGCAGGAGCGGCGAACCTGGAGGAGGTGGGTGAGTTTGGAGTTGCGGTAGGGGACGTGGGCGCTCTTGGAGGCGAGCGCGGCAAACACGTCGCCCAGGCTGCTCAGCGACTTGTTGATGGAGCAGGCCTCCTTCTGCCGCTGGCCCTCCGCCTGAGACCGGTTCAGACGCTCGCTGCACCCCAGTCAACTCAACCAGTCAGCCCCCGCCTTTGCTGACAGGTATTTCTTCGGCAGTAAGATCTCAATTGCATCACGTGTGATACCCTTTGCTTAGGCAGACTCGAATAAGAGGCCAGCACGCTGCTCAATATGTTCATGTTACCACATTGCAGCTTCCTTTGCAGGGCATGGCACGTCCTTGGTTTTGCCTGGGCTGTGGTGTGCATCTGGAACAGACATACCAACATTATTGGCTCCCGCAGGCCTTGAGCGCATTTTCAAAAGCAAATTTGATATTAAATGCGCACCTGCCAGCGAGGTCCACGAGGTTGAGCGCGCCGCGGAGGGTGGTGGCCGAGGCGGCGTGCCGGCCGGTGATGTTGAGCATGAAGACGGAGTGGGAGCGCGATGACACTGCATTCATGGCCGTGGCCTCGCACGCGCGCGCCTGCGCCGCCTTGCGCACCAGAGCCGCCGCCGCGTCAGTGGTTGTGATGCGCACAGTTGTCGCGCCTGCCACCTGCGTGTGGCCGCCTGGAGCCACAGGCACGTATCAAGTGGTTGTCATCTGGATTATCATGTTGCTGAAGTCGAGAAGGGGACAGGCATGGCAGATGCAGGCATCAGAGGATGCTTTCGCGGGTAACTGACCCTGCATGTGAAATGTTGCATGCATTGACAATACGCCAATTGCCACATTAGGGCCAGTCCCCCTGTGTTGTTTTCGACCAGCCAACCTGAAATGAACTCCTCTTCTTGGCTCCCATTGCACAGTCATCTGCTAGCCAGGTGCAGAGCTTCAGAGGCTTGTCAGCCGGATGAGTAAATGCGCGCACCTGCGACGCCGTGCTTGACCGCGTTCTGGTCGGTGATCTTGCCGGCGTCGCGGCCCTTGCCGTCCGCCAGCAGGTCCTTGAAGGTCTCGTTGTACACCTCGATGAAGCTGGCCTCCAATTCGTACACCCACCCCTGCTCCTTCAGCCGCTCCACCTCGTCCAAAATCTGCACACATTAAACGGACCCTTTCACATTGTCTGGTTGCACAGCACATGTCTTTGACTAGCATAGTCCATAATTCTGACTTGTGCAGTAACAGCAGGGGTGGGGCGTGAACAACACCTTCAGTATTGCGCGCGGGATGATTCCCTGGGCGTCGGGGCCTTTGCTACCCTGCATTGTGTGGGTCTTCCCGGCGCCTGTTTGCCCATAGCTAAATAGGCACACCTGCACACCCGCCAACCCACCAGACTTAGTTCTAATGCCCGAGCAGACTTTACTATCATGCTTCTATTCGACACACGACATGCACTAGAAGTCACTGTGATGCTTCAATGCAGCACACACCTTGCATGTGAAGTAATTTTCACGCTTCAACACGCTGCACATCTGACAATAGAAGTGATCGGTGTTACGCTTCAGTATGCACACAGACACGGCAACAACGGCCAGAGAAAGTTCACAGCAGCCAGGCCCACCTTGAAGCCGTCGAGCGCACTCTGCACCAGCTCGGAGACCTCCTGGAAGACCTCGGCCTGGGTGCTCTGCGGCCCAAACACGCGGTCGAAGGTAAAGCCCTGGTCCTTGCCCTCCGCAAACAGCCGCACCGACGCGCCGTCGCCACCCAGAGTCAGCGCGCTCGCCGGGTGCGGCTTCACCCTGCAGAAGACCCGGATCTGCACCACCACAGCAACGTGAGCTTCTCATTTCATGCAACATACTGCGTACTTGCATCCCTGCATAGGCAATCAAATGCATGCAGGCCGGCCGGCATAGGGCAACACCATTGCAGCCAGCACTTTGCCTTTTAGAATCCTGCCAAATATCATCGAGGACACATGTAGCTGTTGCATCATGCTGTGCCACCTACCATGCGGGAACCTCTTGACAAGTGGCAACTTGCAAGGTGCGGTGTAGTAATCACTGCGCTCTTGTTAATAGTGACGAGAAGCATGTGGTGAGCTTGGTGTCATTAAGAGTGTGGGCGCTCACGTTGCCGCGCAGCTCCACGAGCTGGTTGTGCAGCTCGCGGCGCTGGGCGGTGCTCTCCGCAATGGCGGCCTCCAGGTTGGCCACGCGCCTGATTAGACGGCCCAACATCTCCGCCTGATCCACGCTGCCCGTCCCTATCGCGTCCTGCAGCGCCTCCATCTCCCCTGCGCAACAACCACCCCTCCTTCTCATTCTCCCCCTGTCATGCTGCTATAGTGACTTGCCACGTCAAAGTGAGGCAGCTTGGGGAAAGTGTGAGCACTACGCCCTCGGGCCCTACCGTGCAAAGGCTCTCCCACAAACTGCATCAGAACAAAGGCAGCCTCCACATGATGGCTGCTATACTTGCTACATCAAAATGCACCTGCAGGCTTCTAGAAAGTTTGGGATTAGGTTGAATCCGGCGTATTTCTGAACATGTCAGCCAACGTGGGCTCCTCATGAAACCTAATCACCGGAGCTGAACACCCAATGTTTTGCCAGGCCACGCAGATACACTAGTCAAGAATTGTGGTGCAAGGAGTGCAGGGCTGCTGGGCCGTGCCTTCCAGGCGCGCGAGGCGGGCGGCCTTCTGGGAGGCGTCGTGCATGAGCGCCTCGTGGGCGGCCGCCTCCACCTGAGCCTGCGAGCGAACCTCTGCCAGCTCCGCCATTGCCGCCTGAGCCTCCGCCTGTCCCTGCTTGCCCCGCGCCTCCGCTGCCTCCACCTGCAAACAGACAACTGAGATCTCTAAGCACTGTCACCAAGACGCGCGCTTGGCAGGTGTGCAAGGGGCAACAGTTGGCAGTTTGCGCGTCTTCAATAAGGAATCCCTCCAAGAAATTTGAGAGTGATAATTGCAACAGCGCCCCTGCAGAGCAGGGTTTGGAGAGATCAAGGCTCAATTATACGGGGCCTGTTTTGTGCGGCCCATTTATCAGCATGCCACAGTGTTGCATTGCTGGCGTACAGATCTCAAACTTGCCCAGGTACCCAGCTGCTAAAGAGTGGTAGGGATGACAGGGAAAAGGCGGACCTGGGAGCGGAGCGAGTGCTGCTCCGAGTGGGCGGCGGCCAGCTGGCTCTCCACCACAGCCTTCTGCTCAAGCGCGGTGCCCAGCCCCGATTTGAGCTGCGCCTTCTCTGCCGCCAGCTGCGCCTCTCGCTCCAATGCCGCATCACGCGCACCCTGCCCACACGCCACATCAGCTTTCTTGGTATAAATCAACATTTTGCTCACAGCTGCTCTAGTGGGTAGACCGCCACCAGGGGGTGGTTTACGATGCTGCAGAAGCCAAGTAGATTCCGATGCCAGAAGAGCACTCATATATTTCCTGCACTTTTATAAGTCCTGACTGATGAGGTGCAACAGGTTGGTGTGACTCTTTGTATGTAACCAAAATGCAGACTGGATGCTCACCATACTACAGTGCAGCAACGTTGCATTTCAGCAGGGGCAGGACCACACCTGCAGAGAGGCGCGTTCGGACTCCCAGGCCTGGCTGGAGCTGGCTTGGGCCGCGCGCTCTTCCTGCAGGCGCTGCGAGGCGGCCTCAAGGGCGGCCGCGCGGGCGTCGCACTCCGCGGCCAGCGCTGCGCTGCGCTCCTGGGCTGCGCCGCAGTCCCGCCGGAGTGCTGCGCAGTCGGCCTCGGCCGCCTCGCACCGAGCCAGCTGCGCCAAGTAGTCCGAGGACAGCTGCAGCGTCAAGGGTGACTGTCATCACAGCTGCAATTGTACATGTGATGGTCGGATCTCGAAGGTGTTTGCTTTGATGAGTGCTTTGGAGTTGCTCGTGCCGTGCCAAAAGGAGATGAGTGAGGATAGGGGGCGAATTTGAGATATTGCGGCTATGAGAAGGCTGACCTGCTTGTGATGGACCACTAGGTCCTGCTCTTTGCTCCTGGTGGCTTCCAGTGCCTCCAACGCCTGGCCCAACCTCTGCAATGCCTTTGCATAGTCTCAAAACATTCAAAAGGAAAGCAGAAACATTTTCAAAACTAGCTGGAAATAGACAAATGGACATGCGTCTATAATGTGGTAAATTCCCCACCTGCTGCACTGAAGATAGCTGTTCCTCGAAAGCTGCCGCCCTTGCTGCCGCCGCCTCCTTGGCTTCTTGGGCAGCGCCAACCTCCGCCTGCATTACAATTGATCCACAACAATGGCTTCTGTCCGAAAGAGCAACTCAGCAATGCAAAAGACCTGGTCACCAAAGCCCAGAGGAATGGAATAGAGCCACAACAGTAAAATGACGTGGGAGTGCCTGTCAGGGGGCTGGGCACCTGCAGCCGGGCCTGTGCGCGCTCGGAGGCCTCCTGCACGGCGGCCAGCTGGCGCATGGCGGCCCCATGATCGACCTGCAGCTCCCTCAGCTGCTGCCCAGTCTCGCGCTTGACCCCCTGCGCCATGCTCTCCAGCTCCGATCGAGACGCCACCGCCCTGCCGCATGCGCACAGACGTCAAAGTGATGGGACTAGATTGATGGTCTCACTCGCCAAAGTTCAAGACTAGATTGAAAGTCTGGCAAAGCATCAAGAGGGGCAGTCGGCTATCCATGAGGCTGCGTCCAACACCCAGAAGGCGCCAGCAAAAGGCATCAGATGTGCTGGATGAAAGAGGGTTTGGATGAGGCATAGTCTATTTAATGAGCCTCAGAAGGTGCCAAGCATCATGTAAGGTACCATGGTGGTGGCAAGAAGGGGCAAAGGGGGCAGTTCGGGGCGCACAGTCTGGCTTCCTCGCGCGCTCGGTCCCGCTCGCTCTCCATGCGTTCCAGCTCCCGCTTCAGGCAGCTCAGCTGCAGGGCACCCCATCAGCTCACGCTTCCAGCAACCAAGCATCAATATTCTCAACACGACCCGTACATCTAATAGTCCTGGACCCACGTCTTGAATAGAGAAGCTCAGGCCCTGAGTGTCGTCTTCACATCATGAGAAAGTTTCTGCTCCAGCTGTGCGCACCTCTGACTTGTAGGTGTCCAGGTCGGTGTGCCAGGAAGCGGCGGCGCTCTTGTGCTGAGCGGCCACCTGCGCTGCATCCCGCTGCGCCGCTGCCAGCTCCCTCTTGTGATTGGCTGCTGCAGAGTCCCGCGCCAGCTCAAGCGACTCCACCTGCGCCCACATGGCATGAGCAGAGCTGCTAACATTCTGATGCATGTGTGCCGACCAGGTGACACCTGGATCACTGCCAATGTCTAAAAGGTCAAGCTGGCACCTTCAATTCCAGCAAAGTTACATTGAGAGAGAAAAGGGGCAGCAGGCCTGACCTGCTGCCTGGCTTCCTTCTCAAACTTCACGCAGGTCTCTATAAACGAGCGTGTCCTTGTGGACATCTGGGTCAAGCACCTTCTCAGAAGCTTCACAAGACCTGCGCTCCAGATGCACAAATTAACCCCTTTGTTCAATTGACTCTGACACTGACAGTCCAACACTGACAAGGAAGCAAGGAATTTTGATGGCTGCAAGGATCACCTGCGAGCTCAGCAATGCGAGTTTCGGCCGTGGCGCCGTCTTTGGTGCGCTTCAGCTGCATAGTGAGGCCGCGCTCGCACAATTCTGCAAAGGTGGAGTCGCTGAAGAGCTCCTCCGCCGCCTGTGCCAGGCTGGGAGTCTCCCATTGCCCAGCTGCCTCGAAGCAAATCTCACTGAAGCTGCTTCGCTCTGCTGCCGTGGAGCTTCTGGCATTCTCTTTTGTGATCGGCTGTAGAACCCTTCCTTGAGCTGGATTGGATGCTTGCGCTGCGGCTGGGGCGCTGCTGGGTGGCAGGTCTGTTGCACCTCTGGTCGAGGAGCTCTCAAGAAGCTGTGCACTTTCCCTCTTGAGGGCCTGCAGACGAGCTATGATGGAGGACCCTGACGGGGACGTGGAGGTCAGGAAGGGTTTCGGAGCCTTTAGCTCGCTGCTAGGCCCTGCAAGTGAGGCCCTGAAGCTCTCACGCTTTAGCTCAGCGAAATCTCCTTGCAGGCCTGCCAGTTCTTGTTCCATCGTGTTGCTCCAGTCTTCCTTGGCGTCCACCTTCTTCCGAGAGCTGACCGTCGCTTTTAAGTAACCTGGCACTGGCCTGGTGCCACCTGTGTCTTTCCTGTTCTCTTTGTTGGCTGCTACGATTCTTTCCTGGGCTCTGTCCGTTGGCTGTTTCTTGGCCGCCTGCTTCACCTGCAGTTTGTTTTCTACAGCTGAAAGTGGCTTGAGTACATTCTTCTTCTCTTTTTGGGCTAATGGCTGCAATTCTGTTTTCGCAAACTTATGCATCGAGACCAACGGTCATAGAGACACAATTCCTGCCTAACGTCTTGATCCGCAAATTTTCTGAACTGCTACGCAATTGCATGGCATCTTAACACAAAAATTCCTTTGGAGAACACCATAAAAAGGGGTTGGCACACCCTTTGGCTGGCGTGGGATGAATTTGGAAATGGGCACTGTTGAGCCTAATTTGGCGAGCCAGCAAAGTGTCGAGAAAACCCTATCATGTCAGAAAGTTGCAAATTTGGTGTGAAAAAGTTGGTCCGTTGCGATTTGTTGGTTTGTTCGAAGAACAGGTTGATCACAGAGTTTTATGTGTATCAAAGGGCAACATGATAGGTATCTACTGAGCATTTGATCAAATTTGGGAGATGCTACATGCCGCAGATGGGCCATGGTGTGCATAAATACCACAAATCGACCGCTAATCAGACTCTTTGGTCCTAAAAAAGAAGTCACTGGCAATGCCTATCGAATTCACTTGCCTGGATCCTTGGAAGACTGGCTCACTCATAGGGGGCTACCACCTCAGAAGGTGCAAAACATGTTCCTGTACATATAATCATACACTTATGGTTTGCATGACGCATTGGTGACTCTTCATCGGAACATAGTGATCTAACACTGCCTTGTCCGACTCAGGTTGCCATCAGCCATGAATTACCTGAAGGCAGGGGCTTGGTGGCGACCCGGCGCGTGAGGAAGCATGAGAAGCTCCTCAATGTTCCTGCCCAGCTCCTGCTGACTGCTGATGTGGCCCTTCAGCACTCAGCATATGGAGGCCTGCTTGAGAGATGTGGAGTCCCAGCCTGGAGCGTGCTGGCAACATTCCTCGCTGAGACAAGACGGCAGCCCGAGGGCGATAAGAATGAGTGGGGTCAATATGTGGATGCGCTTCCATCGCAGACTGGCTGTGTTCTAGAATGGGCCTCAGAAGAGGCAACTTCCCGTTCCTGCCTCCATGCACACATGTGGCTCACAGATGCTGAAGGAAGTCCTGACACCGAAGCATGCGTGCTCATGTGCAGGTGGACTTGTTGCGGGGGACCGCAGCTATGAGGGCTGCAGATGAGATCATAGCAGCCTGCAGCGCATCTGTTGCAGAGCTTGCGCCCATTCTCAGGGAGTCAGCCTCCATGCCCGGGGGGCCTCTCACAGAGCAGGACCTCAGATGGGGCTTCTCCATGCTCCTGTCACGCCTCATCAGGCTTCCAGGCAAGCAGGATCTTGAGGCCTGTGTGCCGTGGGCGGACCTCCTGAATCACAGCCCCTCTGCCGACTGCTTCTTGGACTGGGACAGCTCTTCCAGCTCAGTGGTCCTGCGCACTGACCGGACTTACCAGCCCGGAGAACAGGCAAACACAGCTCTTAGTCACATGGTTCTATGTCATTGCGGCCTGATTTCCTCTGGTTGCTGCATGGCTGAGAAGCGCTAGTAACGAGGGAGCTGGTGCATTGGTGCAGGTATATGTGTCCTATGGGCAGAAGTCGGATACGCAGCTGCTGCTGTCCTATGGGTTCATGCCAGCCCCGCTGTCAAACCCGCACAGTGCATGCAACCTCCGCCTAAGCCTCCAACGTGACGATCCCTGCTTTGATGCGAAGAGAGCGCTCCTCGAGGAGGCAGGCCACAGCGCCTGCATGGAGTTCCCACTGCGTCTGGACTCTCTGCCGCAGAAGCTGATCAATTATGCAGCGTTTCTCTGCACAGAGGCTCCTGACAGAAGGGTAAGCACTGCACAATGGAACGTCTCTGGCAGCACGTGACGCAGTGAGTTTTAAGTTTTAACAATGCAGGGGGTTGGTGGGCTTGATGATTCTTTCCTCTAACGACTGCGAGCAATTTCTGGATCCTGAGGACAGTGTGCACTGCGTGCAGGTGGTCTCGCAGATTGACCAGACAGGCGTCGTCGATGGTTCTGCCAGAAAGGGTGCCATAAGTCTCATCACCAAGGAGTGCAAGGCAGCTCTGACAGCGATCCCTGCCACGCTAGAAGCCGATCAGGAGGCTCTGAATAACATAAAGGCGCAGCTTGCTGGGAAGGATATTGTGGACGTGACATCTTTGCAGAGGAGAGCAGACATTCTCAAAATCAGGATCAACGAACGCAAGATCCTCAACAAGAACTTGTTCACTTTGCGCCGTCAGATTTCTACAACTTGAATAGTTGCATTCTACGAATATTTTGAACAGGAATTTCTGTCCCCACATTTCTTGGAGACTTCTCTTGGCACTCTCAGAGTTCTGTGAAACATGGAGCAGAATTGCTATGGCTGTGGTGGATTCCAGGGTCGGAAGTGTGTGGGCAATCATTGGCTTTGGCCGTGGAGGAGAGCTACATGCTTACACATAATTACGCTGAGAAATTTTCTTGTGCGCTGGCAATTGTACCTTGATTGCCTTTGTGCCCTATAGGTGCCACCAGTAGCGAGTAGTCTGCCAGTGGCGCCGTACCATACTGACTGCCAGTGCACTTGCACGCATGTAAATAGACCCCATAGATGAGTCATTGGTGATGGGTGTAAGCTGTTGAAGGGGTGGCCCAGGGGAAATATGCTGATTTGCACCCTTTTCGCGCGTGACACGCATGCATGCACCATCAGAATGATGTGACATCTGGATCTTTGGCCGGCCCTGTACAGTCACATGTACAATCGGGGCGGCCGCCGCGGCCCCAGCATCCTAGGATCCATCAGGATGGCAGCTCTGGATAAATACTGCTGCTCTCAACCTGGGAATGTGGGCCACCAGGAGAACACTGATCTAGTACTTTGCCTCTTACCTCAGACCGTCCAGCTTCGAAATGGAGGGAAGCTATCTGACCTGGACAAGATGAGGCCACGCTGGCACTAAGATTGAAGGTTGTACCAGAAGTGTCGAGGTACTTCCTGGCAATGTTCTTCCTTTCAAGTGCTGTAAGCACACACTTCATCTCACCATAGCACCTAAAGTTTGTAACGTGCTTGGCACCGAAAAGGCTACGTGCTACGCTTTTACACAAAGCATAGTAAATCGCTCTGTGAGCTTGCTTGTCTCTCACAGACACATTATGTCGGTATGTAGCACAAGTGGGAGATCCATCAGCTCGATGACTCTGCCTTGTCGAATGCATTATAGCAGGCCTAACATTTATTTGGAGAGGCGCCTTGCGCCGCTCCTGTCAAGGCAGATTGAGCTGTGCACCCTTATCGCATCATGCGGGAACTTGTCTAGAAGCAAAAGACGAAAGTTGGCAAGATTAATTGCCCGTGCGCAACCGAAGATAGCTCCATTGGAAGGTACAGGGCACCTTGCAGCAATCTCTACACCGTTGCCCAGGTCACTTGGACGTCTTTTAATAGAGTACTGCACTTCATCTTGTCTTTCGGAGCTGGCATAGATTTCAGCATCACTGCTGTGGTGCAGAAGCACCTCCTCTTAGCCAGGAAGGTCTCAGCAATGGGAAGCTCAAGAGCAGGGGCAGTCCACCGGCAGCCACACCATCGCCTGTGAAGGTGGTATGGAATCGGGTGCTGAGGCAGCTCTCATCCCTGCCGCTTGCAATCGGAGAGCTGGCGGTCATTGCCCTTTTCTCTGCCATCGGCACAGTCATAGAGCAGAACAGATCTCTGGCCTACTACATGAAGGTGCTCACCTTTTCAACCTCCCCTCCTCTGTTGGTCACTGTATCGCCTGGTGTGCAATGCTGCTCTCTATTACTTTGGTGGGCTGAAATACTGACCATGCATGTTGTGCAGAACTACCCGGATGGTCCGGACAAGGTGATCGGCTTCGTGGACTGGCAGCTGATCAAGGCCCTGCAGTGGGACCACATCTACTCAGCCAACTACTTTCTGGCCCTCATGGCACTACTGGCTGCATCTCTGGCAGCATGTACCTCCACTCGCCAGTGGCCCATGGTCAGAGTGGCGCGCCGGTGCGCAGTGCCAGCCTTTTCGCCACTCCCAACAAAAGTTGCACTTTCATTTTTGCTCCTGGGCCGGGAGATGTTTATTCTCTTGATCCACTATATCTACACCGTGAAGGCTGCCTCTCTCCCTTCTTGGCGCTCGCACTGCCTTGTACGTCTCGCATTCTCCCCTGGTGACAAGGATGTTGCACTCTGCATCATTGCAGGGTTGATGCTCTTTGAGAGGGACGGGGACGGTGTGCTATGGTGACAAATGCTGACAGCATGTGTTGAATTGCGGCAGGTGGCGTTTTGCACAGACACCAGAGCGAGTGTATGCGATGGCAAAGGAGGGCACTGCAGCGGCGCTGCCGAACGCGGATGTGCATTTGATGGGGCAGGCGCTGCAGCAGAGCGGCTACCAGGTGTTCTTGAGGGACGGCAGCCTGTACGCCTTCAAGGGCCTCGCCGGCAAGCTGGGGCCCATCGGAGTCCATGCTGCCATGCTCCTGGTCATGGCAGGTGCGTCGCAAGTGCACCCTCCTTATGCCCTCAGGAAACACATTGTGCTGATCTGAAGGTCCTGATTTGACAATGAATGTGGCATCCTTGTCTCTGCTTGCAACTATTCAAGGCGCATGGCAGGCCTGTCTAGCATGTGATGGCATGTGCTTAAAGGCATTGTGTGCATGTGCAGGGGTGACGTATGGGTGCTTGGCTGGGCTCAAGGGGACAGCAATGGTGCCGGAGGGGGGGGACTTCATCTTTTCGCAGGCGCTGTTGCCCAGGAGCGCCCTTGCGCGGCAGCCGCGGGGCGCGGCCGACATGCTGCACGTGAACAGCTTTGACGTGAAGTACCGCGAGGACGGCAGCGTGGACCAGTTCGTGAGCGACCTCAGCGTGTTTGACGGCCAGGGGCGCGAGCAATTGCGCAAGTCCATCTCCGTCAACGACCCCCTGCGCTACCAGGTGCCTTACCCCTGCATGCGTCCATGCCATTCCCTCTCCAAAGGAGACCAGTGCTTAATTCTCTCTATTCACATCAAAGCAATGACACCTCATCATTTGCCTGAGCAGAATACTCGGCAACTGCAGATCTAGAGAGGTTGAGCAGGAATTTTTCGATTGTGATGGCATGCGTAACATGCATTGGCCTGCGCGCAGGGTATCACGGCGTACCAGACGGATTACAGCATGGCGGCCCTCACAGTGCGTGCTCCAGGGTCCCCGCTGCAGCCGGCCGACGGCAGCGCCTTCAACCTTCCCATGGCCTCCCTCGACGGCAAGCCAGGTACCCTTGCTCCGCCACCCATGCCACCGCATCAACCAAGCTTGAATACCGTACATTTTCTGTGCGCGCTGTGTTGACAGGCGGGTTGAGTGAGCTGTGCAGGGGTGAAGGGCAAGCTCTGGGCGACGTTCGTGCCGATGGAGCCGCCTCCGGCCGACCTGAGGAGCACCAAGCCGCGGGGGGTGTCCATTGTTGCGCGAGACTTCCAGACGGTGGCTCTGTACAAGACGGACGGCACCTTTGCCGGCATCAGACGGCCCGGCTCTCAGAAGCCTATCGAGGTGATCACCATCACTGCTTCTAAGAGACTGGCTGATAGTGGCTCATTTCTGCAATTTATGTGTGCACACGCAAAGGCAGCCTTCACCTGCAGTTTGTCTGCAGATGCAAGTTGCCTCTCTTGACAGGAACAGCGTGTGGCAATAACATGTTACTAGTGCCCGAAGGAGTGCAAAGTCTCACATGTCCTGAACTGCGCAGGTGGATGGCATGACAATAATCGTTGATGACATAGTGGGGAGCACAGGCCTGGAGCTCAAGGTGGACCCTGGAGTGCCATATGTCTACGCTGGCTTTGCAGGTCAGTCAATTGCTTCCTTCATTCTCTTTTGGCATCTCACGTTCAACCCTTGATGTCTGATACCTGCAGAATGAGGTACCTGGGAAGTTCAGGGTGTACTGTCACACTGCGTGATTACAAACTTACTGCACACAGGGCTCATGATCACCACATTGGTGAGCTACCTGTCACATTCCCAAATCTGGGCTCTGCAAGAAGGTTCCCTGCTGCACGTGGGCGGGCGCAGCAACCGCGCCACTGTCACCTTTGCCCTGGAGCTGGATGACCTGATGAACAGCATCCCAGAGCAGCGCCCATCTGTTGAAGCACAGCGCACAATAGCTGAGAAGTAGAGCCGCTTGATGGAATAATGTCGAATTAATCAGTATTCTTTAGACTGCCGGTCCAGGTACGGTGCTTCTGAGAGATGTACAATCTAAACTGGCCCATTTGTACTGCTCATGAGCACATGGATATGACTTTTGTCCGAGGTGATCGGTCTGTACTGCAGAACAGCCTGGAGACAGCTTTGCTAGAGAGTCCACTTGTGAGAAGTAATCAAGCTAGAAATTATTGCTCTCTGGATACTGGCCAGCGTGATTGTATCAAAATTGACTTTGAGAGATGATGGTGGTGCAGTGCTGCCAAAAAAGCGCTTCCATTGCGAGCAACACCTCACACATCAACAGAATCTGAATTTGGAATCGTAGAATCAAGAGAAAAGAATTGTAAATTGTAAATTGTAAAGTAGATTCGATCAACTTGTGTTACACTCAGCCCTGTCTTGGCTCTGCTCAATACGTTATCCAACATAACTGCGCTGTCTGCTTCCAACATCCAATAGACGAGTCCACATTTGACAAGAAGCTTCTAGCTGCTACACCTTTGAGAGCCCACACAGACAATTCACTTCCTGTCCAAGGAATCCTTATTGAAAGCAAACTCCCCCTTGATGCGCTCAACCCAGGTCTTCCCTGCATTGGATCCCTCTGTAGCTCGTAGCAAGTCCTCGAGCTCCTTGTAGGATGGCCGTGTATCCTGCACCAGCCGCAATTGCTGAAACAAGGTCACACTCCTGCATGTTGAGCTCTAGCTCATCCCTTTGAATTGAGGCAATGACAGCAGCACAGCAGAAGTCGTCATGATACCGCAGCAGCGCACCAGAACAGTGATGAGCTCTGGAGTCTGTCCTTCTGGAGCAAGATATACTTGCCAACCACCTGGATATGTGCGTAAAAGCCTGCCACGACACAGTCATGGTGTGAAATGATCCCAATCACTTGATGTGAAACATTATGTAGTAGAGCAAACAAGGCAGGCAGTCCCTGCAGTAGCATGCTTGGTACAGACAGTAGCACACCTGACATTGTCTCCTGCAATGCGCATCTGCTTCAGGATGTACACCTCCTCAAAGGAGGCTACAAAGTCCTCTGACCTCCGCCTCCATGGTCCAATGCCAAAGTCATTCACCAGATTGCCTGGCTGCCATTGAGGGTTGATCATCAGTGCTAGCCCACCAGGACTCAGCCCTTCCACAATTTCTCTCATCTGCAAAACAGTCCCCAATACAATACTGTTGCCTTCTGCCATTCTCTTTCGATGCTGTACCTTCACGGAGTATATCAAAGACCTCAGCGCAGCTATTGCGCACAACTATCGCAGGGCATTTGCCCACATGTGCATGCCTGCTTTAATGTCTCTGGTGTGGGGAAAAGGATGGCGGCCAGACGGGGTGACGTCCAAGCGCCCACAGCGTCACCCTGATCTAATATGCGCGCTGACAGCGGCCCCTGCAACGCCTCATCCTTCTTCAGGCTGCGCAGAAGGCTCTCCACCATCGGCTGCCCTGCCTTGAACTGTTGCCTTATCCCGCCAGGCCTGGCAGCACAGGAATGATTATTCTTCAGGATTGAGATGCAATTGATGGGCTCGCTCAATGCCAGAATGATGCTCACTCGGAGAGCTGAGGACATTGCAGACGCACCAGTCATCAAGATCCGTGGCACCAATCAATGGTAGGAGCAGCTCAATCCGCTGTCTCTTTACTCCGTCGGCAAATGCTCGTTGGGATGCACTCAGAGCTTGGTCAACAAGTTCTTCAGGGCCCCGGGGCAGGTACTGTTTAGGCCTGCGCCAATGATAATTGACACAGCGTCATTTTCAATATCAATGCTAGTACTACATTGCGCCCCCTCTACAATCTAGTAGAGAATGGTTTGCTTTGGTGACCGTTCTGATCAAGAGCATCAGGTGATCAAGAAATCCAGATACAGACATGCAGCTATCAAGGCTCTCACGTTGCAATTGTTTGATCGCCAGCAGAATTTACGCGAGAAGCAAGACGGTTGTGATGTCGCCTTTGTCGGGTTCCAAAGGCTTTTAGACTGGTAAAAGGCTGATGGACAGTATGTGACTGTCTCATAGACAAGGCATCACCATGGAGTTGGGTAAGAAGCATCGTTAAAGCTTTCTCCGGCACGAAAATGCATCAATCTTTCGATGCATTTGAGTATTGCTTCCGTTCGGCCCATTAAAGAAGTAAGGAATACGTGGCGCGCTCGAAATGCAGGAAGGGCACGTGGTCCCAAATCCATATCTTTGATAGGTGTTTGATCAGGTGCGATGAAATCCTACATAAATGCACTTGCATTTGTCCATTGAAGGCAGGCGACTGCAGTTTGTGATTTTGCGTCTTTGATTGTATCAATTTATTAAAACGCCTGTTTTGCAATTCAGCAAGACCACCGGGTGGAGAGTGTTTTTATATATATTGCTGTGGGCATTGACGTTACGTATTATTGAGGTCAAATTGTGATGGCACAGACAATGCATCAATCGTCAGTTGGATTTGCTTCAATGTTGCACAGAAGCACCCCAGCACTGCCTCTGACCCACTGCAGTTTTCTCTACAGATCTAACACAAAATTACGATCTCAATGCCAGAACCAGCAATTTCCATCCAGATCGCACCTGGTGGGTCGACAATTCAAATGTCTTTTTCCCAATCCATTGAATGAAATCTTCTTGTTGTGACCTTTCCCTGTCCAATCGTTACTGTACAATTCGTACCTCAACGAAGAACATGGTTGTGCAGTTGCAGTCACGCTTGCAAGGATCCAGGGCAGCAGCCCAGGGGTCCAGGGCAGGAAGGCACCTGCACCGATTCATGTGTGCAGCGGCCACCGCAGACTACAGATCGAAGGACAACAAGGACATCCGAGTGCTGGTGGTGGGATCCACTGGATACATCGGCAAATTTGTCGTGAAGGAGCTGGTGAAGAGGGGCTATGACGTGGTGGCATTCGCGCGGGAAAAGAGCGGAGTGGGGGGCAAGGCCTCAATGGAGGACACCGTCAAGGTGGGCGCCTGCCAGCATCGTGTGCATGCAGAAGCATTCCACAAACAAGTGGTGCAGGCTGTATGTCAAAGGGAGGCCTCATGGGGAATGTGATGCAGGAGTTTGAAGGCGCTGACGTGAAGTTCGGGGATGTGCAAAATGTGGAGTCCCTGCGTACAGTCGGATTTGCCCAGCCTGTTGATGTGGTGGTCTCCTGCCTGGCCAGCCGCACCGGCGGGAAGGTGAGTCATTTTAGGATCACTACGCTGCGCATACCTGCATGCGCGTTGAGCAATTGACGCTGAAGGAAGCGGTGCTGGCCTGGGCTTGACGAGCTGCTGTGCTGTGCACAGAAAGACTCGTGGGACATCGATTACCAGGCGACCATGAATGTGCTGGAGGCTGCAAGGCAGAAGGGAGCGGCGCACTTTGTGCTGCTGAGCGCCATCTGCGTGCAGAAGCCCCTGCTGGAGTTCCAGCATGCCAAGCTCAAGTTTGAGGCTGCGCTGCAGGCAGCTGGGGACATCACATACTCAATCGTCCGACCAACAGCCTTCTTCAAGTCTGTCGCAGGACAGGTGATTGTGCTTATATAAGCACAGACCAGTACTTCTGTGGTGGCTGCCGCTGTCATCTGCTAACTCAAGAATTGCTCTTCTGTGAACAAGGATGTCTGAATCTTAGTCTCACTGTGGAATCACAGGTGAAACTGGTGAAGGAGGGAAAGCCGTATGTCATGTTTGGGGACGGGCGCTTGGCTGCATGCAAGCCCATCAGTGAGGCAGACCTGGGAGCCTTCATGGCTGACTGCGTGAAGGACCAGTCAAAGGCCAACCAAGTTCTCCCAATCGGAGGTGCGCTCATTCAAGCCAGCATGCACAAAACCTTGATAGAGACATGGAAAGTAGCACGCAAGTGTAGCTTGAATAAAAACCCCAAATGGGATATGGAACCCATGTTGGCGTTTCTTTTGGTGTGTGCACTACAATTTCGATCTGACTTCTGCATGTGTGCAGGCCCTGGCAAGGCATGGACAGCATTGGAACAAGGTGAGTACCTGTTTGAGCTGGCAGAGCGCAAGCCCAACTTCATAAAGGTGCCTGTGGCCCTCATGGACGGCATTATCGGCTTCCTGGATCTCCTCGCCAAAGTCTTCCCTGGCCTGGAGGTACCCCATGCAATCTCCACCTGGATAGCTCAATGTTGTCCCATGCTACATGTCAACATGTCATCCACTGGATCCTGAGGTGCCATCCTGAAGTGCCGAACATGAAGGCACCAGGTGCCTGGCCCCTGGTAGGAAAGGCATGGACCAAATGTCTTGTACTCTTTTGAAGGAACCTGCGGTGATAAGAGGATGCTTCTGCCGGCGCAGGACTCTGCAGAGTTTGGCCGCATTGGAAAGTACTATGCCACAGAGAGCATGCTTGTGTACGACCCAGAGAGACAAGAGTATGACGCTGATGCGACCCCCAGCTATGGCAAGGACACACTGGAGGAGTTCTTCAGGCGAGCAGTCAAGGAGGATGGCATGGCTGGGCAGGACCTTGGTGACGCAGCAGTGTTCTGATATTTCTATATATAGCTATATAGCATGCTGAGAAAGTTTTGTTTTGTCGCATCAATTGAGAGTCGATGGCATCTTCTGAATCCATGCCATGTAAGAATTAATTGTTGGTTTTATATGAATTTGGTCTGCATAGGTTCTCAAGTGCTTCCCATTATCAACAGTTTCCATACATTGCATAGATACCCTTGGCAAAGAATTCAAACGGCCCGCAACGTGCGGACTGCGCATCAACTAGCAACTCCGGCAGTCAAAAGAATAGCAAACGAATCGCTCTCACTGTCCTCACAATGCTGCGCGCCTTGTCACTCGTGTCAACACCTGGTGTTCTCTCAGACTCCAGTTATCAGTCTTCACCTTCTCTCCAGTCGCTGCTGCTCTCCTCGGAACTCTCTTGCGCGCGCCAGTCGGACTCGTAGTAGCTGTTAGGGATGCCCAGCCAGAATTTGAGCCGCTCCAGGCCCTCGTTGCGGCTGCGCCTGCGCTGTCGCCCCTGCAGCGCCGCGCTCTGCCGCCGCATCATGTCCTCCAGCGCCCGCTTGATGCGCGCCTTGTCTACCTGCCTCCCCACCGCCTCCATCGCCCGCACCGCCTGTGGGCAGTGCACCGCTCTCGTCAGCCCATGAACCTTGCCACTTGTGTATGCACCAACGATCCAGCATCCATCTCAAGTTCATGCACACAGCAGACTCTACAAGCTGTCTCAGACCATTTCGCTGAGACCATGCACAGTTTGTCAAGCCATGAAGCGCTGATCAGGAGTAGCTGCATCATGTACTGCACCTGTACTGCTGCGCATGCAAGCTAAGCCACACACTGATGCCTGCTTCACAGACAATGTGGACAACCTTTCTGTCTGCTAAAGAGTGCACATGAGGTGCGATTCTCAGGGGTGGCCAGCAAACCTGCATGGCGCGCCGGAACTCGCCGGTGCGCATGCACAGGTCCATGACGGTGTCAAACATCTGGTCGTCTGGCGTGCCGCCGCGCTCAAAGAACTCCTGGAGCACCGCCAGCGCCGCATCCGCGTCCCGTTGCCGCGCGTACTCCGCCAGCAGCGCCCCATACGCCTCCAACGGCGGCGGTCGGCCTAAGCGCAACATGGTGCAAGTCAGCCTAGGGCGCCCATATTTAGCTGATCCTCATGACCAGACTTTATGTTTGTCCTGAGCCCTTGGTAACGGGTCCTGGCATGAAGAGGAATGACCTTGGTTCGGCTGCACATATTCAGACACATAACTGTGTCTGAATCCTCAAAGCCATGAAGATGACAGGATAGGGGACATCCATGGCTGTAAAATACATTGAAGCCCAGTGAAAGGTGGGTCCCCATGTCTGCCTTGTATGATGTGATCCATGTTTGCCCTGAACGGCCCCTCCATGCAGCTACAACCAAGGACTTGCGGAGCAGTCAGGGGTGTGGCACACAGTGCTGGCGCAAGAACGGCACCTCGTCTCCTGCAGAGCTCAGTGGCGCGCTCCAGCTGGTCCTCCGCATCACCCATGCGGCCGCAGCGAGCGAGCGCGTCTACAACGGCATTCAGCGCGGCAAGGTCCACCGCAACACGCGCATCCGCCTCCATCGCTCGGAACGCCAGCACCTGCCACACCGTCTCCTCTCAGTACTTGCCTGCACATTCTAGCTGCTCTGTTCCTCATCACAGAACCAGCTGTGTACACACTTGCCATGCAAATGGGCTTTGGTCCTCGCCAGATGAGAGGCAGGCCTGTTTTACACATCCCCTGGTATGCATGTTGAAAGGGTTGCCCCCCACCTGGGGGTCAGCTGGTTATTAATGACCACCGGAACACAATTGAAGGGTTGACAAGGAGGCGAGGCTCACGGCGTCTTCGGGGCGGCCGAGGCGGGTGAGGGAGGTGATGAGGCTGGTGTAGGAGAGGGCGTCCGGGGTGTGGCCGAGGGAGATGAGGCGCCTGAACATGCGCGGCACGGCCCCCGGGTCCCCCCGCGACAGGCAGGCGCCCATGAGCGTGTTGAAGGTGTCGGTGGACGGCACCACGCCCGCCATGCCCATGCTGCGCAGCGTCTCCAGCGCATCCTGTCCAGCGACATCACCCACGTGAACTTTCCTGTGTCCGATCTGTAAGAATGCAGCCTCAGGGAATCCGGCATTCTGGCATCAGAGGCGGCGAAGCCCCTGAACGGGACTCAAGAAGAAGGTCTCCCATAAATGCTGGGTTGTGTCAGAGCTGCGGAGAAAAGGGAAGGGGGTGATCACGTCTTTATCAAACCTGTTGTGGGCATTAGAGCAGGGAGCAATGTGGGCGAACCTGGATGGGGCGGGTGGACCACTGGCAGTAGCCACGCAGCATGATGTTGAAAGTGACGGTGTTGGGAGGCACGCCCATGAACTGCATGTCACGCAGCATCTCCTCCGCCGAGAACAGGTCCCCGGCTCGCACGCAGCCGTCCACCAGCGTAGTGTACGTCACCTGTATCACCCACGCAGCACATGAGAACCTGTATCCTACCTATCAAACACTGCCCAATGACATTGTTGCCATGATCTGCCCAAGGATGAACCTGCACGTTCTGCCTCGATTGCTACACCTTGAGCACAACAGGCCAAGATGGTGCAGAGTTGTCTTAGAGCTGTGTTCTGGGCCTGCAAACTCCCACCAAAAAGGAACCTCTCCCTCCACGATTTGATCAAGGTGGAGCCTGCAAAAATCAACAGATTAAGAACAAGTGCCTCACCACATTGGGCTGAACGTTCTGCAGCTTCATGGCCTCCAGGACGTCGCGCGCGTCGGCAACCTGGCTGGCCTGGCAGAACCCCTTGATAAGCGTGTTGTAGCTCCACAGGTCAAGCCGCAGGCCCAGCTTCTGCGCCTCCTGCAGCTTGGCCGCCGCCTGCGCCGCCCACAACACACCCCATCAGCTCCTTTCATATCAAGCAACAACTTCGCTTCCAAGGGGCAGCTGTATATGCCTTTGATATCCAGTAACTCCCTACATTGCATTTCTTGTAGTCATGCAAATACCTGCCAGATGGCAACCCTCTCACAGGAGCCAAGGCTCATGTCCTCGCACATTGCCAAGCTAGTGCTCCACCGCATGTACAAGGGGATAAGATCGGAAATTAGCAGCTCAGGAGATTCTCAAGAGGAGCTGGTTAATCAAAAGGAGCAGCTGAGGAGGTCACAAGATGGAGCAGCACCTGCTCAAGGAGGCCCTCATTGACAAAGGCGTCGATGAGGATGTTGTAGGTGACGACGCTGGGCGCCACCTGGAGCCGCTCCATGTCAGCCATAGTGGCCTGCATGGCGCTGAGCGAGTGCGCATTGGCCTGCCCCTTGAGCAGGATGTTGTACGCGCGCACGTCCGCCCGCATGCCCGACCCCTGCATCGTCCGCAGCAGCCCAGCCGCCTCATCCACATAGCCCAGCCCGATGCAGGCATTCATCCCTGCACGCCCACAGCCCAATTAATTTGGTTTCATTGTATTTTTTTTAGAAGTGATGCGAATAACAATGTACGCATGTCACAAAAAAACTGGATGGATGAAACGCATCTTCCTCCTGCCTAGCTGGCACAGCTCCATAGCACGGCTCTGCCGATACAACCCTGGAATGCATGCCAAAAAGAGCATTTTTCAAAGGTGAGCAATTACACACCTGCTGCATACAGGGCAGCATTGCCGGTGGCCAGGCCGGAGGCGTCCAGCTCCCTCCACAGCTCGTATGCTAGGTGGGCACAGGGAGCCCCCTTGCGCCGCTGTTTGCACAGGGAGCTGATCACGCTCGACCAGGTGATCACGTTTGGGGTCAAGCCGGAGCTCTGAAGGTCCCGGAACGCTTGAACAGCATCGTAGGCCTCGCCCGCCTGTCAGAAGCAGGCAATCCTCACATAAGCGACTCTGTCAGATCTGCTTATTTCAGACTTCCAGCGTCAATGCTACCTTTTCAGAATGGGTGGGTTGCAGAGTAGACATAGGGGATACCCACTGGCGATAAGCACCACTTTGCAGAGGCATTTTACGTAAGAGACAGAAACCACGGCAAAACAGATGAATATCAAAAACAATTTACACTCACCTGAAAAGCACCCGTGATCAGAGCCTGGTAGGTTGAATACTGGTACGACTTCGACCGCCCCTGCTGGGAACTGTACAGCTTCCATGCTGTGCGAAACGCTCCCTTTGCACACAGGCCTGCACAGAGCATTTGATGTAAGGCAAAAACTCTTGCTTGGAGACCACCAATTGGAGCTATGACAATGCAGCTTGTGGCCTCCTGGCAAGCACCTCCCACCTTTGAGGAGTTGATCTGAAATGAGGTTCTCTGGCAGGGCGCCGACCAGCAGCAACCTCTCGATCAGAACAACTGCTTCTCCCCAGTTGCCCACTGTAATGGCGTGCTCCAGGGGCCTTTGCAGGGGCCGCTTGACTGACACGTTTGCAGAGGGCTCCCTTGGAGAAGCCTGGGTATGGACAGATCCAGTACTCCCATCTGTCCAGTCTTTCTGAAGTAATTTGTCATTTTTGCGGATAGTCAGGCCAGCATTAGGGAGCTGGATTTGTGTAAGTCCTCCTAGGGGCTTTGAAGGCAAGGCTCCATGAATAGCAGGGTTCCTCAGCCCACGGCAGATGTAGCTTCTGGACACCTCATACCTACGTGACCACAGATCGTTCTGGAAACACAGTGACAACGCGGTAATGGCAGCATCCGGCGCCGAGGGACGTCCAACGAGCATAGATGAAATTTCACCCAACACCACTTGCAAATGTGATCTGATTTGGAAAACGAATCTAGTAGCACGTAATTAATCTAATTTAGCATGTATCCATCACACGATGTTACAATTAGAAGAGAATTGCGGACGTTTGTGTCCAAATTCACGCCACGCCACTGGCCGAATATGGAACGCCTCGTTCGACCGGGCAAAATTCCAAAAATTCCCTTGCGTCGATCGCGTCAAGGCGCATTGGAGAATCTTTAAAATGGGATGTCTCATGAAAACAGGCTTGTTAGGTCATTGAAGAAATCATCGTGATGGAAGTACGTCTTTATGGAACAATTTTAGACCGAGACGACCAGTGTATGGGTTTTCAATCTCTAAATAGCTAGGACGATACCAAAACGCCTCTAGTATGGCACATTATTTCTTCGCCCTGGCCATTAGTGGCCTTCTCATTGCTTATTTGGGCAATGATCGTTCAGTTCTTCACTTCAGGTACACATTTGGCCGAATTCTCTCTTTCAATAATTTTGCTGACATGGCAGATCAAGGTTTCAGAGACTGAGGTATGTGTCACGGCGACGATGCAGTCGGACCGGCAGGAGACTCTTTTGGGCCATTTTGAGCGCCTTGTTGAGCTGGTGGCTTGTCTTTGCACTCCGAAGTATTGACATCCAGGGATCTGAGGGCCTGTTCTTCATATTCACAGCGGTGTGTTCCTGCGCATAATTGCCTTATGTAAAAAATATAAGTTTTGTACTTCTATGTAGTGACAAGGAGCTCTGATTTACGGTTCAGCCTCAAATTTTCTGCATTGATACCACAGGTGATGGCAGCATCTTTTGTAGAGGACAGGGTTCAGGCAAATCTTTTCATGACTCCATTCAGGAGTCCTGCCATCAGCACGATAACAGGTGGGCTAGACAACGAGCGCCATCAGTGCCCATTGCACACATCACAAGTACAGCTTTTAGGTTGCGCCTTTGCATTGCGCTGCAGCAAATCAAAGTCATTGTGGCCTACAGGATCGCCTGAAGCCCAGGGGAAGGCAGAGCTGCTGTCGGCAGTGATTAGCAGCATCAACAAGTGGCAGGGCTACACAGTTGGGGCCTCAAGGGTGGTGTCCCATGTAGCTGGCAGTCTGTCCAAGCACCGCAGGATCATCCACGAAGTGCGCTCTTCTGACTAGTCGATTCATGGCAAGTGGAATGGTGTCCTGCATAGTGTGGAGACGTGTGTACAAAGGCTTAATATTCTCTGTGCATCCAGATTGTGAGCGGATGCAGCACGATGGATCTGAACTACGTGTTGCTGAATGTGAACACTGCGGCGCTCGTGGAGGTGTCGGGGCGGCACACTATGGAGATGCTGACCTCCCCACAGCAGCGCCTGCCTGAACTACGCATTGTCACAAGGTGCTTTGCCCCCTTTTGCATATAGTGTCATTCTGCCCTACTCGACTTGTTCCCTGTTGATCACTGAGACGGAGCTGGCACTCAGAGAAATTGAGCATATGTGATGGTGGACTGCAGGGCGGCTCTGCTGGACGCGCTGCAGAAGGTGGGCATGAGGCATCGGCCCAGCCGGCAGCGCTGGGCCACAGAGATACTGAAAGCCACCAAGGGGACGGACCTTACCAGGCTAAAAGCTTTTGTGGATGATGGTGGGGTGAGTGCCCCCCACCCGACCCTGCACTCAGCTCAGCTTGAGGTCTTGGCGAGTAGGACTTTCCCTTTGGTACTAGAAGCTTTGCTATTTGGTCAGTGCTGTCTTGTATCCCTAGCATCTCACAGGCAATGCTGGGAACAGGATTACCACACCATCTACAAGCTCTGCTACACCGATCTCCAGGACGCAGCACAGCAGGATGCCTTGAGCCACATAGCAGCTGAGGGGAGGAGAGCTTATGAGGAGTTTGCTGCGCGGCTACCCAATGGCCCACCCGGCATCTGCCTGAAGGTGGTGCTCTTGCACTCTCTCCTCCAACAACACAAGAAGCTGCCCCTGTGATCCACACCTTCGTAGTGCGTAAAAGCCTGGAGCAAGAATCGTGGCACCAGGGCTTGTACACTCAAACCTGACAAGGGTACTGCCCTGCAGGTTGTGTCGGACATTGATGACACCTTGATGAGCAGTGGCGGGTCATACCCTGCCGGAAGGGACATGCGGTATCCGCACAACTGCGTGTACCCGGGAGTGCTGGCTTTCTACAACGAGCTGGATGCTGGGCATGTCCTCAGAGTGGAGGTGGGCACCAATGCACTTGACAGCAGCTGAACAACAAAGGTGCTTGTGTTGAAATGCAGCATCACAAAAAACATGGAGTCTTCACAAGACGTGTCCTTGCCCCTCGAAACAGGAGTGCTGGAAGGCAGCGGCTGCAGCGGCGTCGGTGCCGCAGTCGCCGATCACAAGTCCTCGCCAGCAGCTCACTAGGCTGCCTGTGCCCGCGGAGGCGGCGGAGGCGCCGGGGCAGGGCAAGTGGGATCGGGGCAGCGGCGCCTTGGAGGGGCGGGGCAGCAGCACCGGCGAGCACGCGCTCTCCCCGGGCTTTGCTGATTCCGGCCGAGCGGCCGCCGCGCGCTCGGGACCGGTGTCCATCCCTGGAGCCGACAACCGCAGCGGCAGAGGGAATGACATTGTCGGGTCACCCGGGACAGCGTCCAGCGCTGATGGCATACAGACGACGCCGTTCAGCGCGCCGACAGAGCAGGGGCCGCCCAGCAGCGGCAAGCCGCCCATCGTGGGGCGTCACCTGCCCACGGTGCGCATCGCGGATTACGGCAGTTTGGGCTCCTCGGACGCCCTCCCCAGGCCGCCGGCCCTGCCCCCCTCCCACTCCTTCGCCGGGAGCAGCAGCGCCGCACAGCCGCCAGAGCTTGTGTCCGTCCAGGAAGCTGGCGCCGATCAGCAAGCTGACGGGGGCACGCAACAGTGCGCTCACGTGGCCAGCGGCAACATGGACGTCAGCACGATAGAGGACGCTCTCCTGGGGCCGAGCGATATCCCGGCAGGCGGCGCCGGGCACATGGCGAGTGGCACAGCCGGGGTCTTTGAGGGGGGAGGAGGCTTGCGATCGCTGGTGGGAGGGGCAGCCGTCATCCCATCGCTGGTCAATGGGGGCGCCAACATTGCCAGAGATGCTCCGGAGGCTAGGGCGCTGCCTCCGCGACCGACGGTGAACACGAGGGGCGGCGGGAGCTTGTCGAGTCGGCTGGCCGGGGACAGCCCGCGCTGCGGCAACATCAGCGAGGGGCTGCCGCTGAGCGCGCCGTCTGAGAGCCTGGCATCGGCGTACGAGAGCGAGGTGGGAGGAAGTAATGGGCGCGGAAGGCAGCCGGGCGGTGAGGAGGAGTGGCCCCCGATGATGACTCGCTCCGGACGGCGGCGGCTGCGTCATGCCATGCTGGCGCGTCCCTTATCTTAGACCGTTGGAGTGCACTAGTTTTGCCAAAGGACATAAGTGATGAATTTGCGAAGTATGTTTAATCAATTGCAGTGAGAGATTGTGGCAATACGGTACCGTATCTTGGTGCAGGGTGGGGAAGGGCTGAGCACTGCAAGGAGGCGGTGGCAGGACAGGCCACGCCAGAAGTGGGTGCACCTGGTCTTCCTTTCGGCACGGCCGGAGTCTTTCAAGGGGCTCACGGTGCGTTCTCTCATCCCTGATGATGCATTACCTGAATGCCCCTGTGAGCGTGACTTAGCAGCATGTCAACGTTCTCTTCAGATGTAAACCATGAAGTGCCTTTCTTGATCCAATGCTGTGCACCCTGGCAGGAAGCTCTGTCTTTGAGGAAGATCTTCAGGCCACTGGTGCAGAGGGGAGAGATGAACGGGTACCCAGTCCTCCTGCTGGGGTCCCTTCGAGCAGGGCCAAAGGCGCTCTGGGACTATGCTCGAGGCACCCGGTGAGCGCATCTCGCCTACAGAATTGAACCCACCGTCTTAAAAAAGGCCCCTTTCCCTATTTAATGCTCCAGACTCCAGCCAGGGTGCAGCAACATTCACCTTTGCTGTGCCACACAGGCCGCCCCAGGACAACCCAAAGACTCTGAACACTCAGCTCTACGTCCAGTTGTACCAGAAGAAGCTTGCGCGCTTCCAGCAGTTTGCAGTCCTTTACCCAGAATGCTACTGGGTCTTTGTCGGCGACAATGGGCAGGTGCTCGCCCACTCCCCTGACTTCAATCCTCTCTGTAGAACCGCATGCTGACCCATCCCTGAGTTAGTTTTGATCAACAGGTCCTGGTGATTTTCTGAGGCTGTCAAAAGCGTTGGTGCATGCAAAGGTGCAGGGTAAGCTGCTGATGTACAACCTTGTCCATTTGTTGCGCAATAGACAGTCCATGGTCTCATATAGCGGTCTGACATAGCGGAAGGGGTGGTTATCAGTTGGGGCATATGTTCTGATATAGTCCCAGCGTTTCTGCAGCTTTTGTGCACCTTGGATGGGCCCATCTCATCTATGGCATGGACTGTGGTGCGCAGGGGGATGTGCTGCTGGCAGAGAAGCTGACTCAGCTGCTGACACGGCCGGATGGGCGGTGCGCGCTGGTGGCAACCTTCATCCACCGCGTGGTGCCCGCGCTGGAGACCATCAGCAGCCTCCGCTCGCGCCGCTCCAACAAGGCCGCCTGGCTCGCCGCCTGGCGCGACCAGAACATATTCTTCAACCGCAGCCACGTCGGCATGGCCGTGCAGGTGCGGACAGGCACCTCCAGATCTTCTGCCGACTATTCCTCTCTAAATCACCGTAGCTTGCATGCTTCAGATCGGTGTATTACAGGCGGCTCCCGGAACTTGTAAATTTGCTAAGTCAATGACCTGCCTGCCCAAGGCATTTCAGGCATCAGGCAGCAGAGCTATCTCGCAAACATCATGCAGCAACAGTAAAGCGATCCATCGGCCCAGGAGCAGTGAACATTAATGAGGATGAGGCGTGGGCCGCGCAGGCGCACACACTGGGCCTGATGGATGCGGAGGGGCTGCAGCATGTGGTGCTGGAGGCGGCACAGGATCTGCGGCGGGCACGCGCTCGGTACGCCTTCGACGTCGTTGACTGGGCCAAGTGCGTGCGCCAGCTCAACAAGGACATCCGCGCTGCCAACGAGTTCCTGCACGACAACCTGCAGGCGCGCTTTGAATTCCCATGACAAAACATCTCTTCTTTCTCCAGAACACAACCTCAGACCCTGCGGTGCCCATATCGACTGCACTGCTTTGCACAATCTGCCTGGCATGCACGTGTGCTGCAGTCATGCTGCAACTCTATCCCTGCTGCACCCACAGCGAAATGTAGCAAAGATGCAAAAATTATCTTGTCGTGTGGTTTCCAGGTGAGCTTGTTGCGGCTGCCGGAGGGCGGCACGTCCGGGGTGCAGAGCAAGGGCAGCGGCTACGACAGCGATGTCAGCGTGCTGGGCGGCCACCCGGCGCCCCCCGCCTACCACGGCTATGACAGCGAGGCGTCCACCGTGCGGGGGATGAGCCCCCCGCCCCGCGGTGGCAGCCCCCGCGGCGCCCCCCGCTACGGCCTCGCCAACTATGACAGCGATGTCAGCACCCGCAGCTACGCCTGGCAGACCTGACTCTGATTCTATCTACGTAGCAAGTTGCGGGGCTGGCAGATGAGGAGTGTCTTGTTTTTTGGATTGCGAAAACTCATGAGGCCCACCATGGGAATTGTTCTGTATGGCGCAACGCTGCCAACCACAGGCTCTCCCTGCAATTTTATATCTGCTTATATTGGGGGCTCAGACGTGTAGAATGTACATACATCTCTGTGTAGGAGTTTAGTGAGAGATACTTTGATTTTTGCACTGCTGGTGAATGTGCAGCAGGGAGAGTGTGAGAAAAGTGTGTGACATCAAACTATGAGGTCCTCAATTCTAGGACGCAATGTATAAGATGTGTAGTGCAGCAGGTTTAAGTGGATGGGAAAAAATTTCCCACTGGCCTGGAGAGGCCTGCAACATACTCCATGATTGTTGATTTTCTGCATTTTTGAATGGCCATTAAACTTGCGAGCATGTTATTAATGTACCTTTGCAGATATTAATTGCTGAGTAATGTCAGCAATCTTGGTCTTTTGTGTTTGCAAATTACTATTTTTCTATCCTGGAACTGCAAGCATGTCGGGTGGTTAGACTTTGTAACTGTTGGAGACCTTGGACATGGATCAGTGGCATTGCTGCATGGATGGCTGCAGAGGAGGAGAGCCTTGGAGGATTCTTCAAGAATTACACGTTGTTACGCATATGCTACCAGGTGTAGCCCCTGAACAGATCAAAGTGGTTTACGGGAGGACCGGCCACGGCGTTTGCTGGCCGGCCTACGGGGTATACTAGGCGCCTCAATTGGGATTGATGCAGCCCATTGTCTGTGACCTTGACCACACAGAACGTCCAAATCATGAAGAGGGCCGGCAGCGCGTGAAATACAGGGTGAAGGAAGGAAGGAAGGAAGGAAGATTACATCACTCCAGCCGCCTAGGGCTGATTGG